>ERZ1027087.174-NODE-174-length-40532-cov-6.609185_pt1 | contig 40532 bp, 29 predicted proteins | sample MGYA00519413_ERZ1027087 | MGnify/ENA primary metagenome ERZ1027087 (study PRJEB26926, sample SAMN06164438) | human gut metagenome | biome: ENVO:00009003; feature: ENVO:2100002; material: ENVO:00002003 | host: Homo sapiens | place: USA | collected 2012 ...
ACTCAAATACGCCTGGCGCTTCCTGATACGCTCCAAGTCATATACGATTATTAATGTAATCGGCCTGGCACTCAGCCTGGCATGTACCATCATATTAGTACGCTACATTCACCGTGAGTTGCAAGTGAACACGCACTGCACGGATGCTGAAAATGTGTATATTCCAATTCGTGACATCGACAGTAATATATTCCCCGGTAGTGTAAGTAGTGACAGTGGTGCAGATACGGTCTATTTTTTGCCTGAAGCCATTAAAGAACGAAGCTACTTCATGACATTGAGCAATGATAATGTGAACATAGACGAAAGACCCTATGCAATCCAGATGTTAGTAGCAGATACAACATTCTTTCATTTCTTTCATTATCCCCTGAAAGGCAAACAAATGAAAGCGCCTGAAGAGGCTCTCATCACACGCCAATTTGCCAAGCGTGTATTTGGAGAGAAAGATCCTATCGGACAAACTATGGAATATTCAGGAGGCAGACACCTTACCATTTGCGGTATATTGGATGAACCGTCCTGCAAATCATCATTGACATTTGATATCGTAGTAAACATTGATCTCAAATCACGAAGAGAATGGGGCAGAATGTATGTGGAACTTTTACGTTTCATGCCGGGAGTCGATGTAGACGCCATCAATGCTGCCAGTAACGTTTACCGTCAGGTGCCGGATGGATTTAAAATACGATATAATTTTCTTCCTGTCAGCCAACTCTATTGGAACAAAGAACTGGCTGCCGCAGGTGATGATTTGGAAATGTGGCATTATAGTAGTCATTCACATATACTGATACTTACAGGTGTGTGCATGCTGTTGCTATTGGCGGGAATCCTGAACTTTGTAAATATATACTTGGTTTTCATGCTGAAACGTTCCAAAGAATATGGTATAAAGAAGGTCTTTGGTGTGCAAGGGCGCGCTCTTTTTCTGCAACTGTGGTTAGAGAATGTACTCATGATATCCATAGCGTTATTGCTAGCCTGGTTCTTCATTGAAATATTCTCGGGATATGCCAACCGCTTATTGGAGAGCGACATTCCTTATACGGCATTTGACTGGCAGTTGTCATTAGGGGTCCTTCTTTTCTTGCCACTGTTCACCACTATTTATCCCTATATCAAGTACAATTACCTACCACCTATCATATCCATACGTACCATCGGATCATCGCGTCAATCCGTTACCACACGTACGGCTTTTTTATTCATTCAATACAGTATCACGCTTTTGCTCATTATACTATCATTGTATTTCAGCGGTCACCTTCGCTTTTTGCAAGATACTCCTCCGGGATTTCGGACTCAAGGGATACTGTATGCCAACTTAGTTCCGACTCCTCAAAACTGGAACTCCGAAAGCGAACAAGAGAGACAACAACGCTGGCAGAATTCCCAAAGTATTCAGCAGAAACTGAATGAATGCCCGTTCATAAAGAAATGGTTCTGCGGAGACCCTACACGCAGTGGAGTGCTGGGCAGTGGAAGTTCTTCTACTCTCATAAATGACAAGGATGTTAAGTTAAACATGATGCTGATGTGGGTACCGGTTGATTTCTTTAGTTTGTATAATCTGCAATTAGTAGATGGTGCATTGCCCGATAAAGTAGAAGGGTACACTCAGTATCTGGTAGCCATGAATGAATCGGCCATGAAAGCCTTCGGTTATACGCGACGGGAAGATGCTTTCATAAGAGGAGAACAGGCACTTTGGATAGCTATGGGGATGGATGGAAAAATAATAGAAGGTGGTATATCTCTGATGCCTGTAGAAGCTGTAATCAAAGATTATTATACCGGTCATCTCACAGCCGGAAAGAAACCTGTGGTATATATGATAACCCCCAATAGCGCCGGCTCGCAATATCAGATTGCATGCATACCCGGAAAAGAAAAGGAACTGATGACTTATTTGAAAAGTGCCAGACAAGAGATATTTAATACTGAAGAATTTGATCATCGATGGCTGGATGAGGATATACAAACTTTATATCGTGAGGATCGCCGTGTAGCAACCGTGTTTACACTGTTTGCCACCATCTCTATTTTTGTCTCGGCATTGGGATTATTCGGACTTTCCTTATTCGACATCCGCCAACGCTACCGGGAGATAGCCATCCGAAAAGTAAATGGGGCACAATTGAAAAACCTGTATTCCGTTCTATTCCGCAAGTATATATGGGTGATAGCCGGTGCAGCATTGCTGACCATACCTTTATCTTATTATCTGATATACATCTATACACGGGATTTTATAGTGAAAGCTCCTGTTAGTATATTCATCTATCTGATTGCTATATTAGTGGTGGCAGGCATTTCGTTGGGAACATTGTTCTGGCAGGTAAATAAAGCAACCCGCATCAATCCGGCAACAATCATGAAAGCAGAATAAGACAGAAGAAAATCATGAAACAAATTCTACTATCCATACGCATGCTATTGCGTTTTAAAGTATATACTTTTATTAATCTCACAGGACTGGTGTTCAGTATTTCCTGTGCTTTGATTATAGCCCGCTATATTCATCAGGAGAATAATGTAGACCACTTCTGTCCGGAACTGGAGCGTACTTTCCTGATGACAACCGTCATGGACAACGGACAGACATATTTAAGTGGTTCTATAGATCCCAACAAGGATTCCAACTACAGAAATCCTCTGTCAGATCCATGTGTTGAAAAGGTCAGTCAGTTTATGCTGTTTTCGGATGATTATGTAATAGTCGACGGACGTCGGTTTACAGTGCAGGCAATGGCGACCGACAGTTTATATCTGGGCATGATGCCACATCCTGTAATAGCCGGCAAGCATACACTCAACACCCCCAACGATGCAATTATAACCCACAAATTAGCCAAACGATTATTCAAGAACGAGAATCCGATAGGGAAGACTCTAAAAGTATCAACAGGAGATGTGGTAACTGTTACGGGTGTGATAGACGAACCTTCAACAAAAGCTTCCGTACAATTCGAGATCATCATTTCCAAAAACCTGCGCAACAGCTGGAGCCGTATGGCAAGTGAACTGGTACAACTACACCGGGCAGAAGACGTCACAGAGCTTAACAAGAAGAATCAGAAACCTATGGAACTGATGGCTTATGGTAAGCGTCCCATATTTTATCAGTTGACGTCACTCAAGGATTTCTATATGAACCATAACCTGCTTGTTTATGATAAAGTTTTGCGAGGAAACCGGACTTCCCTAAGTATTCTCACTATTGTGGCTATTCTGTTATTGCTGGTAGGCATCTTCAACTATGTCAATCTGCATACCGTAGTAATGCTGAGACGTGCCCGTGAGTTCGGAATAAAGAAAGTATTCGGCGCTAATGGAAAAACGGTTTTCCTACAGCTATATTTCGAGAACTTCTGCCTGGGAGCGGTGGCTTTGCTCTTTATCTGGACACTTGTGGAAGTGACACGCAACATCGTTACTTCGTGGTTCGAGATTCCCGTGACATCAGATTTGTCTTTTGATATATGGATATCTGTCTTTCTATTATTGGGGATGCCCCTCATTACGAGCATCTTTCCATTTATTCGCTATAATTATGCGACTCCTGTCAATTCTCTCCGTTCTGTCGGTGTCGGTGGCAACTCTATAGTATCACGCATGATATTTTTGTTCATACAATATGTAGTCACTGTCAGTTTGGTAATCGCGGCTATTTACTTCAGCCGGCAGTTATACTATGTGCTCCATTACGACTTAAATTATAAAACACAAGATATCATTCAGTGCCCACTCTTCTCTAAGCAGACCTCCTGGGACATTACATCGGACGAAGAGTGGCAGGCACAACAACAAAAGGAATCCGCAAACATGGAATTAGTTCAGCGCAGAATGGATGAATCACCTCTATTTTCGCAATGGACTTATGGGCAATTGCCTATACTCATAAATCCCCCATCTACACAATGCACTGCATCGACCGGCGAAAAGGCCGCAATGACTATTAATTTTGTAGATCAACATTATATGGAATTTTTCGAACTTAAACTAAAAGAAGGACGGATTTGGGATAATGAAAAAGACCAGTTCGCACAATATAAGTTTATCATTAATGAAACGGCCAAAAGAGTATTCCACATTGAAGATATAACAAAAGCAACTCTGCAAACAGAAAGGAGAATGTTTTATACCAGCGGAATCAATATAAATGAAAATCCTCCTTATGAAATTGTAGGAGTGATTGAAGACTTCAAAATGGGACATCTGTCCAATCCCGATTATCCGTTGGCGTTTTGTTTCTCAAGAGCCGATCACACGAATCCATTACTGGCTTGCATTGTGCCCGGTAAACGGAGGGAAGCCATCAAATACCTGGAAGATTTATTTCATGAAATAAATGGAGACGGAGAATTTTGTTACTCCTTTGCCGAAGATGATATAGCGGCTATGTATCATGATGATCAGCGTACGACACGTATCTATATTGCTTTTGCAATGATAGCTATCTTTATATCTTGCCTGGGATTATTCGGATTGTCATTATATGACATTCAGCAACGTTACCGCGAGATCGCTTTACGAAAAATAAACGGAGCCACTGCCCGTGACATATTCCGGTTATTGTTGCGTAAGTACTGCTATATATTCGGTACGGCTTTTGTGGTAGCTTCCGGTGTCAGTTATATTATCATCCATAAGTATATGGAGAACTATCATCATCATGCTCCGATTGCCCTATGGATGTTCCTGACAGCAGGGTTTATCGTGGCCCTTATTTCTTTCTGTACCTTATGGTGGCAAATCCGTAAGGCTATCAGAATCAACCCGGCAAAAGTATTAAAAGGAGAATATAATGGGGCGTATATGTCGTAAAGGAAGCATTGTCGTGATGCAAAACTAGCAATCTCGTAATGTGGAATATTGCTAGTTTTGCATCACGACATTGCTTCTTATGTTCCGTTTAAGGCAGGTTTTGACTATGCCTTGGCTTACCATATTATTTCTCACGTACTTTCATTGAATAAATATAACAAATCCAAGACTAATAAAAGGCTTGGTAGGGTTCAAAATAGGGTCAGGGTCACTTATAGCCCCATTTACAGGTGATTTTAAATTCCATTAGTCAATATTGCATTGATATACAGATAATTGGCTTTAGACGTTTTTTTTGCAAAAACAAATTCCCGTAGATTCGAAATATTGTAATACGAACGATCTTTTATGAGTAAATGTTTGATACAAAAAAACAGAAAGGTAAAGCAAAAGTGACAAAGAGTAAATTAAAAAAAACTGATTCCTTAGTAATTTGACGCTATATCAGTGCTTTTATTTTACACCTAATTAAAATATTCTATTCATTTGAGCAGAATTTGGGGGTATAAGTGACCCTGACCCTATTTTGAACCCTTAACACCACATACTTCTTTCTATTTTTAGACCATAAAACGCTAATATACAATGGTTAGCCCATCATCAAGGAGTGTGTTCATGAGTGCATCTAATGTATGGTTTTTTAGAGAAAAGCAGAAGCGTCTTCCTGATTGTTAAAAGAGAAAAAACGCAACATCTGTTCACAGCTAGACTATTACTTCATCAAAAGTTAAGAAGTTATAGTCAGAGCCTGTAACTACCCCTTATGATTTTAAATGTAACACTTGTGCGAATATGCACTATTTTTGTGCAGTATAGCACACTGGTTTCAGATTGCCATACCCCGTATTTGTCTAATGGGCAGTTAGTTATAACTTTGGCACAAAATTTGAAATCTTAATATGGAAGATTCTGTAAGGACCATCAAAAAGTAAATAAGATATGAGAGAATGTAAAACCATGATACAACATTATTTCAAAATAGCATTTCGCAATATACTGAAATATAAAACACAAAGTATTATCAGTATCCTAGGTTTGGCAGTCGGCTTCACTTGCTTCGCCCTTGCCAACCTGTGGATACATTACGAAATGACGTATGATGCTTACCACGAAGGAGCCGACCGGATATACATTCTTTGCAAAGAAAGTGTATTTGGAGTAAACGGTTATTCCACTTCCATGCCATACCCGGCATCAACTCTGCTGAAAAACGATTTCCCGGAAGTGGAAGCTGCATGCGCTTATACCAGATGGGTACAAAAAGTAGATCTTAAAGCAAATGATTGTACGGTAGAAACCAATAATATACAGGCAGACTCCTGCTTCATGAAGATGTTCAATATATCCATTCTAGCAGGAAGCTGGGATTTTATGTATTCCAATGACAAGATAGCTTTAACAGAAGATATGGCCATGCGTTTGTTCGGTTCTACGGATGTACTGGGCAAAGAAGTTAAAAACTACAATGATGATACACTGACGATTTGTGCCATTCTCTCAAATCTCGATCACAGTAATCTGTCATTCGGCTACTGGGAACAGGGAGAATACTTCCGCCGCTGGCAGAATGATTGGAGTAATGGAAGTTTCGAAATCATTATCAAGTTACGTAAAGGAACTGATCCGATAGCCTTTCAGAAAAAACTCGCTGCAAATGAAACGAAAGCCGATCCGAGAGATCCTCGCAGAGTATTTGAGGAAATCCGGTTAATGCCACTCAACGAGTATCATTATTCATCGATTAACAGGAACCAATCTTTCCAATTCTATTATCTAATACTATTCTCTGTGGCCGGAGGCTTGGTGATTCTTTGTTCTCTGTTCAATTATCTCTCTCTGTTCATCACTCGCATGAGGATACGTGGGCGTGAGATAGAACTGCGTAAAGTATGCGGTTCCTCCATTGGAGGTGTATTTATTCTGCTTTCTGTGGAGTACCTATACATCATATTGTTATCCGGGGTATTGGGTATGGCTTTTGTTGAGACAGCCTTGCCCGCCTTTAGGAAACTGTCCGGAGTATCCGGAAACATTTATGGAGAGTCACTTCTTTATTTTGCAGGGATTCTTTTACTGTCTTTACTTCTGTTAGTGCCATTCGCCATCAGACGGTCGTCCACCCGGAATACCGGAAACAAGTACGCACTCCGTAAACTAAGTATTACATTCCAATTGATGATAGGGATTCTTGTCACGTTCTGCATAATAGTGATGATGAAGCAAATCTATTATCTTACGAATACAGATTTAGGATGGGAAAGAAAAGATATAGCTTCCATCAATCTTTTATATCCGGACAATGATTTTGAAGCCATTGCTGATAAGATCAAGCAATTCTCATGTACAAGGGAGGTTGTATCCGGACATTGTTGCTTATTGCCTCAATCATCAGGCCTCTCACAAACCTTCACTAATTGGGACGGAAAAGAAGATGCGGTGAAAAGTATAGATATGCGATGTCTGTGGAATTGTGAAAAGACAGTATCCTTTTACAATCTGAAACTGTTGGCAGGAGAGATGGTGAAGTCAACAGAGACGAATAAAATAATGATCAATGAATCTGCTGTAAAAGCGCTTGGGATGAGCGATCCGATTGGAAAGAAACTTTATCAGCAAACTCAAGCATCGACCATTGTAGGCATAATTAAAGACTTCCACATCACAGCACCGACAGAACCGGTGCAACCCTATGTTTTAGTTGCAAGGGATATTCTTAAAGGCATGGGATTTTCTATAGGAAAAGGGCAAATCTTAATCAAGTTTCATGATGGTAAATGGAAAGAACTGAAAAACCGGATAGACAGCATGTTCAGCCGGGAGTATCCGGAAGTGAGATATAGATTATACAACACAGAAGAAGAATATGCCGGATATCTTAAGTCCGAAGACGCACTGATAAAGTTATTGAGCTTTGTAGCCATGGTCTGTGTACTTATCGCTGCTTTCGGTATCTTTTCTCTGATCACATTAAGTTGCGAACAAAGGCGCAAAGAAATAGCCGTACGCAAAGTGAATGGAGCTACAATCCGGGATATTCTTATTATGTTTGTGAAAGAATATATGCTTTTGCTGGTTATTGCGGGTGTCATTGCATTCCCTGTAGGATATGTGCTGATGAAGCGTTGGCTTGAAAACTATGTAGAGCAGACAGTTATCAGTGCCTGGATATATTTTGCTATATTCGGTGGCATAATGATCGTTATTTTTGCATGCATCGGCTGGCGGGTATGGCAGGCAGCACGGCAGAATCCGGCAGAAGTGATAAAGAGTGAATAATAGAAAAAACAAAGACATGATACAGCATTATTGCAAGATAGCGTTTCGTAATATAATACTGAAATATAAAACACAGAGTATTATTAGTATTATAGGTTTGGCAGTAGGATTTACTTGCTTTGCACTCTCAAATCTGTGGATACACTACGAAATAACGTATGACAAATTCTACGAAGGTGTGGAACGAACTCATTTGCTTTATCAAGAAGCCACTTTTAGTGAATCAACATTCAGCACATACAGTTCATATATGCTGGCTACTACACTTCGGCAAGAATTTCCGGAAGTAGAAGCCGCATGCGCAGTTTACCAAAGAGAAACAGGACTGAAAACCAAGGAGGGAAAAACGGCAAAAGTTAATTGCATGTATGCTGACTCCACGTTTTTAGAGATGTTCCAACCTACCTCCATATTATCCGGAAACATGGAATTCCTTTATTCTGATAATAAAATTGCATTAACAGAGGAGACTGCTATGTCATTATTCGGTTCAACAGAAGTTTTGGGGGAGGAGCTAGAGACAGATGATACACCTAAGACAGTCTGTGCTATTCTGAAAAATGGAGAGAAACATAGTAATCTCTATTTTGCCGCATGGACAATGTCATCACAATTTCAAAAAGTAAAAAGCGAATGGGGAGTACATAGATTTCAAACCTACGTCCGGTTACGTAAAGGAGTAGATGCTACATCTTTTCAAGAAAAAATGAAAAACTACGAATCCGGAAACCAATGGTATTCCAAACCTTTCGAAAAATATAAGATAATTCCATTAACTCAGTACCATTACTCTGCCATCAATGAAAAACTATCCCTTAAATTTAATTATTTAGTACTTTTCTCCATAGCAAGCGGAATGATTATACTTTGCGCATTGTTCAATTATCTCTCCTTATTTATCACCCGTATGCGCACACGAAACCGAGAAATTGAACTAAGAAAAGTATGCGGCTCATCCATTCGGAATTTATTCATACTTTTTGGTACTGAATATTTGTTTGTACTGCTTTTATCCGGCCTTTTAGGAATGACATTCATTGAATTATCACTTCCGAAATTCAGAGAACTATCAGAAATTAATGGAGATATTTATGGAGAATCATTCCTCTATTTTACAGGTATCCTTTTCATATCCTATATCCTATTAACACCTTTTATTATCCGCCGATACCACAGACAATCCGGCAGTCTGTTCCTGTTCCGTAAATGCAGTATAGTATTCCAATTAATAATATGTATTTTATTTATCTTTTGCGTAAGCATTCTTATGAAACAGCTCAACCATCTGGCAAATGGTGACATTGGTTGGGAAAGAAAGAATACAGCAGTATTAAGACAATATGTTTCTCCGGAATCTTACGCTGCCGTCAGTGCCGAAATAGATAGGATGCCATGTATTGTAGAGACACTGAAGGGATGTGAACCTTTATTTCCAAGATATAGTACACTGACTTACAGGATAAACAGTTGGGAAGGAAAGAAAAGCACGGATCAGGAAGATAGAATAGATATCACCTGCATAAGAGAAGGGAGGGAATTTATCAATTTTTACAACCTGAAGCTAATAGAAGGTGAAATGCTAAAACCGGATGATGCAGATAAAGCTATCATCAACGAGACTTGTGCAAGAAAATTAGGTTTAGATAATCCGATAGGTAAGAAAATCAATATTCACCAAGGAGTTACAATTGTCGGAATCGTCAAAGACTTCCATATCACAGCACCTACAATCCCGGCAGTACCTACTTTATTCTGCAATAAAGGAGGTCTGGGAGGTTCCGATTCTGATGCCAACTATGGCGATATCTTGATAAAATATCGCGCAGGAACATGGGAGGATCTTAAAAAGCGAGTGGACGATGTATATGCCAAAATCTCAACTGGCAGTAATGAATATCATTCTCTTCTCAATATAGAAGAGGAATATTCTAAGTTCCTGAAATCCGAAACGTTATTATTGAAGCTGCTTGGCTTTGCCTCAATTATTTGCGTACTCATTGCCGCTTTCGGAATATTCTCTTTCATTACGCTAAGTTGCGAGCAGCGGCGCAAAGAAATAGCCATCCGCAAAGTAAACGGAGCGTCTGTAAAAGAAATACTTGCCATGTTTGTAAAAGAGTACTTTATATTACTCGTTGCAGCATCAGTGCTAGCATTTCCTATAGGATATGCTTTGATGAAAAAATGGTTGGAAAGCTATATAGAACAAACAGCAATCAGTGCATGGATATATCTGGCCATCTTTAGCGGGGTAGTTTTACTTATTCTGTTATGCATTGGCTGGCGAGTATGGCAGGCTGCACGGCAGAATCCGGCGGAAGTGATAAAGAGTGAATAATAACAACTATTATATACCATGATATTCCATTATTTCAAAATAGCATTCAGAAACTTGTGTAAGCATAAGACACAAAATATCATTTCCATCATCGGATTGGCAGTAGGTTTGCTCTGCTTCTGTGTCTGCATATATTGCAGTCGCTTTGTAGAAAGCACAGACCATTGTTTTGCTAATCATGATCGCATAGCAGAATTAAACCTCTATGACGGCAAGGCAGACAGATATTTTTCCGGTTCTCCGGTTCCTCTGGCCGAAGATTTGCGCACATGGGCTTTGGGAGAAACGGAAGCCATTTCATCCGTAACCTATCCTCGTGAACGTCCTTATTATGTAGAGTTATCTCCGGAAAAGACGCTACCTTATGAACTTGAAACGATTGAAATAGATACTTGCTACAATAAAATCTTCACTCCGGAAATGGTAGCAGGACATTGGAAAATGGCAAGTCAGTCTCTTAACTCCGTTATCCTGAGCCAATCTATGGCCATTAAAATATTCGGTAATGCAGAAAGTGCTATCGGCAAACACATGACTCTTATGAGAAGGCTCAATACTTCTCCTGAAAGCACCCCGAAAACAGGAGGTATCGTCTACACCATTCAAGCAGTAATGAAAGATATCCCTCTGAACAATAGTTTAGATTTTATGCAAAACATAGATATGCTGACCGTAAACGATAGTGAAGGACTTCTACAAAGTCCCAAACGGCACAACATGACAGGGGCAAATACCTACGCACTGTTATCACCACAAACTACATGCACCGATTTAGAAAAGCAATTCTCAAAAAGAGACTATACTTATACTTTGTATGGCGAAGCTTACACTGTCACTGCCAGTAGTATGGGAGCCAGACTGAAAAAACAGGGTGTTTCTTATCTGGGGTTAGTTACCGGAACTGTAGGTACACTGATATTACTAGTAGGGCTGATCAACTTTTTCCATTTCCTTATCGGTTCTTTCTTCAACCGCACCAAGGAATACAGTATCATGAAAATGATAGGATGCAACTGGAAACAACTCTTCTGTTTACTATTCACACAGTCATTGATTGTCATATCCATATCCTCCATATTGGTATTATCAGGCATAGAATTATTGGGGAATCACATGAATTTCTCTTTGCCGGGCTTTGCAATGACCTTTACCTCTGAAACGCTTTTAATACATGCTCTGCAATATATCGTTCTTCTTATCATACTCTGCGTCCTTATATGTTTGTCTGTTTCCATTCGTATTCGTCGTATTACCGTGCAAACAGGTATTTATGGAAACAATAAACGCAGAGGTAAGCAATGGGGGCGTAACCTTATGCTGGGTATCCAATTCTTTATTTGCTGGGTATTTGTATCCCTGACGGCTGCTTTATATCTGCAAGCAGAGAAAACGACCAATAGTTTAATCCATACGCTAAGTCAAAACGAAAAATCGGAGATTCTTAGTATTCCCCTGGACTATCCCTTTATGAAGAATGAGGAAAAGTTGGCGTTGATAGAGCGTTTTAAACAACATGCCGGAGTGAAAGAAATTCTGTTATCAGATGTCGGTTATATGCAAGGGATGTCGGGCAATGGATTAACGACCGAAAAGGGAAATGAGAACTCCTGGATTGATATTAGTGTCATGGCTGTACCCGCCAATTTCTTCTCTTTCATGAATATTCCCATAGAACAAGGAAGACTTCCTCAAACGGAAAAAGATATTGTGGTAGACAATGTCTGGCAGGAGATGCAGAAGAAAGATGTAATCGGTATGAACTTGTATAGCGGTAATACCGATTACACAATCTGTGGAATATCCGCACCTTTTCAGGCCAATGTATATAACCGAAGTAGTGGATATGCTTTCCTGCCTTATGATTCTTCAGTCTACATAGGCCACTGCTACATAAAGAGTCATCCGGGCCGGCAAAAGGAAGTAGCCCGATGGATTGAAAAAGTCTACCGTGAGATGCTTCCTGAAAATATAACTTATCAGGCTAAAACATTCCTGGATGATATCCATGTTTTGCAAGCTCTTGAGTACAATCTGAAGGACATCATTTTGTTCTTTGCTGTTATCAGCATTATTATCACACTATTAGGTGTATACTCCAGTATCACGCTCGATACAGAACGACGTCAGAAAGAAGTTGCTATCCGTAAAGTAAATGGGGCGGATGTTCCGCAGATTATCCTGTTGTTTGCCCGTCTTTATATTATCTTGTTATTGTGTAGTGCCATCGTTGCATTCCCGCTTGTATATGTTGTATTGATGTTATGGAAACAAATGTATACGGTATTCTTTGACTGCGGTCTGCTTTTCTGGCTCTGTATATTCTTGATTGTTACTTTTATTACAGGCTTTACAATACTTTTCCGTATCTTGCGAATAGCAAGAACCAATCCGGCGGAAGTGATTAAAAACGAATAAGAACAATGATATTACATTATTTGAAAGTTGCTCTACGAAATCTGCTGAAGTACAAGACTCACAGTTTCATTTCCGCCCTTTGCCTGGCAGTGGGAATCGTATGCTATACCATTGTATGCTTTTTCATGCAGGAATGGGCCAAACTTGAAAACTTACCTGACAGCGAGCGACGGATAAGAATAACAGTCAACCAGAAACAAAATTCTCTTTTTCGAACCAGTGAAATAAAGCGACTGGAGGAGCAATCTATCAGTGGTTTAGAATGCCTGACCATACAATCCTTTAACAATTCTACGGAAATAGAAGTCATTGATAACGAGCAACGTAACTTACCTTTTCTGATAGGCTATAGAGGGGTTAACAGTAACTTTTTCTCCTATAACAACAGAAAATTGCTACATGGCAGCCGACTTCCCGAAGCACCTGATGAAGTGGTATTATCTCATAAATTTGCGAGCAAAGCGTACGGCACTGCAAATCCCATTGGAACAACCATACGCCTTGCTAACCCACAAAGTATAGCGGAAAATACAATACAGAGCTTTAAAGTCGTGAATGTAGTGGAAGATAACGGCCTGCAAGACCCCAAAGTCGATTGTTATTTCTCCTATGAAATCATGACTTATGATGCTTTGAGTGTAAAAGGTTATCTATCGCCTAAGGCAACCATGGAAATGCTAAACAATAGTCTACAGTCCATAACGTGGCAACGGAATGAGGACACCGTACACCCTTACGCCGCGTTCAGTATGCGGCAGGACAAAGAACTGACAATGGTGCAGTATCTGATACTATTCATAGCCTCACTTATTCTGGTTTCAGGGCTGATTAATTTCCTTAAGTTCATCATTCAGATGTTCTATAATCGTCAGCGTGAAGTGGCGCTTCGCAAGTGTATGGGGTCCGAGATAAAAGGACTGTTCCTGCTCCTTTTTGCTGAAGTATTTTGGATGATGTCCACCGCATTTCTGTTATCTTTGTTTTTAACGGAACTCATGATAAATCTTGCGGAAATATACATTCCAAGCCATGATATGCCCGATTTACCCTTGTCATCTATCTATGTCGTACAGTTCCAAATATATATTGCACTTCTGATGATCTGTATGCTCGTAATATGGTTTCCTATCCGTCGTTTACGGCAAGTGAGCATAATCAGCCAAATTAGCAATAACCGCAGCCGTCATATCTTCCGTTCGGTCATGATGTGGTTGCAGTTAGGCATTGCCATTTTCTTTGTGGGTAGCACACTCGGCATCAATATGGTGTGGCACGAAGTGTTCGGTCAGGCATACAATCCGCTTACATCCGAAGAAGAAGAAAATATCATTTCCCTGAAAGTGAACACCCAACGTATGTGGCAGCACATAAACCCTATATTATCTGATATTCAGGCATTGCCGGAGTGTATAGAGACACTAACCATGGCAGATGATTTGCAAAGTGGAAATCATTTTATGCGTACCTATAAGAAAGCTGACCAATCGGAGGTCATGATTGCCATAGCAGAGGGGGCTCCGGGTTACTTCAAATTCCTGAACATTCCATTGCAAGGAAAAGAAGTGAATGGAGATGCAGAAGGTACCGTTTATGTCAGCGAGGCCTTCAGACAGCAACTGGATAAGGACAACGTGCAAGACAGAGTAGAGATTGAGGGCCAGAGTTACCGCATCATCGGTACTTTCAAAGAACTCTATAAAGAAACTCAGGGAAGAGTAACCATTGGTTCAGTCTTTTTCCCCAGCAACCATTTCAGGTATTTCTATGTCAAGCTGGCACCGAGTGCAAACGCTACCAAAAGTATCCGGCGCATCACTGAAATTTGTCGTAACTACGTACCCACAACCTTGCCTCTTGAAATCCGCTCCCTATCTGATAATAAACAAACGATGATGGGATCGATGTATATGACACAAGTGGCGATGACAATCCTGGCTGTTGTAAGTATATTATTGGTTGTACTGAGCATCTATTCGGCCATCTCCATGGACACAGTCGGCCGACAGAAGGAAATAGCCATTCGTAAAATCAACGGAGCTACCCCACGGATCATTGCCGGTATATTCGGCAAAGCTTATCTGGTGATTTTCCTGCTGGCTTTTGCGGTTGCTTATCCTTTGGTACGACTGATGCTGCTATCAATAGGCGAAGGTACAGTGAAATGTATACAGGGTTGGGATTGGGGGATTCTGTTATTCTTCAGCGTAGCCTTCATGATATTCCTCACCACCGCATACAAAATTTACCGGATCATGCATATCAATCCGGCCGAGATAATAAAGAATGAATAAACAATATTACTAATTAAAATTATCACCATTATGATTAAAACAGTAAACCTGCAGAAAATCTTCAAGACAGAAGAAGTGCAGACATGGGCTTTGAACAATGTGAACATCGAAGTGAAAGAAGGCGAGTTCGTCGCAATTATGGGACCTTCCGGTTGCGGTAAATCTACATTGCTGAATATCCTCGGCTTGCTCGATAACCCTTCGGGCGGAGAATACTACCTCAATGGAAAGGAAGTATCCAAATACACCGAAGCACAACGCACCAGCCTGCGTAAAGGTGTCATCGGTTTCGTGTTCCAAAGCTTCAACCTGATTGATGAACTGAACGTATACGAAAACATCGAACTGCCGTTGCTCTACATGGGCATCCCGGCAGCCGAACGCAAACGCCGCGTAGAGACAGCAATGGAACGCATGGCCATTACACACCGGAGCAAACACTTTCCGCAACAACTCTCCGGTGGCCAACAGCAACGTGTAGCCATTGCCCGTGCCGTAGTAGCCAATCCAAAGCTGATCCTTGCTGATGAGCCTACCGGTAATCTAGACTCCAAGAACGGTAAGGAAGTGATGGAACTGCTGAATGAACTGAACAAAGAAGGAACGACCATCGTCATGGTAACCCACTCCCAGCACGATGCCGGTTTTGCAGGACGTATCATTAATCTGTTCGACGGACAGGTAGTGACGGAAGTGAGTTTGTAAATAAAACAGACAGTTACATCTCTTTCCGTAACTATCTGTACATCAGAAGGTTTCAAAAGGCGTCACTTTGAGGACGTCAATGTAGTACTTCGGGGACGTCAAAGTACTACATTGACCTCCTCAAAGTAGTACCTTGACAACCCCGAAGTACCCTACTAACATTATCATCAAAAAACATGTACATTCTGAAGTTTGTCCTGCGTAGCTGGTGGCGAAATAAATTGTTCGTCACTATTTCTCTTGTCAGCTTGGTTATCGGTATCGCCTGTACCAATTTACTGACAGCCTTCGTCCTATACGAATACAACATCGAGTATAACAACCCCAACCGTGACCGCATCCTCCGGCTGACACAAACACTACCATTTGCACAACAAGAAATGCAGGGAACATTCGTATATCATGAATCTGTCCCCGAAATCATCTCACAATTCCCAGAGATAGAAGCTTCACTACGCATGCAAGCCATCACTCACACAAAAATCCGTGTGGACGACCAAGCATATTCCGAACTGAACCTGCTATCGGCAGACAGCACATTGCCCAAGTTTATCCCCATCAAAACCCTTGCAGGAAAAGTAGAAGAAGCATTGACTCACCCGGGAACCATTGCCATCAGCCAAGCTTTGGCCGAACGTTGTTTCGGTACCACCGACTGTCTCGGCAAGCTGCTGGATATCCCACAATCCGGTGAAAGTGCCTACCGTATCGCCGCCGTCTTCCGCCTGCCACCTCAAAGCATGTTGCAGGCAGACTTGCTCACGCATCTAAAAAGTCCCGAAGGAACCACCTGTTCGATACTTCTCAAAAAAGGAACAGATCTCAACGCCTTTCGCCAACGCTTCGAGACAACCGAGCTTCCCACTTTATTAGGCAAAGGGTATTATCGTACCCAGACTTTACAGGAATCCTATTTTACCACTATCACACAAGATAGCAACCAGTGTATCGAGCATCGGCAAAAGGCCCTGTTAAGCGTCGGACTGCTATCTGCTTTATTAATCTTGTTCATCGGTTGCTTCAACTATATCAACCTCAGTTTTTCACGCTTATTGAAGCAAATACGCACCTTGCACATTGAAAGCCTTTTAGGTGCAAGCCACCGTCAAATCCGTTGGCAACTCTTTGCCGATACTTTCCTGATGGTGATTACAGCATTCCTGTTATCCATTCTATTGATGAGCGACCTGTTAGCTGTATTCAATGCAACCATATCCGCACATCTGTCGTTCTCCTATCTTTTCTCCGCTCAGGTATTCCCTGTTATCTTGCTGTTTGTCATCATTCTATCCGTTGTTCCGGCAGAATACATGAGCCGGAAGATACAGACCTTGTCCGAAAGCCGTTACCGCAGCTTCTTTACAGGGCGTAAGAAACAGCGCATTGTAGCAGCACTGGTTACCTTACAATTCATGATTTCCATCGGACTGCTAAGTGCTTTTATGATAATCCGTAGCCAAATGGACCTGATAGAGCAGGAGGGAAGCCGCTACAAAGGAATCGTTGAGTTTGGAATCGGTGACTCCCGGCAATCCCCTTTATCTGCTTGGATAGAAGACATTAAATCCATCTCCGGAGTGAAGACCGTTGTACCGTCCCAATCGGGTCTTTATACCATGAGTATGGCCGTTCCCCGCCAAAATGGTGAGAAGAATGACCTTCTGATGCTTGAACTTTATGAAAACTGTCCGGACTTCCTGGATATATACGATTTCGACTTGCTGGATGCCAAACAAACATTCCATTTATTACTCCGTACCTCTGTGCCGGTCATCATCAACGAGTCCTTCATTCGCTATCTTGTGCCCGAAGGAGAAGACCCGGTGGGACAACCGATCTCTAAATACGTGCCCGAAAAGAGTGAGAAAGGTACTATTATCGGTGTCATGAAAGATTTCAAGAAATATTCGCTCACAAACAATGTGTTTCCACTGAGAATGATTCTGCACGAAATGCCACAAGATAACTATACCACATTGACCTTACGGTTTGACGAACAAGATCGCACAGCAGTTATCAATCATCTTCGCGGATTATGGGAGAAGAAATACCCCGGTACTCCATTCAATTATGAAGACCCTTATCAGGTACTGATCTCCAATAATCAGGAAGTCACCGACTTTTCCCGCATCCTGCTGATGTATGCATCAATCAGTTTATTCCTCACGTTGTTCGGATTGTTCGGCATCACCCATTATGCTATCCAGCAACGTATACGCGAAATAGGAATTCGGAAGATTCACGGTGCATCATTCGGGCAAATATTATGGCTTGTCAACTGCCCGTTCCTGTACTACATAGGCATAGCGTTTATACTCATTGTACCCCTGGCCTGCTATCTGATGAATTATTGGCTGCAACAATTTGCTTACCATGTACACATTGGTATTCTTCATTTCCTGCTTCCTTTGTTCTTCACTGTCTGCATCACCCTGCTCACAGTATGCCTGAACAGTTATCGGGCAGCAAGAAATAATCCGGTAGATAGTATCAAATACGAATAACCGTATCCCGGTTAATCTCCAGAACCAGAGACTGAAAATCAATCATCGCATTAAATAAAGCGATATGTGAATAGGAGGAAATCTCATCTGACGGAATATCACATTCCGTCAGTACCCCCTGTTCCAACAGCAATGCACGTTTTGTGCCTTTCAATAAGGGAGTCCTCGGCGTATACCAGACTCCCTCTTTTTCTAACGCCACATTAGCAATGGAAGTATCCGTCAAAAGATTGTTTCTGACAATCAATACATCATCCTGATTGCCGCGCAGGGCATACAATGCTTCCAGTTCCTTCCGGTCCGTACTTTTGTAGCGATAATCAATCGTATCCGAACCGACCAACCGGAGTGAACGTACAGTCCTCATTGTATAAGCGGAAAATGCCACTTCACATACTTCTCTGCCATAAACTACCCGGCATTTATAAAAACCGCTTTCAGGACAATCCCCTGTATAATCCAGAATATCCAGTTGATCCGCCATTCCGAAAACCGCCTGTCTCGTTTCATTCATCCTACGGTTGTGATGGGCAAGGTTCTGCAACTTACCGTCACGTACTTGTATCGTTTCAATAAATCGGCACATATATTTTCTGTTTCATTTCTTCATATTCACTGCGGGCGTCACTCTTGAAAGTAATGCCACCACCGCTTTTAAAATACATTCCGTCCGCCTCTTGCTCCACAAAACGTATCATCACGGCACTATCCATATTGTCTCCATCGAAATATCCGGTTATTCCCGTATAGAATCCCCGTTCATATCCTTCAGCTTCACGAATAATCTGCATCGTCTTCTTTTTGGGTGCACCGGTAATAGAACCGGCAGGCAACATACTGAAAAGAATATCACCTAACTGCCGTTTGTAATCTTCTGGAAGTTCACCGCATATCTCCGAACTGGTCTGCAATATCGGTCCCCGATTTGTCTGCAACACATCTATATAGCGATAACGCTCCACCCGGACATGAGATGCCACAATACTCAGATCATTCCTGATCAGATCCACAATCGTAGCATGTTCCGCCGCTTCTTTCCCGTCGTTCATCAAGGTTTGTACGGCATCGGGCAGGGTAGCGTCTATCGTACCTTTCATGGGATAAGAGCTGATAATCCCTTTCTTTATCCGAACAAAAATCTCCGGAGAGAAAACTACAAAACGATTCTTTACCCATACTTTATATAAAGCACGGGAGTTGCAATATATATCCTTTAAAGTCAGATTGGTTTGTACCGGAGTCCGGCAAGTTAAATTCGTAAGAAAGCTGTTTCCGGCAAGAATATTCTTTTTCACATGTCCGAAAGCACGACTATATTCCCGGAAAGAAACAGGCTGGGAGATCCATTCTATCTGTTCCGGCAAACTCTCCGGAAGCAATTCATCCGTTAAACCGGCAACTGCTTCATTCGTAAATCCATTCAGGTTATATATCAACTCCTCCGGTGAGACCTCTGCCGTCTCTTCCACATAAACCTGTTCCTGCGAATAATCAATCAGAAAGACAAACGACTTTGAACAGCCTGCCAGCATATTCATGCGTGCAATTGCTTCCTGCTTACTATATAGTTTCATACATCTATTTTCGTTTAGCAGGAAGCAAAGGTAATAAAAAAACTATTTCCGTGCCGCCACTGCCAGCAATACTCCCAGCACAATGCCCAGCAATGCCGCAAATAATACGCGCATATCCGGCGGAAGCATGAAAGTAATGGTGTGTGCAGGATACCAGAAGAACGGGATTGTCTTCTTAAAAACGAAGTTCCATTGAACGTTCCAGTTCAGTCCGGTGATGATTTTCGTCATCGGGATAGGAGTGATAAGACTCTTAATAGAACCGCCGCACATCAGGATATGCGTATCTGTTATTTTATGGAAAGTCATGAATACCGGAGCAAAGATTGTGTTCATCGTTACCGATATGGCCAGCGCCACCAGCACCTTATCGAGAGACATCGCCTCACTTGTAAACGTTGCGGCAGCATTTGCCATTCCCATATACTCCATGAACTGCGGCACACCTTTTGAAAAGATAATCATAGCGGCATTGATACCCATACCGAGTATGCCCCATACCACCATGCGCGGAATAATACCGAAACCCTTCCGGTTGTACACTCCCGCACTGATTCGTAATCCCAGCACTTCGCCCAACGAAGACAGAATGGCAAACTTCAGAAAACTCATCACCATGCCGTGTGCAGCATTGAACGACTTATACCAGTCATAAACCGCGTCACTCAAAAAGAAGGGTAGAAAGACTACCACCACCAGAATAATAAACAGGAAATCTTGCTTTTTCATTGAAAAGACGTGTTTTTCATTAATAATGCGGCAAACATACTAAAAAACTTTCAATATCAAAGCAAGATGATAAGAAAAACTGTAAATTTGTAACAAAAGACACATCGCCGATTTATTCTTATTAGCAGAATCACAGTTTCAGCATCTTCTTCTCCCTTTCCAGATCGTCACCATTCAGGTGAGGGGAGGGCACCGTACACGTTTTTATATAATCCCCGCCCCGGCATGTATATTCAAAATAGACCTTTTGCTCCGATGTCAGTTCTTCCTCGGTCAGCAGTCCGCCTTTCAGTTCTATAAAATCATCCATGCTGGTGCTATCGGAATATTTCACGAAAACAATCCGCCGGGCTATCGGATTCCGGTTATAGTCCAGACTCAGGTAAAGCCCTTTCAGCATAGACGGATAGTCGTACATGGGCAGTTGCAGATAGATGGTGAATAATGCAAGCTGCGGAGCCTCCCTTTCGTTGAAGATGATATATGCATTCTGATGATTATTTAATAACCCGATCCCCCGGTGCGTTGTGTTGTAAGCGCTCATATGAGTCACCTGTACATAGTCATTGTTTTCGGAGGCACTAATCAGATACGGTTCCATCTTCAGGCAATCGCTCGAAGACGAAAGACTATAACTTATATATATACCACTATAATTATACACTTCCTGTGCCGAATGATTCATCTCTTCGGTCAACATTCTGACGAATGGAATTTCCTTCTGGTTACCGGTTGTCACGGGTTCCAGTTCCAGCAACTGCCCTTTCATTTCAGTAAGGTTACCGAGCAAACGTTTCTTCGAAACATTATTCACCTGAGACAGGGCATAGTCCAATGCTTCTTCTTCCGTCATTCCTTTCTTTACCGATCTTGCAAAGGTGGGCAGCACACTTGAATAGAGAGAAGACAGCACACTGGCAGGCATATTCGTTTTGTCAGCTATATCTTTCATTTTCACCCCTTTATTACGCAGATCTTCTATCCGCTTATATATCTCTAATAGTTCCTCCATATTTTGTAAGTGTTTTTGGTTTTTAATTTGCAAAGAACACCCACTTGTGTTATATTCCGGTTGCATAAATGTTACATTAATGTTACTTTATTTTCTATCCGATAATTAAATGTATTAATAATAAATATTCATTTTTTCTGTAACATCATCCTTCTACTTTTGCCCTCGAAATCAAAAGAGAATAAAATGAAAACAATTACCGACATTAAAACGGAACTACTTTCAAACAAGAAAATATCCGATCTTGTATTCATACTTTGGGCAGGAGGTGCAGCGCTTCTTTCGTACTCCTTAGTATATGCGCTTCGCAAACCTTTCACCGCTGCTACTTTCGACGGACTGGATGCCTTCGGATTGGATTATAAAGTACTGGTTACCATCGTCCAGATTCTGGGCTACCTCATCGCCAAGTTTGTCGGTATCAAGTTGATCTCCGAATTAAAGAAGGAGCACCGCATGAAGTTCATCCTGGCTTCCATTCTGGTAGCGGAACTCTCCCTGGTTCTCTTCGGACTCTTGCCCGCTCCTTATAATATCTTCGCCATGTTCTTCAACGGTTTGTCACTGGGTTGCATGTGGGGCGTGATATTCAGCTTCATCGAAGGCAGACGCACCACCGATATTCTTGCCAGCCTTTTGGGTATCAGCATTGTCATCAGCTCCGGTGTGGCAAAATCTATCGGACTGTTCGTTATGAACACCCTGCATGTAGGAGAGTTCTGGATGCCCGCTCTCATCGGCGCCTTTGCCCTGCCATTGCTTGCCTTGCTGGGTTACACCCTGAATCGCCTGCCGCAACCCACCCAACAGGACATTGCCGAAAAGAGCCAGCGTGTCACTCTCAACGGAAAACAACGCAAAGAACTGTTCCGCAACTTCATGCCTGTATTGATCCTCCTGTTCGTAGCCAACCTGCTGTTGGTTATCCTCCGGGATATTAAAGAAGATTTCCTGGTGAAGATTATCGACATGAGCGGACATTCTTCCTGGCTGTTTGCACAGATCGACAGTGTTGTTACTCTTATCATCCTGGCACTTTTCGGAATGATGGTCTTTGTAAAGAGCAATATCAAAGTATTGGTCATCCTCCTGAGTATGGTGGTTGCCGGAACGGCTACCATGAGTTTCGTATCACTCAATTACAATACGCTTCAACTCAGCACCGTGACTTGGTTGTTCATCCAGAGTCTGAGCCTTTACATCGCCTACCTTTGTTTTCAAAGCATATTTTTCGACCGCTTCATAGCATGTTTCAAGATAAAAGGCAATGTAGGATTCTTTATTGTGACGATTGATTTCATCGGATATACCGGTACCGTACTCGTCCTGATGTTCAAGGAATTCTTTAATACAGATATCAATTGGCTCGATTTTTACAACCAGATGTCCGGTTATGTAGGAATAATCTGTACCGTAGCATTCAGCTGTTCTATTATCTACCTGGTGCAGAGACATAAGAAAGAAGAACTCCTGCGCACTGGGCGTGCGGTAGAAGAGAAACCGGAAATGCTACAATCTGCATTTTCTGTGATGCCCAGCTAAAAAAACAAGGAAAATGGAACACCTTGTTGTAATAAATGATAATTTAGCGGGTTGTATTCAGTTTCCCGGGTGCGTAATCCGCACTTAAAAATCTAAACAGGTAAATAACAACTCATTATAAAATAACAAGTAAACATGAAAAGAATAGAATGTATCATTATGGACTGGGCAGGCTCTGCAGTCGATTACGGATGTTTCGCTCCGGTAGCCGCCTTCCTGAAAGCCTTCAATGAAATAGGCATCAACATCACGATGGAACAAGCCCGCCGCCCTATGGGAATGGCCAAGATAGACCACATCCGCGAACTGTTCAAGATGGACGGAGTAGGCGAGGAGTTTGAGAAACTCTATCACCGCCCCTGGAACGAACAGGACGTAATAGATATGAACGCCAAATTCGAGGAATACCTTTTTGCTTCCCTGGCAAACTACACCGACCCCATTCCCGGAGTCATTGATACCCTGAATGAACTGAGAAAACAAGGCATCAAAATAGGTTCCACCACCGGCTACACCCAAGCCATGATGGACGTAGTGCTCCCCAATGCAGCCCGCAAAGGTTACACCACCGACAAGTGTGTCACTCCCAACGACCTGCCTGCCGGACGTCCTTTCCCTTATATGATTTACCAAAACATGATCGATCTTGCCATCCCTTCAACAGACTGCGTTCTGAAGTACGGTGATACCATTGCCGACATCAAAGAGGGTATCAATGCCAAAGTCTGGACCGTCGGCGTCATACTCGGCAGTAACGAACTGGGACTAACCCAAGAAGAAGTAGAGCAAATGTCTCCCGCAACGCTCACTGCCCGGAAAGCAGAAGTCAGACAGCGTATGCTTCTGGCAGGCGCCCACTATGTGGTGGACAGCATCGAAGAGCTTCCCCAAATCATAGAACTTATCAATCATAAACTGAATACGAATCATTAATCCTTTTAAATATCAAACCAATATGAAACCCTATTTATTATTAACCCCCGGCCCATTAACCACGTCAGAAACCGTAAAAGAAGCCATGATGACCGATTGGTGCACATGGGACGCCGACTATAACGTACACATTGTAGAAGAAATCCGCAAATCTCTTGTAGCCCTTGCCACCACAGCCACCGATGAATACACTTCCGTACTCTTGCAGGGAAGCGGCACTTATTGCGTGGAAGCTGTTATCGGCAGTGTTATCACTCCCAAGCACAAACTACTTATCCTCAGCAATGGCGCTTATGGTGACCGTATGGGCCACATTGCCGAATATCACGGCATCAACTACGATATGCTTGCTTTCGAAGAAACCGAACAAGTTTCTGTTGACTATGTAGACGATTACCTGTCCAACAATTCAGATATCACCCATGTAGCCGTAGTACATTGCGAAACCACTACCGGTATCCTGAATCCTCTCAAAGAGATTGCTCACATTGTGAAGCTTCACAACAAAAAGCTGATTGTAGACGCTATGAGCAGCTTCGGCGGTGTGCCTTTGGATATGTATGAATTAGGTATCGACTTCATGATCAGCAGTGCCAACAAATGCATTCAGGGTGTTCCCGGCTTCGGTTTTATCATAGCTCGCCAATCCGAACTGTTACACTGCAAAGGTGTTTCCCGCTCACTCTCACTCGATATTTACGACCAATGGGAGACGATGGAAAAAGGACATGGCAAATGGAGGTTTACTTCACCTACCCATGTAGTAAGAGCCTTCAAGCAGGCACTTGCCGAACTGGAAGAAGAGGGGGGAGTAGCCGCCCGCCACAAGAGATATTGCGAAAACCACCGCATATTGGTAGAAGGAATGCGCGCACTCGGCTTCAAAACCTTGCTGCCGGACGAATTCCAGTCGCCCATCATCACCTCTTTCCTTTATCCGAAAGCAGGTTTCGATTTCAACTCTTTCTACACCCAACTGAAAGAAAAAGGTTTCGTCATCTATCCGGGCAAGATATCCCAGGCAGATACTTTCCGCATCGGCAACATCGGAGATGTACATCCTGAAGATTTCGCACGTCTGATAGAAGTAGTCCAACAAACTTCTTACTAATGAATTACCTTTCTAAATCCTCCCTGTGCCTGCTGGCAGTCGTCACTTCTCTGATCGCCACAGCACAGGAAACTCTCTCCGACAAATTACAGTATAAAGTAATCGGCCGCATGCTTATGGATGGCGGTGTTTATCTCAGGAATGACAATCATTTCGGTAACGGTACGGAATTCAATGATCTGCGCATAGGCATGAAGGCCACTTACCAGTGCTGGGACATGAAAGTGGAAATAGGCTATGTAGGCAGCAAGGTTTCTATCAAAGATGCTTTCGCCACTTACACTTCCGGTAAGCATATCATCCAGGTAGGGCAATTCTACGAGCCTTTCACCATGGATATGCTTTGCAGCACTTTCGACCTACGTTTCCATCAGTCACCCGGTTCTGTGCTTGCCATGACCAACAGTCGGCGTCTGGGAGTTGCCTACACTTACAATGCTACGCATTATTATGCTTGCGGAGGATTGTTTACCGACAACGATATCAGTAACTTAAAGAATACCTCGCAAGGTTATGCCATAGACGGACGTTTTGTTTACCAACCTGTAAATGAAGCTGAAAAGCTATTGCATCTCGGTATTGCCGCTATCTATCGCACTCCCGATGGTGCTTTGCCGGATGATGATAACAGGAATACCTTTGTCTATAAATCTGCCGGAGTAAGTACTATCGATAGTCGTAACCTGATTTATGCGGAAGTGGATAATGCCCGCCATCAAGTGAAGCTGGGTACTGAACTGCTGATCTATTACGGAAAATTCTTCCTTCAAAGCGAATATATCCGTACTCAAGTGAAACGCAGGAATGCTCTTGCCGACTATACCGGACAGGGTGGATATGCACAATGTTCATGGCTCCTGATAGGAGATACTTATGCCTATGATACAGCTCTGGCATGTCCTGCCCGTCCTGTAGGCCGTGCACTCGAACTCTGCGGACGTTTCAATATCGTAGATATGAACGACCGGACTGCGGAAGTATTAGGCGGAGCACAAAAAGATTTTTCTTTGGGATTGAATTACTACATAAACAAGCATATAGGGGTTAAAGTAAACTACAGTTATGTAATCCCCGGAAAACATATCCGGGAGATAAGCGACAAGAATTTTAGTGTATTGCAGGCAAGATTTCAGTTTATACTATAATAATATTTCCTTTCTTAAAGATTATATAATTTAACTCATAACTGCACAGAAATGAATCAATAGATACGCGGACGACGCGGATAATACGGATGAACGCGGATTTAAAAAGCTGCGCTATACTATTAATAAATTAAAGTCCGCGTTCATCCGTATTATCCGCGTCGTCCGCGTACCCATTTTATTCAGAACCTGACAAAAATGAAAGGCTATGGAAAATAATACGTACCTTTACATTTCTTTAATAAAGAAAGAAGAATTAGATATGGCACGACCTATAAAAGGAAGGCTGAAAGCCTGAAATTATATAGCGTAGGGCCCATCGCCCTACATAAGTATATAACCTCGTGTCTGCACCCTGAAAGGGCGTAATCACTTCTTCTTTAAAAACCGTTTTGCCAAATATTTTCGTATAGGCTCATCATACAGTTTCAAGCACAGGTAAGCCAACACTATATTCAAGGCATAAACACATAAAGCAACCTGCCAGGTCTCTCCCAAAGTAAAGAGTTGATTTTTAATCAGCCATGCATAGAACAGATACATGAACGGATAATGTATCACATAAATCGGATAAGAGATATCTCCCAGAAACTTACATATCTGAGTTGACTTTTTATCCGTCGTAGTTCCCGATGCTCCTATCCATACAAGGGCGGGGAAAGCTACGATAATACAAAATGCTTCATAAGCACCATTTGTGCAAATCGGCTCCGCACCTTCCAGATAGGGTACTGAGAACAAAGCAATCAATACAATGGTACATATCCAGAACGCGCCTTTCACCTTCATAGGCTTGAAGTTACGCGACATAAGCATACCCACAGAAAACGGGAACAACATTCTCAATAATCCGCCACCAAAATTTACACCGTCCAACGTCCAGCCCACACCTATATTTCCATAACCGGAAACATCGAAGACTGCGAATAGCGCCAATGCCACTCCTAACAATACAACGAGCACAGTCAGCGCCTTATTGGATAAACGACGGATAAACAAGGCATATAGAATATTACCTACATACTCGAAGAACAACGACCAGCAAGGCCCGTTCAACGGAAACATCTCACCGTTGCCACGAACTTCATAACCTACGCCCGGCATTGCGGGAATAAAGAATATCGTGCAGAGCAGAGACAGCATTATCATGGAGATGCCGATATGCGTTCCATCCCATTGCACGGAGCCCTGAATACAGAATGTAATAGCACCCAGAACAGCCCCCATTATCACCATAGGATGAAGACGTATCAAACGACGCTTAAAGAAATCTTTCATTGTAAGACTCTTATCCCAACGGTCATCATAGGCATAGCCGATAACGAAACCTGAAAGGATAAAGAAAAAATCCACGGCTAAATATCCATGATTGAACGTTGTAATCATGGTATCGCTTGCAAAAGCATAGCCTTCGAATATATGATACCATATTACCATAAGAGCCGCTACACCACGAAGTCCGTCCAGAAGATCGTAATGCGCCTTGGTATCCGAAAATGCTGCTGAGGGGGTATTAGACATTTGTTTCTTAGTATTAAGTTAATATTTTCAGATGGCAAAGATACAGCTTGCCATCTGAAGTTTTTTTGCTCAAAAGCAAAAAAGACTGGCGAATACTTATTTTTGGGCACGCACCCGGCTGAGTGTATAAATGGAAATACCCAGAAAAGCAGCCACATACTTCAACTTCACCCGGTTTATCAATCCGGGATAGCGCCGGTTAAACTGTTCGTACCGCTCCTTGGGCGAAAGCTGAAGACGCTCCACAAACATGTGGCTAAGCTCCTTATTTACATTCTGATGCAGGATTCTTCCCCAGTTGGCTATATCGATGTACGTTTCGTAAAGAAGATTCAGCTTGTCTATATGGATGACATAGATTTTGCAATCCGAAAGAGCTTCAATGCTCTCTACTGACGGCTGTTTGTAATACAACGAATCCATACCGAAAGTAATGTCACCTTCCTGGCTGAACCAGGTGGTGGTATCCTGTCCGTTGTGGTGGAACACGGAACGGGCAACTCCCTCTTCAATGAAATAAACCAGACGGTCCGTTACCCCCGAGTGCACTATATAAGTATTTTTGGGATAGTATCTTACCTGCATATCTGCCTGCAATGCCTGAAGTGCTTCATCGGAAACCGAATAAACTTGCCTGATCTTGTTAATGATGTTTTTCATTGAATAGGAATTCAGTATTCTGCTACAAACTTACATAATTTTATCAATTCCTAAAAAAAAGAGACTGCCTTTTGAAGACAGTCTCTTTTCATTTTATCTGATTTCAGGAAAATCCTTATTCAATCACTCCGAGTTCACGGAAACATTTCGTCAACTTCTCAACAGCATAGTCTACCTGCTCTTTGGTGTGAGTAGCCATCAATGCTACGCGTACCAGCGTATCTTGCGGTGCACAAGCGGGCGGAATAACCGGATTAATGAAGATGCCTTCATCAAACGCCATCTTAGTTACGATAAATGTCTTTTCCGCATCACGCACATACAATGGAATGATAGGAGATTCAGTTTCACCGATTTCGAAACCGGCATCACGGAATTTCTTCAATGCATAGTTGGTGATGTCCCACAAACGTTGCTGACGTTCCGGTTCGTTCATAATGATGTGAAGAGCTTCACGGGCAGCAGCCGTAGCTGCAGGCGTGTTACTTGCCTGGAATATATAAGAACGGGCATTGTGGCGCAACCAGTTGATTACCGAAGCATCTCCGGCAACGAAACCACCGATAGAAGCCAGTGACTTGCTGAACGTACCCATAATCAAGTCGATATCATCCGTCACACCGAAATGATCGCAAACACCGCGTCCCTGTTTTCCGAATACACCCAATCCGTGTGCTTCGTCCACCATGATGCTGGCATTGTATTTTTTCTTCAAACGTACGATTTCGGGGAGGTTGGCAAGGTCGCCTTCCATAGAGAAAACACTATCCACCACGATCAGTTTGATAGCATCCGGCTCGCATTTCTGGAGTTCTTTTTCCAGATCGGCCATATCGTTATGTTTGTACTTTAATTGAGTAGAAAAGGAGAGGCGGCGACCATCTACGATGGAAGCGTGCACGCGGTCGTCACAGATAATGTAATCGTTACGTCCCGTCAATTGCGGAATGACACCCTCATTTACAGTAAATCCGGTGGAAAAACAGAGTGCATCGTCTTTTCCGACAAACTCAGCCAGTTCTTTTTCCAACTCTACATGTATATCAAGAGTTCCATTTAATAAACGGGAACCTGCACAACCTGTACCGTATTTATCTGTGGCAGCTTTTGCGGCTTCTATTATTCTTTTATCGTAAGTCAGTCCCGTATAAGCATTCGAACCGAACATCAGGACTTTTTTACCATCCATCAACACCTCAGTATCCTGATGGCTGTCAATTGTGCGGAAATAGGGGTATACGCCCATTGCCATATATTGTTGTGGCAGGTCGTATTTCGCCAATTTGTCTTGTAGTAATCCCATGAAATGTTTATTATATAATATGAAATATTTAACTCTTAATTACAAGCCTTTTGAAAACAGGGGGCAAAGATAGCAAAATATGTGCTTATCTGTTCTTTTTTTACTAAAAAATATATTTGCCTATGGATTAAAGCCCACTCTATGGTTAAAAATTCAAGTATTTGTATTACTTTTGCCATTTATAAAATTGCATAGTGAAACAACCCTTGCATGGACGAAGAAAAAAAGAAAATATCATTCATTATAAATCCAAAATCCGGCACGCAGAGCAAAGAGCAAATCCTCCATTTGCTCGATGAAAAGCTGGATAAGGCAAAGTATGCCCAAGAGGTAATCTATACCGAATATGCCGGACATGCTGTTGAAATTGCTGCACAAAAAGCAAAGGAAAATGTGCATGCTGTAGTAGCTATTGGCGGTGACGGTACGATCAACGAAATAGCCCGTTCGCTGGTGCATACAAAAACTGCATTGGGCATCATTCCGTGTGGTTCGGGAAACGGACTCGCACGCCACCTGCAAATTTCAATGGAGCCCAAAAAGGCAATAGAAATCATCAACGAAGGAATTATAGACGTCATCGATTACGGAAAAATCAATGAAGTGCCTTTCTTCTGTACCTGTGGTGTGGGTTTTGATGCTTTTGTCAGCCTGAAATTTGCAAAGGCGGGCAGGAGAGGCCCTCTTACCTATTTAGAGAAGACTCTGCTGGAGAGCCTGAAGTATCAGCCCGAAACTTACGAACTGGAAACGGAAGACGGTACCTTAAAGTATAAAGCTTTCCTGATAGCCTGCGGCAACGCTTCGCAATACGGAAACAATGCGTACATAGCTCCACAGGCCATGCTGACGGACGGATTACTGGACGTGACCATCCTTGAACCTTTCACGGTGCTGGATGTGCCCTCCCTTTCTTTCCAACTGTTTAATAAGACTATAGACCAAAATAGCCGCATCAAAACTTTCCGCTGCCAGACGCTGCGCATCCACCGTACCAAACCGGGGGTAGTGCACTTTGACGGGGATCCGATGATGATGGGGGAAAACATCGACGTGAAGGTAATCAAAGAAGGATTGCAGGTAATCATCCCCCGGTATGCCGAAAAAGACTCTTCGAATGTATTGCAACGGGCACAGGATTATATAAATGGTCTGAAGCAGATCAATGAGGAGATTGTGCATAAGAATAAGATGATATTGGATAAGAGTAAAGAGCAGATTAAGAAGTTAACGAAAATCTGAGTTTTTATAAAATAAATCTGTATTTTTGCAGGCTATTTATAGCGTGCATGCATTCTGGCAATGCAGCCGAGTATAGTAGAATGTAAATCGTAAAACGTAAATTAAGATGTTTAGATCACACACCTGCGGAGAACTTCGTATCTCCGATGTCAATAAGCAAGTAACGCTGGCAGGTTGGGTGCAGCGCAGCCGCAAAATGGGAGGCATGACATTCATTGACCTCCGCGACCGTTACGGTATCACCCAGTTAGTTTTCAACGAAGAGGTGGATGCCGCACTTTGCGAGAACGCCAACCGCCTGGGACGCGAATTCGTCATTCAGATTACAGGAACGGTGAACGAACGCTTCAGCAAGAATGCCAATATCCCGACCGGAGATATTGAAATCATCGTATCGGAACTGAATGTGCTGAATGCAGCCCTGACACCTCCGTTCACCATCGAAGATAATACGGATGGTGGCGACGATATCCGCATGAAATACCGTTATCTGGATTTGCGCCGTCCGTCGGTACGCAGAAATCTGGAACTCCGCCATAGAATGACCATTGAGGTACGCCGCTACCTGGACAGCCAGGGTTTCATCGAAGTGGAAACTCCTGTACTGGTAGGCTCTACTCCGGAAGGTGCACGTGACTTCGTGGTACCCTCACGCATGAATCCTGGACAGTTCTACGCTTTGCCGCAAAGCCCGCAAACCTTGAAGCAATTGCTGATGGTATCCGGTTTCGACCGTTACTTCCAGATTGCCAAGTGTTTCCGTGACGAGGACCTTCGCGCCGACCGTCAGCCGGAATTTACTCAGATAGACTGTGAAATGTCTTTCGTGGAACAGGACGACATCATCAACCTGTTTGAAGGTATGACGAAATATCTGTTCAAAGAAATCCGCGGTGTGGAATTGGAAGGTCAGTTCCAGCGCATGGCATGGGCGGACGCCATGAAATATTATGGTAGCGACAAACCCGACTTGCGTTTCGGTATGAAATTCGTGGAGCTGATGGATATACTGAAAGGTCATGGCTTCTCTGTATTTGATAGTGCCGAATACATCGGTGGTATCTGTGCCGAAGGTGCCGCACACTACACCCGCAAACAACTGGATGCACTGACGGAATTCGTGAAGAGACCGCAGATTGGTGCAAAAGGTATGGTTTACGCCCGTGTAGAGGAAGACGGAAATGTAAAATCGAGCGTTGACAAATTTTATACGCAGGAAGTACTGCAACAGGTGAAAGAAGCTTTCGGTGCCAAACCGGGTGACTTGATTCTGATTTTGAGCGGCGACGACACCATGAAGACGCGCAAGCAGCTTTGCGAGCTTCGTCTGGAAATGGGTAGCCAACTGGGATTACGTGATAAGAACACATTCGCATGCCTGTGGGTGGTAGACTTCCCGATGTTTGAATGGAGCGAGCAAGAAAACCGCTTGATGGCTATGCACCATCCGTTCACCCATCCGAAAGACGAGGACATTGATTTACTGGATACTGATCCGGCAGCAGTACGTGCCGATGCTTATGATATGGTAATCAATGGTGTGGAAGTTGGTGGCGGTTCAATCCGTATCCACGATCCGAAGTTGCAGGCAAAGATGTTCGAAATCCTGGGATTCACTCCCGAAAAAGCAGAAGAACAATTTGGTTTCTTGATGAATGCATTCAAATACGGTGCACCTCCTCATGGCGGTCTGGCATATGGTCTTGATCGTTGGGTATCTCTCTTTGCCGGATTGGATAGTATTCGTGACTGCATCGCATTCCCGAAGAATAACAGTGGACGCGACGTGATGCTGGATGCTCCCGCAGCACTTGACCCGTCTCAGTTGGACGAACTGAATCTGATCGTAGATATCAAAGAATAAGAGTAGGTTAGTTTGTTGTGAGAGAGTCGAGACGCATCTTCCGTTTTGCGGTAATTGGTACGCTGAATGCCCTGATTATAGCAGCAGTCATCTGGCTGATGATGGATGAACTGGACATCGACTATATGCTCTCTAACATAACTGCTTACGTCATTGCGCAGACTCATAATTTTATCTGGTGCAAGCACTGGATATTTCCTTTGGATGATAAAGAAAAGAAGAGCAACACCTGGAGGCAGGTGTTGCTCTTTTCTATCGCTTTCGGAATGGCGTATCTGGCGCAATTCCTATTCTTGGTAGTGTTGGTCGAGGCACTGAATTGTGATGAATACCTGGCTCAGTTCCTAGGACTATTTATCTACGGAGGCGTGAATTTTATAATGAACAGGAGAATCACATTCCGTTAACACTTTATCAAACTGCGTTTTGCTGCGCTTTATCGCACTTTTATTGAATTGCATTTCAATTGAGGAAGCGTTTCGTCAATCCACCGTATTCATCGATACGACGGTCGCGCAGGAAAGGCCACCAACGGCGTACATTTTCCGAGCGTTCCATATCTATTTCCACTACTATATTTTCCGGACGGTCGTTTCCGGCTTGTGCAAGGAATTCTCCTTGCGGACCTGCTACAAAACTATTTCCCCAGAATTGGATGCCATTTGTCTGCATGGACGGATCGGGTTCGTGACCGACACGGTTAACGGAGATAACAGGAAGTCCGTTGGCTACGGCATGGGCACGCTGGGAGATAATCCAGGCGTTGAGCTGGCGTGCCTTTTCATCATCGGCGTCACTGCTTTCCCAACCGATGGCGGTGGGGTAGATTAATAATTCGGCACCTTTCAATGCCATCAGGCGGGCAGCTTCGGGGTACCACTGATCCCAGCAAACAAGTACACCCAGCTTTCCGAGAGAGGTTTGGATAGGTTCGAAACCTATATCTCCAGGGGTGAAGTAGAACTTTTCATAATAGGCCGGATCGTCGGGGATATGCATCTTGCGATATTTTCCGGCAATGCTTCCGTCACGATCAAAAACAACGGCGGTGTTATGATAGAGTCCCGGGGCACGTTTCTCAAACAGGGAGGTTACCAATACGATTTTATTGGCAGCGGCCAGTTCGGAATAAAATCCGGTGGAAGGGCCGGGAATGGTTTCCGCCAGATCAAACAGTTGCGTGTTTTCAGTCTGACAGAAATACAGGGAGTTGTGCAGTTCCTGTAATACAACCAGTTGCGCACCATGTGCAGCACAGGCTTCTATGCTTTTAGCCAGGTTCATCAGGTTCGTACGAAGATCTGCTGTATTGGCTTGCTGAATAATTCCGACTTTTATTTTTCTCATACTCATATTCGTTTTTTGTTTATTTTCATTTTTTGGAGAGACAACTTGACAAAGAGATCAGTTTTAGTATCATATAAGAGAGAGTATTTTATAATAACTTTTTAAGTTCCTCTATATCGGGTAGTGCATTTCTTAATCGTTCTGGCATATCCGAAGCAGTCTTATAAGTAGATACTCCCATGGGATTCATTTCTTACTATTCTTCTATTCCCTCTACTAGTTTGTCCGCAAGTGGGGTTAACTCTAATTCGAGCACACCAGAAGGTATTTCACAACTCTTAAAAAGGAAATTAAGAATAGAGCGTTTAGTGTTGGTACTTGATGAACTAAGTACATAACATCCTTCCGCAATTTTGGTTCTTTCTTTGCCATCTGCTTCATATATCCAGTAATTTTTGGTTGCTAAATATGCCATAGCAGATGGATTTTCGTTATATATAAGGGTGCATACCTGAATGAGCATATTTTTCCAAGTATAGACAGGATGGCGTTCATCCCTATATCTAAAGCCAATGATAGTCCGGCCGGTCAGTTCATATTCATCATCGTCAAAAGATACCAATTCATACTCTTTTTCCAATGGTACATAATTACTTGTAATCATAGGCCATAATCTCATGAAGTTGGAAAGAAGCAATTTCTCTCTTTCCTTTATCTCTGTTAATGTCCATTGGGTACATTGTTTAAGAAAATTAGACAAACAGAAAGCAGAATCCTTATATCCATTTACTTTATTCCCCTTTCTGTCAATATATCCATCTTTCTTGTCTTGAAATGAATGATTGCTATAAGCAATATTAAATCCGGTCAATGTCAAATTGGCAAATGTATGCAAATAATCATCGTAGATTTGCTGCCATTGTTCGCCTAAGGCTTGTTTCCATTGAGGGGTCAATGTTTGAGGCATGATATGTTCAATGGTTATTCGCCCTTCTTTCATTTTTTCAACAATTTGGTCATCTGCTTCCGGAATATTCTCATTCTCCATTCTCTCAAAAAGGAAAAATCGATAATCACTTGGTATTCTATAAATTTGGCGCTTGCTAAAATATTCTTTTACTTCATTATCCAATGGAAATTTAGCCGTTCCTTGCTTATTTAGCAAAATATAGTTCATTATCTGCGAATAAGAACTTGTTAGTTCATTTCTTCTATTTTCATGCCGCTTATATATTTTCATAATGTCCGAGTGCAACAATGCAAAAAGTTTCTGCATAGCATTAGCTGGATAGTTACAAATGATACGTCTTGCCCAATAATTCTCGATTGTGTCAAGCACAGTATATATTTCAACCTCCACAAAGTCGTTCTCTGTCGCATAGTTCAAGAACGCCAACATAAACGGTAAGTGTACTGTTGTACCGATATTAACTATCTGCTTTAACTTTCTATCTATACGTGGCTTTCCAGTCTCACCTTTAAGTTGGCGATAATAACGTGCAAATTTGAGCATATCACTCAACAAGGCTTCTCTTTCAAGCCCACTTCTTTCATCGTAAGTCTTGAAATCAAAATATAACTCTTGAATATTGCTAATTTCATTTTTCTTTACGGTAAGATAATCACGAATAAACATGGTTGGTTCTCCATCAGTCAACTTCTCAATCTTACTCCAATAAGTATGATAATAGTTTTCTTGTTCTTCCGCCGTCAAAGACATCAACAAGTAATTTCTAACTTTGTCAGCTTCTTCCAAATCCTTCCCACAAGAATTGAGAGACTCAAAAATTAACTGAGGATTATCTCTCGAATCTAGACAGATATCAATGATAGTAAGACGTTCTATTGATTCAATCAACTCAGCAAAGGTAAGTTCACTCACTTTGATAAGTTGATAGAAAAGGCGATAGTTGGCTGTAACGCCGGAGTCAGATATAAATTCTTCAACGTTGTTTGTAAAAAGTGCATCATATGCCTTCATATCATCTTCAATAGGACGAAGTTTTATTTGTCGGTCTATACGCCTTCTGATTGCATAGAGGTAATTCTTCTTAACCTCTTCCAAATCTTCGTTACCTTTCAACATATCTCCATTAACTACAGCATTTATACCTGCCAATATCAATAAGGATAGTGTCGTAATACGTTGTTGACCATCAATAATTAATAAGTCATCTTCTGTCTCGCTTGCTTTTGTTGAAACAATACTTCCAAAAAAATGGCTATGCAAATGATCTCGATGAATTTTTTTTAAGTCTTCAAAAAGTCGCAAGCAGTGTTTTTGTTGCCATGCATATTTCCTCTGGTACAAAGGAATAATAAATAATGTCTTTGCGCCATAGAAGTAATCGTTTATTTTTGTTGCGTCTCTCATTTGTTAGTACTTTTATATCTTATTCTAAATTATTAGGGTACTTAGCTTTCGCTTACATCACTCCCACTGGATATTGCATCGTCACGCAATGCAACGATCCATGTTGCTTTATCAATGCACAGCAATCCACGCTCACTATCTCGTGATGCGGGAATGCTTCCTGCAAGACTTCTTTAGCACGCTGGTCATTTTCCGGCTGACGATAAGTAGGATAAAGCACCGCATCATTCATTATCAAGAAATTGGCATACGTCGCGGGGAGGCGTTCGCCCTCTTCATCAATCTTGTCCACCATAGGCAATGCCAACAGACGATAGGGTTTTCCACTCAAAGTACGGAAGGTTTTCAGTTGCTCTTCCATTTGATGTAGGGCTTCGTAATGTTCATCCTGCGTATCGGTGCATTGCACATAGGCAATAGTATCCGGTGAGCAAAGACGAGCGAGCGTATCGACATGACTATCCGTATCATCTCCTGCCAAACACCCATGATCGAGCCAAAGTACCTGTTTCAGATGAAATACAGAACAAAGATATTCTTCGATTTCATCGCGGCTCATCTGTCCGTTACGATTGGGAGAAAGCAAACACTCGGACGTGGTGAGCAATGTTCCCAAACCATCGCTCTCAATGGAACCGCCTTCCAAGACAAACCCCAGACGATTAACATACCGCCCATTCAGGAAACCGGCTTCCACAGCCTGACGGGTAATCAGATTGTCTTTATCTGAAGCGAATTTCAGCCCCCAGCCATTGAACATGAAATCAAGAAGCAAAGCACCTTCTGCATCCAGCATGGTAATTGCACCATGATCACGCGCCCAGGTATCATTCGTTTCACACTCCATGAAACGGACATTCTGCATATTGACGGTAGCTGAAATCTGCTTTTTGACCTCCTCCGGTTCGGGAGTTACGATCAGAAGCAATTCCCGTTGGGCTATTTCGCGTGCGATAGCGGCAAAGCAGGCTTGTACTTCCGTAAGCATATGCGCCCAGTCAGTTCCGGCATGGGGCCAAGTCAGCTGTATTCCGCTTTGCGGCGCCCATTCGGCAGGTAAAACAGCATTGAACGTATCACTCATATTTATCATTCTTTCTTTTCTTCTTTCGACTTGCGGTCAAAGAACGGATTCTTGGTCGAAGCACTGACCGGAATAGCATACACGGATCTGCATCCCGGCAACCACTCCAATTGCTGCGCAGCAAGTCCGGCAGAGAACATCACACGGGTATCCACACGCAAATCGGCCGCCGTGGCACAAGCCGAACCGATAGCTATACCTACATCGACCGAATTCACGGCACAAGGCACACCTTCAGGGCGTCCCGCACAAGTGGGATAACCACAATGGCCGCAGTTCAATCCTTGCACCTGCTCGCGCGTACCTATTATAATTACACATTCAGCCTGCAAAATGTTAGCGGCATCCCGCAAAAAGAACTTCATTCCGTGTTCTTCTACCATGGCAACCATCTTGTCCGACAATACTTTTAAATCATCTCCGGTAACCATAGCTATTTCAATTATATCTACACCTTTTCCCTTCGGAGCGGTACGGGCAGCAGTCATCATCTGCCTTGCCACGTCCAACACATGTTCGTGGCGGCTTGCACGTTCGTTCTGTATCATAATTCTCACTTTTATTAAAAACTGATAGCAAAGATAATGCAAATTGAGTGCAGAACTTTCATGCTTGCATGAAAAAGTTATGCCGAAATGCAGCTTATCTTATTTAAAGATACTGATTTCAGCCAATAATCCGTCGTTTTCTCAGAATTCCTTTCTATATTTGCTTTCAAATGGAGACCAGGACTATACTTCAAATAGACAACGCATGCATCGCTTTCGGAGCAGATACACTTTTTTCCGGTTTTTGCTTACAACTGCACGAAGGGGAAATCGCCTGCATTTCCGGACAATCGGGGCGGGGAAAAACCTCCTTGCTGAATGCAGTTTTAGGATTTGTACCCCTCAAAGCAGGAAGCATCACCGTTAACGGCATTTTACTGGAAAAAGGAACTATCGACCAAATTCGCAGGCAAGTGGCATGGATACCGCAAGAACTGGCGCTTCCATCGGAATGGGTGAAGGAAATGGTACAGCTCCCTTTCAATCTGAAAGCTAACCGGAATACCCCCTTTTCACTGGACAAACTATTTGTCTGCTTCGATGAATTGGGGCTGGAAGAGGAATTGTACGATAAACGTGTGAATGAGATCTCCGGAGGACAGCGGCAACGTATCATGATTGCCGTAGCCACCCTGATGCAAAAGCCGCTGCTGATTGTGGATGAACCGACTTCCGCACTAGATTCGGATTCTACAGATAGAGTACTTGCTTTCTTCCGGAAACGAATGAGAGAGGGAAGTGCCATCCTCGCCGTCTCCCACGACCAGGGATTTGCGCAAGGATGCAATCAGATGATAACACTATAACTAAGAGATTAATAAAGTGGGAACTATCGACATATCATATACCAGTTTAGCCATCGGATTACTGCTGTTGCTTATTCCGCTGTTCTATTTGTGGAAGTTCAAGACAGGGCTATTGTGGGTTACCGTGATTGGTATCGCACGGATGATTGTGCAACTTTTCTTTATCGGCATCTACCTGAAATACTTGTTTCTTTGGAATAACCCGTGGATCAACTTTCTGTGGGTGATTATTATGATATTCGTTGCCGCACAAACTGCCTTGGCACGCACCCAACTGAAACGGAAAATACTGTTCATTCCTATCTCCATCGGCTTTTTATGTAGCGTTGTTTGCATCGGCATGTACTTCATTGCCATCGTATTACGGCTGGAAAATGTGTTCAGTGCCCAGTATTTTATTCCGATATTCGGTATCTTGATGGGAAACATGTTATCCAGTAATGTCGTTGCGCTGAATGCCTATTACAGCGGATTGAAACGGGAACAGCAATTGTATCGCTATCTGCTTGGCAATGGTGCCACAAGGGCGGAAGCGCAGGCGCCTTTCATCAAACAGGCTATCATTAAATCCTTTAGCCCGTTGATTGCCAACATTGCCGTTATGGGCCTGGTGGCACTGCCCGGCACAATGATCGGACAAATTCTGGGAGGTAGTAGCCCGAATGTTGCCATCAAATATCAGATGATGATTATGGTGATAACCTTCACGGCATCCATGCTTTCGCTGATGATTACCATCTCGCTGGCATCGCGTAAGTCGTTCGATACCAATGGAAAATTGTTGGAAGTTATGGTAGAGAAAAAGGAAAAGAAGAAAAAACGTTAATCTTTCATTTTGGACGGAGTGTAACGAAGCTGTACATACTGTATACCCGGCTTAATATAAGCACTATCCATCAGTACTTTCTTTACTTTAAACGTCTCAAGACACCAATTGACATGCCTTTCTACAGATTTTGTCTGCGACTTCACATAAGAAAGCACCTCAACACTTCCTACCGTATCTATTTCAACTTGAGCCTTTAAGGTACGTATAGGAACCGGTTTACCAGACATATAACTGGGTAGTTTCTTATTTTTATCTATCCAGAAGATAGCCGTAGCCTTCGGAGTAGTATCCACAAATTCCTCTTGTGCATCCTCTTCACCGCCATCCTGGGCTTTGGGTGAGGGTTGGCACGAGAAAAGAATGCATAATAAAGCGAAAAACGGGAAAAGTAATGCTTTCATGGTATAGAGTTTTACAATTATCCGAACAAATATATAAAAAAAGAGTAAAACAAACAGTTATTCAGTGCATTTTTACTATATTTGCACCGAAATTTTCTATTCACATAATGAGAATTAAGGAGATAGTAAGCGCCCTTGAACGGTTCGCGCCTCTGCCATTGCAAGACGGATTTGATAATGCCGGCCTGCAAATCGGATTGACAGA
>ERZ1027087.193-NODE-193-length-39228-cov-8.426595_pt1 | contig 39228 bp, 31 predicted proteins | sample MGYA00519413_ERZ1027087 | MGnify/ENA primary metagenome ERZ1027087 (study PRJEB26926, sample SAMN06164438) | human gut metagenome | biome: ENVO:00009003; feature: ENVO:2100002; material: ENVO:00002003 | host: Homo sapiens | place: USA | collected 2012 ...
ATATTAAAAAGTATTGGATTAAACATAACCTAAAGTTTAATGAGAATTCCAAGAAAAAATCTATAGCTGAAAATTTTCAAGATATTGTATCTCAAATATTGGAACATATGCCTTTGGTTATTGAAAAAGAACACGTAGAGTATGGAGGTTCTTTGGAAACAACAAAAATAAAAGCAATATGTAAAGAAATTGGGGTGAAAATAAATCATTTTAAGTGTCGCAAGAATGATAATGGATACAGAGTTTTTGAAGAGATTAAAATAAAACGGAATGAATTAGCTCATGGAAAATTTTCTTTTTCTAAAATTGCGGAACGTTTAACTTATAAAGGCTCTGTAAGAGAAAGAGCTGAAGGTGGAGAAGTTATTGATTCATTTGGACTAATTCATTTTAAAAATTATACAATAAAATTATTATCTTCTTATATTGACGATATTGAGGAATTTATAGAAAACGAAGGATACAAAGAAAGTGAAAAATTGTAGAGCCCAATCCAGAGCCCATATTAACGAAAGTCTATGAATCATTGTGATATGTTATGGTATCACAATAGAATAATCAAAATATAAAATGAGTTATCACAAAGCATCAGTTAATCACTATAAAAAGCAATAATTATAGCCTTGGTAGGACAACAAAAAAAGAAAGAGCTCTATAGAGGATTATCTCTGTGGAGCTCTTTTTTTGTATTATTTTCTGTTAAAGAACTTCTATTTTCTTCCATTTGAACAATATTACTATATAATTGGTACAAAAACACAATGTTTCTTCGTTTACTTTTCCTACATTTGCATCGTGTACGTAAACGAAGTATGCCAATAACCGATTATTATCAACTTTAAAACGTAATAGAATTATGAAAACGAACTATGAAATTCGCTATGCAGCGCATCCCGAAGACGCAAAAAGTTATGATACCAAGCGTATCCGTCGTGATTTTCTTATCGAAAAGGTCTTCTCTGCTAACGAAGTAAATATGGTATATTCCATGTACGACCGTATGGTTGTGGGTGGTGCAATGCCCGTGGGCGAAGTGTTGAAACTGGAAGCTATCGATCCGTTGAAGGCTCCTTTCTTCCTGACCCGTCGTGAAATGGGTATTTATAATGTAGGCGGCCCCGGTGTAGTGAAAGCCGGTGACGCTGTATTCGAATTGGATTTTAAAGAAGCTCTCTACCTGGGTTCGGGCGACCGTGAAGTAACTTTCGAAAGCAAGGACGAAAAGAATCCCGCCAAGTTCTACTTCAACTCACTGACTGCTCATCGCAACTATCCTGATAAGAAAGTGACCAAAGCTGATGCTGTAGTTGCTGAAATGGGTAGCCTGGAAGGTTCTAACCATCGTAATATAAATAAGATGCTGGTGAATCAGGTATTGCCTACTTGCCAGTTGCAGATGGGTATGACGGAACTTGCTCCGGGCAGCGTATGGAATACGATGCCGGCACATGTGCATAGCCGTCGTATGGAAGCTTACTTCTATTTTGAAGTACCCGAAGAACATGCAGTTTGCCACTTCATGGGCGAAGTTGACGAAACCCGCCACGTATGGATGAAGGGCGACCAGGCTGTATTGTCTCCCGAATGGTCTATCCACTCTGCTGCCGCTACTCACAACTATACCTTTATCTGGGGTATGGGTGGTGAAAACCTGGACTATGGAGATCAGGACTTCTCTTTGATTACCGACCTGAAGTAATAAATTGAGTAAACCGAGACTTTGAATCGTAATTAGAAACAAGTTATTAATAAACCTAAGTAAATAAATTATGGTAAACTTTTCATTAGAAGGCAAAGTAGCACTTATAACCGGTGCTTCTTACGGAATTGGCTTCGCTCTGGCAACCGCCTATGCACAAGCCGGTGCAAAAATCGTGTTCAACGACATCAAACAAGAATTAGTGGACAAAGGTCTGGCTGCTTACAAGGCTGAAGGCATTGATGCTAAAGGTTATGTATGCGACGTGACGAACGAAGACCAAGTGAACGCTATGGTTGCCCAGATTGAGAAAGAAGTGGGCGTGATTGATATCCTGGTGAACAATGCAGGTATCATCAAACGTATCCCGATGCACGAAATGAAGGCTTCTGAGTTCCGTCAGGTGATTGATGTGGATTTGAATGCTCCGTTCATTGTATCAAAAGCTGTCATTCCTTCTATGATAAAGAAAGGCCACGGCAAGATTATCAACATCTGCTCTATGATGAGTGAGTTGGGTCGTGAGACTGTATCTGCTTATGCTGCTGCCAAGGGTGGACTGAAGATGCTGACTCGTAACATCGCTTCCGAGTACGGTGAATACAACATCCAGTGTAATGGTATCGGCCCGGGTTATATCGCTACTCCGCAGACTGCACCGCTTCGCGAACCGCAAGCTGACGGTTCACGCCATCCGTTCGATGCATTTATCGTTGCCAAGACTCCGGCTGCACGTTGGGGTACTCCTGAAGATTTGATGGGCCCTGCCGTATTCCTGGCTTCCGACGCTTCTGATTTCGTAAACGGTCACGTACTCTACGTTGACGGCGGTATCCTGGCTTACATCGGTAAACAGCCTTAATAATAATTAGTTGACAAGGTTTCAGGGAACAAGTTGTTGAGGAGGGAACACCCTTCCGGCTGACTTGGGGCTGAAACCTTGTCTGCTTTACACTAATATCCTTTCCTTGTCAACTTGTTCTCTGAAGCCTTGTCAACTGAAAGGTGTTTCTCTGAGGTCTTGTTGACTAAAAAAGCAAATTGATTAAGCAATATGAAAAAGTTATTCCTTTTAGTGGCAACAGTTTTATTCTGTTTTGCCTGCACCAACACTAAGGATGTAGTTACCGTAACGGTAAGCAATCCTTTGGCAATGGAGCGTTCCAATGAAATGGTTGAGGTGGCTATGAGCGACATCGCCAACCAACTGAAACTGGCTGACACAGCACAGATTGTGGTTCTGAATGCTGACGGACAACAAGTCCCCTATCAGATTACTTATGATGAAAAAGTGATTTTCCCTGCAAGCGTAGCTGCTAACGGTACGGCTGTTTATACCATTCAGACAGGTACACCTGAAGCTTTTGCAGTAAAGGCTTGCGGTAGATATTATCCTGAACGTGTGGACGATGTAGCCTGGGAAAATGACCTGGTTGCTTTCCGTGCGTATGGTCCGGCTTTGCAAAAGACTGGCGAACGTGCTTTCGGTTATGATGTTTGGACGAAGTACAATACCACCGAACCGGTTGTAGAAGCCCGTTATGCAGGTGAACTGAATCCGGAGACTAAAGCAAAGATCGCTGAATTGAAGAAGACAGACCCGAAAGCTGCACAGGAATTGTATCAATCGGTATCTTATCACGTGGACCACGGAAATGGTCTGGACTGCTATAAAGTAGGTCCTACGCTGGGTGGCGGTACTGCTGCTTTGATGCCCGACGGTGAAATCGTTTATCCGTATTGCTACGCTACACAGGATATCCTGGACAACGGTCCGTTGCGTTTCACTGTGAAGCTGGTTTACAATCCGCTGACTATCAAGGGTGACTCAACAGTGGTTGAAACACGTGTTATCACGCTGGATGCAGGCTCTCACCTGAACAAGACTGCGGTTTCTTTTGATAACCTGAAAGAGACTACTCCCGTGGCTACAGGTATCGTATTGCACGAACCGGATGGTGCTGTTGTAGCTGATGCTGCTGCCGGCTATATCACTTATGTGGATCCTACGGACAATGTGAATAATAATAACGGTAAGATATTCGTAGGTGCTGCTTTCCCGACTACGGTAAAAGAAGCTAAGTCGTTGCTCTTCTCTGAAAAGGAAAAGAACGAACTGCGTGGTGGTGCCGATGGTCATGTATTGGCTATTAGCGATTACGAACCGGGTTCAGAGTATGTTTACTACTGGGGTGCTGCCTGGGACAAGGCTGACATCAAGACACCGGAAGCATGGAATGCATATATGGCAAACTATGCTCAGAAGGTACGCAACCCGCTGACGGTAACGGTAAAGTAATCACTTTACCTCATATCTGTACAGTTATGAATCTTCTCACCACAGAGTAACACTGAGTCTCACAGAGTTTAATCAATTTGAAATCAAAAGAATAGAACTCCGTGAGACTCAGTGTTACTCTGTGGTAAAACTTACTCAACCAGCACGAAGTACGCCCACTTCTCCGGTTCCTTCGGATATCTTTTCACCATTTCCCACTGTGCTGTAATGAAAGCTTTTCGTTTGGATGTCTTAAACTTCCAATTCTGATAAAACAGCGACATGAATTCGGCTGTTTCCTTATCCGGTACTTCCGCCAAAGTCATAATCATGTTTCTTGCTCCGGCTGAACGGAAGGCTCGTTGGAGTCCGTAAACACCTTCTCCGTCACGTATTTCACCCAGTCCGGTGTTGCAGGCAGATAGTACTACCAACTCTGTATTCAGCAGACTCATGCCGAATATCTCGTAAGCAGTGAGCAGACCGTCATCCGGCAAATTCAGTGAGGCGGAGTCTTTCCATGCTGTGCTTGCACCCGATAGAGCCAGTCCGGTGCGTAGGAGCGGATTGTAATAGCCGCTTTTTCCTTCCTGATTCAACCCTTTGTTATTAATGTCCGGGTCGTAGGGCAGATAGAAACCATGTGTGGAAATGTGGAGTATGAATGGTGACTCTTTCCGGGCGGATAAATCTCTAAATGCGGTTTCCGTCGCTTGTCTTCCGGAAAACACTTCCACCTGGCATCCTTTCTCCTTCAGTAGGGCGGAGACGGATGTTATTTCCCTTTTGGAGGATGGCAGGTAGTGAAATCCCTGTCCCCGTACCGGATTCTCCAGTTTGGAGGGCGGAAGTCCGTAGTCTGCCGCACCAAACAGGACGGCAGGTTGCTTCTCCGGATACAGATGATATTTCTTCATCAGCCTGTCGGTGGCGCAGAGATAGAACGATAATACATAGTCATTGCACAGGTATGTATTCTTGTCGTCCACTATTCCGGCAAGAGGGATGGTGCTCAGTAGCCCAGTGGGGTAGAGGGAGATTACAGCCCGCTCGCCGAAATGAGCCTGTATGGGCTTCCAGATGTTTTTCAGAATGAAGTCGTTCCGCCGGTCATGATCGGGGGCATTGAGGGCTGCCCTTAACGGTTCTTCATCGCATAGCGGGACAAAGTGCGGAGCTTTATCCGCCTCCGTAAAGACGAGTGCGGCATATTGCCGTGCACCGTTGTCGGGGCGGTGAAGCAGGACGAACTCCACCATCACTTCTGCGTCGGCTACTATAACCTTGCGCACCGATTCCCACTCGGTGATGCAGTGGTAAGCTTCGTTCACCGCCTCCAGCACGTATGCCACGGCTTCCCTGCTCAGTGCCATGGAGCGCATATTGCTCAATATATGAGGCAGGTAGTCACCCTTGAGGTGTACGTTCATGGCGTCTTCCGTCAGCATGAGTTTGGATTGTCTCCGGCTGAGTTCCCGTAGGTATTCGTCGCCTTGCATGGTAATCATCTTCCGATTGTATATGGCAGGCGACGCCAGGAAGAATTGCTTCATCAGCTGGGCGTTGCCGTACATGAATTCCGCCATGCCATCGTGGTTGATATGCCGGTAAGCGAAAGTTTGCATTTCGTCGTACCAGGGCTGGAAGAGGTAGAGCATGTTGGTGCGGTCCAGATCTATATAATAAGGTATATAGCGTCCCAGGGTATTGATGAGGCATTCTTTCATCTCCCGATATGTCTGCAGGCTTTTGCCGATTTCGTTCTGCCGTTCGTAACAGCGGGCTACGAGCGTGAAGCTGTCGAAGAAATTGCGCAGGACGTTCAGCCGATAGAAGTTCATCGAATTCATCGATTCCCGATATCTCCTGTCCGCTTCTTTGCGCAGAGCTTCGGCGGTGGCGTAGTCCTTCTTCATGATGGCTATGCAGGCGCGGTTGCATAGGGCGTCTTTGAGGCCGGTTATGGTCCGGGTGGGCGTATCTGTTTTTCTTATTTCACTAAGCACTTTCTCCGCGTCTTTATATTTCCCGTGTTGGATGAGCGCCATGATCCATCTGTTCTTTACCTCTTCCAATTCGTATTCGAGGAATGTCTTCTCGCCCAGGTCGGCGGCTTTCCGGAAGGATTTGATTGCGTCGGCATATCGTTTCTCCTGATAGTAATAGTCTCCTTGCAGGGTGTATGCCGTGGCCCTCCCGGACTTAGTGTCCGCCAATTTGTACAGGCTTAAGGCGGATTTAATCATTTGCTCGACATAATCGCGAAGGTGGGTGTTGTGCATCATGCTTTCTGCCACCAGTGCGTATGCGTTTGCCAGACTGGCGTATGCGCTGTTGCTGTTTCGAGTCAGCGAATTGCTATAGTTCATGTCTTCTTCCTTGAAGGAGAAAGACTGTATCAGGGCGGGCAGCAGCAGTTTGCCGATGGAGTCTTTGACCTGCACGTTGAAGGGGACGGTGAGCGATGCGAGCAATGAGGCTTCATCGTACATGCCCCTGTTGAAGCAGTGGATTGCCGTCTTGTAGAGCTCGGTTGCGAAGGTTCTGTTGTCGGAGGCTTTGCGAAGTTTTGCTATCTGGCGTTCGCATACTCTTACTTCAATCTCTTTGCGCTGCGCTTGCAGGGGGAGGATGTTTGCCAGCAGTAGGATGAATATTCCCGTGATGTATCGTGCCATAGTAGTTGGTGATTGTTTTAGAACAGGTATTTTTCATTTAATTGTTTCAGAATGGCAGCAGCTTCCGTTGCATACAGTCCGTCTTTCCGGCTGATGGCTTCCGCTGTTACTTTGGCCTTTTCCCGGTTGTTGTCGTACAGATAGGCGCAGAGCAATAACCATTCGGCTTCTTCACCATACTCCGAACTGAGCACTTCGGGCGTCAGCAAGGCAATGGCATCTTGTGCACGTTCCTGCTTCAGATAGCCGGATGCAGTGTGGAGTATGGCGGCGGTCTCGTTTCCACCTCTTGACGGTTCGATGACCGGTTCCGTATAATAAGTCAGGAAGATTTCTGCCGGGGCGTAGCGGTGACTGTTGCCGACAAAGAACAGTATACCCAGCACAATGGCGGCTGCCGCACTGCTCCAGAGCCTTCTCAGATGTTTCCTGCGTGAATTTCCGGTCAGTGTGCGGAATGCTTCTTTTTCCGCTTCCCTGATTTCGGCTTCTGCCAGAAGACCGCGTAGCTTGACCTGCTTTTGCAGTTCCCCGTCCGTTTCCAGTTCCCGGATGAAAATTGCGCGTTCTTCCGGCGCCATCTCGTTGTTGATGAAGCGGTCTATCTGTTTGTCTCTGTACGTATCTATCATTTCTTCTCCTTTTTTTTCCAGTGTATATCAATGGTTTCCAGTCTCTTTTGCAGCTCGAAGGTCAGGCGGCGGAGGCAGGAACTTTTCTTGTTTTTGGCTACATCGGCATCTTTGTAATTCATCCGCAGGGCTATTTCTGCCATCGGTAGTCGTTCCCAGTAGAAAAGGGTAAGCACGCGGCGACAGATTTCTTCGGTTTCCTGCACTAATTGTGCCGCTATCTCTTGGGCTTCCCTCCATTCCCGGGGCGTTTCGTTGGCAGCAATCCATTCGGAGAAGAGGCTTTGTTTCTCTTCCGGTTCCATGCTGTTGCTGCGCATCCAGTTGCAGGCTTTCCGCTTGCCTATCTCGAAGAGGTAAGTTTTCAGCGAGGCCTGGCCTTCTGTGTATTTGCCGTCACGCACGTTCTGGCATAAGGCTGTGAAACTTTCCTGATATAAGTCGCATGCCGTCTCCTTGTCTATGCCGTAGTATTTGCGGAGGAATGATAGGAATGGCGGTTTATAAAGCTCGTATAAACGGGTTACTTCTTCCTGGCGACCGGTTTTCCCTTTACCGAGTAGTTGTGCGATGATTCCCATAGGCGTGTCAGGGTTTAAGTCCGAGGCGGAAACTATCCTGCGGGTTTGTACACTCCATGTAGGGAGTCTGTTTTCTTTTCTTCTTGTTGGCGGTCAATGCTTGCATCTTTTGCTTCAGCAGCAGGGCGAAACGGTCGACGTTGAGGAGTGTGTGTGCTGTTTCCCGTGCTGCTTCGCAGAAAGCATACGTAAGCAGTCCGTAGTAGCGCGACTGCCGGGTGTCGAAGTATTCGAAGTTGATTTCATCTGCCAGACAGGCGCTGAAAACCACTGTTGGGGCAAGTCCCGCTTCTTGTTTCAGGTGCAGACTCAGTTCCTGGTGTTTGCCTGCGGTGGGCACGTAGTCGTCCGGGGCAAAGATGTAGCCTGTACCGCGAACATAATCATCGGCTTCCGGCAGGCGGTTGCCCGTGCCGCTGTGGCAGGCATCCAGCACTACGGTGACGTGTCCCTGCTCTCCGGCCTTGCGTCGCAGGCGGCGTATCCATTCTCCAAGTTCGTCGTCGCGCAGGTGGTTTTCGCCTTCATATTCTCCCGGCTCGTACCAGAAGAGGGCATCATAAGGTATCAGGGCTTCGTCCAATCCGTCTTCTTCGTCTCCGTTATCGTCCATCATCTGCTGACCGTGGCAGGAGAAATGCAGGTGCACATGGTCGCCTGCTTGCGTGGAGTTGCAGATGTTTTGCAGGGCATGGATGATGCCTCGTTTGGTAGCTTGAGCATCGGTAAGGGTGGCGATACCCGTTTCTTGGTATCCACAGGCTGCGAGCAGGGAGTGCATCAGACGGGCATCATTGTCGGCATGGATATTATCCCATCCGTTTCCGTCCGGATAATGCGATATGTTGACGAGCAGCGCCCGGTGGGTTTGGGCGGAGAGGGTGAAGATGCTCAGCCATAGGCAGACGAAAAGGCTGCATCGTAATAGTAGTCTGTATTTTGTCATTCTTTCATTGAAATGATTGCTCTGCACAAAAATAGTCTTTTATCAGGTATTTGTGATAGTCGGGGGCGAATATTTTCAAGATAAGTCACTCGTAGCTCGTCACTTGTAGCTCGTCACTTTATGAGCGGCTACTTAGGATGTGAATTGTGTTTCTTCATGAGTCTGTAATTCTTATCGTTATGAGATGAATATTATTGTCATTTCCTGTTTGTGGAAGAAGAATGGAAACAGTTGTCTGGGTTAAGAAAATCGGGACGGTTCGGCTGATGGCCAGTAGGAACGCAGGGAAATGAGATTAACCGGATGCAGATGGAAAGAGGATAATGTCTAAATCGTGCATTTGCTCTTTATATTTTGATTATTGCTGGCAAATGTACCTGTATTATCTGAATAGTGGAACAGATAGATAGGTCGGGTTTGAAAAAGAATACTTGCGAAATAGCGGAAGTAGCCGTCTCCAATGGAGCCTTTCCCTTTGCATTTTATATAAAAACACCTTTTCTTAAGCAGGGCTACACCCTTTTGGGCGGATGACTACACCCTTTCGGGCAGATAGCTACACCCTTTTGGACGGATGGTGTAGCCCTTCGGACAAGATGAAAAAGGTTATGCAGCTCCGTTTCTCATTATAGGAACTACAATATCTCTTAATGGGAACGCTCGTTTCTCCTAATGGGAACTGTCGTTTCTCTTAATGGGAACTGTCGTTTCTCTTAATGGGAATGCTCGTTTCTCTTAATGGGAACGCTCGTTTCACTTGGCGGAAACGCTCGTTTCTGCTATGAAGAAATACTTTAATATGCTATATATTAGAGAGTTATAGGTAGTGTGAGAAACGGTAAAGACAAGTATCTGTCCGTCATCTGTATCGTATATCGTGTGGCGACTACAGCAGAGGCGGCAAAGAGAGTCCGGAATGGGCAGTAGAAAAGGAAAACTAAGAAGAAAGACAACAACGAAGAAATTATTTTTCATGAGAGGAGTAAGTTCTGCATTACTTTTTTTCATTTTTCCCTGTTACCTTTTCCTTATTTCGGGTATAGAAGGTAGAAAATGTCCTTTTACCTTGTTTTTGTCCTTTATTATAAAAAGGTGCTTTTAGTGGGTGTACAAGCTATATAAGCCGTTTGCGGAGTAAAACAAGGTAATATTTTTTTTGCAAACAATCTTGTTGCAAATGAAGCTGTAAAGGTAATTAACTTAATTTTGAAACTGTAATAATAGATGGAAATAATGAACGATAAAGCACATATACCCTATCACACGGCAAGGCGTTTCTTGATAGATCTTATTAAGAATAATGATTTCTCGGGTGATGATGAGATCATAAAATTGTTGCATTCTATTTTACAGGGAAAGTCTTGTTTAAATTACTTTACCGATGGGGTTGTAAGCCGCATTCGTATTGATAAAGAAACGCGCATTTTTCTTCTTGATTATTCGGATCAGGAAGTGAAGATGCCTTGCCTGCCCAAGACCGTGTTTCTGCTTTTCCTGATTCATCCCGAAGGAGTGAATTTTAAGGGGATGCGTGCTTACTTGCAGGAGTTATATAATATCTATCAGATTGTGATGAAGAAGAATATTGAAGCGGACAAGATCAAACAGGTACTCAGCAATCTGGTAGACCCGATGAGTAACAGCATTTACGAGGCTTGTTCCATTATCCGCAACAGGCTGCTCAAGGTGGCGGGACCTTCGCGGATGAAGTTTTATGATATCACAGGCAAGCGGGGCGGATGCCACCACATCACGCTGGACCGGGAATTGGTGATCGTGGAACATGAGAAGCTGGAGAAGATGATGAATAAATGAATTGTATTAATTTAAAAGTATATTATGAGAATCATGAAAGCAATCCTAATCGGAATTCTCCTTTGCACAGGGGTGGGAATAAGAGCGCAGGATAAAATTCAAGTGACTTCGTTCAACCGTATGGAGACAGATATCACGGCTCGTGTCACTGCCCCCCGTAAAGATCAGAACGGAGAAGTATGCGCGCTCATCCGTATTGTTACTACAATCAAAGATCTTATGTTCGAGCCGGATGCACTGGGCATTGCGGCGCGTGAGAACAAGACGGGAGAAATATGGCTCTACGTTCCTCGTGGTGCGAGACGCATCTCCATTATGCACGATAAGTTCGGAGTGCTCCGGAACTACTTTTATCCGGATATCATCGACAAAGGAACGGTCTATGAAATGGAAATTCAGGTGAACGACGGTTCGCGGCAAGTTGCTGTAGACACCAATACACAGCTTCTTGTCATGCGTCCCGAACCTGCAACGGCAGACATCTATATAGATGATGAGAAAGTTCCGACGGAAAACGGACTGTTCACAGCAACCATGAAGAAAGGAACTCATACTTACCGGGTAGAGGCGCCTATGTATGCTCCTGATGCCGGAGTGGTAGACTTGGGGAGTGAGCAGAAGATTATGAGTGTAACCCTGAAACCCCGTTTCGGCTATCTGGAAGTCTTCTCTCTGCCCGAACAGGATGCTAAAGTTTATATTGACAGTATACTTGTGGGGCAGACACCTTATAAGAGCGACCGTCTGCCATTGCGTTCCTATCATGTCAAGGTGGAGAAAGACTTTTTCTTTCCGATGGATACCTTGTTGAGCGTATCGGCCGGAGCTACTGCTACTCATACTTTCCGTATGGTTTCCACCATTAAACCTAAAGAACCTCGGCGTACGCTTGTGATGCTGGAGGCGGGTTATCATCCTTCACAAACCTCTTTTGGCGGTATGGTTGGCTTTGTCGGAACGAATGGGGCTTATATTCGTTTTCGCAGTGACTTCGGTTCGGCTTCTGCCGAGTTGGAATGTGATGATACAGGCGAACTGACAAGCGGCGGAACGGGTATACCTTATTATAAAGAGGGTGTGACGAAGAAGGCCCGTATGTCCGTTACGGCCGGATATATGCGTCGCCTTGCCAAACCGCTTTACGCTTATGTAGGTGCGGGCTACGGCAACCGTACACTGGCTTGGGAAACGGTGGAAGACGAACTCGTGAAGAATACGGATCATTCGGCTTCGGGCATTGCCGCTGAGGTGGGAGCCATTGGCAGATTGGGCAAGTTCGCCGTTTCCGTAGGCTTTCAGACGGTCGGTTTCAAGTATCACGAACTCAGTGCCGGCCTCGGATTCTTTTTCTGATTCATAATTGCTAATCAAAACGTTCAGAGATGAATAAACTAAAATATATCATAGGAGGTATGCTGCTGTTGTTGGCGGCAGGTTGTGAAAAGGATACGGAACCGACCAACTTTGCCCCGAAGTTGAGCACGGGGGAGGCGTCGGAAATTTATCGTGTGGGAGCTACGTTGTCCGGAAGCGTACAAAAGTCAGAGGGCATTCTTGTAAAAGAGTGTGGTATTCTGTATTCTACCATACAGAGTATGGCCGAGTATGAGGAAGTAAAGATTGCAGCGGAAGAGGCTGCGTCCTTTACGGTTTCTTTGCAGAACCTGACTCCGGGCACTACTTATTATTATTGCACGTATGCCAGCAGCGGTCGTAGCATCGCTAAGGGAGAAGTCAAGACTTTCACTACGATAGCAAACAGTGCTCCGTTATTTAACAGCCTGGTTCTTGAGGCGGTAGACGAACAGAGCATTACACTCTCTACAACCCTAAAAGATGAAGGCGGCAGTGAGATTACCGTACGGGGCTTTTGCTGGAAACTCTCCGAAAGCGATGAGGAAAAGGACCCTACGATAGCCGATAATATGGCCAATGTGCCTTTGGAGCAACTGGTCTTCACTTCTAAGATAGAAAAACTGGAGCCATTGAAAACTTATCTGGTACGGGCTTATGCAGTCAACAGCATAGGAGTGGGATATGGCGAAACAATGACTGTGCAGACAAAGGCTGCAACGATTCCGATATTGGCTGCCATAACCGAAGTAAATTCCACTCCTCTTAGCGTTACGGTAGAATCTTCGGTTGTCAGTAACGGAGAAATGCCCATTCAGGAGAAAGGCTTCTGCTGGAGTACGGAAAATGAAGAACCTACCACAGCGCATATAAAGAAAGTGGTGGAAGGGGATGATGAGACATTCTCCCTCCTTATTGATGAATTAAAGCCGGTGACCACTTACTACATTCGCGCTTATGCAACCAATGCGTTGGGAACAGGGTACAGCGAGACGTTTACTTATGAAACACCACTTAATTTCCCGGACTTGGATGTGACCACAGTGACGGAAGTGAAACCTACTACAGCCAAAGCTGCTTCAGTCGTAATCTCTGAGAATGGCAGCGAAGTCACGGAGAAAGGTTTCTGTCTGAGTAAAACGGTTGAAGAGCCTACCATAGAGAACAGCAAGATTGTGGTGCCCGGAACTACGGCGGCATACAGTGTCGTGTTGAAAAACTTAGAATCAGGTACTACCTATTACATCCGTTCTTATGCTACGAACAGTAAGGGAACCGGTTATGGAGAGGTAGCGGAATTCACTACTGCCGTTGATATAGGAGAAACTACCGTTAGTGACATAACAGATATCGATGCGTCAGCCTCCGCTGAAATTCTGACGACAAGCGACCACCTCGCTATTACAGAGAAAGGCTTTTGTTATAGTTCTGTCAATGCGGTTCCCACTGTGGCCGATACAAAGAAGGTTTCTTCTAAGCAGGGAAATGATATTGCAGCAAATCTGACCGGCTTGACGGCTAATACGAAATATTACATTTGCGCGTATGTTGTCAATGAAAAAGGTACTTATTATGGAGCGGTGAGTGAGTTTACCACCCAAGAAGGAGTTACAATCGGTAATACTTTTGTATCGGATATTACCCAGACGTCTGCCACAGCTTCCGCTGAGATACTTTCTGATGCCGGAAGAGAGATATTGGAGAAAGGAATCTGCTATAGTGCAACGAACTCTGACCCAACTTATGCCGATAAGCACGTAACTTCTGTTGCAGAAGGAAGTCTTATTGCGGCTGCCATAGAAGGATTATCCTCTAATTTGAAATGTTACGTCCGTGGATATGTGAAAAATGCCCGTGGTTACCATTATGGGAAGGTGACAAGCTTTGTCACTCCTTCGGAAAAAGCGGGTGAACCGATTGATCTCGGACTGAGTGTGAAGTGGGCCAGCTGGAATGTAGGTGCTTCTTCTGTTGAGGAATATGGAGGTTTGTATGGTTGGGGAGATCCAACGGGGACGGCTACTGGAAATGGTCCGGGCGTTAGTGCCGGAGGCGAAATTAGCGGTACGGAATACGACATTGCACAAGCCAAATGGGGTGATAGCTGGCGAATGCCTACTAAAGATGAAATGGAAGAACTGGTAAGCAAATGTACCAGAGTTTCTGCTACACGCAATGGCATCTCCGGTGTGGATATTACAGGACCTAACGGAAATACTATTTTCTTGCCTAATGGTGGGTCGCGCAATGGAACGACCATAGAGAACCAAGGCTTATCCTCAATGTATTGGAGCGGAAGTGGTGCTTTGTTTTCTTATGGTTATACAGACAAGGCTTATTATATGACTGCCGGTTCGCGGGTCGATGCTTACTATTGTTCCAGTGGATATTCAGTGCGTCCGGTTTCTGATTTCGTAACTGTTGGCGAAACTTCTATAAGCGGTATTTCCGGTACAGGGGCATCTGTATCTTCCAGCATAACGTCGAATGAGGGACTTGCTATTGTCGAAAAGGGTTTCTGTTATAGTTATCTGAAAACTCCTACAACGGATGACAGTAAGATTGTATCCGTGGTAGGAGGAAATGGAATAGAAGCCGATCTTAGTGATTTAGTACCCAATTCTCAATATTATGTTCGTGCCTATGCGATAAACAGTAAGGGGGGAACAGTTTATGGTGACAAGCTTGAGTTTGTCACGAAAGATGAATTCCCGGTAGGTGAGGCTGTTGATTTAGGTTTAAGTGTGAAATGGGCAGATATGAATATAGGTGCAAGTAAACCGGAAGATTATGGAGGGTACTATTACTGGGGATATACAGGTATGTGGAGTGATTATTATGATCCTGATGGAGTGAATACCTCCGAAGATATACGTGGTACTGAGTATGATATAGCCCATGTAAAGTGGGGGGGAAGCTGGCGTTTGCCCACTCTGGAACAAATCAATGAACTATTATCGCAATGTACGCTGTTTTGGACGAGCCAGAATGGGGTGAACGGTCTCTTGGTGACGGGACCTAATGGGAACACTATATTCCTTCCCGCTGCTGGACATCGTGAGTACAATTTTATAAAGAATCCAGAAGAAGGCAACTATTGGTCAAGTAATGTCTGGGATCGCTTTCCTGGTAATGCCTATTGTTTATTTTTTGGTGATACGCAGTGGTTTGACAAATATCAGTCACGGGGGAACGGTTTTTCCGTCCGAGCTGTAACGGACTGATTGCCTTCCTGTAATAAAGTACCTGTTTAGGAATAATGGAGACAAAGCGTTTTATACTGAATATATATGTAAATACAATTAGAAACTATTATGAGAAACTTAATTAGCGGATTATTATTTATTGGGGCTTTGATATGTTTGGAGATGCCTATACACGCTCAGAACATGAACTTGGCGGGTGTATACGAGGCTAACACGAAAGCCAATGGCGGAGTCAGACAGATTTATGCCGTGCTCGATTTTAATACGAGTCAAGCCAAGGACTTCACCCAGTTGTTTACCGGAAAGACGGCACAGCTCAAACTGTTGCCGGAAGACTTTATGAACGTCAAGAAACTGAAGAAAAGATTTGCCGGAAGTACCGCGGCAGGCTTTGTAAAGTATCGTGAGAAGTATTTGCTGGCTCTCACGGAGGAACTGAAACTCACCAACCCCCGGATAGAAGCCGGTATGATTATGGCTGACTGGGAAAACCACTCAGGCGTGAAAGGCACATGCGGCATCATCGTAAAGGAAGATAATTCCATTGAATTCGTAGGACTGACCAGTCTGGACCGCGATTTGAATCCGGACGGACTGACTGTCACTTGTGTGGAAGACCGTTGCTTGTCTGATGTACCTCGTGCAAAAGGTACGCCCGAAGGTGTAGAACATTTTGTGCAGGAATATGAGAAACGTTTCATGAAGACTGCTGTCGCTTCATGCGACCCGGAAATTAAAGTGGAGTTCAAGGGTTGTGAACAGGTGGGCCGGCAGGCGCAGATTCATCTTCTTATCACCAATCAAAGCCAGTTGGAGTTTAAAATGGAGATGAATGGGGCTGAATCTATGGCCACAGATAAAGAAGGAAATACTTACCAAGGCATCACTTTCAACTTTGGAGAACAGAACGGCAGCAGCAAGGCAAATTGTTTCATGCCCAAAGGCACACCTGTCAAGTGTACGGTTATTGTGCCTGTGAAGGAAGGTCAGGCACACCTGTTCAATAAAGTAACCGTCCGCTCTTATGGAATGGGGACAGCAATGTTCACCGGCGACCGGTTGCAACTGGACAACGTGCCTGTGATGCAACCGGCAATGGCACAGGCGGAAGAAGAAGAGGAATTCGTGCCCCATGGCACTCAACCACAGTCTCCTCTGGAGCTGGCAGCACTATTGCCCGAAAAGTTACCCGAGCAATTGATAACTGTTGTCAAACCAGGAGTGAACCTGCGAAAGGGAGCTTCCGCTACAGCTGCCTTGGCGGGCAAGGCAGCTTTGGGTGAGGTATTTGCTTTTGTCGGAGCCGAAGGCACCTGGAATATAGGCATCAGTGCGCAAACGGGTGAGAAAGTATATATAGCCAAGAGTTTGAGCAAAGTGGTTAATACGGGTGTGGGAATCATGAGTGCGGTATTCTATACCTCCACTTATGCTAATCAGTATCTGAATTCCAATCCGACCACCGGGTTTGAACGGAATTCGGACTATACCTTTTGGACGCGTCAAGGTGATGAAATCTCTACCGTATATGCAACATTCAATGTCAACACCACTACCATGACAGGACGCATGAGCAATACATCCGTCAATTACAAAGGACAGTTGAAAGGCTGGTACATTGTGTTGGACGAGAGAGTGGATGTAGGCGGTAATCCGATAGAAAAGGTGGCTCCCATCTATGTCTATCCCGCCAATGCAGAGGATGCGGTCTATGTGGATGGAGTGAAGTATGTTGCTGAGGGTATATAAGTAGAGACAACTCATTTGTTAAATTAAAAAATAGAAAGTATGAAAAAGCAATTCGGTGTTTTTATTCTTTTGTGCATGTGTGCACTTTTTATTTCCTGTGAAGATGATGATGACAGAATCACTCTGACTGTACACACTTCGGCCTATGACGTGTTCAGTACGTTGAAAGATGTCGATGGAGTTCCTTATTTTACGGATCGGTTGCCGGACGGTCTTGAAGTGCGCTTCTGCTATATGGTAGTGAAGCAACGGGAAAACCTTTCGGAGGAGGATGAAGTGATTGCGACGGAATTTGTTTATGTGGATGATATCAGTTCCACAGTTTCTTATACCACCGGTGAATTGGTTCCGGGTGTGTATAATGTATATGTCACTACCGATCTGGTTAAAGGAGACAGGATTTACAATTCCATCAATGTAGACCAGTATTTGGCTCCCATCGTAAAATGTGATGTATTTGCCGGAGTTTACAATGCTTTTGGAGCGGCTTTCCAGAAAGATATTTTGATTGAAAGTAAAACGGAGATAACTCTGGATTCGCGGAGGAAAGGGTCTCTAGTGACACTGTTGTTTAAAAACAATACGGAAGACAGAACAGAATATCAGATGTCGACAGAAAAGTTTGAGTTTTATACGCATACCAATGCTTTCTCCGGAAATACGAAGCCCGGGATTCACACCATGGGTGCTTCTACAACTTTTGCACAGCATTATTGCGCTTCCGCCACTGATTTTTATATTGGGTGTAACGGCAGTTATCCCGAATTTACACTGACCGACGGAAGAGATAAGATGATAGAACTGAATTTAGCTACAGGGCAGGCTACAGAGAAGTAATTTATCCATTAAAAAGATGATAGTATGAAACAGAAAGATTTTTTATTCGGTTTACTGGGATGTTTGGTAATGGTGTGTGCTGTATTTGTGGCTTGTTCCGCTTCGGTAGAGAATACTCCGGAAGGAGTGGCAACTTTGGCTATAAATAATTATGTGAAAGGAACTTTGCCTGATGTGCAGGAGTATGCGACTGAATACCAACATGGACTATTGAAAGACTGGACGCAAGAGACTGTGGATTATCAGAAGAAACGGTTTAAAGGTGCAAGTGTAGAATTTTTAAAAGTATCGGACTATGCTGCTGACGGTTCGATGAAAGACGCATCTTTTAAGATTCATGTTGGTGAAAAAGAGTATCGGATGCGTGTCAGAGTAGTGAATGAGAATGGAAAGTGGTTGTTTGACAGCATTAAGTAAAAAACGATATGAAGATATTAGATAAAGTCACTTCTCCCGACTCTGAAGGTGATTATCTTCTGAAACGCCACTTTGGAGAAAGATCAACTTCAGTTGACGAATGTACCTGTGATGCATAATGAACTTACTTATTAAATTAATGATATGAACGAGAAAGAAAAGAAACAGAAGTTTCTGCAACTGCAATTCTGTATGTTGCTGTTGGCACTTACATTACTGCCCGAATTTAGTTTGACGAGTCTTTTGGGCTTGCCGAGTTTTGACATTCCTGTGTTCTGTTGCCAGTTGGCGGGACTTATTGGCGGTGGCTTGGCACTGTTCCGATTTTATCAGTCTGCCCAAGCGGCTTCTATGCCTCTGCCCATGCCATTTCTGGCTTCTGCTGCCGGTGGTATGCTGGTTGCCTTAGTCACAATGTTTCCCGGAATACCTTCCTGGCTGGAATACATCGGATTGATAGCATTGCTGATTGCTTTGTATTTGGCAAAAGATAGTGTAGGTATCCAGTGGAAATGCTGGGGAAGCCAGGGGGCTTACCTCATTCTACTGGCAGTTTTGCTGCATGTGTACGATGGCATTGGCGATACGTTGCTGACAGGATTAGCTGCTCTTGTCGGACTTATCTTCTATTTTGTCGGATTGGGTAAGCTGAAATCTATACTTGATGATAACGGAATTCAGGGAGTTTCTAAACTGAAAATAGCTGTGATTCTGGGTATCGTTGCTGTAATTATCGGAATGTTGCCGTTGATAGGCGGTATCATTGGGGGAATTATTGCCATTGTTGCCTTTGTTTTCGAATTCATCGGTTACGGAGCTTTGCAGAAGTCAGTCACGGTGGGTCACGAAGGGCAGGCCGGGGCAGGGAAGCTGCGTATCAGCATGATTATTGTGCTGGTAGGGGTTATCTTAGGTTTCTTTCCGGGTATAGGCGGCACGCTTCAGGCTTTCCTGTCGTTGGTAGCTTTGTGGCTTGTCTTCCTGGGTTGGAATAAGATACTCTTCGGTTTGGAGGGAGAAGTGGAGAAAACAGTATTAACTTAATAAGAAAAGGAAAATATGAAAGTAATGAAAGTGTGGCTTGTTACCCTTTGTGGTGTGACTGTGTTGTCGGCATGTGGCGGTGGAACCGTGAAAAAAGAGAAGAAATCGGATCTTGCCGAAATGTTCATGAATGGTAAGGTAAAGGAGTTGACGGAACATACCGAAGGGGCAACCTCCAGCCAGACATATAAGTTTAATGAAAGCGGGTATATTACTGAAGTTTCTCAGACCGATGTGCGCTCCAATAAGAATACTGTATTGGTAAAGAACGAATATGATGAAAAAGGAAAACTGGTTGCAACTTGTTTCTACAACAGTATGGACGGTAGTCTGCAACGGAAGCAGGCGTTCAATGCAGATGGCAATATAACGGAGGAACTGGACTTCAGCCGTAATTATAGTGGCGAAGGCGGCGAATTTATCGTAAGTGGCCGCAGACTCTATAAATATGATGAAAAAGGGCTTTTGATTAGCTCCTGGTCAGAGAATAACGAACAGAACCGTTCAGAATATGAATGTGATGCAGCGGGAAATACCTTAAAACGTACGGATTACTATCAGGATGAACCGAGCCTGATTCTTAGCAATAGCTATAAATATGATGGCGATGGCAATATCACGGAAGAAGTGAAATATTTCCAGGAACTCCCCAAACGGAAAGATAAGGATCTGAAAGCGGGGGAGATAGAGCAGAAGACTGTACGTAAGTTTAACGGCAAGGGACAACAAACAGAGGAAACCATATATTATTATGAGTTCGACACAAAACAGAAGAAGTCCGTTCCATTACGCCGCCAGACGCTGACCTGTGATTATACGGATTTCGATGCCATTCTGAAAAGCGTTTATACCACTTATAAATATAAGGACGGTGAGGAGAAGAAAGTTTCAGAGAAGATTATTGATTGTGTTTATCTGTTGGATGACCATAATAACTGGACGTCAATGGATAATCAGATGGATAATGAAACCGTAAATACGGTGAACCGGACGATTACTTATTACGAATAAGGAAAAGACAAAGGCGGCTTCAAGTCAGATTCAGCAGAAGAGTAATATAAATCTGGTTTGAGGCGGCCTTTGTTATATCTAAGAATGAAATATTTATAGTAACTTAAACTCGTATCCTTCCTCTTCCAGGAAATCCAATGCCCGCGGCAGTGCATATTGCAGGTTGCCGTTATTCCAGGACTTCAGCGAGTCATGAAAAGTGATAATGGACCCGTTCCGTGCATACCGCATCACATTGGCAAGCACCTGCGGACCACGCAGTTTCTTACTGTAGTCACGCGTCACCAAATCCCACATCACTATCTTATAATGCCGTTTCAAGGTGAAATACTGTCCCCAGCGCATGTGGCCGTGCGGTGGACGGAAGAGGTCTGTTTTCATCAGCTCATTCGCCTTGTCCGTATTGGCAAGATAGTTGTCGGACAGATATTCGAACCCGCGGATATGGTTGAATGTATGGTTTCCGATGCGGTGGCCGCCATTTACTACCATTTGGAATACGTCGGGATGCTTGCGTATATTGTCTCCCACCATGAAGAAGGTGGCTTTGATGTCATGTTTATCCAATAGTTCAAGTACCCATGGGGTTACTTCGGGGATGGGGCCATCGTCAAAAGTCAGGTAAACGGATTTCTCGTTCGGATCCATTCGCCAGATGGCACCGGGATATAGCTTTCGGACAAACTCGGGAGGCTGTTCTATAAACACGGTTATTTAGTAGTTAGCGGTTAGTGATAAGTGATTAGCGGTTAGTGTGCGATGTTACGGCACAGCCGTTAATCACTTATCACTAACCGCTAATCGCTATTTCTTATTTCATACGGTCAACACACATCTGATACAATTCGTTCAGCTTGCTGTCGTATATCGGAGCCAGTTCGGAATTATACTTCTGCATAAGCTTCACTTCTGAACTGAGGATAGGCAGATGATAGTCGACGATTTCACGGCTGGACATAGCAAAGCGTTGGTCGTCCAGGCTCAGATACCAGGTGAGGTATTCCACAGCCTTGTCGGCAAGTGCCTTCATGATGCTGTCGGCTTTCTCCGTTTCGCCCAGTTGATAGTATGCTTCTGCCATTTGTACGGCACCGTTCTGCCAGTCGTACGGCACATTGTAGGCAGGAATCATCTTCTCTGCATAGTCCAATGCTTTCTTGGCCTTGTCATTCTTTCCTTCACGTATCAACTGACCTACGAGTTGTGAGAAGATACGCCGGTGAGAATAGCACATACGCATGGCGTTTTCATCAATATAGATGCCTTCCTTGTCGATGCCACCAAACTTGAACTTGTTCATCAGGTTGTCATACATCTTCTCGCTATCCAGCTTGACGCCTGTCTTGTCGGTATCGAACGGAGTGAAGCGATAGGTGAGACCTTCCTGTATGAAGTGATTGCCCATGCCGAGGTGGTTCTCCGTACCTACGCTGACTGCCATGTAGATAGGACGTTCCCAATTGGCTTCTGCCAGCATTTCAAGCATCATCAGCTCGCTCTTATAGAGGGCGCGTTTGCCTTTCAGTGAGATGTGCATGTAATCGGGGATACTGTCGCCCGGTATCATCATACCGCTGCGGCGTACAGCTTCCTTATCTACCTTCATCACAATGCTGTCCGTAGGAATTACTTTGAGATCTTCGTTTTTGCTGCGTACCCAATATTTCAGGATGTTCTGCAATTCGTACGGGTTTTCACCGAACTCTTTTTTCACATTCACCAGAGCTTCCGGGTTGCCGTTCAGTGCCTGTTTTTCAGCTTCGGCATAGAGGGCGTCGATGCTCTTCTTATAATCGGGCTGCACAGGGATGTATTCATTCGTTCCTTCCACGTAATCCATACGGTCCCAAGTGATGGGTAATGATGGGGAATCGTAGGCAGGACGCTTCATCTGGTCGATGTACCAATCCGTCTGCAAGTAACTGAGGTTACAAGTACGTGCATCCGTACGGAATCCCTCTGTTTCCTGGTTGTACCACAAGGGGAATGTATCATTATCACCGTTGGTGAAGATAATCGGATTGCCGGTTTCTTGCAGGGACATCAGATAGTTCTGACCGAAGTCGCGTGCCAGGTAGCGGTCGCTACGGTCGTGGTCGTCCCATGTCTGGCTTGCCATCTGTATGGGAACGAACAGGCAGACAACCGATGCCAGTGTTGCGGCCGGAAGTTCCTTCATCTTGGCGTAGTGTTGCAACAGGCGGATAATGCCTGCCACCCCCATACCTATCCAAATGGCAAAGGCGTAGAATGATCCGGCGTATGCATAGTCGCGTTCACGCGGCTGGCTCGGTGTCTGGTTCAGGTAGAGCACAATGGCGATACCCGTCATGAAGAACAGGAAGAACACTACCCAGAACTGCTGAATACCTTTCTGACCACGGTATGCCTGCCATAAAAGACCGATGATGCCGAGCAATAAAGGCAGACAGTAGAAGACGTTGTGTCCCTTGTTGTTTTGCAGTTCCTGCGGCAACAGACTCTGGTCGCCCACCAGGAAGTTGTCAATGAACGGGATACCTGTGATCCAGTTACCATGTTCTATTTCTCCGCTGCCTTGCAGGTCGTTCTGGCGTCCGGCGAAGTTCCACATGAAGTAGCGCCAATACATCCAGTTGAGCTGGTAGGTGAAGAAGAACTTGATGTTTTCCCATTGTGTGGGCATGTTCACCATTACCATTGTCCCGCACTGATCGTAGGGGATGTCTTCGCCCTTAATATCTACCCAGGCTTGATATTCCCTGGCGTGCTGACTGCTGTACATGCGTGGGAAAAGCATATTCTGTGCGTATTCGTATTCGATACGTCCGGGGATTTCGATGTAGCTGTCCTTTTCATCGGGAGTGGCTTTCTCCTTACGGATAAATTTGGTTCCGTTGTACGAGATACGTGGTTCGCAATAGCCATTTTTTACATCAAGGGCTACTTTGGAAGAGAATGCCTGTCCGTAGAACAGCGGGCGGGTTCCGTATTGTTCACGACCCAGATATTCACCCAGCGTGAAGATGTCTTCGGGTGAGTTCTGATCCATGGGTGTGTTGGCTGTAGAGCGGATCACGATAATGGCGTAAGAAGAATATCCGATGACAATCATCATGGTACACAACAGCGATGTGTTGAGCGTACGTGCGGAAACACGGTATTTTTCTTTCATGCTTGCCTGCATCTTCGGGCTGAGGTAGAAGAACAGGAAAGCAATGACAATAATACCTATAATTACAGCGCTCGTTCCATGTCCGTAGAAGGGAATGCCCAGCAAGGCAATCGTCAGTACGAAGGAAATGGACATGCGCATCTTGTTCTTTTCCGTGTAGCTTTCGTATACCCCCCAGATGATGGAGGCTGCCAATACAATGATGTATACCATTACACCACTGTTGAAAGACATTCCCAGCGTATTCACGAAGAACAGTTCGAACCAGCCGCCTACTTTTACAATACCCGGTACCATGCCATAAAGTACGGCGGCAACCAGAATACCCGAAGCGAGCAATGCCAGTAATGAGCCCTTAGCATTTGCGTTGGGCACTTTCTTGTAATAGTAGACCAGTACGATAGCGGGCAAACAGAGCAAGTTCAGCAAGTGTACACCGATACTAAGTCCCGTCAGGTAAGCGATGAGGATAAGCCAGCGGTCACTGTGAGGTTCGTTCGCCACATCCTCCCATTTCAGTATCAGCCAGAATACAACGGCTGTGAAGAGAGAAGAGAATGCGTAAACTTCACCTTCAACGGCACTGAACCAGAAGGTGTCACTGAATGTATATGCCAGCGCACCCACCAGACCGCTACCCATGATGGTAATCAGTTGTCCGCGGGTAATATTATTTTCATCTGTAACAACAAGTTTGCGCACAAGGTGCGTGATGCTCCAGAACAGGAACAGGATACAAGCGCCACTCATCAGTGCACTCATATAGTTTACCATTTTGGCAACGGTGCTCGGGTCGGAGGCAAATTGTGAGAACAGGTTGGCTACCAGCATGAAGAAAGGTGCTCCGGGCGGGTGTCCTACTTCCAGTTTGTAGCCGGTAGTGATGAACTCCGGGCAGTCCCAAAAGCTTGCAGTCGGCTCAATAGTCATGCAATAGACCGTAGCTGCAATGATGAAAGTAATCCAACCCACAAGGTTGTTTACGGTTCTGTACTGTTTCATTCGGAAAGAATTCGTTATGTTTTTAAGTTATAGCTCTGTATTTTGGTATATACGGCCGCAAATATAGTGATTTAACTGCTAAATGCGTGGAGGTAAGGCATATTTATTAGGATAGGTTAAAAGATATACATTGATTTTTTGTAGAGAAAAGTTTCAAATATTATAGCTCTGATGTTTATTGTTCGCAATTGCAGCATCCACATTCGTCTCCATGTTTATGCTCTGCCAGTATACGATGGGGTAGTGCTCCGTGTCCCAATAACTCTATCGGACAATTGAAGTTCCGTTCCAGCCATTCTTCACTTACGCCCGTGTCGGGATGATAATCCAATGTTTCATTCACGCAGGCAATGGACTTCACTTGTTGCAGTACTGTGCCGATGTCATGGCTGACAAGAATGATGGCGCAGTCGTGGTTAATCTCTGCCAATAGTTCGTAAAGGCGGGCTTCGAAGCGTTTGTCAATATATGTACTGGGTTCGTCGAGAACAACGAGTTGAGGATCGGAGATGATGGCACGTCCCAGCAAAGCACGTTGCAATTGCCCACCGCTTAGTGCACCGATGGCACGTTCTTCCAATCCTTCCAATCCCATGCGGGCAATCACTTGGCGGGCTTTCTCCCGATGTGATGCGGTGAAACGTGAAATAAGTGACTTCTGTGAACTGAGACCGGAAAGGATTACTTCTTCCACTGTGATGGGGAATTTGCGATCTATGCTGTTGTATTGTGGCAGATATCCCATCTTTAGTGATAAGCGGTTAGTGGTTAGTGATAAGTATTGTGCTGTGCTTTCTTGTTTATCACTAACCGCTAGCCGTTTATCACTATATAATATTTCTCCTCCCGTAGGTTTCAACAGACCGAGTATACATTTGATGAGAGTTGTTTTTCCGCCGCCATTAGGGCCGATGATGCCCAGAAAGTCCCGGTCGTAAACGGTGAGGTTTACGTTGCGTAATACCGTGCGGCTGTCATAGCCGGCACTGAGATTCTTTATTTCAATAAGAGGCGTACCCATTTGTTTACTGCTTGACGATGTCTTTAGTTCTTAACGACCAATTCCTTGGCAATGTTCAACATTTCTTCTTCCCAATCGTAAGAAAGCGGGTTGATAGGGATTACCTTCGTTCCCGTCTGTTTGGCAATAATCTCTGCATTGCGACGGTCAAATTCAGGTTGCACGAAGATAACACGGACTTTCTCCTTTTTACAAGTGTCTATCAGATTCTTGAGGTGGGAGGGAGAAGGCTCTTTACCATTTTCTTCGATGGAAATCTGATGCAAGCCGTAGTCGCGGGCAAAGTAAGATAATGCCGGATGATAAATCATGAAAGCACGGTCCGCATTGGGGGTCGACAGCATGTGACAAATAAGGCTATCGGTATGTTCAATCTGGTTGCAGAGACTTTTGTAACGCTCCATATAGACTTCTTCATTGCCTTTGTCGATGGCACACAGTGCATTTACGATATTTCCGGCAATAATCTGTGCATTATAGGCAGAACTCCAAACGTGCGGTTCCACACCAAAAAGATGCTGATGCTCATCGTCTTGGATGGAATCGTGGGCGTGAGGTTCACCGGCATCGTGATGATGATGGGCGTGTGAGGAATCATAAATCAGGTCGATGCCGCGGGAAGTATCGAAGAATTGCAGGTGCGGAGCGTTATCCGTCAGCTTGTCCATCCAGGTTTGTTCAAAACCGATGTAGCCGATCCGGAAGTAGGCTTTGCTTTTGGCAAGATCTACGAGTTGCTGGGGGGTAGGATCGTAGGTTTCCGGACTACTCCCTTTGGGAACCATGCTGATAACGTTGAAGTTATCGCCTGCAATGGCTTCGGTGAAATAGCGTAATGGCTCAATAGTGACGGTGATGACGGGTTTATCGCCTTCACTCTTATTATTCTGGACGCTGCTGTTCTTGCAGGATGCGGCGAGCAAAGCAGCGAGGATGTACAGGAATGTTCGTTTCATTATTATATTTATGGTTTTTATAATTGATTACTCTTTATGGTTTCTCTTTCGTTGCCCTCAGTATCTCCCGCTTTCCCCCCGGAGGTCCCGGAAGGCGCTCCACACGGAAGCCCACAGCTTGCAACATACGGCGGATGACACCTTTGGCGCAATACGTCGTCAATATTCCCCCTGTATTCATATAAACGTAAAGAGAGCGAAATAATTGCTCGTTCCACATTTCTGGTTGCTTTTCAGGGGCGAAAGCATCGAAGTAAACGAGATCAGGAAAAGTATTAGGTATTAAGTGTGAAGTATTAGGTATTAGGTGTGAGGTATTGGTATTTTGTTCACTTCGAATACTTAATACTTCATACTTCATACTTATATTCGCATCTGTCTTTATCTTCCGCAGAGTGAAGTGCGGGGATATTTTTACGTCTTCTTCCCACGGGGCGGTGTGCAGCTGCTTGAACAGCGGGTTATTACTATATCCTAGTGCATCGACTTCTTCCCAGGCGAGGGGATAGAGCTCGATACCGGTATAATGTACGGGACGCGCATCCTGTTCGGCAGCTTCCAGTGTGAGCAAGGCATTCAGTCCGGTGCCGAAGCCTATCTCAAGAACGTGCGGTTGCGGTGCGGCAGAGGCTTTCAGGCCCATGTCGATAAAGATATGCTGCGACTCTGTACGCGCCCCTTTCACCGAATGATAATGTTCATCCAGTTCGGGCACAAACAGTGTTGCGCTTCCATCTTCCGTACGTTCTATAATTCGTTTCATAACTTAAAACATAGATATTACTCCCTGCAATGCCAGCAGCATCACGGCATACCGTATCAGCTTTCCGGTAAACATGGACGAAGTAGTCAGCCATACATTGCTGCGCATGAAACCCAGTGCAATGGCAATTACTTCGCCCACAAAGGGCAGGAATGCGAAAAAGCCCATCAATGCTCCTTTACCTTGAAGGAAAGTCTGCATCTTGTCTACTTTTTCTTTTTTTACTTTGAAATATTTCTCTATCCAGACTACGTTACCCAGACGCCCCATGTAGTAGCACGTCATACCGCCAATCGTATTACCCAACGTGGCGAAGAATACACACATCACCGGACTGAGCCCTACCTTTACCAGTGCTATCATCACCAGTTCCGAACTGAACGGAACGATGCTTCCTGCCAGTAAGGCGGAGATAAATAAACCGAGATAGCCCCAGTCTATCAAGAGTTGAACCAGTGAGTCTACAAAAGCATCCATACGTTAAATCCGAATAAGAGTATAAGCCCGACAAGGGCACAAATGAAAAACACATTAGAAGCCCGACTGTTCGTCAGTACCACGAAATGTCCTGTCAGGATGCTGACGCCTATCAGTAGCAAGGGCAGGAGGTGAAACGTTTGTGCCGGTTGCAACAGGATATAAACGAAGATGCAGAACGTCAGGAAAATAAGGAAATGCAGGTAGCTGCGGGTACGTATCTTATCTTCGTAACCTGCCACCAGGCAGTGAACGGAGCTTACTATGAACAACAGGAACAAATAGCCCAATGTAGCGATTTCCCATAATGGGAAGTTCCATAAAGTAATGGGATGGAACGTCACCAGTTCGATGAACGGCTGATAGAATAATTCTATTTCACCATAGAAGTAGACATGTCCAAACAAGAACCAGTAAGGTAGCGTCCAACCGATCAGACCTCCGAAAAAGCTCTTAGGAGTGAGTGCCTGGAAACTGTATGCACCGATCCAGAAAAGGGGAATGAACAATGTCAGTTGCGGGAAGAACAGACTGCCCGCTCCGATAAACAGGAACGAGTAGAACATGGTGCCCTCTGGACGTGGATGTTGATAGCCCTTGAACAGGAAGAACAAGGATATCAGAAACGCTGTCGAGGCAACGTCTCCGGCATATAACTGGTGCATGGCAGGACAGACAGATATCAGCAGGAAGTAAATGGCTGTCTGCACGGATGCCCGCATACGGATAATGGCGAAGGTGTTGTTCAGTTCTATCAGGAAGTAACCGATTATACCGTAAAGCAGAAAGCTTAGGGGCGCACTTGCCCATGTCGGAATCCAATCGTTGTAGATAGTTTCCCACAATGGGTAATTGCTTTTCATCACTGGAATCTCGGGTAATAAGATGGAAGTCAGTACCCAGCAGAACAGTGATAGAAAGATAGCAGCGGGGAGGGTGAAGCGTCCCGCTGTAATCCGGTTCTGTAATCGTTTACTTCGTATCATATACTAACAATGTGGTAAGGTGATAATGTGGTAGAGTGATAACTTACCACATTATCACCTTACCACATTATCACTTTTTCTTTAGAGATCGAACCCGATGTCGCGGCGGAAATACTTCTTGTCGAAGTGGATCATATCCGCTACTTTATAACTTTTGGCAAGGGCTTCCTCCTTGGTTTCACCATACGAACATACGGCAATCACGCGTCCGCCGTTCGTTACCACTTGTCCGTCTTTCATTGCGGTTCCGGCATGGAAGAGGATGCTGTCCGTAGCTGCGGCAGCTTCAAATCCGGTCATCACTTTGCCCTTTTCGTAAGCTTCGGGATAACCGCCGCTGACGAGCATGACGCAGGCGGCTGTGCGCGGGTCCATCACCAGAGTCTTGGTGTCGAGGTTCACATCGCGTACACCTTCCAGCAGTTCGGCGAAGTCGCTCTGTATGCGCAGCATAACGCTTTCTGTTTCCGGATCGCCCATACGGACGTTGTATTCTATCACCATTGGTTCGCCTTTCACACGGATCAGGCCGAGGAAGATGAAGCCTTTGTAAAGGATGTTTTCTTCCTGCAATCCGCGGATGGTAGGTTCGATGATGCGGGTACGTACCTTTTCCATGAATACCTCATCGGCAAAGGGGACAGGAGTTACACTTCCCATGCCACCAGTATTCAGACCTTTATCACCTTCACCGATACGTTTGTAATCTTTGGCAACAGGCAAAACCTTATAGTTCTTGCTGTCTGTCAGCACAAATACGGAGCACTCTATACCGCTGAGGAATTCTTCGATAACAACTGTGGCGCTGGCCTGACCAAACATACCGCCGAGCATTTCTTCCAGTTCCCGCTTGGCTTCTTCCAGTGTAGGGAGAATGAGCACACCCTTTCCGGCACAGAGGCCGTCGGCTTTCAGCACGTAGGGGGCTTCGAGGCTTTCGAGGAAGGCGAGGCCTTCTTCGAGGTTATCGGCAGTGATGCTCTTGTAGCGGGCGGTGGGGATGTTGTGGCGTTCCATGAAGCCTTTGGCAAACTCCTTGCTGCCTTCCAGTTGGGCACCTTTGGCGGTGGGGCCGATGATGGCGATATGTTGTGTGGTGGCGTCTTCGGTGAAGCTGTCGTAGATGCCTTCTACCAACGGGTCTTCGGGGCCTACCACAATCATGTCTATGTTCTGTTCCAGGGCGAAGGCTTTCAGGGCGGGGAAGTCGGTTGCCTTGATGGCTACGTTCTCGCCTACCGCACTGGTGCCGGCGTTACCGGGGGCGATAAAAAGTTTCTCTACTTTCGGGCTTTGGGCAATCTTCCATGCCAGGGCGTGCTCGCGACCGCCGCTTCCTAATAATAATACTTTCATCTTTATATCTATATGTTTTAGTTATTCTTTCTATTATAAGTTATCTTCAAAATACCGGGTTATCTTCTCATGCAGATGCACGCGGTCACGTCCTATGACGTTGTGCTTATGGCCGGGATAGATGAACAGGTCGGGATACGTGCGGGCATCCACGCAGGCCTTTATGAACGAGAGCGTGTGTTGCGGCACGCAGGTGTCGTCATGATCATCATGGATCAATAGCAGGTGTCCTTTCAGATTGCCGGCAAGGTTCTTCAGGTTACCATTCTTGTAGCCTTCGGGATTGCTCTGCGGCGTGTCCATATATCGTTCTCCGTACATGATTTCATAATAGCTCCAGTCGATGACCGGGCCGCCTGCAACGCCTACCTTGAATATCTCCGGGTAGCGGAGCATCAGTGCCGTAGTCATGTGTCCGCCGAAGCTCCAGCCGTGTACGCCGATGCGGTTGGCATCCACGTAAGGCAAGGCTTTTAGGAATTCGGCGCCTTTCACCTGGTCCTTTCCCTCTTCGATACCGAGGTTGCGGAAGGTGACGTTCTCAAATTCCAGTCCGCGGTTTTCACTGCCGCGATTGTCGAGGGTGAACATGATGTAGCCTTTGCCTGCCATGTAGATATCCCATCCGCGGGCTTTGTTCTGCCATCCGCCGGTAACCATCTGTGCGTGCGGGCCTCCGTAGACGTAGATGATGGCGGGGTATTTCTTTGCCGGGTCAAAGTCGGCGGGTTTCACGAGGCGGTAATAAAGGTCGGTCACGCCGTCGGCTGCCTTGATGGTGCCTGTTTCGATGCTGGGCATGGTGAAGCCTTCAAACGGGTCTTTGGCTGTCAGCAGTGTGTATTCCTGATGCTTTTTCGGGTTGGTGGACAGTAGTTTTATGCTACGGGGACAGGCGGGCGACGACATTCTGTCGATGAAATGAGTCCCCATGAGTCCGGAGAGTTGTGCCGAATGTATCCCTTCGGAGTCGCCTAACAGGCTTCGTTTGCCATCCTTCAGGCTGACGGAGTAGATATTGCTTTGCAGAGGAGAGATTTCGGTGCTTTGGATGATGACCTGTCGTGTCTGTTGGTTGAATCCCACTATCTGTTGCACCAGCCACTCGCCTTGCGTCAACTGTTTCAGTAATTCGCCTTTTACATTGTATAGGTAGAGGTGGTTGAATCCGTCACGCTGGCTTTGGTAAATGAACTTGCTGTTATCCCACGGCAGGAACATGATGGGGTGTTGCGGCTCCACGTATTTGGGATGCGTCTCCTCGAAGAGGGTGGCCATCAGCTCGCCTGTTCCGGCATTGTACTGGCAGAGCTTGGCGTGGTTCTGGTCGCGGTTCAGCTCAATGAGGTAGAGGCTTCGGGCGTCGGGGGCCCAACTGATATTGGTGAAGTAACGGTCCGTGGGGTCGCCCGTATTCAGATAGATGGTCTTCTGCGTTTCGGGGTTGTAGATGCCTACGGACACCTTGTGGCTTGCCATGCCTGCCATGGGGTAGCGGACGTTGTTCAGTTCGCCTACCCGTGCGGTGATGTCTACCAATGGATATTGCGTCACCATGCTTTCGTCCATCCGGTAGAAGGCGAGCAGGTCACCTTTCGGGCTCCAGTAGGTTCCTTTGCTGATGCCGAACTCGTTGCGGTGCACACTCTGGCCACATACAATGCCTTCGGGTTCGGCGGTAATCTGGCGTGTTTGTCCGTCGCGGGTCATTACGTAGAGGTTGTTGTCGAGTGTGTAGGCCAGATGGCGGCTCACTTCGTTCCAGTCTTCATTGGCGGCTTGGGCGGGGCGGGGCTGGCTCCAAATTAGCTCTTTCTTTTTCCAGTTGATGAGTATGCGATGTTTACTGGTGTTCAGCAAAAGGAGCGGGTCTATCTGGAGTAGAATCCCGGCAACGGCGCCATGAGGGGCGTTGATGGCTTTTGCCGAATAGAAGTTTTGTAACTTCCCCAGTTCCTTTTCTGCCAATAGCTTGTTGGCTTCTTCCAGGGTGATGGCTGTGAATTCTTTCCCTGCCTTAGCTCCTAATCCGTTCACTGCCCAGGTGCCTTTTATGCTGTCGATGCCCAATTCCAGGCATGCGGCGTCGCCATACCACTGATACCATTTATTTTCAGCAAAGCGATAGGTTTCTCCGCCGGGAAGCAAATCCTCCAGCGTCGGTTTCTTTGAATCTTGTGCCATAATGTTTGTTGCAAAGAGAGTGGGTAATGCCAGTAGCACTATTCCCATCCATTTACCGATTATCTTCATGTGTATAGTCATTTATTATTCATTCTCTTTTCTGAATCCTTTTACTTCTACCCTGCCCCAAGGAGAGCTTTTCACTTGTACCGCAGCACTCAATTTTGCGAAAGCAGAGAAAAGATCATCGAATTGTTTCTCGTAACTGTCTCTGTCGGAAGTGATGTCTTCTTCCAGGTATTCAATACGTTTTCTTAGTTCTTCAAGCTCTTGCTTCGGAGCATGAGAGAGAAGATATTGCCGCATGTGGACGAAGGCACGCATGATGTTGATGTTGACTTCGATGGCTTTGGGACTCCGGAGGATGCCGGAAAGCATGGCGACGCCTCGTTTCTATCTCATACATCTCCGCCAAATCAAAGTCCAGCATCACTTTCTGCCCTCTGATTTCGTATATCTTATTCTCTATGATGACTAAATCGTTCATTTAAGTATATGTTTTTAAGGTGCCAATTTGGAATATCAAGCTGATACTTGTAACTAATCTCTTTTATGTCTTGTCAGTTTGAGGTCACAATTTGTGATCTCAAACTGTTTTTCAGTAAGTTACCTTCTGTCTCTTGATGTAGAAGTCAATATTTAGAACCATATTTCCTATTAACCTGTCGCAAATTGCGATAAGTTCCATACTTCTTTTATTCCTCTTCCCTTTTTCTCGGCTTGAACTCTCTCTTCGGCTTAAACTCACCGCTTCCTCCCGGACGGCGTTCCCTGTCAAACGGTTTCCGTTCTCTGTCTCCATCCTTGCGGAATTCTCTCGGCTTGAACTCACCTCTGGGCTTATCTTCTCTCGAACCGAACTCACGGGGTTTGCTGTCTCTTGGTCTGAACTCCCTCGGTCTGTCATCTCTCGATTTGAACTCACCCGGTTTGCGCGGTTCTCTCGGTTTGAAATCCCGTCCTTCTCTCGGTTTAAATTCTCTCGATTCTCTTGACTTGAAGCCGGATTCTTTTCTGTCTTCTCCTTCTTCGTCCTCACCTTCCTGTTTCTTGAATTCCTTATATTTACCGTCGAAAATCTCGTATTTACGGAATTCACATTCCAGTGCACCGTTGAACAGAGGTATTTTGGCAGTCGGTTTCAGTCCTATCTGGTCGAAGCACTCTTCACGATAAGAGAGCACCCATGCCGTGTTTCCGGTGAAAGCGTGTTTCAGACGCTCGCCTATCATCTGGTATAGTCCTAGCAGATTATTGGTAGAAATACGTTCCCCATAAGGCGGGTTGGTGATAATCATGGACTTTTCCGCTGGCTGTTCAAACTGCTGGAAGGGCTGCAACTTCAAGACAATGTCTTTCGATACACCTGCTGCCTTGATGTTGTGCGTTGCTATTTCGTTGGCCTGCGGATTATTGTCGTATCCGTATATCTTATGTGTAAACTCACATTCCTGACTGTCGTCGTTGTAAATCGTATCGAATAAATCCTGGTCGAAATCATTCCACTTCTCAAAAGCAAATTCCTTACGGAATACTCCCGGAGCAATGTTACGTGCAATCAGTGCCGCCTCAATGGGGATGGTACCCGAACCACACATCGGATCAATCAAGTCACATTCTCCTTTCCAGCCCGTCATGAGGATCATTCCGGCAGCCAGAACTTCGTTCAACGGAGCCTCTACCGCTTCCTGGCGATAACCGCGGCGGTGTAGTGACTCACCCGATGAGTCGAGCGAAAGCGTACACGTGGTTTGTGCAATGTGTATATTCAGCAGTACATCCGGGCGGTTGATTCGTACGGACGGACGTTTGTTGAATTTCTCGCGGAAATAATCTACAATGGCATCTTTTACTTTATAAGATACAAACTTGGAGTGACGGAATTCTTCGCTGAACACAACGGCATCTACAGCAAATGTTTTCTCCACATCCAGGATGTTTTCCCAGCTGATAGCTTTGATTTGTTCATAGACTTCATCAGCATCTTTGGCAGTGAAGTTCTTGATCGGTTTCAGGATACGGATTGCTGTGCGCAAGCAGAAGTTTGCCTTGTACATCATTTCCTTGTCTCCACTGAAAGACACCATGCGTCGGCCTATTTCTATGTCGTTTGCCCCTAATGCAGTCAGTTCTTGTGCTAATACTTCTTCCAGACCTTGAAAGGTCTTGGCAATCATTTGAAAGGATTCCATCTGTTTATTATTGATTTTACGATTTACAATTTTACGGTTGAAGCTGCTGTAACTTCTTCTGTATCTATTGTTTCTATTGATGATTACTATTCTCTTAATATCCCTTTTACGGAACACTTGTACTTCTCGGATGTAACGCTTGTGTTTCTCTTCCGAAACACTTGTGTTGCTCAGCCGGAACGCTTGTGTCCCTCAACCGGGGCGCTTGCTTGCTGACTGCCGGTTACTTTTTGGCTTTAGTCTGTACAATTCTTGCTCCAGCCGGAACGTCTTCCGTCACCCAGATATTACCGCCTACCGTGGCGCCCTGCCCGATAGTGATACGTCCTAGAATGGTGGCATTGGAATAGACGATGACATTGTCTTCCAGTATCGGGTGGCGTGGGATACCCTTGATCGGTTTACCGTCCGCATCCAATGGAAAGCTTTTGGCACCCAGAGTTACGCCTTGATACAACTTCACGTTATTTCCGATGACGCACGTCTCCCCAATTACCACACCCGTTCCGTGGTCTATGGTGAAGTGGCTGCCGATGGCGGCACCCGGATGAATATCGATTCCTGTTTCGCTGTGGGCCATTTCAGTGATGATACGCGGAATAAGGGGCACACCGAGTTTCAGTAACTCATGCGCAATGCGGTAATTGCTGATGGCACGTATGGCGGGATAACAACTGATTACTTCTCCGAAACTGTGTGCTGCCGGGTCTCCATTGTAGGCGGCTGCCACATCGGTGGCCAGTACACGGCGCATTCTCGGCAAATTGCTGATAAATTTAGCGGCAATCAGTGCCGCTTCTTCACGCTGAAGTTCAGTGCAGCAGGTACATTCTCCGTTTCCGGTGAAGCAAAGGCCTGCAAGTACCTGACCTGTCAGCAAGTCGAACAAGCGTTCGATGTTTACGCCGATGTGATATTTGATGGTGCGGCTGTTGACTGTTGAATTACCAAAATAACCGGGGAAGAGGATGGCACGCGATAGCTCTACAATATCTTGCAGTGCCCTAGCCGAAGGCAATGGAGTGCCGTCCGTGTGCTGATGAAACAGTCCTTTGTAAGATGAGCTTTCCGATAGTTCATCGACTGCCTGTGTCAAAATGTGAGTAAAGTTCAATGGACTCATTGGGATATCCTTTTTATAATAAGGTGGGTACAAAGGTAATTATTCTCAGCGAAAATCCCTCATTTATAGTATGAAAATCCCACAAATATGGTATTTCCTATGAACCGTTAACCCTCTATCTTTGTCATTTAGAAAGAAGAGTATAATTTAAAACCCAATATGTTATGAAAAAGATAGCAAAACAGCTCACGGATCTGGTGGGCAACACTCCCCTGATGGAACTGAGTAATTACAATAAATCAAAGGGGCTGAAAGCCCGTCTGATCGTGAAACTGGAGTCATTTAATCCTGCCGGAAGCGTGAAAGATCGTGTGGCACTGGCAATGATTGAAGATGCCGAGACTTCCGGTTTGCTGAAACCCGGAGCGACTATCATAGAACCTACCAGTGGAAACACCGGAATAGGACTTGCATTTGTAGCCGCTTCAAAAGGTTATAAGTTGATTCTCACTATGCCCGATACCATGAGCGTTGAGCGTCGCAACTTACTGAAAGCCCTGGGTGCCGAATTGGTACTTACGCCCGGTGCCAATGGTATGAAAGGGGCTATTGCCCGTGCTGAAGAACTGAAAGCTGCTACACCCGGTGCGGTGATTCTTCAGCAGTTTGACAACCCCGCAAATCCTGCCATGCACGAACGTACTACAGGACAGGAGATCTGGCGGGATACGGAAGGTCATGTTGATATTTTTGTAGCTGGTGTAGGGACTGGCGGAACGGTAAGTGGAGTAGGTGTCGCCTTGAAAAAACATAATCCGGATGTAAAGGTGGTAGCGGTAGAGCCGACCGACTCTCCTGTACTTTCGGGAGGTGCTCCGGGAGCACATAAGATACAAGGTATCGGTGCCGGTTTTGTTCCCAAGAACTACAATCCAGCAGTGGTTGATGGAATATTGCAGGTAACAAATGACGATGCTATCCGTACAGGACGCGAGTTGGCTCAGAAAGAAGGCCTGCTGGTAGGTATATCTTCCGGGGCGGCAGTCAGTGCAGCCACTCGTCTGGCACTTCTTCCGGAGAATGAGGGGAAAACAATTGTTGCATTATTGCCGGATACAGGCGAACGGTATCTCTCAACGTTGCTATATGCATTTGATGAATACCCGCTGTAGAATATAACTTAATTTAAGGTTCGCAGGCAGAAATATGTTCATTCCTGTGCAGTTGAGCTATATTCCCATTAGGACTGAACTGGTGTCCCACTACGGCTAATCTTAGTGGGACACCAAGTACACTATCACACAGGAAGTTATGTTCTTCAGTTTACTCCTATATAATGCATATCGGTATAGAAATGAGGTAAATGATTTTAGCCTATGTATTCAATCTCTTAGACGCAGATGACACGGATTTAAAGGCTGCGCTGTCACATCAATAAATAAAAAATCTGCGTCATCCGTGTCATCCGCGTCTAAAAAATAAATCATCACTTCATTCAAAACCGTATAGAAATAAACATATCATTCCTTGTGATTGTACCAGTCTTCATATCCGGTTTCTCCTTTTACCCATTTGGTGAATCCCGGATATTCTCCTTCCGAACCGATTGTTTTTGTTTCTGTTACCGGAACGAAGTTGTGTATCGGGATATCCATAGCAAACGGATATTTCCCGTCACGATGGATGTAGTAGGCGTCGTCATGTGTGTAGTTCAGACTCTTGTCGGCATAGTCTGTGGGCATTTGCTTAGGCAGATGCACTTCCTGACGGTTGTTTGCTCCCGGCTTGTAGTGTACTATGATATACGGATTATAGGCTTTGAGGTCCTGTTTGTTCAGGCTGCCGCTAAAAGTGCGGGTTACTATGAATTTTTGCTTTTGTACCTCTTTGGCATTCGGGAACACTACAATGGACTGTATTTCTGGTTCATATACAGCGCCCTCAGGTAATGCTAATTGTCCAACCTGGGCGGCATTAATTTGATATGCAAAGGCATTCAGGAATTGGGCGCCATCCCATACAGGAGTAAATGTATCTTTTATTTCTGTCACGACGTTGTTTTTGTCGAAGGTCACAGTACGGGAATATTCAATAATTACATCATTCATGTCATAATCTCCGCCGCTGGGCCAGATGTCTTCAAAAAGTAAGGTTCCTGCGTGAAGTTCGGTAACTGGCTTATCGTCAACAGGCGGAATCACAGGGCGTTCGGGATCGTAGATAGATCCTTTGGGATCTGCTTCAATGTAGAATAGCATATCTTCGTAACTCTTATCTGTTCCGTCCTCTATACCGTATATTACGCGCTCGGTTTCGGAGTCCGTAATGGCGACAAAACTGGATTTTCCATTGCTGTTCCATGCCTGATTAGAGTAAATATACCCCAGATTGCCCATGTATCCCGGTGTCAGGTTCACATCGTTCGGGGTATGATCTTTGCCATAACCGTTGCCATAGCCATTGGATATCAGGAAATATCCGATTGTATAACCGGCTGGAAACTTATCCGTAATTGTTCCGTCTTCTTTTTCAAACAGTAACTTTACTTTGTTTCCTAATGCCAGAGGTGCGTCCAGTCTTCTGTAGAGCCACTGTGGGCTGGTGTTTGCGGCTGGCGAAGCATATTTTTCATTCTCATTGTTCAGCATGACGAAAGGTACATTTCCTGCAGTTGATGCGTTCGGAAAAATGATGAACTTCTTGACAGCGTCCGGGGATATGGGTACTTCTCCCTGTGGGTAATAATAATATCCGATGGTATTCTGATTCCAGGCATTTTCTTCCATGAAAGTGAAATAGATAGCTGCTTCTGTAATGGTAGAAGTCGTTCCATTTTCATTCTTGGCATATTGTGCAATGGTAGTATTTATGTGTGTCACATCTGTAATGAATTTACTATTATCCATTGTGGTGTTATTGGGACGTTCATCTTGTCCGTTCCAGAAGGTGCGTTGTATTTTCTTAATCCAGCTTGCATCCAGCCCGGCGTTCAGTAAATAATCCGTTGGAGCTGTAATGCAACTATGTTCACCCCATTGGCAAAGCGAATACATCTTTTGTCCTTGATCTACCACGTAGACAGGACCCTTACCTGAACTTACCGAACGGGTTCCAAGTGCTGTGATTCCTCGGGTTTCCGTGTAAGTATAGTTGACGCTTCCATTCTCCACTTTTAGGGTTTCACAGATGGGGAGCCCCCAGTTGTTGGGGCAGAGATACAAGGTTGTGGCATCTTTAGGTAAAGTCATTTTGCAGCTTTGACGTCCGGATTTATCTGCATAAATTTTGAATTTAGCTTCAATATCACGCTTCGTATAAGAGCCGTTCTCCGATACTTCATACGGAAACTCAGTGTAGATTTCAATCAATGCATAGGCTCCCAGCGAGCCGAGGTCTACATTCAGGTCTACATCCGCACGTGTAGTGAAATCAAAGTACTCTTCTGCTGTTTTTGTACTGTTCTTCCCGCTGTTAGGGTTGTACACATCATCTACGCAACTTGTCATCCACAGGGTTGCACTAAAAAGGACAAAGGTTTTAAAAGTGGTTTTTCTCATAATACATAATGTATAGTTGTTATTAGACGCCCCAAATCTAAGTACAATATAGATTAGCATTATTAGTAAATGAGTAGAATCTGCAAGTTTTTCTCCGCAACCGTTTGCGATAATCCTCTCATTTACATAGATATAGTGAGAGGGACATAATTAGAGTTGCATTTGATGATATATTACTGAGGGGAGGTGTGGTTTCTTTGTTTTTTTAGGGCTACACCTAGTCGTGGTCGGAAAATCGGGTTCCATGGCCGATTTTTCCTTCTTAAAAAAG
>ERZ1027087.203-NODE-203-length-38235-cov-6.933552_pt1 | contig 38235 bp, 27 predicted proteins | sample MGYA00519413_ERZ1027087 | MGnify/ENA primary metagenome ERZ1027087 (study PRJEB26926, sample SAMN06164438) | human gut metagenome | biome: ENVO:00009003; feature: ENVO:2100002; material: ENVO:00002003 | host: Homo sapiens | place: USA | collected 2012 ...
CAGGCGTGAAATCCATATATATCTCTGAACCGTCTTTGCACTCTCTCCTGCCGCTTCTCCCAGTTCTCCGAGTGTAAGTCCGCCTTCCTTACTTCCCTGATGCTTCATTGCATCGTATTTCATTCTGTATGCCTTTGCTTTCTCACTCGGAAGAATATCCTCCCTCTGAATATTAGAATCTACCATGATAATCGTAGCTTCATCATCCGTATAATCACGGATGAACATCGGCATTGTAACAAGTCCGACAAGCTCACAGGCGTGTCTCCGGCGGTGTCCGGCAATAATCTCATAACCGCCATCTTTCATCGGTCTGGCGATGCCTGGCATCAACACTCCATGCTCCCTGACGCTTTCCACCGTTTCCTGCATCTTTTCATCATCCAGTACCTTAAACGGGTGTCCTTTGAACTCATGCAGTTCTGACAATGCGATTTCCTGTACCTGCTCTGTTCCTGTCTGTGGCTGCTCCGTTCCAAATAAATCATCAAAACTGTTCAGCTTTACCTTTGCGGCACTCCCTTTCTTATTCATCTGCAAGCACCTCCTCTGTCAATGACTGGTAGGCACTTGCCACTTTTCCATTCGGATCGTGCTGATAAATGCTCACACCTTCCGCAGAAATCTCAGCAGCTCTTACCGACATCGGGATACTTTCTTTGAATATCTTCACCCGGCTTCCATAGTTCTCGATCAGCAATATACTGATGTCCTTTGCATAATTGGTACGGTTATCAACCATTGTCAACAAAATACCCTCTATTTCCAGTTTCGAGTTGATCTGACGCTTTACCTTTCCAATCGTCTTAATAAGCTGCTCCAGACCTTTTACCGGCAGATATGCCGCCTGTACCGGAATCAAGATACTGTCTGCACAGGCAAAGGCATTTATCGTAATCATACCGAGTGATGGCATACAGTCAATCAGAATGTAATCGTAGCGGTCTTTCTGCTGTTCTATGTAAGTACGAAGTACCGTTTCCCTGCTCATAACATTTACGAGCGAGGTTTCCAAACCGGAAAGCTCAATATTTCCTGGCATGAAGTCTATCCCTTCCTCATGCTTTAAAATGCCATATTCATGGCTTTCTTCTTCATCATTGATAATATTTGACATAATGGTGGCAAGCGTGATTTCCAGTCTGTCCGGCTCCTGTACCCCAAGACTTGCCGTAAGACTTCCCTGTGCATCTGCATCTATCAGCAAAACTCTCTTTCCCTGTTTTGCCAGTCCGATTCCTAAATTGCTTGTTGTGGTGGTCTTTCCAACTCCACCCTTCTGATTTGCAATTGCTATAACTTTACACATGATAAAATTCTCCTTATTCTCTACTATTGATTTTTCACATTACTTTTCTGTACTTCTGCATAAGCTCTGTAATATTTGCTTGTTCCTTTGTTGCTATAAAGCTCTGATATTTCTAATACTTCAATTTTAGGATGACGCTGTAAAATTTTCTGAAACCATACAATGTCATTCTTTGTTCCCATCAATCTGACTTTTAACATTAGTCTGTTCCTCCAAATAAGGCATACAGTTCCCGGTTATAGGTCGCATACTCCGGATAGCGGATCTGTATCGCCTGCCAAAAGAAAGGTGCATAGGCACAGCAGAACAATTCCTCCACTGTATACTGCCTGCACTCGTTTACCTGTTCCTCTGTTTTTGTGTAATCATCTATACTCGGTGTGCCGTTGCAATACAGGTTAAATGCCATTCGCACTACCTTCATACTGCCACTGGTCTGCCAGCCTTCATGCAGACACTCAGTTTTTACACATCCCGTCTTAAAATCATAGATGCTATTGATATTTCTTCTCGTATCATCACTGATACCAAGGCAATAGCAAAGTGCCTTGTGGTACACGTCCTGATAGCGTACCTCTTTTAATTTTTCATAGTAGAATTTTTCATGTGCTTCACTAATAAAATTGATTGTCTGTTTCTTTTTGTTTTCTGCTCCTAACGCTGTACTGTTCATAGTGAACCTCCTTTAAAAAATTTTTATTTTGCATATAAAAAAGGACTAAGTCCTTTTTAAGCCATAGCTTTAAGGATTTAGTCCTAATCGAGAGATATAAGAAAGGGAAGCATTACGCTTCCCTTTCGAGTTATATATAGATTTTGCAAACAATATCTTTAAATCGGTTCGCTTTCGTGTACTCAGCATGATATTTCATGTACTCATTCACATCATCCCTTGTAACAATCAGCGTTGTGAAGTAAAAATATTTACGCTCTTCTACTTTCCTGCATTGGCAATAGCAGCCTGCGCAGCGGCAAGTCTGGCGATCGGTACACGGTAAGGTGAGCAGGATACATAGGTCAGACCTACTTTATGGCAGAACTCAACGGAAGATGGATCCCCGCCATGCTCACCGCAGATGCCAAGCTTGATATCCGGTCGTGTCTTGCGTCCTTTTTCCGCTGCCATCTTTATAAGCTGACCGACACCCTTCTGGTCAAGTCTTGCAAACGGATCTGATTCGTAGATCTTGTTCTTGTAGTAGTCACCGAGGAACTTGCCTGCGTCATCTCTGGAGAAGCCGAAGGTCATCTGTGTCAGATCGTTTGTACCGAAGGAGAAGAACTCTGCTTCTTCTGCGATCTCATCAGCCAAAAGTGCAGCTCTCGGAATTTCGATCATCGTACCGATGTGATACTGGATATCGGAATTCTTTTCTTTCTTAACCTGTTCTGCCACTTCTACAACAACATCTTTTACAAATTTCAGCTCTTTCTTTTCGCCTACGAGTGGGATCATGATCTCCGGAACAATGTCATAGCCTTTTTCTGCTTTGACCTCGATCGCAGCTTCCATGACGGCTCTTGTCTGCATCTTTGCGATTTCCGGATATGTAACGGCAAGACGACAGCCTCTGTGACCCATCATCGGGTTAAATTCATGCAGGGAATCACAGATTTCCTGTACTTCTTCTGCTGTCATCAGCATCTGTACAGCCAGGTCATCGATATCGCCCTGCTCTGTCGGTACAAATTCATGAAGCGGCGGATCCAGGAAACGGATCGTAACCGGTCTTCCTTCCATTACTTCGTATAAAGCCTTGAAATCACCCTTCTGGAATGGGATCAGTGCATTTAATGCTTTCTCTCTCTGCTCCAGTGTACGGGCAAGGATCATCTGACGGATCTTCGGGATACGGTCAGGATCAAAGAACATATGCTCTGTACGGCAAAGACCGATACCTTCTGCACCGAACTTCACTGCATTTGCAGCGTCTTGTGGTGTATCTGCATTGGTACGGACCTGCAGCTTTCTGTACTGATCTGCCCAGTCCATGATACGGCCGAAGTTTCCGGATACAGAAGCTTCCATTGTCTTGATGTCGCCTTTATAGATCTTGCCGGTGGAACCATCCAGAGAAATATAATCTCCTTCGTGGAAGGTATGTCCGCCCAGCTCAAATACTTTGTCATCCTCATTGATCGCAATATCGCCGCAGCCTGATACACAGCACGTTCCCATACCACGTGCCACAACTGCTGCATGGCTTGTCATACCGCCGCGGACTGTCAGGATACCTTCGGAAGCATGCATACCTTCGATATCCTCCGGAGAAGTTTCCAGACGTACCAGCACAACTCTTTCGCCCTGCTCGTGGGCCTGCTTTGCATCTTCTGCTGTGAAGTAAACCTTACCTGCTGCTGCGCCCGGTGATGCAGGAAGTGCCTGTCCGATCACTTCGCCTGCCTTCAGTGCTTCCGGATCAAAGGTCGGATGCAGAAGCTGATCAAGTGATTTTGCTTCGATTCTTGTCACTGCTTCCTGTGGTGTGATCATGCCTTCATCTACAAGATCACAGGCAATCTGCAGTGCAGCCTGTGCTGTTCTCTTTCCGTTTCTTGTCTGCAGGAAAAACAGCTTACCATTCTCGATCGTAAACTCCATATCCTGCATATCGCGGTAATGTGCTTCCAGCTTCATGGCGATCTCCATGAACTGCTTGTAGCACTCCGGCAGATCCTGCTCCAGCTTTGTGATCGGCTGTGGTGTACGGATACCTGCCACGACATCCTCGCCCTGTGCATTGATCAGATATTCGCCATAAATACCTTTTGCGCCGGTAGACGGGTTTCTTGTGAAGGCTACGCCTGTACCGCTTGTCTCGCCCATGTTACCGAATACCATTGCCTGCACGTTAACGGCTGTTCCCCAGTCGCCCGGAATATCATTCATTCTTCTGTAAACGATAGCACGCTCATTATCCCAGGAACGGAATACAGCTTTGACAGCTTCCATCAGCTGTACCTTCGGATCCTGTGGAAAATCCTCTCCCATCTTGTCCTTGTAGATTGCTTTAAAACGTGCGATCACTTCCTGCAGATCTTCTGCAGTCAGTTCCATATCAAATTTGACCTGTTTTGCTGCTTTGATCTCATCCAGAACACGCTCAAACAATGACTTTGGCACTTCCATAACAACATCGGAAAACATCTGGATAAAACGACGATAGGAATCGTAAGCGAATCTCGGATTGCCTGTCTTCTTTGCGAAGCCTTCCACTGCAACGTCATTTAGTCCGAGGTTCAGGATCGTGTCCATCATACCCGGCATGGAAGCTCTCGCGCCGGAACGGACAGATACAAGAAGTGGATTTTCGGTATCACCGAATTTTTTGCCCTGCTTCTTTTCCAGATCAGCAAGTGCTGTAAAGATCTGCTGCTGAATGTCCTCTGAAATTGTACGGCCATTGTTGTAATAGTCTGTACAAGCCTCTGTTGTAACCGTGAAACCCTGTGGGATCGGAAGCCCCAGATTTGTCATTTCTGCAAGATTGGCACCCTTTCCACCAAGAAGATTCCGCATATCTGCGTTACCCTCTTCAAATAAATACACCATTTTTGACATAGTTTTCGTCCCCCTTGGTCGACTTTGTTTTTTCAAATCCATTTCTGCATTGCAGCCATTCTTTCCTGCATCCTATCCGGCTTTTCATTTCAGATATTTTTCACACTGGCCTCTGCTGTTTTTGTGCAATTATCACAGAAATTTGATTTGAAACTCTCGTATATTCATTATATCATCTATAGAGAATTGACGCACTGATATCTTCTTGGAAGAATAAACAAAGTTTCAGTCTTTTTTATGTCAATTTTGCTACTTTTTACACGAACAGCCCCCGGCGTGGTGGAAGCACGCCGGGGGCTGTTCATGTATATATCAACTAAGGGATTTAGGTAAAAGCTACTCTACATCCTGCAGGGCTGCGAAGTCCTCTTCGCCGGTACGGACCTTAACAACCTTATCCACATTGTATACAAAGATCTTACCATCACCGATATGACCTGTATAAAGTGCCTTCTTGGCTGCCTCGATCACCTTTTCTACCGGAATCTTGCTGACTACCACTTCTACTTTAACCTTCGGCAGAAGCGTTGCATCCATTTCAACACCACGATACATTTCGCCAGCGCCTTTCTGGACACCACAACCCATAACCTGTGTTACCGTCATACCGGTTACACCAAGGTCGTTCATTGCTTTCTTCAGACCATCGTATCTTGCCAGTTTTGCGATCACAACTACCTTGTAGATGCCTGTTGGCGGTAATGGAGAAGCCACCACCTTGACTGCTGCATCCTTCTGTGTCTCTGATGCTGCATCGTAATCATTTACGCCAAGATCTGTATTTTCATTCACATCCATTGTCATTGTGTTGCTGATATCCATGATACTGAAGCCTGCATAAGCACTTGCAAGACCATGTTCACATGCATCCAGACCTACAATTTCTTCCTCTTCACTGACGCGAAGACCGATTGTTGCTTTGATGATCAAAAATGCGACCGTGATCGTCACTGCTGTCCATGCTGCTGTACATACCATGCCAAGGAGCTGGATACCAAGCTGTGAGAATCCGCCGCCGTAGAAAAGACCTTTGCCTGCGATCTGGTTTGCACCATATGTAATGCCGTCGCCGATACCTCTTGCAAATGCAGGAGCTGTATCTGTTGCGAATAAACCAACTGCGATCGTACCCCAGATACCGTTCATACAGTGAACTGCAACTGCACCAACCGGATCATCTATATGTAACTTGTAATCCAGAAGCCATACACCGAATACAACCAGTACGCCGGATACTGCACCAATGATGATAGCACCAAAGGCATCACAGACATCACATGGTGCTGTAATTGCAACAAGACCTGCAAGAGATGCATTCAGGCACATGGAAACATCAGGTTTTCCGTATTTTACCCATGTCAGGATCATTGTCACAACTGTTGCAACTGCCGGTGCGATCGTTGTTGTAACAAAGATGGAACCGAGCTCATCAATAGAGGTTGCTGCTGCACCGTTGAATCCATACCAGCCGAGCCAGAGGATGAACACACCCAGACAGCCGATCGGAAGGTTATGTCCCGGAAAAGCATTTACTTTTGTTACTTTTCCATTCTTATCTTTTACAAATTTACCGATACGGGGGCCAAGCATTGCAGCACCAATCAGGGCTGAAATACCACCTACCATATGAATACAGTTAGAACCTGCAAAATCATGAAAACCGATCTGTGCAAGCCAGCCGCCGCCCCATGTCCAATGTGCTTCGATCGGATAGATCACTGCTGAAATAATTGCGGAATATACACAATAGGAAAGGAATTTCGTTCTTTCTGCCATGGCTCCGGATACGATCGTTGCGGTCGTTGCACAGAACACAAGGTTGAATACGAAGTTAGACCAGTCAAAATTTGCATAATCCGTAAAAATGTCAAATCCCGGTTTACCGATCAGTCCTACCATATCCTCGCCCAGAAATAAACCAAAACCGATCAGGATAAATACTACTGTACCAATACAAAAGTCCATCAAATTTTTCATCAGGATGTTACCTGCATTTTTTGCTCTGGTAAAACCTGTCTCCACCATTGCAAATCCTGCCTGCATCCAAAACACCAGTGCAGCGCCGATCAAAAACCAGACGCCATACACTTCACCGTTTATGGCATTTAAAATCTCCTCTGTCATAATAATCTCCTCCTCTTCTAAATAAAAAATACAATGCACTCCTCTTCCACGACTTTGTGGACTGCATTGTATTCTGTGTTGGGGTCTGTCCCCACTTATCCGGATTGCGCATCCCTTATTTGAACCATCGCCCATGAAAATCTGCTTCGCAGATAAAGCAAATGGCATTAAAAAAAGGTGCCTCGATCATCTCGAAGCACCTTTGCTTTACAAGTGTGAGTATATGCCCGCCTCCCCGGAATGTCAAGGCTGGTTTTTATACTTTTTTTAGAATTATGCCACTTTTTGTTATGATAACGCAATATAGTATTCTATCTGTGCGTTATCCGCTTCTTTTGTCTCCGATTGCGCACAAACCGGATGAAATCCCAGTTTTTTCAAAAGCATTACAGATGCCAGGTTTTCTTTCCGTGTTCTGGCAAAAAGCTTTTCAAAGCCAAGTTCTTCTTTTGCGTAGACTAAAATGGCAGTGCAGACTTCGTAGGCAAGCCCCTGCCCCTGCCTGTTTTTACGAATCATATAGCCAAGCTCCGCATCCTCTCTGTCCGGTCTAAGATCCAGCCCTGCACGTCCGATCACTTCCCCGGACTGCCTGTCTTCAATGATCCACATTCCAAAATCATAAATACCGTACTGATACCTGATATAATCGCGGGTATAGGCAATTTCTTCTTCCTTTTTTGCATACAAACCTTCCATATATAATGTGATCGATGGATCTGCATAGATTTCGTATAACTTATCCACATCATCAAGGCAGATCTCCCGCACAATACACCGTTTTGTCTGCAGTATTTCACATGGCAGCCCTAACAGCCTGCACCGGATCTTTTCCAGATAAGCTTCCTCCACCTCTTCTGCCTGCTCCAGCACATAAGGATAGCCTGATAGATCCATTTCTTTTTCCATTATTTTTTCATTTCCTGCAGTGATCGGGTTCTCTGCATATATGACAGGCAGACATGGAACCGCCGGAATTCCTTTTTTCTTTGCTTCCAGCAGTTTCCCGTATTCATTTGTAAGCAATATTTCCTTATAACGTTTTTCCATGGTATTTCCGTTGTCCCATCCTCACCTTTTCATTTTACAGATTCATCCATCCGTATGCCCCAATTATCTGCCTTTGTTATATTTTTCTTTACGATTTTCTTCTTTTATTTTAGAATAAAAACGTATAGGTGTCAAAAGATGCCATACAAATTCAGACTTTGGAGCTTTATACTTCAAATTTATGATGCCAGGGTCAAAAGGTCTAAAACCACATGAGCTTGCTCATAAGTGGTTGAAAGACCTTGGGACCCGCCCCGATATGAGCATAAAAGTGGGATGTTAATCCCACGATATGCGAATATTGGGCAGGATTGTGGGAGTGCAGAGCACGGAACAATCCGCAGGCATCAAAGCCCGGGCTTTTGACCCTGGCATCAATTTATACATCGAAAGGAAAGGAACAAATATTATGGCACAGAATCCAGTTGTTACGATTACAATGGAAAACGGAGATGTGATCACAGCGGAATTATATCCGGATGTGGCACCGGTCTCTGTCAACAATTTTATCAGCCTGATCAAAAAAGGCTTTTATGATGGTCTGATCTTTCACCGTGTGATCAAGGGCTTTATGATCCAGGGCGGTTGTCCGGACGGAACAGGTATGGGAGGCCCCGGCTACAGCATTAAGGGTGAATTCGCCGCAAACGGTTTTCAGAATGATTTAAAGCATACGGATGGTGTTCTTTCCATGGCAAGATCCATGATGCCAAACTCCGCAGGCAGCCAGTTCTTTATCATGCACAAAACAAGCCCGCATCTTGACGGCTCTTATGCAGCGTTTGGTAAAGTCACAGGCGACAGCATGGCAGTTGTGAACAAAATTGCCGAAACACCGACCGATTACAACGACAGACCGTTAGAAGAACAGAAGATCAAATCCATGACAGTGGACTGTTTTGGTGTTGATTATCCGGAACCGGAAAAAATGTAATATTTTTTAGTAAAGATGAACAATTTGTACGTTTACAAATTGTTCATTTTTCATTTAAGGAATTTTCATTTACATAACATTGTTTATCCATTTCTCCCACATATACTAATATCATAAACAACGGATACAACGTATGTTTGAAATAAATAAAAACTTTTTCATAATCAGTGCCAGGTAGCCCCTCTACCTGGCATCCTCCCTTTTTATGGATAATTTTCATCATAAAATGAATAACAGATATTTCCCATCGTGCAAAAAAGAGGCAGCCAATAGCTGCCTCTTAAAAATTTCCTCTTTATTCCAAATCGCCCGGAAAGAACAATTAAGCCTGTCCAACTGATCCGAATAATTCCATTTTTTCTTTTACTTTAGCTTTGATAGCATCAAAACCAGGAGCAAGAAGTTTACGAGGGTCAAATCCCTTACCTTCAAGATCCTTACCAGCTTCTACATACTTACGTGTAGCATCAGCGAATACTAACTGGCACTCTGTGTTAACGTTGATCTTAGCTACTCCTAAAGAGATTGCTTTCTTGATCATGTCATCCGGAATACCTGTACCACCGTGAAGTACTAATGGAAGGTCTCCTGTCTTCTGCTGGATAGCATCCAGAACGTCGAACTGAAGTCCTTTCCAGTTTGCAGGATATTTACCATGGATGTTACCGATACCTGCTGCAAGGAAGTCAACACCAAGGTCAGCTACCTGCTTGCACTGTGCTGGATCTGCACATTCGCCCATTCCGATAACGCCGTCTTCTTCACCACCGATAGAACCAACTTCTGCTTCGATAGATACGCCGTTTACATGAGCTGCGTTTACTAAGATCTTTGTCTTTTCGATGTTCTCTTCGATTGAGTAATGAGAACCATCAAACATGATGCTTGGGAAGCCTGCTCTGATGCACTTTAAGCAGTGATCATATGAACCATGATCAAGATGTACTGCTACAGGAACTGTGATGTTCTGATCTTTGATCATTCCGTTTACCATACCCATAATTACATCATATCCGCCCATGTACTTACCAGCGCCCTCAGATACACCAAGGATTACAGGTGAGTTGCACTCCTGAGCTGTTAATAAGATTGCTTTTGTCCACTCTAAGTTGTTGATGTTGAACTGACCAACAGCGTAGTGACCAGCTTTTGCTTTCTGAAGCATTTCTGTTGCTGAAACTAATGCCATTTTAAATTACCTCCATTTATTCTTTATTACGCATTGAAATTCTTTTCTCTGCGCTTTCGCCCTTATTATACCCCATCTTTTTTTTAAAGGGAATACATTTTTATAATTTAGTGTAAACTTTTACACTTATGATGGTACAAGAATACGAAGTGCCTGCTTTTCATTTGTGATAACGACCTTTTTATGGCTTCCGCCATACTCGCCGTCTCTCGTCCATGCAATCTCCTCTTCACTTTCAAAGATGATCCCGGATGTTTTAAAGCAATACATACAGTCGCTGTCAATATTTCTGCCGATGAGAGCTGCCATGATCTGATTCAGTTCCACGACATTTTTCGGTTTTTTGATCAGCGTCACCTCAAACACCCCATCATCCAGATGGATGTGTTTTCCGGTAATGTTTTTAAAACCGCCGACCGAAACGGAGTTTGTGACCATGCCATACATGAAATCCTCCTCGATCGTCGTTCCGTTACTCGTCACCTTCAGATGGTAAGACGGATACTTATTCAGTCTTCTTGCTCCCTCCAGCACATAGGCCAGATGTCCCAGCACGTTTTTCACCTGTTGGTCTGTTTCATAAGAAACATCTGTAAAGAGACCAAACGCTGCAATATATACAAAGCTGTCCTCATTAAACGAACCGATGTCACAGGCGTATTCCTTTTCCTGCACGATCATTTCCGCCGCCCGGATCATATTGCTCGGAATATGCAGACTGCGTGCAAAGTCGTTTGTCGTTCCCGCCGGTACATAACCGATAGGGACGCGGTCAGTCCGCTTCATCATGCCTTCCACCACTTCATCCAGCGTTCCATCTCCGCCGCTGCATACAACAAGATCATATTTCCCGGCTTTTTCAAATGTGGCACGGACTGCATCACCTCTTTGCCGGGTCGGATATGCTGTCACCTCGTATTCTGCTTTTGCAAAAATATCAATGATATCCAGTAAATTGCTGCGGATCGCAGCTTTTCCAGCGTGTGGATTATAAATAAAAAGCATTTTCTTGTCCATATACTGTCTCCTTTGTAATGTGCCCTGGCACATTCTTGCGCCTGCGGCGGTCGCTAGCGACATCTACATTGTACGCCGCAGTGCGCATCCCCACGGAGCGTTTTTGTGTAATAGGAACAAAGTTCCTATTACACAAAAGGGACACGTATCCGTGTCCCTTGCCTGCAATGTCTGAAAGATTATTCCTGTCCACTCAGATACTTTTCAATGCTGTCGACTGCATCCTGCTCATCTGTGCCATCTGCAACGACTGTAACCTCTTCGCCCATGTCGAGCCCCAGACTCATCATTCCCATAATACTTTTTGCATTGACTTTTTTACCTTCTGCATGAATGTAAATAGTGCTGTCATGCATGCTTGCCTTCTGTACAAGCACTGCAACAGGTCTTGCCTCAAGCCCGTTTTCAAGCTCGATCTTCATTGTTCTTTCAATCATTTTGAGATTCCTCCTACTTAACTTTCAGTTCCTTTGCAAGCTCCCCCAATTTTCTCAATCTGTGATTTACTCCCGATTTGCCCACCGGTGGATCCAGCAGCTTTCCAAGCTCCCCCAAAGACGCCTGTGGATTTTCAAGGCGGACATATGCCATCTGACGCAGCGGCTCCGGCAGACCTTCCAGCCCCATTTTTTCCCGGATCAGTCTGATATCTTCTACCTGCCTTGTCGCAGCATTCACCGTCTTTGTGATGTTGGCGGCCTCACAGTTCACCTTACGGTTCACCATGTTGCGCATACCTTTATAAATACGCGTATTCTCAAATTCCATCAATGCTTTGTGCGCTTCCGTGATATTTAGAAAATCCGCAATATTTTCTCCTTCCTTCATGTATACTACATAATATTTCTTACGAACTATCATTTTAGCATCTAATGAAAAATCATGCAATATTTTTAAAAGCTGCTCTGCCTGCGCCTGTAAGCCGCAGACGAGTTCCAGATGATAGGACTTGTACGGATCGCTCATGGATCCCACTGCCATATAGCAGCCTCGCAGATAAGCTCTTTTGCAGCAGCTGTTTTTGATCAGAACAGGATCTGTCAAATGTCTCATCATCAAATGCCCTGCCGTATCGCAGATCTTCAATGCCTCCAATACCCTGAACGCATCCTCTCCTGTCACGAAAAGCCTGTAATTTTGTGTCTGCATCTGACTTTTCGCAACAGCTTCTATCTTAAATGTTTTTTTCAGTAATGTAAAGCATTTTCTGATCACAAGCGGATTTTCCGACTGCACGAGCAGTGACCCATCCTCTTCTATATGCCCGCAAAACTGTACCAGTGCTGCCAGCTCCGCCAGCTGACAATGTCTTGGAGAACTGATAACCTGTGCCAGTTCTTCCTTGATCTGTCCGGAAAATGACATACCGCACCTCTTTATCATTTCAATCTGTCAACGTCTTTATGCACAAGTGTAAGCCCGTAATTTCCATGATCCTTCATGCGTTTATACAACGCATTTGCAAGAGTCACGCTCCGATGCTTGCCGCCTGTACAGCCAATCCCGATCACCAGACGGTATTTCCCCTCTTTCACATAATTCGGAATCAGAAATGCAAGCATATCCGTGAGCTTATCCAAGAAAAGACCTGCCTCCGCAAAAGACATGACATAGTCATATACTTCTTTATCGTTTCCTGTTTTCTTCTTTAGTTCATCAATATAGAATGGATTCGGTAAAAAACGGACATCAAACACCAGATCTGCATCCAGCGGGATCCCATTCTTAAAACCGAAGGACATGATCGTGATCATGAGGCTATTATATGCCTCATTCCGGACAAATATGCGATCCAGTTCTTCCTTCAGTTCTCTTGTCAGAAGGGAAGAGGTGTCGATCACATAATCTGCCTTGTCCCGTATTTCCTTTAATATACTGCGTTCCTTTAAAATGCTTTCTTCGATCGCACCGTTTCCATCGATCGGATGCATCCGGCGGCTCTCTTTATAGCGTTTTAAAAGGGTGGAATCATCTGCATCCATGAACAGAACTTCATATGCGATACCTCGCTCTGTCAGCTGGGACAATGCCTTCATGATATCCCCAAATGCCTGATCGGATCGGATATCAAGTCCGACCGCAGCCTTTTCGATCTCACTGCCCGGCTGTACGATCAGCTCTGCAAACGTTGGTACAAGCGGTACCGGCAGATTATCCACGCAGTAGTATCCGGCGTCTTCCAAAAGCTTCATCGCTGTCTGCTTTCCGCTTCCGCTCATACCTGTTACGATTACAAGCCGCATATTACCTCCTTACAGCAGTTAAAATTCTCCTAAAAATACAACTTCAGGCTCTAATGTAACGCCAAACTGCTGTTTCACACGTTCTCTCACTTCATCAATTACTTCCCTGACATCTGCGGAAGATGCATTTCCGACATTGATCACGAAGCCGCAATGTTTTTCCGATACTTGTGCACCGCCGATCCGGAATCCTCGCAGACCCGCATCCATGATCAGTTTTCCGGCAAAATAGCCTTCCGGTCTTTTAAAGGTGCTTCCCGCACTCGGATATTCCAGCGGTTGTTTTTCTTTTCTGCGGCCGTTAAACTCATCCATTTTTGCCTTAATCTCGGCAGGATTACCTTTTGTAAGCTGCAATTCCACTTCTTCTACAACAAACGGGCGGTTTTTGATGATACTGGTGCGGTATCCGAATTCCATCGTATCGCAGTCCAGAACCATTTCTTCTCCCATCTGATTCAAAACGGTAACACACTTCGTTACCTGCTTCATTTCTCCGTCATATGCGCCCGCATTCATAACGATCGCACCGCCGATACTGCCCGGAATGCCTGCTGCAAATTCCAGACCGCTGAGCCCGTGCTGCATGGCCGTAACTGCTACCTGTGGCAGCGAAGCCCCCGCCTCCGCACGGATGATATTGCCCTCTACCTCGATCCGGGCAAATCGTTTTCCAAGGTTCAGCACAATCCCAGGATACCCTTTATCTCCTACAAGCAGATTGCTGCCTTTTCCAAGTACAAAAAACTCCTGTGAGATTTTTGCCATATACTGTACAAGCTGCGTAAGCTGCTGCTTTCCGGGCACTTCCACAAACACTGCTGCCTCACCGCCCGTACGAAATGTTGTATGGGCTGCCATGGGCTCCTGCAGCTTCATATTTTCCGGGGTTACCGTTTCCCTGATAAACTCCAGTAAAGCCTGATTCAAATTATTCACCTACTAAATTATATGATTGTCGAAAGATGTCATACGGATTGTTCCGTGCTTTGCACTCCCACAATCCTACCCAATATTCGCATATCGTGTAGCATACGCTCCACTTTTATGCTCATATCGGGGCGGGTCCCAAGGTCTTTCACCCACCTATGAGCAAGCTCATGTGGGTTTAGACCTTTTGACCCTGACATCATTATATTTATAATACTAACTTCGCTGCGCCGTAGATACCTGCATCATTGCCGAGTGTTGCAAGTGTGAACTTCACGTCTCTGCTTGCATGGAATACGGTCTTTGTATAGTTTTTCTCGATATAGGAAAGGAGTACCTCTCCTGCTTTGGATACGCCGCCACCGATAACGAATGCTTCCGGATTGATAACATCTGCTACGATCGCAAGTCCTTCACCAAGATATTTACCAAACTGCTCTGCTACCTGCAGTGCAACAGGATCGCCTTCTTTTACTGCGTCCCAGACATCCTTTGCTGTTACGGTATCTGCGTTTAAAACAGTCTTTTCCGTTGCTTTTGCAAGCGCACGCTTTGCCAGACGTACCACACCTGTTGCGGATGCGTACTGCTCTAAGCAGCCATGATTGCCACAGCCACATTCATCCGGCTCCGCGTCATTCATATGGATATGACCGATCTCACCGCCTGCACCTTTTGCACCTGTCAGCATCTGGCCGTCTAAGATGATACCACCGCCAACGCCGGTACCGAGTGTGACAACAACCAGTGTATGAAAGCCCTGGCCGCCACCCTTCCACATTTCTCCGAGCGCTGCTACATTGGCATCATTTCCGGCTTTTACGGAAATGTCTGTCAGGTCTTCCAGTTTTTCATTTACATTGAAAATACCCCAGCCGAGGTTGACACATTTATATACGACACCCTTGCTGTCTACCGGGCCCGGTACACCAACACCGATTCCCGAAACTTCTTCTTTATCGATCTGTTTCTCAGCCAGCTTATCTTTAACTGCCTTTGCAATATCCGGCAGAACATTTTCTCCGCCGTTTTCCGTACGTGTCGGGATCTCCCATTTATCAAGGACATTGCCCTCTGTATCAAAGAATCCCATTTTGATCGTTGTACCGCCGACATCTACTCCAAAACAATATTTTTTCATTCTTCTGTATACTCCTTTTATTTTTACACTTTCCTATTCTTCATCTTCATCACGGCGCTTTGAAAGCGATTCCTGTACACGCTTATAAAGCTCCTGTGCTGCATTATAGCCCATCTTTTTCTGTCTGTGGTTGACTGCTGCAGACTCGCAGATCAGTGCCAGATTACGTCCCGGACGGATCGGAATGGTATGGCTTGCGATCTTATTGCCGAGATAATCCACATATTCCTCTTCCAGACCAAGACGGTCATATTCTTTATCCTTGCTCCAGTCTTCCAGACGGATGACCAGATCGATATTTCCCGTATCCTTTACGCTGGAAACACCGAACAGTGTCTTGACATCGATAATACCGATACCGCGCAGCTCGATGAAATGCTTTGTAATATCCGGAGCGGATCCGATCAGTGTATCATCACTTACCTTGCGGAGCTCTACCACGTCATCCGTAACAAGACGATGTCCACGCTTGATCAGCTCCAGTGCCGCCTCTGATTTACCGATTCCGCTCTCACCTGTGATGAGAACGCCTTCACCGTAGACATCCACCAGTACGCCGTGTACGGAAATACACGGTGCCAGCTTTACATTCAGCCAGCGGATCACTTCTGCCGTAAAAGCAGAGGTTGCTTTCTTTGTCATTAACAGCGGGATCTTGTGTTCAACCGCTTTTTTCAGAAACAGCGGATCCGGCTGCAGTTCTCTGCAGAACACGATAACCGGGATCGGATTGGATAACAGTTTTTCAAAAATCTCTTCCTTCCGCTCTTCCGTCAGGCTGTTCATATAGGTATATTCCACAAATCCGATGATCTGCAGACGTGTTGCCTCGTAATGCTCAAAATAACCTGCAAGCTGCAGCGCCGGTCTGTTGATATCCGGCTGAGTAATCTTGATCCCCTTTGTTTCGATCTCAGGTGTCAGATTCTCCAGCTTAAATTTTTCAATAATTCTGCTTAAACTTACACTTGCCATAACCCCGCTCCTTATCTCACTATTATATTTATGCACTTTTCCGTACAAATATCGCGTTTCCCAATATAACGCTACATCTTTACTAGTGTAACATAAATAAAATAGGTCTACAACTTTTTATCCGTTTTCCTTATGAAAAAATCCATAAATCTCCTGCGCGCAGGATTCGTTGATCTCCGGGATCTCCAAAAGCTGCTCCACGGAAGCGTTTTTGATCTCGGAAAGAGAGTCAAAATGACGCATGAGCGCTTTTCTGCGGGCAGGACCGACACCCTTGATCTCATCCAGAACGGATCGGACATTTGTCTTGCGGCGCAATGATCTGTGATACTCGATCGCAAACCGGTGCGCTTCATCCTGCACTCTTGTGATCAGCTTAAAGCCCTCGGAATGCGGATCGATCGGCTGTTCCACCCCTTCGTAATACAATCCCCTGGTCCGGTGATGATCGTCCTTTACCATACCACAGACCGGAATGGACAGATGCAGCTCCTCAAGCACTTCCTTTGCGATATTGACCTGACCACGTCCGCCGTCCATCAGAAGCAGATCCGGGAACTTGGTAAAACTGCCGTAAACATCATCCTTTTCTTTTTCCTTATTTTCCGCCTTTTCGGTAAGTCCGTGCGTGAAACGCCTGGTCAGCACCTCATGCATGCTGGCATAATCGTTCGGGCCTTCCACTGTTTTGATCTTAAATTTACGATAATCGCTTCTTCTCGGCTTTCCGCCCTCAAATACGATCATGGATCCGACCGATTCAAAGCCACTGATGTTGGAAATATCGAATGCCTCGATCCTGTTGACCTGCGTAAGACCGATCAGCTTCGCGATCTCCGCAACTGCGCCCGTCGTCCGCTCTTCCTCACGGCGGATCCGCTCTTTGTCCTGCGAAAGGACAAGCGCGGCATTTCTTGCCGCAAGCTCGACCAGCTTCTCCTTTGTTCCGATCTTCGGTACCACAAAACGCACCTTAGAGCCTTTCCGTCCGCTCAGCCATTCTTCAAGAAGCGGCATATCGGATATTTCGCACTGCAGCATGATCGTTTTCGGCAGATAAGGCGTTCCCGCATAAAACTGTTTTACAAAACTGCCCGTGATTTCTTCCTCTGTCTGGTCTGCCACATGCATCATGTAATAATGCTCGCGCCCGATCAGGCGGCCGTCTCTGACAAAGAACACCTGTACAACCGCATCCTTCTCGTCTTTTGCCAGGGCGATCACATCTTTGTCTTCTCCGTTGCTGTCCGTGATCTTCTGCTTCTGCGCCACAGCCAGTACGCTGTTTCGCAGATCCCGGTAACGGATCGCCTCCTCAAACTCCATCTGCTCGGAGGCTTCTTCCATCTTCTGCTCCAGTTCTTTTAAAACGCCATGATAATCCCCGTTCAGGAAATCCACTGCTTTTTTCACATTCTGCGCATATTCTTCCTTGCTGATATAACCCATACATGGTGCATCACACTGCTTCATGTGATAATTCAAGCACGCCCTGTCCTGCACGGCTTTTTTTTCTATATTTGAATTTGTCTCATTCTGTCCGGTAATTTCTTCCGGCTGTCGGATCTGGCGGTTACAGGTACGGATCTTATATAGCTTACAGATCAGTTCGATCGTATCCTTGACGCTGGACGCACTTGTAAAAGGCCCAAAATATCTGGACTTGTCCTTCTTCATCAGACGCGAAAAAAGAACCCTCGGATATTCCTCTCCAAGCGTTACCTTAATATAAGGATACGTCTTGTCATCCTTCAGCATCGTATTGTATTTGGGACGATGTTCCTTGATTAGGTTATTTTCCAGTACCAGAGCCTCCAGCTCCGAATCGGTCAGGATATATTCAAAATGGTCGATGAGACTGACCATTTTCCGGATCTTTGCCGTTTTTTTCGTACTCGTCCGAAAATAAGAGTGCACGCGTCTGTTCAGATCAATCGCTTTTCCTACATATATAATGGTGTCTGCCTTATCATGCATGATATAAACGCCGGGCGAATGGGGAAGTTTTTTCAGTTCCTCCTCAATGCAAAACATGATCTGTCTCCTTTCTCCGTTTTCTGTCCTATCCAATATTTTAATCACCTGCTGTGATGAGCCGGAGCTGCATCATGCATCTTCGATGCATGATGCATGACATTATAAAACAAGAGAGGAATCCGCAAAGCGGATTTCTCTCTTCGTCCCTATTTTTATGATTCGGAATTTGTATCTTCTGTCCGCTCCTGTTTCTGTTCCGGCTCTTTCACTGCGTCTCCGGCTTCAGGTGCAGCCTTCTCTGCCTCAGGGGCAGGCTCTGTATCATTTTTCATCTCAGATGCAGGGTCTGTATCCGGTGCTTTGATCACTGTGACATGCTTTTCAACTGTTTTCTTTTCGGCTTCAGCTTCTGCCTCCAGCTTTGCGGCAAATCCTGTTTTTTCCGTATCGTCTTTTTTATCTTTCTTCTCTTCCGGTTCAGGAAGTCCCTTTTCCTTCCGGTAGATCTTCATAAATTCCTTACCGGTGATCGTCTCCTGCTCGATCAGATGTGCAGCGATCTTATCCATAACTGCTCTGTTTTCCGTCAACATCTTTTTTGCTTCCTTGTAGCAGTTTTTCAGGATCTTCATCACTTCTTCATCCACAGCCGCAGCCGTCACATCGGAACAGTTCATAGCTGTTGTTTGATCCAGATACTGGCTTTCTGTCGTTGCCAGTCCCATCAGACCGAAACGCTTGCTCATACCATACTGGGTTACCATGGCTCTTGCAATGTTGGTTGCCCGCTCAATATCATTGGAAGCACCTGTTGTAACGGTGTCGAATACGATTTCTTCTGCCGCGCGTCCACCAAGAAGCCCGACGATCATATCATGCAGCTCTGCTTTGGAATTCAGATACTTTTCTTCTTCCGGAACCTGCATCACATAACCAAGCGCACCCATGGTACGCGGAACGATCGTGATCTTCTGTACCGGCTCAGCGTTTTTCTGCAGGGCTGCGATCAGTGCATGACCCACTTCGTGGTAAGATACGATCCGTCTTTCTTCCTTGCTCATGATGCGGTCTTTCTTTTCTTTTCCGACCAGTACAACCTCGACTGCGTCAAACAGATCCTTCTGGCAGACAGCCTTACGGCCGTTCTTAACTGCATTGATGGCTGCTTCGTTGATCATATTGGCCAGATCGGAACCGACTGCTCCTGACGTTGCGAGCGCGATCTCCTGCAGATCCACGGATTCATCCATGCTGACATCCTTGGAATGTACCTTTAAAATATCAACACGACCTTTCAGATCCGGCTTATCTACAATGATACGTCTGTCAAACCGTCCCGGTCTGAGCAGTGCCTTATCCAGAATTTCCGGTCTGTTGGTTGCACCCAGAATCAGAATACCCTTGGAGCTGTCGAAACCATCCATTTCGGAAAGCAGCTGGTTCAGTGTCTGCTCACGCTCTTCATTACCGCCGCCGTACTTGCTGTCACGGCTCCGGCCGATCGCATCTATTTCATCGATAAAAATAATGCATGGCGCATTCTTTGTTGCTTCCTTAAATAGGTCTCTGACACGGGAAGCACCGACACCGACATATAGCTCGATAAAATCGGAGCCTGCCAGTGAGAAAAACGGTACATGTGCTTCTCCCGCAACTGCCTTAGCCAGCAGTGTTTTACCGGTTCCGGGAGGTCCCACCAGAAGTGCACCCTTCGGGAGCTTTGCACCGATCTTTGTATATTTGCCCGGATTGTGCAGAAAGTCTACCACCTCCTGCAGGGATTCCTTTGCTTCATCTTCACCGGCGACATCTTTAAATGTAACGCCCGTTTCTTTCTGGACGTATACCTTTGCATTTGATTTGCCGACACCGCCCATCATTCCGCCGCCCGACATCTTGCGGAACAGGAAGCTGAGCAGTACCCAAAGAATCACGATCGGCAGGACATAGGTCAGCAGGATCGATAAGATCCAGCTTGAATTGTCCGGGATCTCCTTACTGTAGGTGACATCATACTTATTTAAAAATGCAGGCAGGGTATCATCCTCCACAATACCCGTATAATATTTGACTTCCGGCTGACTGTCATATCCACCGTAAAGTGCAAACGGATTTCTGCTGCTTTCCGTCTTTTCCTGTGCCTTGTCCTGCTTTGGCGTGATCACAAGCTTATCACTCTTGATGAGGACACTGTCTACCTTGCCATCCTCTACCATTTGCAGAAATTCATCATACGTGATTTCCTTGCTGGAGCTGTTTGATACAGAATTCATCAAAAAGCTCATGGAAAGCAGTGTGATCAGTGCTGCCACCAGAAGAAGCATAAAGCTCTGTCTTTTCTGCGGTCCTTTCTGATCATTTCCACCGTTTCCGTTATTATTTCCATTCCCACCATTGTTCTGCGGTCCCTGGTAATTCTGATTATCCATAATGTTCTCCTCGTCCGGCTTATTAAAAGCCTTCTATCATTATATAGATTAAAAATGCCAAAATCAATACGCTTTCTGTGAAATACTTGTGACCAGTTATGAAAGATTTATAAAATCCCCCTTTTTTTACCTGATTTTCATATTGATTTTGAAAAGCTTTTTTTGTATCATAGAAAAGTATTGTTCGTGTTATAAAACGCACAATGTATGTATATAGAAACGGTATATTTCAAATAAGAAGGGAAACAGTTTTTTATGGCAAAAATCGGATTTGATAATGAAAAATATCTTCGTCTGCAGTCCGAAAAGATCAAGGAACGTATTGCAGCGTTCGGCGGTAAGCTTTACCTCGAATTCGGCGGCAAGCTTTTTGACGATTATCATGCCTCCCGGGTTCTGCCGGGCTTCAAGCCGGACAGCAAGATCAATATGCTCGTACAGCTTAAGGATCAGGCAGAGATCGTTATCGTTATCAACGCAGAGGATATTGAAAAAAACAAGATCAGAGGTGACCTCGGTATCACCTATGATCTGGACGTATTAAGACTGATCGACGCATTCCGCGGATACGGCCTTTATGTCGGCAGTGTCTGCCTGACTCGTTTTAACGGTCAGCCCAGTGCAGTCGCCTATCAGAAAAAGCTTGAATCGCTCGGTTTAAAAGTGTTCAGGCATTATCCCATCGCCGGATATCCGTCCGATATTCCTTATATCGTAAGTGATGAAGGCTACGGAAAAAATGAATATATTGAAACAAGCCGCTCTCTTGTTGTTATCACAGCACCGGGACCGGGCAGCGGAAAAATGGCAACCTGTCTTTCCCAGCTGTATCACGAATATAAGAGAGGCATCAAGGCAGGCTATGCCAAATATGAAACATTCCCGATTTGGAATCTGCCATTAAAGCACCCTGTCAATCTCGCATACGAAGCAGCAACAGCAGATCTGAACGATGTCAACATGATCGATCCGTTCCATCTGGAAGCATATGGTGAGACAACGATCAACTACAACCGTGACGTTGAGATCTTCCCGGTTCTGGAAGCCATGTTTGAAAAGATCATGGGAAGCTGTCCGTATAAATCCCCGACAGATATGGGCGTCAATATGGCAGGCTATGGCATCATCGACGATGAAGTGACAAAAGAGGCCTCCAAACAGGAGATCATCCGCAGATATTACAACACGCTCTGCCAGATCCGTCAGGGAACGGCAGATAACGAGCAGAAGCTGAAGCTGGAGCTTCTGATGAAGCAGGCCGGCACTTCCATAGAAGACAGACCGGTTGTCAGCGCAGCCAAGATCAAAGCAGAGACAACGGGCGATCCGGCAGCAGCGATCCAGCTTGCGGACGGCCGCATCATTACAGGAAAGACAAGTGAGCTTTTAGGTGCCACAAGTGCCATGCTGTTAAACGCATTAAAATCACTTGCCGGTATTGCAGACGATGTGCAGCTGATCTCTCCGACGATCATCGAACCGATCCAGAATCTGAAAACAGGACATCTGCACAGTAAAAACCCACGCCTCCATACAGACGAAGTGCTGATTGCCCTTTCCATATGCGCAGCAACGGATGAAACAGCAAAGGATGCGATCGACCAGCTGCAGAATCTCGCCGGGACAGAGTTCCATTCCAGCGTGATCCTTTCACAGGTAGATATGAATGTTCTCAGAAAACTCGGCATTAATGTAACCTGCGAACCAAATTATGAATCACAGAAGTTGTATCATCGGTAAATATATGCTATGATGAGATGTGTGCAGAAAATATGACACCATCAACGAGTAGATATCGTAACATTTTGAGCGAAGGTGCTCCCCTTGGGGGCAGTTTCGCTCTTTTTTATTTATTACAGGAGGAAAAAGAAATGGCAGTAAAATACGTATTTGTAACAGGCGGTGTTGTTTCCGGTCTCGGAAAAGGCATTACCGCTGCATCCCTCGGCCGTCTTTTGAAAGCACGCGGCTACAAAGTAACGATGCAGAAATTTGATCCTTATATCAATATCGATCCGGGCACGATGAATCCGATCCAGCACGGTGAGGTTTTTGTAACGGATGATGGTGTAGAAACAGACCTTGACCTTGGACACTATGAGCGTTTTATCGATGAAAGTCTGGACAAAAACTCCAATGTCACGACCGGAAAGGTATACTGGAGCGTTTTGCAGAAGGAACGCCGCGGTGATTACGGCGGCGGTACCGTACAGGTCATTCCGCATATCACCAATGAGATCAAGAGCCGTTTTTACCGCAACTTCACCGATGAGGAAACACGGATCGCCATTATCGAGGTCGGTGGTACGGTCGGTGATATCGAAAGCCAGCCATTCTTAGAATCCATCCGTCAGTTCCAGCACGAAGTCGGACATGAAAATGCCATTTTGATCCATGTCACACTGATCCCATGGCTCTCCGCTTCCCAGGAAATGAAAACAAAGCCGACACAGGCAAGTGTCAAGGAGCTGCAGGGCATGGGAATCCAGCCTGATATTATTGTCTGCAGAAGTGAGCATCCGCTCGACCAGCAGATCAAGGACAAGATCGCTTTATTCTGTAATGTACCGAACAGTCATGTACTGCAGAATCTGGATGTGGAATATCTGTACGAAGCACCGCTTGCCATGGAAAAAGAACATCTTGCACAGGTTGCGTGTGACTGCTTAAAGCTTGACTGCCCGGAGCCGGATCTTTCCGACTGGGAACATATGGTAGCGCAGCTCCGCAGTCCGAAGCACGAAGTGAAGATCGCACTTGTCGGCAAATACATCCAACTGCATGATGCTTACCTCAGTGTTGTGGAAGCATTAAAGCACGGCGGTATTTTCATTAACACAACCGTAGATATCAAGTGGGTGGATTCCGAGCTGGTAACACCTGCCAATGTAAAAGAAACACTCGGTGATGCAGACGGCATTATTGTTCCGGGCGGTTTTGGTGACCGCGGTATCGAAGGCATGATCACCTCGATCGAATTTGCCCGTGAAAACAAGATCCCATTCCTCGGCCTCTGCCTCGGTATGCAGCTGACAATTGTGGAATTTGCAAGAAATGTAGTCGGATACCACGATGCACACAGCATTGAAATGAACCCTGCCACAACCCATCCGGTCATTGCCCTGATGCCTGACCAGAACGGTGTCGAGGATATTGGCGGCACCTTAAGACTTGGCTCTTATCCGTGTGTCCTCAATCCGGATTCTCTTGCTTACCGCTTATACGGTAAGGAAACGATCCACGAAAGACACAGACACCGCTATGAAGTCAACAATGACTACCGCGCAGCCCTGACAGAAAAGGGGCTGAAGCTTTCCGGTCTTTCACCGGACGGACGTATCGTGGAAATGTGCGAGCTGCCATCCCATCCGTTCTTTATCGCTACACAGGCACATCCCGAATTTAAGTCAAGACCAAACAGACCGCATCCGCTTTTTAAAGGATTTGTGGAAGCTGCATTGCGAAAAAAACAGGAAGAGGAATAAAACATCCTCTGATATGCATAGAAAGCCCTCCGGCAAACGCCGGAGGGCTTTCTTATGTAATGTATAAGTGAAATGGAAGTAGCCTTATTCAGTTTTCTTCATTATTTACTTTCACTAAAGTCACATTATGAAACACCAGTTTTCCTGCAGGAGTATCCTGATCATTTATTTTTCCAAGGTTGATCTTGAAAACGCCGTCTTCGACAGTCTCTTTATCAGCTTCTACTGTAATCTCTTGTTTAATTACATTATCGCCTTCAGCCAGTTCAATATCTGTACCTGCAATATAACCATCTGTGCTTGTATTGAACTGTACATTAATGATTCTTGATACTTCTGCATTTACAGTCATCTTTAAAATATATTTTGCGCCTGCTTCAAATGCAATGTTCTCCTGTTTCAGCTGAGCTGACCACGGATCTGTTCCTACACTCTTGAGGTCTGCGACTGCGGAACCGTTTGCAATATTCACTTCTTTTTCATCCGTAGAATATAATCCCCAGTCACCCTGCCAGTTTCCGTTTTCAAATTCTGAATCTCTAAGGATATTATTGCCAGAAACACTTGGTTCTTCCGGTTCTTCCGGTTCTTCAGTGTCTCCGGAATCTTCACCGCTGATCTTAATCATGCTGACATCATCGATCGTAATAACAGATGCATCCGGTGTATCTTCAGAAATCTTACCTAAGTTAAATCCAATATATGCACCGTTATCCGTTTTTCCATCACCGACACCGACCTTAAAAGTAACCTTAGTCGGCTCATTTGCCTTTAAAGTAATAAGATTCGCATCCTGTACATACCAGTTTGTGTTGCTGCTGTCCATACATGCAAACTCTGCAGTTCTGTCAACATCAGAAGTGAGCGTTGCTTTGACTTCATATACAGCACCTTTTTTCAGGGTTACATTTTTCTGTTTCAGGTTTACATTCCACGCTGCAGTTCCTGCGTTTGTAATTGTCACCGTTGCATTGTTCTTTGTAAAATCCCATTTTCCCTCTGCAGGACTGCTAACCTCACCTGACCAGCCTTCCTCTCCGTTCGAAAAATCACCGTTCTTTAACAGGTTTGTTCCTTCCGGTTCTTCCTCTTCCTTTGGAGCTTCTGTTTTTACAAGAGAGATATTGTCAATACATACTCTGTGCTGTGTTGTATTGCTGCCTCCACCGAGTGCAATATTGAAAATACAGCCTGTATCTGTTCCCTGCATCATCTGGAATGTCTTTGTTACCGTTGTATAATCCTTTGCGGATGCATCCAGCTTAACCGTTTCCTGTACATATGGTGTCCAGTCTTCCTTACCATTTACATCTTTATGTACAGAGCCGTCTCTCTGGATAGCATACTGGATAGAACGTGCCATGCTGGAACGGATGTCAAAGGATAAGGTGTACCACTGATCTTCTTCCAAAGTAACGCTTCCCTGTTTGACCTGGATCTTCCACTCTGCATCACCTGTATTTTTAATGTCCAGATCAAGTGCATTATCTTCCGACTGACTGTCTACTACATATGATGCGGAAGCGGAACCGTCTACATAAACCTCAAATCCTGATGTTCCCGCATTGAATTTACCATTCATGATGAGAGCATCTTCTTCAAAGCGTACATTATCAATGTAAATTTCTCCGACGTTTCCTAAGAGGAAAGCAAAATCCTTATTTGCAAATCTGCTTACTTCCTCTTTACTGAATTTCTGTGTATATTTTACATTTTCTGCTGTAACATCAACAGATTTTGTCATGCCACCGATCGTATACTGAATTGTGGTTGCTTTATCAGCCTTTGCTTCAAAACTGAGAATGTAATCTGTTCCTTCTGCAATCGGAAGAGCATTCTGACTGATCGTAACATCTTCAGGCTGTCCGCCTTTTGCGCCAACCACCTTTAAACGTCTTCCGTCTGCCAGCTTTGTAACAGAAACCTGTGCACCCTCCGTCTTCTTGACATCCCAGTATGCAAGGCGGCCTGTTCCTTCCTGGAATTTTCCATTATAAATACAGTTACCGTCTGTCAGCACCTTCTTTGCAGCATACTGATCCAGTTCTTCCTGTGTCGGTGCTTTTTTCACTTTCACACTCACATTGCTGATATGCAGTGTTGCTGTGGAGTCCTTTGCCCCCATATTGAATTCCAGACGACTGTTTGCATCATCTGTATCATCCATTTTGTAGGTAAGTGTATATGTCTGCTTTTCTGTTGTGACATTTACACTATCTTCCAGATAAGCCTTATAACTGCGGTTAGGTGCTTTTATTGCAATGCCAACCGCTCTGTCGGCAGATGCATATGCATCAAATGTTACTTCATAAGTGTATCCCTGTTTTGCAGGAAGCTTCGGCTGTACCAGCTGTACGGAATAGTCAGCCGTTCCCTGATCCTTTGTCGTGATCACTATTTCTTTATCCTTGATCACAGCTGCTGCATCTCCGCCGAGTGTTGTCAGAAACTGCCAGTTTTCCGTTCCGTCCAGTGCTTCGTCCTTTGCAAAATCACCATTTGTGATATAATTTCCGTTCGCATCAGGTTCTTTGAACACATCCGGCTCTTTTTCAGGTGCCTGTACATCTTCATCATAACTATCTTTCTGGAAGATCTTTACATAATCAATGATGTATGCTGAAGAATTGATCTTCGTATTTTCATCTGGATATCCAACCCATGATCCACCAACTGCCAGATTTAAAATCGCATAAAACGGCTGATCAAACGGAGCCGGATATGCAACCGTTCCCTGTCCTTCTGTTGTAGAATACCAGTCATTTGCTTCATGATATTTCACACCGTCTACATACCATGTGATCTTACCCGGTTCCCAATCGCATGCAAACGTATGGTATTCATCTGTAAAGTTCCCGTTTTCCAGTGTATAAGTGCCCTGTTTTTCACTATGTGGATTACCATAGTGGATTGTTCCGTATAATTTATTATTTTCCTGTCCCATGACCTCCATGGCATCGATTTCACCGCATCTTGGCCACTGACCATATAAGTTTTCGTCCGTTGGCATCATCCAGAACGCCGGCAGGAATCCTTTACCTGTCGGAACCTTTGCTCTTACTTCAAATAAGCCATATGTAAAATCATGCTTGCCCTGTGTGTTGACACGTCCGGATGTGATCGTTTCAGTACCATCTGCATTTTTCTGACGGATCGGTCTTAAGATCAGATTTCCGTCTTCTACATAAATATTCTTTTCATCATCAACATAAGCCTGAGACTCTGCATTTACCCAGCCTGCATCGTGTGTTTCTACATTCCAGTCATTACGGTTAAGCTCTGTACCTTTAAAATTATCTGACCACATCAATGTATATTCATTGTCCGATACTGTTGGAATAGAAGGCTTTGCATATGCCTCGGAATCGGAATCCGAATTCTCTAATTGCAGATCCAGTTTCTGGTTTGGATCATATGGATCCGGATCTTCAGTTGGTTTCGGCTCCTCACTTGGCTGCGGCTTTGGTGTTTCTGAAGGTTTATCGCTTGGTGCCGGTGCAGGTTTATCACTCGGTGCTGCTGTAGGCGCCTGACTCGGTGCTGCTGTCGGTGCTGCGGACGGTGTTTCTCCTGATGTCTGTCCTGCCTTCTTCACAGTGACCTTACAGGTTGCTTTCTTTGCATTGCCATCCTTGGAAGTTACTGTGATCACTGCTGTTCCTTCTGCTACAGCTGTAATTTTTCCCTTACTGTTTACCTTTGCCACAGCTTTATTACTGCTCTTGTAGGAAACCTTCTTAATCGTTGCTTTCTTCGGAGAAACTGTTGCCTTTACTACCGCTGTTTCCCCTTCTGTCAGACTGATCTCCTTCTGATTAAGCTTCACCTTTGTTACAGGTGTTTTTACGACAACCTTGATCGTCGCCTTTTTCTTTTTGTCAGCCTTGCTTGTTACTGTAATGGTTGCTTTGCCGTTTTTCAACGCTTTCAGCTTTCCCTTTTTCGTTACCTTTACAATCTTCTCATTTGAAGATTTGTAGCTGACTGCTTTGGATACTTTTTTTCCGCTCGTTGTGACTTTCGTTTTCAGCGTAAAACTCTGCCCTTTCTTCATCACCAGCGTTTTGGTATCCGGCTTTGTGATTGCTACTTTTTTTACTGCTGCTTTTTTACCTGTCTTCGCTGTCGGTGCTGCCATAACGCCTGTTCCCATGGATCCCATGACCATGACTAAAACAAGTAAAAATGCAAGTCCCCGTTTTAATTGCTTCATAACTTCCTCCTTATTCATTTTTGCTGTTTCGAGACATTGTGTAATGTCTTTTCTGTATTTATAGCAGTTAACCGAGCTTATATATATCGTTTTATTTACCTCTTTTATGTTTTTATGACATATGCTATACTAGGGATATGTTACCGGATGATACAGCCTGTAAAAGATACACAACTAGTTTTCCGGCAGAAGAAACTGCACCGTGGGAGGCATTATGAAATCCAAAGAAAATTTACAAAAAGAACAGCTTTATCGGGAATTTGTCCAACGGGAAGAGAATCTGATCCATGCTCCATACAACCCGGAGCTCGAATTTTATTCCTGTATCAGGGAAGGGAATGTTGAAAAGATCAAACAGCTGTGTAATGAACCGCTGACCGATAAAAAAGGACTGGGAAAGCTTTCCGAAAATGAACTGCAGCACTTCAGATATCATTTTGCCATTACAGCCGCACTGGCAGCCCGTTACTGCATGGAAGGCGGTATGTCCCTTTCCAAAGCATACAGTATCAGCGATTTTTATATTCAAAAGGTAGATACGTGCAAAAGCAGACAGGATATCTCAGACCTGCATTTTTTAATGTGTGTGGATTATACGATCAGAATGAAAAATCTGCGAAAAAAGAAGATCTGTTCCCAGCCCGTGGCAAAATGCATTGATTACATCTGCGAAAGTCTGCATACACGTATCACACTGGATACACTGGCTGATCATGTCGGCTTAAATCCTTCCTATCTGTCACGTCTTTTCAAAGCAGAAACCGGGCAGACGATCAGTGCCTATATATCGGATAAGAAGGTGGAAACTGCCTGTAATATGCTGATATATTCGGAATATTCCCCGGTAGAAATTGCCACGATACTCTGCTTTCCAAATCAGAGTTATTTTACAAATGTTTTCAGAAAAAAAACAGGCATGACGCCCAAAAAGTATCAGCAGAAGCATTTCAGGAGTACACCGATCGGAGAGAAAACGTCTTATAATGACACCCCCTAAAGATAAGAGCGTATGAAGGTTTTTCCTTCATACGCTCCTGTTTTCGTTTGGATGCTTTATTTTTCTACCCGAGAAGCGCTTTGTCAGATGCAAATTCTTCACCGGATACTTCCTCAAACTTCTGCAGCAGATCTTCTACTGTCAGCTTTTTCTTTTCTTCGCCTGCGATATTTAAGATCACCTTACCGTTATTCATCATGATCAGGCGATTGCCGTGTGCGATCGCATCACGCATATTGTGGGTAACCATCATGGCTGTCAGATGGTTTTCTGTAATGATCTTATCTGTCAGGGCAAGTACCTTTGCAGCAGTCTTAGGATCCAGCGCTGCTGTATGCTCATCCAGAAGCAGTACCTTCGGCTTCTGCAGACTTGCCATCAGAAGGGTAACTGCCTGTCTCTGTCCGCCGGAAAGCAGCCCGACCTTAGAAGTCATACGATCCTCCAGTCCCAGATCCAGTTCCTTTAACAGCTCATGAAACTGTTCTTTTTCTGCCTTTGTGATACCCCAGCGGAGTCCTCTTTTCTGTCCACGTCTTGCAGCCAGTGCCAGATTTTCATCGATCTGCATGGTTGCGGTCGTTCCTGTCATCGGATCCTGGAATACACGTCCTAAGAAGGTAGCGCGCTTAAATTCAGGAAGCCCCGTCACATCTACGCCGTCGATCAGGATAGAGCCCTCATCTACCGGCCATGTGCCTGCTACTGCATTCAGCATGGTAGACTTACCCGCACCGTTTCCGCCGATCACTGTAACGAAATCGCCCTCGTCCAGCTTGAGATCTACGCCGTTTAACGCATGCTTTTCATTGATGGTGCCAAGGTTGAAGGTTTTATGTACATTACGGATTTCTAACATTTATTTCCCCTCCTTACTGCCTGCTGCCATAGCAGCCGCTTTCTTTCCAGCTTTCTTAAAGGAGCTCTTACTCTGCCCTTTCAGATAAGGAACAGCGAGGAAGATTGCTACAATGATCGCGGTAAACAGCTTCAGATCCTCACTTGGCATCTTCAGCCAGAGAACAATACCGATAACGATATAGTAAATAATACCGCCGATCACCACAAAGGTAAGACGTCCCTTGAAGTCCATACGCTTACCGAGGATCGCATCACCTAATACTTCACCGATGATAACTGCCGCAAGACCGATAACGATACCACCACGTCCCATGTTGACATCGGCAAAACCGGAATACTGGGAAAGCAGTCCGCCGGACATTGCAACGATCGCATTGGAAAGTGCAAGACCGATCAGCTTCATATTGTCGATATTGATACCCTGTGCTTTACTCATCGCCGGATTACATCCTGTCGCACGAATGGCAGACCCCTGTTCTGTACCGAAATACCAGTATAAAAGCGCGATCAGTACAACCGAAAAGAGCAGACCGACGATAATCGCTTTCGTCAGGTTACGGGAAGACAGGATCAATGTGTATTTATCAATGCTGAGTGCCTGATTGGCATGACGATCCATGATATTCAGATTCACGGAGTACAGTGCGATCTGTGTCAGAATACCTGCAAGGATCGGCGGAATACCGAGCTTTGTATGTAAAAGTCCTGTACAAAGTCCTGCCAAAAGTCCTGCCAGTGATGCACATAAAAGTGAGATCCAGATGTTATGTCCTGTGATCGTCATCATAACGGTCACCGCACCGCCTGTTGCAAAAGAACCGTCTACGGTCAGATCCGCAAAATCCAGCAGACGGAATGTGATGTACACGCCGAGTGCCATAATACCCCATATCAGCCCCTGCGCCACATTGCCCGGAAGTGCATTGCCAAATGCCGCCGGGTTAAGTGATGTAAAATATTGAATCATAGTTACCTCCCTGGTTGTTTCTTTCCTCATCAGACTCGAAAATCCTGCCAGCTTCGCTGTCAGACGTGCTTCGCACTCTTTGATTTTCTCTGCTTGAACCTCGGTCCATGCATAATCGCCTGCGGCGATGGACCGAGTCTGCATCATGCATCTTTGATGCATGACATATTACGTTCGGGCGAAACCTTCTGTAACCTGCTACGCAGGTTACTTGGCCGTACATTTGCTTCGCAAATATACGACAATGCTTGGTTTCTTTCCTCATCAGACTCGAAAATCCTGCCAGCTTTGCTGTCAGACGTGCTCCGCACTCTTTGATTTTCTCGTTGTACGTTCGGGCGAAACCAAATGTCAGCTTCGCTGCCGCTTGGTTTCTTTCCTCACTACAAAAGCAGAGAAAAGGTCACTATGACCCTTTCTCTGCATATCTTACCAATCAGATATTATTCTGCAGTAATTTCTGTATATCCGTCCGGAACAGTAATGCCGAGTTTGTCTGCACGGTCTTTGATATATTCTTTTGTAAAGTTCGGAGCGGACTGTACTTCCATTGTGGAAATATCAGCACCGTTTACAAGAATGTCATATGCCATTTCACCAGTCTTGTAACCAAGGTCATAGTAGCTGATGGAAAGTGTTGCAACACCACAACCCTTAGCGATACCTTCCTCACCTGCGAAGATCGGAACACCTGCAGGATCTGCTACGTTGTTGATCGCTTCTGTACAGGATGCTGCTGTGTTATCTGTCGGGATGTAGATCAGATCTGAATTATCGCATGCACTCTGTGTAACTGCTGCAACATCGTTGGAATCAGAGAATGTATACTCTGTTACTGTGTAACCTTTTTCTTCCAGATATCCTTTGATCGTTGTTGACTGATAAATACTGTTTGGCTCAGATGAACAGTATAAAATACCTACATTTTTTGCATCCGGGAATAATTCAGCGATGCAGTCTGCCTGTCCGTCAAGCGGAGCAAGGTCTGTTGTACCGGAAATGTTCTTTCCTGTTGTACCTGTCCAGTCATCTACACCAAGTGCTGTACCATAGTCTGTGATGGATGTACCAAGTACCGGGATTGTATCTGTAGCTGCAACTGCTGCCTGCAGAGCTGCTGTTGCATTACCAAGGATCAGGTCATAGTCGTTTGTAACGAATGTTGTACAGATGGTAGAACAGGTAGGTGCATCACCTGCTGCGTTCTGCTCGTCGAATGTAACCTTATCGCCAAGCTTATCTGTTAATGCTGTCTTGAAACCTTCTGTAGCTGCATCCAGCGCTTCATGCTGTACAAGCTGGCAGATACCAACTGTATAAGTCTTGTCTGAATCTGCGCTTGCATCTGTAGCGTCTGTACTTGCATCAGATGCGTCTGTAGCTTCATCTGCAGTATCTGTTGTTTCTGTTGTTTCTGTAGTGTCTGTTGCTGTATCTGCTGTAGAACCACAACCGATTAGTGACATTGTCATGGCTGCTGCAAGCAGAACAGAAAGCATTTTCTTCTTCATAATATATCTCCTCCTTATTGTACACCTACACTTTAACGCGTCAATGTAATGTACCAGCTAGGTACGATTATAGGCGTATCCGGTAAAAAAGTCAATAAAAAATCCCGATAACAGCCATCGATTATTTCAATCGTTCTTCCGGTTATTATCGGGATTGGAAATATAGGACAAGCTATAACCTGCTGCGCAGGTTACCCGGTCGCACATTTACTGGATATATATGTTACAGGCTATAATCTGCTACGCAGGTTACCCGGTCACGCATTTACTGGATATATATGTTACAGGCTATAATCTGCTGCGCAGATTATTTAGTCATGCATCTTCGATGCATGGCAAGCGTTCATCTGATCGATGTAGCTCTGCAGCTTTTCATGGGTCATTGTGCCATCCATGAAGCTGATGACAGCTCTGACCGGCAGATAGCCCATCATGGCTTCCTGCATCTCTTCTGCCGCCGCGCCAAGACCTTCTCCTTCTGTCGTATTCACATCATTCATGATACATGCATCCAGAATATCTTTCAGGAACGGCTTTGCAAGCGGATCCTTCATGATATCACCGATCGTTGTATTCAAGTGATATTTCTTAAATACTTCTACCGTAGACTCTACATATACGGTCTTTTGGCAGACGATGTTTCTGGAGGACTGTCCGATCAGGATATCAAATTCGCCTGATTCCACATGCCAGTCATGCAGGTCTGTATTAAAGTAAGCAAAAGCTCTCTTGGATAAGCTGAAGGTAACTGTCTTTGTCTCACCCGGCATAAGCTCGATCTTTGTAAAGCCCTTCAGTTCCTTGACAGGGCGGATCACTGTGCTTTCTTTGTCGGCTACATAAAGCTGTACCACTTCTTTGCCTGCCATCTTTCCGGTATTTGTCACGTCAACGGAAACCGTCAGTGTGTCGGTATCGTACATTTTTTCTTTATCCAGCTTCATATTGGAATAAGCAAAGGTCGTGTAGCTCAGTCCGTGTCCGAACGGGAACAGCACATCCATATTCTTCTTGTCATAATAACGATAGCCTACAAAGATTCCTTCCCTGTATTCCACAACATCGCCTTCCCCGATGTAATACAGGTAGGACGGATTGTCGGAAAGCTTCAGCGGGAATGTCTCAGCCAGCTTTGCGCTTGGATTGACACGTCCGAACAGGATATCCACGATCGCACCGCCGACTGCCTGTCCGCCGAGATAAGCTTCCACAATGCCCTTTACGTCATTTACCCATGGCATTTCAACCGGAGAACCGTTGTGCAGTACAACAACTGTGTTCGGCTGTACCTTTGCCACTTCTTCGATCAGTTTATTCTGGCAGTCCGGCATTCTCATATGCGTTCTGTCAAAGCCTTCGGATTCAAATGCATCCGGAAGTCCTGCAAAGATGACTGCTGCCTTTGCTTTTTTCGCAGCTTCCACTGCTTCTGCGATCATCTTTTCATCGATTACATCTTCTGCATCATCGTAGCCCTGTGCATACGTGATATTTGCCATACCTGCCACCATATCCATGGCACTGTCTATCTTATGGGAATTGATGTGGCTGCTGCCACCACCCTGGAATCTCGGCTTCTTTGCAAATTTACCGATGAACGCGATCTCGTCTGTTTCGGAAAGCGGAAGGATGCCATCATTTTTCAGAAGCACGATGGACTCCTCTGCTACCTTTCTTGCCATTTCATGATCCTTGTCGCGGTCAAATACAGCCGTTTCATCACGATTTTCCACAAAACGGTATACAATATTCAAAATTCTTTCCACTGCTTTATCCAGTACTGCCTCATCCAGCCTGCCTTCCCTGACTGCCTTGACGATCAGGGCATCATTGACGCCGTGGGAAGCAGGCATTTCCAGATCCAGTCCAGCCTTGACACCTTCTACTCTGTCGTTGACTGCGCCCCAGTCACTGACTACATAACCGTCAAAACCCCATTCATCACGCAGGATGTCTGTCAGAAGCTGCTTGTTCTCCGCTGCATATGTTCCGTTAATCCGGTTGTAGGAGCACATCACTGTCCATGGCTTTGCATGCTTTACCGCACCTTCAAAAGCTGCCAGATAGATTTCCCGCATGGTGCGCTCATCGATCCGGGAATCGGAGGACATACGTCTTGTTTCCTGATTATTTGCCATAAAATGCTTGATGGAAGTACCGACATGCTTGCTCTGTACTCCTTTGATCTGGCTTGTCGCGATCTCTGTTGCCAGATATGGATCTTCTGAATAATATTCAAAGTTTCTGCCGCAGAGCGGAGAACGCTTGATGTTGACAGCAGGTCCTAAAATAACGCTGACATCCTCTGCCTGACATTCCTGTCCGAGCGTCTGTCCCATGCTGTAAAGAAGATCTCTGTTAAAGCTTGCCGCCGTTCCGCAGGCTGTCGGGAAGCAGACTGCCTTGATACTGTCATTAATACCAAGATGATCCCCGCTCTGATCCTGCTTTCTGAGTCCGTGAGGGCCATCTGATACCATACTTCTCGGAACGCCGAGTCTCTCCACTGCTTTTGTGTGCCAGAAGTCGTCGCCTGAGCACATAGCTGCTTTTTCTTCCAGTGTCATCTGTGAAATGATTTCTTTTAACTGTTCTGCTGTCATTTGTTTTCTCCTTTTCGTTGTTTTATTTACGACTTTTCTATGCTGTTCTCTATCATTATTTTATCACATCAGCAATGTTTATCCTATATTCTTTTTTGACCTGTCATTAAAACGATATTGATACCCCGCTCTGATCAGAGGGCAACGCATGACACGATCCAGTACGATGAACTTATCTGCCTGTACAACGGTACGCATTCTGTGGGCAATGACCATAACGGTCTTACCACCGATCAGGGCAGATAATGCAGCCTGTGCTCTTATGTCCCGGCGGTTGCTGCCTGACGGGGCGGTTCGATTGATAATCCTGCATCATGTGGTTCTTCTCCAGTCCATGCGAAAGGGCGATGACGGAAATGTCCGTCACCGCCCTTTGCTCAAAGGTTCGCAGCTGATTTATTCAGCGTTTTCTTTCTTCTTTTTGCTGTAAACGGTGATGCCGATCACTGCGGTGCCCGTTCTATGCTACTTGATTCTACCCGCTGCAATGCCTGCTTTTTTCAGCAGCTTGCTGTAGGCTTTCTTTTTCTGCTTCGGCACCTTCACCGTCACTTTTTTCGAAATTCCCTTAAATGCACCCTTGCCTACCTTCTTCAGAGCCTTCACCTTTCTCAGGTTCACTGTTTTTAATTTCCTGTCGCCCTTGAACGCATTTTTGCCGATGCTGGTCAGACCCTTTGCAGTTACCGTAACCCGGGTCAGGTTCCTGCAGTTCATAAATGCACCGCTGCCGATCTTTTTCACATTGCTGCCGATCGTCACGGAGGTCATTTTTTTATTTCCCTTAAATGCATTCGCCGCAATGCCGGTGACCTTTAAGGTCCTGCCGTTCACTTTTATGGTTTTGGAGATTTTGACTGCTTTTTTTCTCTTTCCCTTTGCCGTCATATTTTTGACCTCAACCGTATCGGTTCCGGTGATCCGATAATTAAAAATGCCTGCTGCATCCTTTATGATCGTGCCGATCTGCGGGTTGGTTTGCGTAGGATCGGTCGGTTTTGTTGTGGAGCCGGTAGCCGGAATCTCAACTGCCGCCTTCTTGTAGCCGCAAACCTTGCACTCCTCATGCTTGGAACCCTTTTGCGTTGCGGTCGCTTCCTTGTCAACAACCCACTTGAAGTCGTGCGCCGCCTTATCGGCCTTATCTCCGCAGGAGCACTCATGCCAGTGGTTGCCGGCGTCGTACTTCCACTCGCTGCCGTAGCTGTGAGTATGCTCACCGCCGCCTGTGCCGCTATTGCGCAGAATCGTCAGCGTGTAGGTTTTAGCACCGATTCCCACGACAATGTCGGTTGTGCCGCTGTTGGGGATGGCAACGGTTGCGCTGCCGCCGGTGGACAGAGCCTGTCCGTTGATGCTCACGGGCTCGCCGTTTCCAGACATCGCTGTGACTAGCGTAGATGTTGCTCCGCTATCATTTTGCAACGTATAGGTATAGTTCGTTCCGTTGGCGGTAAAATCGCCGAGCCCCACTGCCAGACCTTCAAAGGTCAGAAGGTCATTACCAGGCACTGCGGCTCGCACCACTACGCGGGTGCCAAGCCGGGAGAAGGTGACGGTTTCCGTCCGGAAGGTTTCCCCGGAGATGGCACCGCCAATACTGGTCTTTTTCGTTTCCAGAACGGTCCCGGCAGCATCCAGCAGCGTGGCCACCAGCTCTGCGCCAGTCTGAGACTGCAGGCAGTTGTTGCGCAGGGTAATGGCGGCGGTGCTGTGACCGTTGCCGTCGTTCCCCTGTGTCACATCCATCGTCAGCTGCTCTCCGGTGCGAGCCAGTGCGCCGGTCATATGGACGTTGGCCTCGCTGTCACTGCCGTTATACTCCGGCAGGCGCTGATTGCTTCCCGTTCCACCGATCTGACCTTCCGCCCACGCCTCGGCGTACAGATAGGTACCCACATCGGGGATCTCGGTTTTGCCAATGGAGTTCATATACTTGCCCAGATCATAGGTCAGGTCCAGTGTAAAGGTTCCCTGATCGATGCGGGCGAGGGCGCTGTCTTCGGAAATGGTGATTTCATTATCGCGGATCGATACGCCGTTTGTGGCGCAGGCTACCTCTGCATGTTTGGTATGCAGATCATCCGCATAGAACGCAAGCTTCACCTCGCGACCCTTTTTGCCGGCCAGAGTGGCAGCAGAGGAATTATAGAGGGTCATGCGCACCGTGCGCTTGCCGGTGCTCTCCGCAATCACTTCCATTTGCGAGATGCCAATGTCGGGATAATCCAGATACACTGTGCCGTTTTCGTTGATGCCGCCGGCGGCGGTGATGGTATAGCTCGGGTCGGTCACGCGGTCCTTCACATGGTGCCAGACGGTAAGGGTGGTGCTTTCATTGGGCAGCAGTTTTTCTGTAAGGGTGGCGGTTTCCCCGCTGCCAATGCTGACCTTTAGGTTTGTCACATCGTTCAGCCCGGTGTTGCGGATGGTAAAGTGAATGGGTGTCAGGCTGTTCAACGCCAGCGTTGCATAATCCACACCGATCTGTTCCACTGCCACCGCATCGGTGATAAAATCAGAGGTAGCAGTATAGAGGATCGTTTCCTCCCCCGGAACGGTCACGCCGCCGATTACCTCCTGGTTTTTATCGTCATACCGGGTGGCCTGAATGGCAGCCTGCACCTGATTGGCGCCGCTGACATAGGCATCAAAGTGGTCAACCAGCGTGCGATCCGGCAGCTCTGCCAGTTCCAATGGTGCGGACAGAGTGTAGGT
>ERZ1027087.223-NODE-223-length-35499-cov-7.631278_pt1 | contig 35499 bp, 19 predicted proteins | sample MGYA00519413_ERZ1027087 | MGnify/ENA primary metagenome ERZ1027087 (study PRJEB26926, sample SAMN06164438) | human gut metagenome | biome: ENVO:00009003; feature: ENVO:2100002; material: ENVO:00002003 | host: Homo sapiens | place: USA | collected 2012 ...
CTTCTAGCTTCGTCGGCAGCGTCAGATGTGTATAAGAGACAGTAGTAATAGTGTGGTATTATTTAAGGTTTGTTTCAGGGGTTGAAAGATTGAAAAGATTGATTTAGTCTTGTTTTCAGGATAACGTTTTTATTATTGATAACTTAATTTCGTAAAACTATGAGTAAACAACAAAAAAGGCTTTATGCAAAAGTATGTTTATTGCTATTCTTTCTAAACATTCCTTTTGTTGCATTTGCTGTGCACACTCTTCCTGCTACTGTGGAGGTTCAGCAGAACAGAGTAATAAAAGGAGTTGTTAAGGATGAGAAAGGCGAATTACTGATTGGAGTGAATGTGGTGGTAAAAGATAACCCTGCAATTGGTACGGTAACAGATGTAGACGGTGCTTTTACATTATCGGTTCCACAAGGCACGAAAGCTTTGAGAGTCTCCTATATCGGATATAAGGAACTGGATATCCGGCTCGGAGAAAAGAGTTCCTTGAATATAATACTTGAAGAGGATGCGTTGCAACTGGGAGAGGTGCAGGTCATTGCGTATGGTACGCAGAAAAAAGTAACTGTTACGGGTGCTATTTCTTCCATCGGCAGTGACGAATTGTTAAAGACTCCTGCCGCGTCAATGGGAAATGCTTTGTCGGGAAAGATGCCGGGATTGTCTTCTGTGCAATATTCGGGCCAACCGGGTGGTGATGATCCCACTCTATTGGTACGTGGTATTGGAACATTGGGAGGCGGTACCGCTCCTTTGGTATTGGTTGATGGTGTGGAACGTGCTTTCTTCCAGATGGATCCGAATGAAGTTGAAGATATCACAATTCTAAAAGATGCGTCTGCTACTGCGGTGTTCGGAGTGCGGGGTGCGAATGGTGTTATCCTTGTGACGACCAAACGCGGTGAGAAGGGAAATGCGAAAGTCTCTTTTTCCACTTCGGTCGGTGTGCAATTGCCTACGCGCCTATTGAATTTTACGAATAGCTATCAGTATGCGACATATTATAATGAAGCTCAGATGAATGATGGCGTAAAACCGGAGAATGTACGGTTTTCACCGGAAATAGTACAAGCCTTTAAAGATCATTCACAACCATTGCTTTATCCGGATATGGATTGGATGGATTATTTGCTGAACGATGCGGCTTTTCAGAGCCAGCATAATGTAAATGTGTCGGGAGGTACTGATCGTGTGAAGTATTTTGTGTCGGCAGGCTTGTTCACTCAGGATGGTATTTTTAAAACCTTTGATACAGGTTATGATTTTAACTTTAAATACAAGCGATATAACTATCGTGCTAATTTGGATTTTGAGGTTACCAAGACCACTGATTTGTCTGTGAATATAGGCGGACGCGTGGAGGATAGGAACCGGCCGATATCTTCATCAAGTGATGCCGAACTTTTCCGTTTCATTTATAGGGCTACTCCTTTTTCCGGTGCCGGTATAGTGGATGGAAAGTGGATAAAAAGCAATCCCGATTACATACCGGGAACGGATAATGAAAACAGTGAAGATGCCTTGAATGCTTATTATGGCATGGGGTATACCTCTAAGGTGAATAATGTATTGAATACGGATGTTACATTGAAGCAAAGTTTAGACTTTATAACAAAAGGGTTGTCTTTTAAGATAAAAGGCGCTTATAACAGTGCATATTATCACACCAAGAAACGCTCGAATAAGATACCATATTATACTCCTTTGTTGGATGAGAATAATAATGTGGTATTTAGAAAGAGTGGTCCAAACTCGGAATTAGGATATGAAGAGACTCGTGATGCGGATCGTAACTGGTATGCAGAGGCCAGTTTGAATTATAAACGAAAATTCAAGAAACACAATGTTTCGGCTTTGCTATTGTATAATCAGTCGAAGAACTATTATCCGGAACAATATCCGGATATACCTACGGGATATGTAGGCTTGGTAGGACGTGTAACGTATGATTATTCCACCAGATATCTGGTTGATTTTAATATCGGATATAACGGTTCCGAGAACTTTGCTCCGGGAAAACGTTATGGTGTATTTCCCGCTGTGTCGTTAGGATGGATTGTCTCCGAAGAGAAGTTCATGAAGAAGAATCTTCCTTTTATTTCTTATTTAAAGTTGAGAGGTTCGTATGGAGTTGTAGGTAATGATAAAATCGGTAATAATCGGTTCTTGTATTTGCCGGATTCTTATGCTTTTGGCGGTGGAGGATATTTCTTTGGTACGAATGTGAATAAAAACCAGCCGGGAGTTTATGAAGGCAGGATAGGCAATAAGGGTGTGACCTGGGAAAAGGCTTACAAGCAAAATTATGGTATCGACATTTACTTCCTGGATAGTCGTTTGAAGTTGAACTTTGATTATTTCTATGACCATCGTGAGGATATTTTGATTACACGCAATAATATGCCCGGTTTTTTAGGTATGACTTTGCCGGCCGTGAACTACGGAGTTGTTGACAATAAGGGATTTGAAGTGTCGGTAGGCTGGAATGATAAGATTGGAGACAATTTTAAATATTGGGTAAACGCTAACTTGTCGCATGCCAAGAATAAGATTGTTGAGATGGACGAGGTGAAGCGGAATGAAGAATATCTGTATCGTACAGGGCTTCCGGTAGGACAACCTTTTGCCTATAAATTCTGGGGATTCTATGATGAGACTGCCAACGAACGGTATAAACAACAGTACGGGACAGATATCGCTGCTCATGCTTCTGTGTTACAGCCCGGAGATTGCGTCTATGTAGACCTGAACAAAGACGGAGCCATTGATGAAGATGACCAGCAACCTTTTGGATATACCAATAATCCGCAATATACGGGTGGGGTTACTTTAGGATTCAGTTGGAAAAATTTTGATTTCAGCATGATGTGGAATTATGCATGGAATACATCGAGGGTACTGGGAGAAACTTTCAGGCAACCTTTAGGCGGTACGAATACGCATGCCATTTTATTGGAGCATTATGAGAATAGATGGACACCGGAAAATGCGGCAAATGCCAAATATCCCCGCGCTTCTTTTGCCAGTGTGAAAAGTAATTATGCAAACTCCGATATATGGATTGCAGATGCCAGTTATATTCGTCTGAAGAATATAGAGATTTCTTATCGCTTCGACTTTCCTTTCATAAAGAAGATAGGAATCAATCAACTGAGATTGTTCGCAAACGGTTATAATTTGCTGACTTTCGATAAGTTGAAAATATCAGACCCTGAATCTCTGACCGGAAACAGACCGGAATACCCACTGATGAGGGTATTTAATCTTGGATTGAAAGTAGGATTTTAAAGAATAATACGTATGAAAAAAATAATAAGATTCTTTGCATTGTCTTTTGTACTGCCTTTCGCCTTTGGCGCCTGTGTAGAGGACTTTAAGATTGGAGACAAGTTTTTGGAAAAAGCTCCCGGAGTGGATGTGACTGCCGATACTATCTTTGGTAAGGCAGACTATGCCCGCAGGTTTTTGTGGAATTGTTATCAAAAACTTTATTACGGACTGCCTTGGGCTTGGAATCAGGTAGACGGGAAAATGAATATGAACGTATTCGAAAGTCTGTCGGATTCGTGGCACTCGCATATGAATTGGGATGAGGTTTCACGTACATATTATGCCGGTGGATATACGGCTGGTATGGAGGATTGGTCAACGCATACACGCTTTGGTTATAACAGGGAAGAATGCTGGGAGGCGATTCGCGCATCTTGGCTGTTTATCGAACAGATTGGGAAAGTGCCGGATATGGATGAGGCTGAAAAAACGCGTTTGAAGGCTGAGGCCAAAGTGATTATTGCTTCGCGTTATTTTGATATGTACCGGCATTTTGGAGGGCTTCCGCTGTTGGAACGCTCTTTGGAGGTGAATGAGGAGTTTCAAGTTCCACGTTCTACTGTTATTGAGACGAACGACTTTATGATTCGCTTATTGGATGAGGCAGCGGGAGACTTGCCGTGGGTACTTCCGGATACTGAATATCAGACTTGGGACGGCCGGTTTACACGTGCGGCGGTTATGGCTCTGAAGTGTAAGATATTGATTTTTACAGCCAGTCCTTTGTTCAACAGCGACCAGCCGTATTGTACGGAAGAACCGCAAGAAGCCGTAACGGCCAATTATGTTTGGACAGGAGGATATAAACAGGAATTGTGGACCCGTTGTCTCACTGCTTGTGAAGAGTTTTTTGAAGAAGTAAGGAAAAATGGCTTTTACCAATTGATGAAAGCGCAAAGTAATACAGATAAGCCGCTGACCAGTCCGTTAAACGGATATCGTGTAGCTTTCAGAGACGCTTATTCGTTGAGGGGAAGCGGGTACGATAATCCTGAATTGCTGATATCAACACGTATCAACTATAATAACTATGCCTATTTCAGAAACGGTGCTTGTCCGGGAGGTGCTTTTACTCCTACTCAAGAGTATGTTGAAATGTTTACTATGAGTGACGGTACGCCTTTTTCATGGGATGACCCTGAGAAGGTGGAGAAGATGTTTACGGATAGAGATCCCCGTTTGTATGAAACGATATTGGTGAATAATTCTGATTTCCAGGGGCGTAAAGCAGAATTATGGGTAGGTGGCCGTGATATGCAGCAGGGAACGGTTACCGAATCAGGACAATATGCAACCGGTTACGGCATTTATAAATATATTTTAGACGGACAGGTGAACAAAGGTAGACCTACTTTCTGGCCCTATTTGCGCATGGCCGAAGTGCATCTGATTTATGCGGAAGCTTTGATGAAGGCAAACCGCTATCCGGAAGCCATTGCTGAAGTGGATAAAGTGCGTGCGCGTGTTAATCTTCCCGGATTGGAAGAAAGTAATCCTGAACTTAATTTGCGCGATGAAAAGACACTATTGGCTGAAATCTTGCGAGAACGTGCTTGTGAACTCGGTCTTGAAGACGTCCGTTTCTTCGATTTGAATCGTCATAAAGCGGTGAGTAACTTTATAACTCCTTTGCATGGGCTGAAGATTACACTTGAAAGTAGTAATCCTCAAAAGTTCAAGTATGAAGTTTTCCAGCTGAGGAATCCGAGTAGGTTCATGTGGAGAGAGGGATATACATTTAGTCCGAAATGGTATCTGACGGCATTCCCGCCTACTGAAGTGAATAAAGGATATGGTCTGGTACAGAATCCGGGTTGGTGATTTATTGTATAATGTAAAAGAAGAAACGATTATGAAAAATAAAATAATACTCATGCTGCTGTCTTTTAGTCTGGCTGTTCAGGCTTATGGACAAGATGTTTTGAGTGGCATCGTGGTAGACAACTTAGGAAAGCCTGTTGCCAGCGCAAAAGTCAGTCTGGAAAAATCGGTTGTATCTACTTTGACTGATGAGAATGGAATGTTTTCGATTACCGCTCCCAAAGGGACAAGTCTTTTCATTGAAACTCCTACTAATGCTGCTAAATCAATTCTTGTCGGTGATGAGAAGAAGATAAGAGTGGTGATGAATTATGCTTCCAAGCCGGTTTCCGTCAATCCGTTGATTGCAGGACAAACCAATGAAGAATCGACTTCTGCCGTTGCCACTGTCGGTTCGGAAGAATTGATGAAAAGTTCGGCACTTAGCGTACGGAATGCTTTGTTCGGCAAGGTTTTAGGACTTACGGCACTTCAAGGCAGTGGCTCGATATGGGAAGAAAAGGCCGCTTTATCCATCAGAGGCGCGCAATCGCTCTCCGGAAGTGGGATTCTTGTGTTGGTTGATGGTTTTGAACGTCCTATTGACGATCTCACCACGGAAGAAGTGGAGTCGGTTTCCATTTTGAAGGATGCGGCTGCTGTTGCTCTGTATGGTCATAAAGGCATTAACGGTGCTATTTTGGTTAAAACCAAACGGGGTATGTATGATGCTATGAATATTGATATCAGCTATGACCATGGTTTTTCAAAAGCTGTCAGACTGCCGAAATTTGTAGATGCTTATACCTACGCTCAGGCGATGAATGAGGCTTATCGGAACGATGGTAAAGGCGCACGCTACTCGCAATACGAGCTGGATGCTTTCAGAAGCGGTGATTTGCCTTATTTGTATCCTAATGTGGACTGGATGGACGAGACTATCGGCGATATGGGGCATTCTAATATCTATAACATAAGTTTCCAGGGTGGAGGAAAGAAAATGCGCTACTACACGATGTTGAATCTGGAGAATAGCAGTGGTTTCTTTAAAAATACGAACAACAATGAAGGATACTCAAATCAAAATGAGTATTCAAAAGGAAATATCAGGGCAAATCTGGATATTACGATTTCTAAAAGTACCAATTTGCAGGTGAATTTATTAGGGATTCTGACGGAGTATAATCACTCTCAGCCCAATAAGATTATAGATAATTTATATACTCTGCCTGCCGCTGCCTATCCCATAAAGACCGAGGACGGAATATGGGGAGGCGACCTGACATGGCCGGGCATTAATCCGGTAGCCAATTTGCAAGCCAAGGGATATGACCGTTCGCATGCCCGTACGTTGATGGCGGACATGACTTTGAGACAAGAACTGGATTTTATCACCAAAGGTCTTGGAGCTTCTTTAAGATTGGGGTATGACAATGCGACTACTTATTGGGAAGTCCGTTCGAAAAGTTATAAGTATGCTTCGGATGTTTTGAATTTTGAGAACGGTATTCCGGCAAACATAACCCGTATAGCGGGCGGTCAGGATAATGAACTTACTTTCACTAAAAATATGAATGGTCCGATGTATCGCAGGTTCAACTTTATTGCCCAACTCGACTATAAGAAGGATTTTGCCAAAAGCAAACTATATACGACTCTGATGTGGCACTTTAATCATAGTGTGCAGCAAAACAGACATAATACGTTGAACCGTGTGAACTTCTCTTCTTATACTCATTATGGTATACTTGACAGATATTTTGTGGATTTGGCTTTGGTAGGGTCGGGTTCCAATCGATTGCCAGCTAACTATAAGTTTACTTTTTCACCCACTCTTTCTGCCGCTTGGGTATTGTCGAAGGAGAATTTCTTGAGCGATGTTTCGTGGATTAGTTTGTTAAAGCTAAGAGCTTCAGCGGGTATTCTTCATTCTGATTACGTCCCGGAATGGAATATAACTTCAGATGCTTTTGGAGGTGGAGGAAATTATTTCTATGGCGATAACTTTACCAGCTACGCTGGTGTTGCCGAAGGCCGCCTTCCTACAACGAATTTTAAGCACGAGCGGGCTTTGAAATATAATGTGGGTATTGATGCCACTTTGTTCGGAGGATTAACTTTCATGGGAGATGTATATTTTCAGCGCCGTGACCAGATTATGGTAGGACAAGGAGGAAGAACAAGTACGGTTTTGGGACTAAATCCAGATTATGTACCTATGGGACGCGTTGACAGTAAAGGTGTGGAACTGGGATTGTCCTATGAGAAAGCTCATGGCGACTTCCTGATAACAGGAGGCGTGCGGTTTACATTGGCGAAGAACAAGGTCGTGGAAAAGCTGGAGCAACCGGTGGCTGAAGAATATCTGAGAACCACAGGATTGCCTATGGGGCAACCGTTCGGTCTTGAAGCTATAGGCTTTTTCAAAGATGATGCCGACATAGCGTCAAGTCCTAAACAGCTGTTCTCGGAAGTAGCTCCGGGCGACATCAAATATAAGGACCAGAATAAGGATGGCTTTATCGATGACAATGACAAGGTGGCAATGGGATATAATATGAGCACGCCCGAAGCATATTTTGCATTCAATGCCGGGATTGAGTATAAGGGAATCGGAATTGATTTCTTGTTCCAAGGTGTAGCCCGTTACAGTGCTTGGCTGAATGCAAAGAGCGTTTACAGGCCACTGGCCGGCAATTGCACGATTTCAGAGCATTACTATGCCAACAGATGGACTCCGGAGACTCCAGACGCATTGTATCCGAGATTGACTTCCGACAGCAATCCTAATAATAATCAGTCGAGCGATTTATGGCTGGCCGATGCTTCTTTTTTGAAATTGCGTCATTGCGAAGTATATTATAAGTTGCCGAAAGCATGGATAAATAAAATAAAGATGAAGACGGCGAAATTGTATGTCAGAGGAATGGATCTCTTCTCCATTGACAAGATGGATATTTTTGATCCGGAAGTCGTTGGAGTTAGCTATCCGGCGGATCGTTCCGTGCACGTTGGCGTAAGAGTAGGTTTTTAATTTAAAAGTAATTTGATTATGAAAGGTATACTAAAATCGTTACTGATAGCTTGCATTGTGCCGGTAATGTCGGGTTGTGGAGACTGGCTGGACTACAATGAGGTGACTGAATATACGAAAGATCAGACTTTTTCTGATTTTCAGCGAGTGAACAACTATGTGACTAACATCTATTCGCGCTTGGAGAATGGCTTGGAAGGATATAATAACGGTGCCACCCTGGCATCTGCCTGTGATGAGGCGGAATGTGCCTGGCCGGCTTCCAATGTGCATAATTTTTATAACGGGGCTTGGGGACCGTTGCGTACTTTGACTTCAACTTGGGCTGATTCCTATTGGGGGATTCGGTCGGCCAATTTCTTTTTGGAGAATTGGGAACAGTACACTTTTGAAGATTTTAAGCACAATCTTGATTATGCAGAACAAATGGAGCGCTATCGCCGCTATCAGTATGAAGTACGTTTTTTGAGGGCTTATTTCTATTTCGAGTTGGCCAAGACGTTTGGAGATGTGCCGCTTGTGCTGGAGACGATGACTGCCGAAGAGGCTAATCAGGCTGAAAGAACTTCCAAACAAGAAATCTTCCGGTTTATAGCCGATGAGTGTGATGCTATAGCTGATGAGCTGCCTTTGGATTATGCAGCGTTGCCTTATGCGGAGACCGGGCGTATTACGCGATTGGCAGTTCTAGCTTTGAAAGCCCGTTCACAGATGTATGCGGCGAGTCCTTTATTCCGCGAATCGGGTGCTGATGCAAAAGCATTGTGGAAACAGGCTGCATTGGCAAATAAAAAGGTGTTGGAGGCCTGTGCTGCTAATGGTGTTGCGTTGGATAATTATGCGAATCTGACCGGTGTTAATAATTTCAAGGGAAAAGAAGTGATTTATGCCCGTCGTTTGGGGAATATAAATACCTTCGAGACTAATAACTTCCCGGTGGGGGTGGAAGGCGGAAATTCAGGAAACTGTCCTACCCAGACCTTGGTGGATGCTTACAGAATGCAGAAAACCGGAAAACTCTGGAATGAGGAAGGAAGCGGATATGATCCGGAGAACCCCTATGCAGGGCGTGATCCGCGCATGGCATTGACGGTTGTGACCAATGGAACCACGAAATGGCCCAACTGGAATACTTCACCTATCGAGACTTTCGAAGGCGGACTGAACGGGCATCCTCTGACGGGTGCTACACCAACAGGATATTATCTGCGTAAGTATTGTGATCCTGCTATTGATTTGCGTCCGGGACAAATCAATACATTGCGCCATTCGTGGATTATGTATCGTTTGTCCGAATTCTATTTGAACTATGCCGAGTGCGTTGCCAATTATTTGGGTAATCCGGGGATGACCGATGAGGACTTTCCTGTCTCAGCTGTGGCCAAACTGAATGAATTAAAGACATTCCGTAATATGCCGGTCGTTCCGACTACGGTAGCTCTGGATGAGTTTATGGAATACTACAGGAATGAGCGTATGGTTGAGTTGGCTTTTGAAGGTCATCGGTTCTGGGATGTCAGGAGATGGAAGTTGGGTGAGGTGTTGAAAAGCGTAGAACTGATGAAACTGACCAAACGGGAAGGTAGAATTAACTACGAACGTGTGACCCGGCAGAGGGCTTGGGATGATAAAATGTATTTATTCCCGATTGCCGATGAAGAATTGCGCAAGAATACGAAACTGACTCAGAATCCCGGATGGAAATGATGAACCGATTAGAAAATGTAATAGTTTGAATAATGAATAAGATTTTATATTTAATATTGTTTTTATTGGCAGCTCATATATCTTCTCTGTATGCGCAGAAGTTTATACCCGGTGCCATCTGGAAAGATATGGACGGTGTGCATATCAATGCCCATGGCGGAGGTATTCTGTTGCATAATGGAATATACTATTGGTATGGAACGCACATGCACGAGAATACGGCGGCGGCATTGAAAGGCGTAGGGGTTTACTCTTCGGCAAACCTGTATGACTGGAAGAACGAAGGCATTGCTTTAGAGGTTTTTCCCGAAGGTTCGGGTCATAAGATAGAAAGCGGTTGCCTGATAGAACGTCCTAAAGTTCTTTTCAATGAGAAAACGGGTAAGTTTGTCATGTGGTTTCATCTTGAGTTGAAAGGACAGGGGTACAAAGCCGCTGAATATGGAGTGGCAATAAGTGATTCTCCTACAGGACCTTTTAAATTTCTGCATGCAGGGCGTTCTTGTTCGGGAATCATGCCTGCGAATATGGAGTCAAGCGTTGTAGAGAAACTTTCGTCTTCTGTGGGCTTGAAAGCGCGGACACCGGAATGGAGAGCAGCGATGAAAGAAGGTTTATTCGTGGTCCGGGATTTGGGCAAAGGGCAAATGGTGCGTGATATGACGATATTTGTGGACGATGACCGGAAAGCTTATCACATCTTCTCTTCCGAAGAAAACAATACGTTACATTTGGTGGAGTTGACAGATGATTATTGCGGATATACCGGGAAATATGTGCGTGTACTTCCCGGCAGAGCCAATGAGGCTCCTGCCATATTCAAGCATAAAGGTAAATATTGGTTGATAGCTTCAGGTTGCACAGGATGGGATCCGAATCCGGCAAGGATGGCTGTAGCTGATGATATATGGGGGCCTTGGAAAGAACTGGAAAATCCTTGTGTGGGAGATAAGGCTAGTACAACTTTCGATTCGCAAAGTACATTTATCCTGCCTGTTCCCGGTGCCAAAAACAAATGGATTTTTATGGCCGACCGCTGGAACAGCAAGAACCTGAAGGATTCACGATACGTGTGGTTGCCTATAGAGTTTGAGAAGGGGATGCCTGTGCTTCGCTGGTATGATTCCTGGAGTTACTAAATCCGCGTGATAAACTACTTAGTAGTAGTACTCTGATTACCTATAGGTAGTGTGGCAACTACTACGTAGTAATAGGTAGACTACCTATAGGTACTTTAATTAAAACGAGTGTAATAAAATGTGAGTAATATTATGAAGAAATATTTTTTATGTGTTGTGCTATTTGCGCTGTCTTCAGGGATGGTGAGTGCGCAATCTTTTGTTGATACCCAAACTCCCTCAGGAGTACTGCCTGTCAATGACTTTATCGGTACGGACTGGGCACTTGATTTTAGTGATGAGTTTAATGGGAGTGTGATTGATGACATGAAGTGGGAGAAGGACGACTCTAAAAATTCAAGAGGTTCGAAACTTGGAATAGGTATAAAGGAGTGGTATTTTAAGCCCGAGAATCTTGAGTTAAGGGATGGAAAACTGGTTATCAAGGTCACAAAACCTGAGGAGGGCGTGATGCACTGCGCAGGTATACATGGATATAAATCCGGTGGAGGCGCGAAGTACAATTTCCAGTATGGCTATGTCGAGGCACGGATAAAGATTGCCGATTCAAGTAAAGGTACTCATACGGCTTTATGGATGTCGGGAGCGGGGCAGAAGAATGTGGATGGGACTTGCAATGACGGTGCGGAAATAGATATTGTGGAAAGTTCGGAGTTGACAGACCATTCTCATCTGACCCTTTACTGGGATGGCTATGGAACACCGGAGGCACGTATAGCTGGTAAGCAATATGAAGCACCGGGTATTCACGACGGAGAGTTTCACACTTTTGGATTGCTTTGGACAGAAAATGTTCTGAGGGTGTATTATGATGGCAAACCTACCATGTTTGGCAAAACGTATGTGGAATTTACAGAGTTGATACACATGGTCAGAGCTGCGGAATATTTATGGCTTTCTTGCGGCGCGTCAAACCAGAACGTGCCGGGTATTACCTTCAAGGATGAACCTCTTGGGCTGCTGACTGAAGCTGAGATAGACTATGTCCGCGTTTGGAAGAAGAAACCGAATGAAAACCTGGTGAAGAACGGCGACTTCCTTGAAAACGGTTATGCAGAGGGAACCACGGTGTGGAAGGGACCGAGCATGATACCCGGAGGAATTGTTTTCGATATGGACGATAAAGCGATAAATCCTCCTTCGGCCCGTTTCTCGGGAGTTGGCTTGGAACGCTATATTTATCAGGATATCGAAGTGCTTCCAGGACGGAAATATAAGTTGAGTTTTGTAGGAAGAACGCATAACAGCCATGGCCCCAGTGGGACTTCAAACAGCAAAAATTCAAAATTGATGGCTGATGTTTATGCGGGAAACTCGACAGTGAAACTTTTCTCAACTTCGACAACGAGCAACGTAAACACTCTGATCGAAGGTGAATTTGTGGTACCATCCGACGTTTCCTTTGTGCGTCTTCAGTTTACCAAAGATATAGGAATTGCTTACCTGGATGATGTCACTCTTATCCAGGAAAAGAAAATAGTATATCCTGCACTACGTATGGATAGAGTTACCAATTGTGTTTATATGGAAAAGGTCAGTCCCTATACATCTGTTTGTGTGGTGGCTCCTGATGGTACTGAGCATGATTTTGGTGACGGTCATACAGAAATAGCTTTCGACTTTACCGGTAAGTCTCTCGGAACATATACTTTCAAATTGACCGGAGAACAGGAAAAAACATTTGTAATACATACCGATCGTATGTTAAAATAAATAGCGTATGAAAAATACTTTTTATTTTATTGCGTTATGCTTATTATCTATAAGCATATTATTCATTGCATGCAAGGATGAAACTGTGATTGTTCAGCAAATTTGTGGTCCTTATAAAACCACGCAGATGAAAATAAAAGTATCCGTTCCAGCTGAAGATACGGAGGTGGATATGCAGTTCTCAATATTCCAGAAAGCTTCTATACATTGGGGAGACGGTGTTGTGGAAGACGCCAACACTAAATTATCTCATGTTTACAGAGATGTTGCGGAATATATGATTGAAGTGAAGGGAGAAGAGAAAAGACCCTCTTTCTATATGAGTAGTATTGCTGCGGTCGAAGAGATTTATTGGCCGATGGAGGATTAGGTTGAGATGAGTGGTAATCAAGAACAATTCATCACTCTTTCCAATGCCAATGGTCTGACCGCCTCGTTTGCAATCTATGGGGCCAGATGGACCGGTATGTGCGTGCCTGACAATAAAGGGCATTTGGCTGATGTGCTTTTGGGATTCGACACTATCGATGGCTATAAATATGCATCCGAACACTATCATGGAGCAGTGGTTGGCAGGGTATGTGGAAGAATACGCGATGCCGCTTTCAAGTTGAATGGCAAGAGGCATGAATTGGCTGCGAACGATGCGTATGGAAAACCGGTTAGAAACCATCTGCATGGTGGAATTGAAGGCTTTCATAGAAAAGAATGGGATGCTAAGCGTCTGATGACAGAAGGCGGTGATGAGGGAGTGGTTTTCACTCTCTTTTCACCGGATGGTGAAGAAGGGTATCCGGGAAATCTGAGTGTCAGCGTGACGTATGTTTTGCGTGCGGACAATGCTTTGGAGATGATTTTTGAAGGAGTGACCGATGCGCCTACGCATGTGAATCTTACCAATCACGCTTTCTTCAACCTTACCGGGGATTTTGCTAAAACGGTGTCCGGACATCTTCTCAGGTTGGATGCTTGCTCATTGATAGAGTGTGACGAAAACCTTTTACCTACCGGAAGGATGATAGACCTCCAAAATGATTCTTTGGGATTTCATGGAGATATGAGCATAGGCGAAGCTATCGCTCGTTCGAGACAGTTGTCGGTGAATGATGGTGGTATTTCACAAGCGTATGCTTTTAATGAAGGGACAGAACATTCTATTTACCTGTTTGACCCGGTGAGTGGGCGTAATTTGAGGATTGTAACTGACTGTCCGTCTGTCCAGGTGTATAATGCCTACCTGATGGACGGAAGCGATAAGGGGAAAGGAGGAGTTGCTTTGAACCGTTTTTCTGGTATAGCACTGGAACCGCAAGGATTTCCTGATGCGCCGAACAATCCTCAGTTCCCGACCACTCTTTTGCTTCCGGGTGAAGTCATGCGGGTGAAGAATACTTATTTTTTCGGAAATGGCAGTTGGCAAGTTTATTAAATCAGTTTTGCCGGTGATGGCATTATTGTGGTATAGATTTTACTAAAATAAATATAAAATGAAACGAAAATTGAATTCTAGTTATCTGTGTGGAGCAACTGTTTTGGCTGCATCTGCATTAGTCGGTTGCAGCAATGCAGGCGAGCAGCCTGAGAAACCCAACATATTGGTGATATTGCTGGACGATGCGGGTTATAATGATTTTGGCTTTAATGGCAGCAAGGATCTCAAGACCCCAAATATTGACCAACTGGCGGCCAATGGAGTTGTTTTTTCCGATGCTCATGTGTCTGCATCGGTTAGCGGGCCATCGCGGGCTGGCATTCTGAGCGGGCGTTATCAACAACGTTGCGGGTATGAATGCAATCTGGGGAGTAAACTTGGGTTAGGATTGCAAGAGGAAACCATTGGTGATGTATTTCTGAAAAACGGCTACAATACGGCATGTTTCGGAAAGTGGCATCAGGGAGACGAAGCGGAATATCATCCTAACAAGAGAGGCTTTGAACATTTCTATGGTTTCATTTCCGGACATCGTTCGTACTTTTTCCGACCTAACAGGGATGATAAACCCGGTTCTTCGCACAATTTGCAATTGAACGGAAAACAAATGTCGTTTGAAGGTTATTTGACTGATGCGTTGGCTGACGAGGCTGCTGCATACATAGGGCAAAGAAAGGACTCTGTGAAACCTTTCATGATGTATCTGGCCTTTAATGCCGTGCATACTCCGATGGAGGCTACCCAAGAGGATTTGGCAATGTTTGAAGGCCATCCCCGCCAGAAGTTGGCCGCCATGACTTGGGCCGTGGACCGAGGTATCGGCCGTGTGATTGACAAACTGAAGGAGACCGGTAAGTATGACAATACATTGATATTCTTCTTGAGCGATAACGGTGGCGCACACAACAACCAGTCTTCCAATTATCCGCTGAAAGGTTTCAAAGGAAATAAATATGAGGGTGGAATCAGAGTTCCTTTCTTCGTGACGTACGGCGACCGATATAAGGGAACGTTTGACGGCTTGTCTTCTTCTCTCGACATTTTTGCTACAGCGATAGCTGCCGCCGGTATTGACACTTCTACTCTCAAGAATCCTATAGACGGAGTGGACCTTTTGCCTTATGTGAAGGGAGAGAAGAAAGGAAATCCCCATGACTATTTGTTCTGGCGGAAAGAACGTAAATCTGCCATCCGTAAGGGGGATTATAAATTGATCCGTGTGGAAGGCATAGGCGAAAGACTTTATAATCTGAAAGATGATTTGGGTGAGAGCCGTGATTTGTGTGGAGAGAACCGCCAATTGTGCGATGAAATGAAAACTGCTTATAAAGAGTGGGAAAAGGGAATCATCACTCCGATGCTTTGGAATGAAGGAATATGGCATGAGGTATGCCAGGAGATGCATCGCTCACTCATGAATAATGAAGAAGTCACTTGCTTTTCTCCCCAGGACTTGAAAGAGAAATCCGGTGAGAAAAAGAAAAAATAGGGTGAATTATATTTTAGGTAAATAAACGGATAATACAGAGAACATTATGAAGTATTCAAGACTCTTTTGGTTGATTTTGAGTTTCGTCAGTGCAGGCTTGTATGCGCAAACAGACGTTCTGTCATTAAATGGCGAGTGGACTTACAAGTTAGATCCGGATGATAAAGGCATGGATGAGAAATGGTACGATGATGCATTCACCCAAACGTTGGTACTTCCCGGTTCTCTGAATACGAATGGAATAGGAGAGCCTGTAAGCGTAAACACGCAATGGACAGGCTCTCAATGGAATAAGGCGTGGTATGAGAGTGACTTTTATGAAAAATACCGTTCACCGGAAGATACCAAAATCGTGTTTTGGCTGACACCGGATGCGTATTATGTAGGCAGGGCGTGGTATCAGAAGAAAATTGTTGTTTCCGGAAAATGGAAAAAGAAACATGTTGAGCTGAGTTTAGAACGTTGTCATTGGCAGACGGACTTGTGGATAGATGGCGTGAAGATCGGAACACGGAATTCGTTGTCTGTACCTCATCGGTATGAGCTGGAGGAACTGACTCCGGGAGAACACATACTGACTCTTTGTGTGGATAATCGTATTAAAGACATTCAGCCCGGCGTGGATGCGCATAGCATCTCCGACAATACGCAGAGCAACTGGAATGGTGTAATCGGAAAGATAGGGTTATCGGTCCGTCCGAAAGCTTATGTTGATGGTGTCCGGATAGAACCCTTGCCGGAGCAGCGAAGGATAAAGGCGGAAATCAGCTTGAATGTCAAGGGGAAAACCGGCTTGTCCGCTACCTTGACACTACAGGTTAAAGCGTTGTCAGGAGAGGGGAAACCGTTGAAAACGTTGAAGAAGGATGTTCGTTTGAATGCCGGGACAAACCGACTGGATATAGAGTATGACATGGACGAAAACTTCAGCCTGTGGGATGAATTTAATCCGGCTATTTATGAGTTGAACGTGTCTCTCGACACAAAATATGGATGTGACGAACTGAAAGAAACTTTTGGGTTGAGAAAGTTGGGAACGGAAGGAACCCGGATAACAGTGAATGGCCGTCCTGTATTTTTCAGGGGTACTCTGGAGTGCTGCATTTTCCCGGAAACCGGTTTTCCGCCTACTGATGAGGCCGAATGGAACCGGATAATGGAAGTCTGCAAGGCTCATGGTCTTAATCATATTCGTTTTCATTCATGGTGTCCGCCGGAAGCCGCTTTTAATGTGGCGGACAGATTGGGGATGTATCTGTACGTGGAGTGCGGTTCGTGGGCGGATGACATCGGTAGTGGCAAACCCATTGATGACTTTATAATGGAAGAAAGCGAGCGTATTATGCAAGAGTATGGTAATCATCCTTCGTTTTGCTTGTTCTCTTATGGAAATGAACCGCGTGGTAAAAAGCACGTCGAGTATTTGCGCAATTTTGTAAAGCATTGGAAAGCAAAGGATAACCGCTTCCTTTACACTACTGCTTCCGGATGGCCGGCTGTTGATGAAAGTGATTGGCTTTGTTTACCTGCACCTCGCATCCAGGGCTGGAATCAGGGATTGAAAAGCGTTATAAACAGTAAGAGTCCCAACAGTAGGTATGACTGGTCACATAAGATTTCAAAAAAACAACCCACCATCAGCCATGAAATAGGGCAGTGGTGCGTGTATCCCGATTTGAAGGAGCGTGCCAGATATACAGGCGTTTTAAAGGCTAAGAATTTTGATATTTTCGAAGACCGTCTGCGGGATAACGGCCTGCTTCATTTGGCGGATAGCTTTCTTTTGGCTTCGGGCAAATTGCAAACTCTTTGTTATAAAGCGGATATTGAGGCGGCTTTGAGGACAAAAGGCTTTGCGGGATTCCAGTTGTTGGACTTGCATGATTTCCCCGGGCAAGGGAGTGCACTCGTAGGTGTATTAAACCCTTTTTGGGAATCCAAGGGTTATGTGACGCCACAAGAATATAGTGAGTTTTGCAATCAAGTGGTTCCGTTGGCACGTTTGTCCAGATTTGTATATAATGCGGGAGATACCTTGGTTGCAGATGTAGAAGTAGCACAGTTTTCAGCATCAGACTTGTTGTTGCCTGTTACATGGCAGATTCTTGACGACAAAGGCAAGCGGATGAAGAGCGGTAGCTTTGCGCCAACCGAGATGAGGACAGGCCGACTGAACAGTATAGGACAGATTCGGGAAATTCTGAATGTGACAGAACCTTCTCAACTGCAGTTGGTATTGTCTGTGGGAAAGTATAAGAATCGCTGGAATTTATGGGTATACCCATCTGTGGAGATTGATAAGCAAGATGTGCTGGTGGCAACCTCTTTTAGTGAAGAAGTTATGGAGCGACTGTCGCAAGGCGGCAAGGTTTTGCTATCTCCTCGTTTGGGTAGCATGAAGAATGAAGGAGCCGATTCTGTCGCCGTGGGTTTCTCTTCTATATTCTGGAATACTCTTTGGACAAACGGGCAACCTCCTCACACTTTGGGCGTGTTGTGCAATAAGGAGCATGCAGCTCTCCGACTATTTCCTACAGACTATCACAGCGATTATCAGTGGTGGGATGCAATGGCGCATTGTAATGCGATTCCTCTTCGTAAATTAAGTGATGCAAAACCGATAGTCCGCATCATCGATGATTGGTTTACTGCCCGTTCGCTGGGACTGATAGTGGAAATGAAAGTAGGCAACGGGCTTCTGATATTATGTGGGGCTGATCTTATGAGTGATGTTGAGAAGCGCCCCGAAGCACGCCAGTTGCTGAATAGCTTGCTGCATTATATGACCGGAGATTCGTTTAATCCCGTTCAGCAAGTTACTATCGGTCAACTTGCTGATTTGTTCAAATAAGTGCGTTAGCATGATGGTAAATATTGATAATGCAAAATGAAAATAGAACCTACTTTTACAGAGAAAGAATGAATAAAAGAACAGTGTGTCTGATGACAGTCGCATTGCTGCTGCACAGCATTGCTTGGTCTGCGTGGCAGCCCAAAGGAGATAAAATTAAAACACCGTGGGCTGATAAAGTAACACCGGAAAATGTGTGGAGAACCTATCCGCGTCCGCAATTGCAACGTTCGGAATGGATGAACCTGAACGGATTGTGGGAGTATGCGGTGACTCCGTTGGATGTTGCCAAGAAACAGGTGGTTTTTGAAGGAGAAATCCTGGTGCCCTTTGCCATTGAATCTTCTTTGTCCGGGGTGCAGAAGAAATTTCTTCCTGCGGATAAACTTTGGTATAGAAAGGAATTTTCTTTAAATAAGAACTGGAGAGGCAAGAATGTGATACTTCATTTCGGTTCTGTCGATTATGAGTGTAATGTTTGGCTGAATAACCGGTTGGTTGGAAGCCATAAGGGAGGAAATAATCCTTTCAGCTTTGATATTACCAAATATCTGAAACGCGACGGTGTTCAGATGCTGGAACTGTCAGTGGTCGATCCTACCGATACGAAAACTGTGACACGTGGGAAACAGCGCATCGATCAGGGGGGAATCATGTATACACCTGTTTCGGGAATTTGGAAGACGGTCTGGCTGGAGCCGGTTGAAAGTACACATATCAACCGGATTCTTCCGGAAGCGGATATTCTGAATCATAAAGTGGATCTGGATATAGATGTTTCCCGTGCAAAAGGAGGAGAAAAAGTGAAGATAGACTTATATGATGACGGTAAACTTGTGAATAGCATAAACCGATTGCTCACGGATAAGATTGAGTTGGCAGTTCCTGATGCTGTTCTATGGTCTCCGGCTTCTCCAAAGCTATATCGCTTCCATGTTCAACTAAGCAGGGGAAATGAGGTGCTTGATGAAGTTAGCAGTTATTTTACTTTGCGTGAAGTATCCGTGCAAAAGGATATGTGCGGATATAACCGTGTGGGTTTGAACGGAAAGCCTATCTTCCAATATGGCACGCTGGATCAGGGTTGGTGGCCTGACGGGCTTTTGACGCCTCCGTCGGAAGAGGCTATGCTTTGGGATATGGTTCAGTTAAAGGCGATGGGATTTAATACCATTCGGAAGCATATCAAGGTAGAACCCGAATTATATTATTATTATGCGGATTCCCTCGGGTTGATGATGTGGCAGGACATGGTATCCGGATTTGAAACAGAACGTCGTTCCGAGCAATGTCCCGGACCGTATGCGGCAAAAGATTGGGAGGCTCCTCATGAACATGCCGCGCAGTGGGAAAGAGAATTGTTCGAAATGATTGATGATTTACGCTTCTATTCGTGCATCACTACCTGGGTCATCTTTAATGAAGGATGGGGGCAATACAACACAGAAGATATTGTGAATCGTGTGATGGCGTATGACAAAAGCCGGATTATAAACGGTGTGTCCGGTTGGAAGGACCGCGGGGTAGGACACATGTTCGATGTACACAATTATCCGCAGACTTGTATGGTTTTACCGGAAAATAATGGAAACCGTATTTCAGCTTTGGGAGAATTCGGTGGATTGGGTTGGGCTATCCAGGAGCATCTGTGGGATGCAAAGCGCAGGAATTGGGGGTATAAGAACATTGATGGCGGCATGGCACTGTTAGAGAATTACGCTCATATCATTCATGACCTGGAAGCTTTGGTGGCTCAGGGGCTGAGTGCTGCCATTTACACACAGACCACAGATGTGGAGGCAGAAGTTAATGGGTTGATTACTTACGATCGTAAACAGATGAAACTTCCGGTCGGGGTGATGCATTTGATTAATGACAGGTTATATCGTGTAAAGCCGGTACGGGCAACAGTGCTGGTAGCCGACGGACAGGGAGGTGGAAAGAACAGGCGCAGCGTATCACTCAATGGGCAACAGCAAGATTTGGAATTGCCTTGTGCTATTGGAGAAAAAACGGCGGTGGTGGCGGTGGCTCATTTCCCGGTTGACAGAGTGTATGAAAACCTTTCTTTGTGGTTGAATATGTCTGCCGATGTAGTGGTAAAGTTGAATGGAAGCACGGTTTTTGAACAGAATATTCGTGAGTTCAGGCAATATACCCATTTCAGCCTCAGTGATTATGCTTATTTATTAAAACCGGGAATCAATGAGTTGAGGATAGAAGCAAAAACAACCCGGCGCTCATATTTTGATTTCAGCCTGAGGGGGTATTGATGAATTTTACAGAGTGTTAAAATATGGTGGTGGTAAGAATGAGAAATTGTATGAAAGCGTTATGGGTTTTATGTATGCTGCAAGTTTTTTTTATAGCTTGTGCTCAACAGGGTGAAGTGATGGACCTGTCCGGTGAATGGAGTGTGGCTATTGACTCGACAGAACATTCGGTCGTTCTGCCGGGTTCCTTGGCTGAAAACAAATTGGGGGTAGCGGTTAGGGATTCTGCGGTGAATAAGTTGTCAGAGGAATTTCATTATGAGGGGAAAGCGGCTTTTACAAAAGAAATTGAGATTCCCGAAAATTGGGAGAGTAAACCTCTGGAATTGTATATGGAGCGCACTAAATATTCTATGCTTTATGTGAATGATTCTTTAGTCGGAACTCAATCAAGTGTGTCTGCTCCGCATAAATATGTTTTAAAGAATGGGTTGAGTAAAGGTAAGCATCAGTTGAAGATTGTGGTGGATAACACAAAATCTCTTTTACCGTTAGGAGGATCACATGCCTATTCAGAGCATACTCAGACAAACTGGAATGGTATATTGGGAAAATTCTATTTAAGACGCTTGCACGAGGTGGATGTTCGTTGCATGCGAATTGACGCTTCCCTTCGTGGCGAATGTGTTCTGACAGTGAATTTGCTAAAGAACACTTTTCAGACTAAAAAGGAACTTTTTAAGTTGACTGTTCGCGACCATTCAGGAAATCTATGTGTTCATAAGGAATTCTCGATGGATGTTGACCAGGATACTGAGACTTTGCATTTGGATTTTAAAATAGAGAATCCTCAGTTATGGGATGAATATAATCCATATTTATATAGTTTGTCGTTGGAAAGTGAAACAGGTATAAGCCGGAAACAGAGTTTTGGTATCCGTGATTTTCGTTCGGTGGACGGCAGATTGATGAACAATGACCGTGTTGTCTTTTTAAGGGGCAAGCATGAAGGTGGGGTCTTCCCTTTGACCGGTTACCCGAGTATGGAAAAGGTGGATTGGCTGAAATATCTTTCCACCGCTCAATCTTATGGCATCAATCATATCCGCTGTCATTCATGGACTCCTCCTTCAGCTGCTTTTGAAGCAGCCGATGAACTTGGCGTCTTTTTGCAGGTGGAGTTACCATTGTGGGGAAAATATAGGGCAAACGATACGGCTTTAGTGGATTATATGAAAGCTGAAGGAGAAAAAATCATGGAGGCGTACGGCAATCACCCTTCTTTTGTGATGTTTGCGTTAGGAAATGAACTGTCCGGTGATACCCTTGCGATGGCATCGGTTGTGGATTATCTGAAAGACATTGATAAGAGGCATCTGTATGCTATGGGGGCAAACAATTTTTTCTGGGATACACGCACCTATGATTGCGAAGACTTCTTTGTCTCTATGAGAAATGGAAAGGCGCAGCCTGATTGTATGACTGATCTTAGAGGTAGCTTTTCTTTTGCTAATGCGGATAACGGGGGAATAATAAACAGTAAGCTGCCCAATACCCAAAGAGATTTTTCGAAAGCTGTCCAAGGATTGTGCAAGCCCGTTATTGGTCATGAAACAGGGCAATATCAAGTATATCCTGATTTTAAGGAAATGCCTCTATACAAAGGAGTACTTAAACCATTGAATTTTGAAGTAATAAAGAAGAGGTTAGAGGAGAAGGGGCTGCTGGAGAAAAGTGAAGACTTTTTAAAAGCTTCCGGTGCTCTTAGTGTACTGTGTTATCGTGAGGAAATAGAGATGGCATTGCGTACAAAGAATTTTGATGGTTTTCAACTACTTGATTTGCAGGATTATCCGGGGCAAGGAACTGCTTTAGTGGGCATTTTAAATGCTTTTATGGGAACGAAGAATCTGATAACCCCTGAGCAGTGGAGGAGATTCTGCAATGACATTGTTCCGTTAACACGTTTTTCTAAGTTTTGTTGGAGTTCCGATGAGGTGCTATCTGTGGATGTGGATATTGCTCATTATGGAAAGCAGGATCTTCCAAGGCAAACCGTATCTTGCGCATTGGTGACGGAAAATGAGGATGTGTTGTATAAAAAGTCGTTTACAATGGATTTAAAGCAAGGAGAAGTAAACAGGATAGGTTCGTTGCGGATTCCTTTATCTGATTTCTCATTGTCAAACCAGAAACTTTCTCTTCATGTGGAATTGGAGAATACAGATTATAAGAATTCATGGGATTTGTGGACTTATAGTCAAAAAAGGGATGTGGAAGAAGGAACAGTAAAAGGAATATGTGTGACAAGGGATGCTGCTCGCTTTAATGAATGTGTGAAAAAGAAATCGAAAGTATTGTATATCCCAAGGCATGAGGACATCATTAAGAACTCTGTAGGAGGGTTATTTATAACGGATTTCTGGAATTATAAATCTTTTAGAAGAACTGCCCAAAGAATGGGTAAAGTGCCGTCTCCCGGAACTTTTGGATTATTGATTAATTCGGAACATCCTATTTTTAATTTGTTTCCGACAGATTTTCATACGAATTGGCAATGGTGGAATTTGGTTATTAATTCTAGGCCAATGATTCTGGATGATTATGAGAGAGAATATAGTCCTATTGTTCAGGTTGTGGATAATTGGGATAGAAATCATAAATTGGGTTTGATTTACGAGGTACCGGAAAGTGATGGAAATGCTATCATTTGTGCTTCTGATTTGTTTTCGTGTAAAGAAAATGTTGAGGTGAAGGCGTTATTTGAAAGTATTCTTTCGTATTTACAAAACAGATAAGTCACGCATCGTTGATGCGAACGGTAGAATCATTTAAAAGCAGTTTACTCTCACTGCCCTCACTGATGATGTAATTTATTGTTTGATAGAGACTTGGTTGTAGTGATGGCAAAATAACAAAGTGAGAGCACACTGTTCGCTCTCACTTCGTTTTTGGCGGCTTTATATCTTAACTGCTTATGTAACAATGTGATAATCCTGATTTACCATATATGTCAATCTTTTCAGAGTTTCGGCGTTTTTTAGCTTATCTTCCGCTTTTAGGTATCGTATGTGTTTCATTGCGGTCGATTTCATTGCTGTTGAACGTGATGCGCACTTGAAGTATGGCTGTTTGTTTTTAAATAGATGAAGCGTTTTTGGGTTTTAGATGAGGGATTATTATGTTTTAGGTAAGGGTGGAAAGAGTGCCAACCTTGGTGAGCGGCTTTGTCAACCTTGGTGAGCGGTTCTGTCAACCTTGGTAAACGGGGCTGTTAACCTTGGTTGACACCCTGTTAATGTTATTGCAAAAGGGCTGATACCTTATGGCTTTTAGGGTAAAACTTTATAGTTTATATATAATGAAATAACTCCTTATGTCATTGACGGGGAGAATATGATTAGTGTGAGAATAGACAATTCTCTTGAGCCGAGCGCACGTTGGTATCATGGATGTGGAATATACGGCAATGTATATTTGAAGATTACGAATGCAGTTCGACTGGCTACCGGTTCTGTGTTTGTAACTACGCCCGTGGTGACAGGTAAAAAGGCTGTAGTGAAAGTGGCATGTAAACCCGACATGTTGAAAGAATATGAAAAAATGTCAGTTGATTTCATTGTTCTTTCTCCCGTTAATCAGAAAGTTGCGTTGTTGAAAAATGTAGTACTGAATCAAACGAAAGCGTTATGGGAAATCACGGTTGATACGCCACATCTGTATTCTTTGGTTACAAAATTGAAGATAGACGGGGAAGTTGTAGATGAAACGGTTACCCGTTTCGGTATCCGTCATGTGGAATGGAGAACGGAAACCGGATTGTGGTTGAAGGGTAGAATGGTTCACGATGCATCCTTATCGTCTTCTTCTAATTTTCGCGGAAGCATCCCAAACTCTTTTTTGAAACATATACTGAAGTACTTCGGGTCATTGAACCCTACAGCGTAGGCGATTTCGGAGATTCGCAAACTTCCTTTTTTCTTCAAAATCTCGTAAGCGGTTTTTAGCCGGTAATCTTTGATGAAGTTTGTTGCTGTCATTCCGGTTAGCGACTTCAGTTTCCGGTGCATGGTAGATTTGCTGATTCCCATCATGTCGGTAAGTTTGTTCTGATCAAATTCAGGGTCGGTATAGTTACTGCTGACACACTCCAATACAGATTTCAAGAAGACTTCGTCATGCGTGGTATAGTCCAGCGCCTGTGGGTCAAAGACTGGTTGACTTTTCAAACGTGATATGTTTTGTGCTCTGATATTCAATAGATTCGATATCCTGGCCTGTAGTCTGTCTACGGAGAAAGGTTTTGTCAGGTAAGCGTCGGCACCTGCTTCATAGGCATTGATGGCATCCGCTTCTTCTACTTTTGCAGTCAGCAAAATGATGGGGATGTGGTTGAACTCAATATCCTGTTTCACCTTTTGGCATAATTCATACCCGTCCATTTCAGGCATCATGACGTCTGATACTATCAGGCTGATATCTTCTTGTGCCATGACTTCTATCGCTTCTTTGCCATTTGTGGCGCTGTACACGTTGTATCGTTTTGAAAGTATGTTTTTTAAGAGCATCAGTAAGTCCGGATTGTCTTCTACAATGAGCAGATTGTATCGAGGTTCATCACTCGGAATTTCTTCTGTGGAGACAGTGGTCTGGAGAATCTCGTTCTGTTGTTTGTTTTCATAACACTCTTCATCGGTGTAGTAGGAAGCTGTAATTGGAATTTGTACAGTAAAACATACTCCTTCACCGGGATGGTTATCTACTGTGATTTCTCCCTTATGTAGAGTCACCAGGTCTTTCACCAATGAAAGTCCTATACCAGTGCCTGAGGTCTTGAATTTCCGGAAGTCACCGTCATAAAACCGTTTGAACAAATTCTTCATTGTTTTTTCAGATAAACCGTTACCGTTGTCTCTAACGGCAATGCGGGCATACCTGTTTTCTTGTATATAGGACACTGATACTTCTACAAGTGTTCCTTCCTGATTGTATTTTAAGGCATTAGACAGTAAGTTATACAATATTTTGTCCAGCTTGTCAGAGTCAAAATAGACTTCATCGTTTTGAACTTCACCGTTAAAGGTTATTTCTATTTGTTTCTGCTTCATCAGCGGGCGGAAACTTTCTATATTTTTAGAGATGAATCGCGTCATGTCTTGTTTTGATACTTGTAATTTCAGGTTTCCCGTTTCGGATTTTCTGAACTCCAATATCTGTTGGATCAGTCTGATTAATCGGTTGGTGTTGGTGACAATGACTTCGTATTCCCTTTGGGGAATAAACTTGTGGATCTCTTCCATTGCAGCTGCAATGATGGTGATAGGGGTGAAAAGCTCGTGCGTTATGTTCGTGAAGAAGCGCAGCTTTGCTTGGTTGACTTCATCGTTTTTCTCTTTTTCTATTTGCTGAATACGGATTTCAGTCCGAAGTTTCAGTTGCTGCTTGGCGGAATGGTAGATGTACATAATGATCAGTATGGTCAGTAAGGAATAAAGTGTATATGCCCACCACGTTTTCCACAAAGGAGGAATGACTCTGATTTTTAGATTTCGTGTCATTTCATTCCAATTTCCGTATTCGTTGGTCGATTTCAATTTGAAGTGATAACTGCCGGCAGGGAGATTGGCATAATGCGCAAAACGTTTGCTTGAAGTGGTATATTGCCACTCTTTGTCATACCCTTCCAGCTTGTATGCGTATCTCACTTTGTTGGGAGTGGTAAATACCATTGGGGCAAATTCTATCGTAAAATTAGAATAATTGCATGGGATGTTTACCTGTTCGGAAAAGCCAGGTATCAACGGACTGATTTTCTTTTGCTCGATGGAATCCAAAGAAGAAATGGAATGGTTGTCGAGTTTCAAATCCGTAATAAATACATCGTTACTTTTTTCCGGTGTGTTTATTTCGGAAGGAAAGAAGTGGATATATCCCTGATGGGTACCGAAATATAACTCTCCTTTTTCTGTTCGGGCTACAGCACCGGGTAGAAAAGTATTGTCAGGAAGACCGTTACTCTTATTATAGATTCTGAAACTGGAGTTTTTGAGATTATTGGATGGATAAAACCGGATGAGTCCAATATTACTGCCCATCCACAGGGTACCTTCTTCATCTTCGATGATACTTGTGATTAAATCTGTGGGAAAATCTGTTACTTGATTGATAGAGATGAACTTATCTTCTTTTTCATTATAGATACATAAGCCACCGCCATCAGTACCTGCCCAGATGCGTTTTTCTCTGTCCTGATACAAGTATTTTATATTGGAGACGGCAGACAATCCGTTATGGATATTATATCTTTTTATTTGTTGGGTTTTCAATGTTTCAGGATCAATGATAATACGGATAATTCCGTCGGAAGTAGTTCCCGCCCAAATGGTGTTACTGCTGGATTGGATGAGTGTATTGAAGTCGTTTTTTTCTTTCAGAATTAATATTTCCTGTTGATTGTCAGAATTTTGGTGGTATATGAAACTCTTACCTGCAATCCAGTAGCCGCTGAATTGAGATTCTATAATTTGGTAAACAGCTTGTCGGCGTATAGCGGAATTTTTAACCTTTATAGGAGGCTGATGAGGTTGACAGGGGTTATAAACATATAATCCGTCTTGAGTTCCTAAAAGAATTCGTTCGTTTATGGAAGACTGTACGATAGAATGAATCCGGGTGAAATAGTTGACGTTGGAGTTCCAGTCGATATTCTGATGAAATCTTATTTTTCCAGTTTGAGTGTCTTGAATGGCTAATCCGCTTGTGCCGATTCCTGTCCATATCTGTTTATGTTTATCAATGAGCAGACTTCTGACGGTATTAGATTGGAACTGTTGATAAACTTCCTGCATTTTGTTAGTTTGGAAACCTAAATATTTGGTTTTGACATAGCAGATGCCTCCTCCCAAGGTGCCTATCCATAAGTTGCCCTGCTTGTCATTAATCAATGCGTCTACCTCATTAAATGGCAGCGTATTAGGATTACCAGAGGGATATATATTGTTCCATTTTATTTGGTTAGGATCAGGAGAGACTGGGGTAATACTGATTCCTTTGCGAGTGCCGAGCCACATGGTCTTTGTTTCCGGATTTTCAGTAATTGCATATATATAATTGTCTGAAATATTATTGGTGGGAGATTCAGCAGAAAAAGTAGTCCAACTTAATTTATTCAAGTCATGAGGGTTATGTAACAGCATAATTCCTTTTCCGAAACTGCCTACCCAGATGCGTTGTTTTGAATCTTCAAAAATGACGTGTGCTGAATTATATTCATTCATCTGAGGATACTCGAACCATTGTTTGTCTTTCGTGGAATACCGGTATAATCCGCTTGACCAAGTACCTATCCAAACGTCTCCTCTACTGTCTACAAGCATTCCTCTGACCATTTTATTCAGAACTTTGATGCATGAATCATTTTCTAACTGATAGTTAAATAGTCCTCTGTCGGTTCCTACCCATATTTCCTGCTCATTGGTTACGATAATATTTGCAATATAGTTCTTTTGAAATTCATTGCATTGGCTTTGTTTTATTTTACCGGTTCTTTTATCTAAAATATTTAGTCCTTCATTGGTGCCAATATACAGATTTTTGTTGCTATCTTCTTGTAAACAAGTGATTCTGTTATGGGTCAGTAAACCGAAATTGTATACATTGGAACGGTATTCAGTAAGCTCATATCCGTCAAATTGATATAATCCTCCGGTGGTTGCAATCCATATAAAACCGTCACTGTCTTGATAAAGCCGTAGAATTTCGTTATTGGGCAAGTTTTCCAAGTGAGATATTTTCTCGAATTGAAAATTGAATAACTCTTCCGAATAAACTGTTTGCCAGAATGCAAATACTGTGAATATGGACAATAACAATATTCTCATAGTATTATAAAAAATATGATGTTTGAAGCAAAGATATATTATATTGGTTGAATTTACTATTAAGTGTACGGAAATTATGTTCATCGGTCGTGATGATAAGTATGTTCGGACGTTCCTGAGCTGTTAATGAACTTATGGAGATGCATATTCCTGTCAGACAGTAAACTTTAGATGAAATAATGTTATTCATTTCATTCCCTTGTTAGTTATTATAGTGCAAAAGTCGCAAAATAACCTCGGTTAAAGGTTGAATATCGTCTCAAAAAGGATGGGAATCGTGTTATCTGTAAACGGAATGTCTCGTCGGATGTGTCTTTGCCTTCATGGCATCTTGCTCTATCTGTTTCAAAGGTATGGCGGAAAAAGTGGTATAAAGCATCAGTAAATGCAGGAAAAGGGCAGAAGAGTAGGGACGATGTCAATCATTTTAATTCTATAGGATTTTGAATAAGTGACCAACTCGTCCCTTGGTCAACCGGGTTTCAGTTTTTCTTCTGTTCTTCTCCGACTTCCTGTTGCAGGCGTTGCATTTCCTGCTTCATCTTTTTGATGACCTCTGCATAATCCTTGTCATTGTAGGCGTTATGGTCTTCTTTCGGATCTTTCAGTAAATCGTAGAATTCCCAGGAAGGTTCGGAGACGTAGTCGGAAGAACCGGTCATATTCAGCGGATCACCATATAGATACATGAGTTTATACCGGTCGGTTCGCACGCCGATGTGTGCCGGACGAATCTTATGTTGGGTCCAGTAGCGATAATAAATGCTTTTTCGCCAGTCTTTGGGTGTTTTCCCCTTCAAGTTGTCGCGAAAGCTCCTGCCTTGAGTGCCTTGAGGGGCATCCATATCGGCAAAGTCGGCCAGTGTAGCTGCGAAATCCACATTCAGAATTAAATCATCCAACCGTTTCCCGGCCGGCAGTTCGCGTGGATACCGAATTACGAAAGGCATACGGGCGGCTTCTTCGTAGAACATGCGTTTGTCATAAAATCCATGTTCGCCCAGGAAATAACCTTGGTCCGCCACATAAATCACAATTGTGTTGTCGGCAATGCCCATTTCATCAAGTGCGACCAGTAGTTTGCCGATGTTGTCGTCTATGGTGGCTCCGCATCTCAGGTAGTCGCGTATCAGTTTTTGATAGGCGGATTTGCGGGCGGCAGTGGGATGCATTCCTTTGGTACTGAAAGGTAGCTCGGGGTAGCGGCACCACCACTTGTCGGGATCTTCCGAGGCTACTTGCCAGTTACGGGCTATGGTTTCCAGTTTTTGTCCCTCGAAGGTCCTGCCGTTCGTTTCGGGACCCCAGTCCAGCAGGTTCTCCGGTTCGGGAAACACGACTCCGTCATACAAATGTCTCATCCGTTCCGGAAAGTCATACGGCTCGTGGGTGGCTTTGAAGTGGCAGCACATCAGGAAAGGCTGCGTCTTGTCCTGTTCTTTCATCCATGCAATGGCTTTTTCGGTGACGATGTCGGTAGAGAAGCCGCGTACACGTTCACCGAAGTTCCGGTTGCCCGGCCAGGGGACGTCGCTGTTCTTGAAGGTGGGGTCGCGATATTCGCCCTGGTCGTGGAATACGGAGTAGTAGTCGAACCCTTGCGGTTGCGACTTCAGGTGCCACTTGCCCACCAGCCCTGTGTGGTAGCCGGAAGCTTGCAGTGCAGTGGCTATGGTGGGTAGTGCAGTGTCAAGGGTATCTTCCAGCGTATATACTCCGTTGCGGTGGCTGTATCTGCCGGTCAAGATGGCTGCACGGCTTGGCGTGGAGATGGAGTTGGTGCAGAAACAGTTATCAAGTGTCACGCCTTCCTCCGCCAGGCGGCGGATATTTCGATTTTGAGCATACTCTGCCAGGATTCCTCCATAGATACCCCATGCTTGCGATGTATGGTCATCACTTAATATGAACAGGATGTTGGGACGTTCGTTTTTTCTTGTCTCCGCTTCCGGGCTGTCGGTGGCAGCCATTCCGGAAGTTGCCATCAGAGGCAGCAGGCCGAGATATAAATATTTTGTATCCATTGATATTTTTTATTTAGGTTTAATATTATTTTGTTTACTTTGTTTTTATTCGAAGATGTATAAATTTATCAGTTCATTCCAGGTGATTTTATGTCCGTCCTTCCACCATAACGGAGTGTCGATATTACAAAAGTCTTGTCGCTCTTTCAGACGTTGAGTCAACATTTCTTTATATGCGGCGGCTTTTTGGGGCATCGCGTCAGCAAGGTTTGCCATTTCTTTCGGATCCTTCTTCAAGTTGAATAACTGCTCCGTGATTTTACCTTCCACATTGTAGATGATATACTTATAATCATCCTTTATCAGTGCCCGTTGTTGGTTGGAGTATGCCAGGAAGATGTCGTCACGAAGTTTGTCTGTGGTTCCTTCCAACAAAGGTTTTAGAGAAACGCCTGTTCCTGAAGCCGGTATTTCGATTCCTGCTATGTCGCATAGGGTGGGGTAAAGATCATATAAATAGCATAAGGCATCGGTTTTGAATCCATGTTTTTTACTGCGGGGGTCGATGATTAGCATGGGTACACCCACACTGTGCTCATAGAGGCTTTGTTTGCCCAATAACCCGTTTTGTCCCATCGCCAGGCCGTTGTCCGATGCAAATACAATGACCGTACGTTCTCTTTCGCCCGTGGCGTCCAATGCGTTGAGCACCCGTCCTATCTGTTCGTCTACTTCGCTGACCATTCCGTAATAGAGGGCGAGTTCCTCCTGAAGTTGTTCGCCTGTGCGGGGTGGGGGAAGAATTTGTTCGTCGCGGATAGCCAGTTCGCCATTGTCGAACGGGTGTTGCGGCAGAAAGTTAGTGGGTAGGATGATGTCTTTGGCTTTATATTTCTTTCCGTAGTCCGGCAATTGATTTCGTGGGTCGTGCGGGGAAGTGAATGACACGAATGCCATGAAAGGTTTTTGGGCTTTTGCCGCGGTGCTGAGGAACTCGATTGCCGCATCGGCAAACATTTTTGAAGAAAACTCTTCTCCGATGAAAGACGTCTCTTTATATTGGCCTGTTTTATCGTAATGATGCAGACGGGGAGAGCAGTGTCCGTTCTTTTCGTAAGGATGCATCCCACCGAAGAAGATGTTCTCTCCTGCGGCAAACGAACGGTTGAAGGAGGCATGGTCTGAATGCCATTTGCCGGTAGCAAATGTCTGATAACCGTTGGCTCGTAATTGTTCGGGAAGTGTCACCATGCATTCGGGTATCTTCATGCCGTCGCTTTGCACTTCAAATACTCCCCTTCCGGTCATCAGCATGGCACGGCTGGGCATTGACAATGCACCGCAAAGGGCACCGTTGGTGTAAGTGCGGGTAAAAGTGACACCTTCAGCTATTAGGCCGTCGATATTTGGAGTGTACACATTTTTATTCCCTAAGGCTGCGATGGCATCACTTTGCATATCGTCTACCAGCAGGAATAGGATGTTGGGTTTTTCCGTTTCCGGTTGGCATCCGCTCAAGGCCGTCAGGGCGAGTGAGGCGGATAACAGGGTTTTCATTGTTTTCATGGTCGTTCGTTTTTAACTTCTTAATTAAACCATTAGTATACTTCTATCTCATCCACAAACAGGAAAGGCGGCATTCCGGCGCCAGAGTGTCCGGGCGGCAAGGCTTCAAAACCGTTTGCGGTTACTTTTACGTAGCGTGCCTGCGCTTCATCGAAGTTGAGCTCCAGTGTCTCCCGGCGCTTTCCTTCCATCCGGGCTTCGGGAGTCGGCCAGGTGCGCGAGGTCACTTCGCTGAACTCCTTTCCGTCAATCGACAGTGCAATCCGCACGCTCTCTATCCCCATGATATAGGAACTCATGTCTGTCAGTGACGAGAGGCAAACTTGCTTCACTGTCTGCACGCTTCCCAAGTCTATTACCGCCTGCAACGGATGAGGATTATAGCCTACCCACAACCCGGTGGTGTGGAAAGCTGTGCTCCGCACGCCGTCTACCAGTACCGTGCCATTGTTTCCATTATACCTATCTGACGGCTTTGTCAACAACTTTATGTCGGCAAAAGTGGCTTTATTGATTCTGACATCTTTCTCCAGCACATCGCTGTGCAGGCCGGACGGAGTGTAGGCAATGGCTTTCAGGCAGGCATCTGCCGAAACGTAAAACGGAACTGTGTATTTGAGGGACTTGGGAGTGGGAGTGCTGCCATCCAGTGTGTAATAAACGTTTGTGCCTTCGAGGGTCTTCAACGTCACTTCCAGTCGTTGGTTTTTCATATCCGGCCGGTATCCTGCTTCTATTTCAAAGAAGTGAGGGGCATATCTGAAACCGTTTTCACGGTACAGGTCGAGCATTACCGGTAGCCGTTCTAGAAAGTCGAGATAATTTTTCCGTCTGCTTCCGCTCCATGTAACTTCGGCGAAGGCAGCCAGTCGGGGCAGCATTTTATAATCCAGCGTTTTGTTGTCAGGTACGTAAGAAGCCCATAGGCAGGCTTCTGCTCCCAGTATTTTTTCTACGTCTTTGTCTGTCATTTCGGGTGTGACGATCTCCGTACTATAAAGTTTCTGCATCAATACAAGTCCTCCGGTTGCTGCGGGCTCGTTTTCCATATTGCTTGACTGATAGTTGTTCAGGTAGAAATGCCCGTTGGATGAGAAAATGACCGGATGATTTTGTTTGACGGCTTTTACGCCACGTCCCAGTCCTCGCCACGACATGATTACGGTTTCGGGGTCTATATTGTCGGAGAGGACTTCGTCCCAGCCAATCATTTTTTTCCCTAACGATTTCAGATAAAGAGCCACTTGCTTGTTGAACTCGCTCTGTAACAAATCTTCCGCAGACTCTTGTTCCGTATCTTTCAGGCTGTATCGGCGGATGATTCTTTGGCAGTCCGGACAGACTTTCCAGCGGTCTCTCGGCACTTCATCGCCCCCGATGTGCAGATAAGGCGAAGGGAAGAGTGCGGCCACTTCCGCTAATACATCTTCCACAAATTGCCGTGAAAATTCTTTGCCCATGCAGAGTACGTCTTTGTGTACTCCTCCGCGATCCATAGATACCTCGTAAGGGCCACCGGTGCAGCCCAACTGTGGATAGGCGGCAAGGGCGGCTGTGGTGTGTCCGGGTAAGTCTATTTCGGGGATGATGGTGATAGCACGCCCTTTTGCATAGGCAATTACTTCCCTTATTTCCTCTTGTGTGTAGAAACCACCGTAACGTTCGCTGCCGGTGCCTTTCCAAGCGCCTACGCGTGTCAGTTCCGGATATTTCTTTATCTCTATTCTCCAACCCTGGTCGTCTGTGAGGTGCCAGTGGAAATAATTCAAACGGTGCATTGCCAATAGATCGATGAAGCGCTTTACTTGCTCCACCGTGAAGAAGTGGCGGCTTACGTCTAGCATCGCTCCCCGGTAATTCATTTCGGGATAGTCTTCAATTTCGATGGCAGATAGCGTGAAAGGTGCTTTCTTTTGTAACAGTAGAGATTGCTTTAACCATTGTAAAGCATAAAATGCTGCGGAAGCATCTTTGGCTTCAATCACAATGCTGTCCGCATTTACTTTCAGCCTAAACCCTTCGGTGGGCAATGCCGCATTATGTTTCAGGAGGATACAATTCTTCAGGTTCTTTTCTCCTGTACTTTTTTTAAAGGTTATGCCGGTGTATCTCTCCATTTCGGAGATACATGTTGAGACACTTTCCGGCAATTCGTTTTTTCCTGCCGGATAGATAATTGTGGTACGTTCATCAATTGTGAATGGTTTTCCAGCATGAATTGTTATATCGGCAGGCTGGGGAATTTGCAGATAGGTCGAGGCCGGCCGTTGAGAACAAGCCTGTACTAGTAATCCGATTCCCAGTAGGATAACTCCATGTATGTTTTTAAAGTTTATGGTATTCATTTGTAATCGTTATTTGTTTACCTCAATCTATTCTTCCCGGTTCTCTCCGATTTTTTCCCGGTTGTCCTGTCAGGTCATCTCCCAAGTCCTCCCGGCACTGGTCGGCTATCCGTTGTAGTTTTTCTGCAATCGCGGGATGCTGGCTGATGACATTGACCCGTTCACCCGGATCACGTCTCAGGTCATAGAGTTCACATTCGGTTATTTCTTTTTTACCCAGTTCACCCGGTTGTCCGTCATTGCCTGGCATTTGTGTTTCGTAGGATACATATTTATGGGGGAATACCAGTTTGTAATATCCGTCGGTGATGGCTTGCAATGAGTTCCTGTGATAATACATACACAGTGATTGGCGTATGGGGGCTTTGTTCGTTCTTTTCAATACGGCTGCCATGCTCAGTCCGTCTATCGGTAACTGGGGGTGTGGTGCACCGGTCAGCTCCACCAGGGTGGGCAGGATATCGATATTCGACATCAGGTCGTTGCAGATGCTTCCGGGGGCGATTGTCCCTTTCCAATAGAACAGGCAAGGTACGCGCATACCGCCGTTGAAGGTGGTAGCTTTTGCCTCTCGAAGTCCGCCTGACGAACCTGCATGATTGCCGTAATTGGCCCAAGGTCCATTGTCCGAAGTAAGGATGACCAATGTATTTTCTTCTACTTTAGCCTCACGCAATGCCTGCATGACTTTTCCTACGCTCCAGTCCAGTTCCATCATTACGTCTCCATAAAGTCCCTGCTCGCTTTTTCCCTTGAATTTATCTGATACAGCCAACGGGACGTGAGGCATGGAATGGGCCAGATACAAGAAGAATGGTTTGCCACTGCCGGTACTCCTCCGGATAAAGTCTACCGCGCGGTTTGTATAGTTGGTGGTTAATTCCGACTGTTCTGTATTGTAGCCTATTACTTCATTGCCTTCAATCAAAGGCAGATCGGGAAATTTATATTGGGGGTGATTGGGCCACATATCATTGGAGTAGGGTAATCCTGTCTCTTATACACATCTCCGAGCCCACGAGACCGAGGCTGATCTCGT
>ERZ1027087.227-NODE-227-length-35140-cov-7.856890_pt1 | contig 35140 bp, 25 predicted proteins | sample MGYA00519413_ERZ1027087 | MGnify/ENA primary metagenome ERZ1027087 (study PRJEB26926, sample SAMN06164438) | human gut metagenome | biome: ENVO:00009003; feature: ENVO:2100002; material: ENVO:00002003 | host: Homo sapiens | place: USA | collected 2012 ...
CTCGGAGATGTGTATAAGAGACAGATTAAATATAAAAGTATAAAATATGAAACAATGGATTAAAAAAATGGCACAGTTCGGAGGTCTCATCTCCTTACTGTCCTGCAGTCAACCTACTGATGTAATAACAATTGATTTATCGCAAGAAGGAGCTGAGATACCGTCTTCACTATATGGTATTTTCTTTGAAGAAATCACTCATTCCGGTGATGGCGGTCTATATGCAGAAATGATCAGAAATCGTGGTTTCGAAGATGGAACGTTACCTTCCGGTACAGTACTACAAGAAGGAAGAGCCGTTGCAAAGCCCTTACATTGTTACTCTAATGATTCCATTAATCATTGGAGTGTTGAATGGAGTGAGTCACTCTTTATGGAAGGTTGGGAAGTTAAGTGTATTTCCAATGCAAAGGCACCCTCCTATCAGATAACAGAAAATCAACCTTTGAATAGTGCTACTCCCCACTCTTTATTTATAAATTTAGATGAAGCCGAAACTGATGTACTGGTTATTAACACCGGATACTGGGGTATAGCAGTTACTGAAGGACAAACTTACAACTTTCAATTCCATCTGCTGACAAAAGATTTAGAAAATGCGCCAGTAAAGGCTATTCTATTGGACAGCAAAGACCAAGTTGTTACATCTAAAGAATTTCAAACAAAAAGAAATGGCTTATGGAATTGTTATGAGGGTAGTTTTGTCTCCAATACAACAGCTAATGACCTTCGTTTTGCTTTGCTGTTACCTCATAAGGGGAAAGTATATATCGACTTTGTATCAATGTTTCCCGAAAACACTTTCCGTGGACATAAAAATGGACTGAGAGAAGATGTTGCAGGTATGCTTGAAGCATTACAACCTGACTTTGTCCGCTGGCCCGGTGGATGTATAGTCGAAGGTCTAACAATGGATAATCGTATCAAGTGGAAAGAAACAATAGGAGACATCACCAAGCGCCCGGGAGAATACAATTTGTGGGGATACCGCAGTACATATGGATTCGGATATCATGAGTTTTTACAGTTCTGTGAAGATATTAATGCTGAAGGAATGTTTGTATGTAATGCCGGCATGTCTTGTCTGTTCCGCAATGGAGATTACTGGAAAGAAGAGGCACAGATTGACGGCTTAATTCAAGAAGCCTTAGATGCTATTGAATATGCATTAGGCGACACGACTACTATTTATGGAAAGAAAAGGGCTGCAAATGGTCATGCACAGCCTTTCCCGTTAAAGTATGTAGAGGTAGGTAATGAGAATATTGGTCTTCGTTATGCCAAAAACTATAACCGCTTTTACAAAGCAATTAAGGAGAAATACCCTCAGATAGAAGTTATATGTGCACTCATGTTCAGTCCTCATATTCAAGATACAGACACAATAGAAGTGTTAGATCCACATTATTATGAAACTGCCGGATGGTTCTACAATAATGCATATGTTTATGATAAACTCCCCGACAATCTTCCATACAAAATTTATGTGGGAGAATATGCAGCCATTGGCAGACCTTCCTTGTATTCATCTTTAGCAGAAGCAGCTTACCTAACAGGTGTTGAAAGAAATGCGGATAAAGTCCAAATGGTTTCTTATGCTCCATTGCTTCAGAATGCAGCTCATGGCAGAGATCATTTATTAGTGTTGAAAAACGACTCCATTTACGGTCGCACTAACTATTACGTTTTGAAAATGTTCTCCGAGAACCGACCTGATGTAAATTTGAGTACAGACTGGAAGTGTGCTTTTCCTGAACCGACATTCCGAACAAAAGGATTTATTGGTTTGGGAACGAATAACGCAGATGTTCAATTCAAGGATCTGAAAATCACTGTAAGCAATGAAGAAACATATGCTTCTGAATGGGACGACTTTGCAGACAACTGGAATGTTATCCGTGGAGACTGGCAAGTCAAAGAAAATGTTCTATATCAAAACCAAAAGGGAATAGATGCTTTTGCCATCCTTAAGGATAAAATATACGAAGATTGTACCATTGAATTAAAAGCTAAAAAAATATCCGGAACAGAAGGATTTAGGGTTGTATTTGGCGGAAGCGATCTGAACAATTATTTCATGGCTGATATGGGAAGTCACACGAACGAATCAGTTATTTTCCGTGAAATAAACAATGAAGGTTCCATTTCTTTGTTCGATTATCGCAATACTACATCCATCAAAGCCAACCAGTGGTATACTATAAGAATTGAAATCAAAGGTGACCATTGGAAATGCTATCTCAATGATAAACTCGAATATGAATATACTTACACCCCAGAAAAAAAACATTATGTAGTATCAGGCTATGACAGAAAACGAAATGAAATCATAGTTAAATTAATCAATGCAGAAGCCGAAGACTGGAACGTCCAATTGCAATTGGACAACGCCAAGGAGATTACTTCCAAGGGAACTAAAATTGTATTAGGAGCAGATGATAGATTTGCAGAAAACAGCTTCAGTGCTCCATTTAAGGTTGTTCCGGAAGTTTCCGAATTATCAGGCATTGCCAGCACATTCAAAGTTGACTGCAAAGCCAATTCTTTGACTATCTTGAGGATAGCGTGTAAAAAGTAAAATCAAATGAGATACTTTAAGTATGAAAAATAAACATTTGAAACTATTAATCATATTATTGTTAATGGCAAACACCATGCTTGCCATTAACAAAATAGGTATTTATGATTTGAGATACACTCTTTTAGCAGATTTGAATACCCCCAAAGGGCTTAATCTGGCTTGGGACGATGTGCATGCTGTAGCCACCCTGCAAGGGGTGGTCAACAGAGATGCTCCTCGGTTGTATGTCCATTTTGTAATGGAAGGCAAAAATGACATTGACGGCTATTGGTGGGACAAATACGCCCAAAAGGGAGAATGGTTGCATGGCCGTGAGACACAGACCTATCGAACGATGGAAGAACTATTCACAGCATATGCTCCTTATATAGAAGGTGTAGTTGTTTATGACGAAAAAGTTCCCTCCACCAGTAATGTGGCATCTTCCATTGCTGGTATTGAGAATCTGGCCGCCATTCGCTATGATAAGACTCCGGGAAGCCTTTATGATCGCCTTGTACTGCATGGTCCCAAACTGCAGGTGAAAAGATGGTTATTGAATCCTGATGGAACTTCCATGTTTACCGGGAAAAAGGGAACAAAAATACCGGAAACATCCCGTCCTTCCACTGGTTCCTTGAAAAATGACCCTTATGTCTGGTTCATAGAAAAATACATGAAAAGCGGTAAGTGCAATACTGAGTTTGCCGCTTATTATATCGACCAGTATTGGAAACAAAAGCCTTTTGCAGCTGTAAAAAATCACCATACTCTGAGTAACCATGATTTTTTCGTAAGTAAAAAAGCCTTTTTCTTCGATTTATCTCCCTGGGGAGATGAACCAGCTACAGATGATCCTACGCAACCGCTCGGTACAGACTTGAAAACACTGAAAGAGATGCTGTTATTGGCTTACCAACAAAATAAGAATGAGAAGATGTGCTATATTGGAGGATTTCCTTCCTGGGCCTACAAATACACAATGCATGCTTCGGGAATTCATGACGACGTACCTACAGAATGGGAATTCAGCAGAATAATCAGTGCATACAATGCCTTTAAAGATGCGGATGCCATTAGCTATGGTGCATTGGCAAACGCGTCTTTTTGGCAACACTTCCCTACAAAAAAGAAATACCCTCAAGCCTGGGTATCTCATAAGGAGCTACAGAAAAGAGGGTTACTAACCTCAGATGGAAAAGTAAATGTAGACGGCAGAAACTTTGTTATTTTTTATGTTGGCGATTATGATGCCTCTGCATGGATTTCACAACGTACCCCTTCCATTTGGGATGATCCCAACCGCGGAAAGCTCCCATTGATGTGGTGCATTAGCCCAGTATTGGCTGAACGTGTACCTCACATCATGCATAACTTCCGTTCAACAGCCACCAAGAACGACTATTTTGCTTCTGCTGATAATGGAGCAGGATATATAATGCCAGGGATGCTGCAAGAACCTCGTGACGTATCCGGACTACCATCCGGATTAGAAACATGGGCCAAACATTGCAAAAAGTATTATAATAAGTGGGGGTTATCCATTACCGGTTTCATAATTGATGGTCAAGCTCCTGGATTAAATAAGGAAGGATTGGATTGTTATGCCTCTTTCAGTCCAAATGGTATTGTTCCCCAAAAGACTATAACCGCCCTATTACATAACAATATGCCGATAATTCAAGCAGATTGGGATATAAATGATGACAACCCGAAAGTTGCTGCAGGAAGAATCGTAAAGCGCGTGAAAGAGCGTTCTGCATTACCTTTCCATTGGTTCCGTAATATTTTGAAGCAACCTACTTGGTATTGTGAAGTGATGGATGAGGTTAATGCTCAAGATAAAGAGATTGTATTATTGGATGCTCCTGCTTTCTTTGAATTACTGCGTATTTATTTGAAAGAACATAATTCTGAAATAAAGTAAGAATCTATTAGAATGTTATTTACATTGTAATATAGATAACATGAAAAAAAAGAAATTCATTTCCTGAAACACTTTCCCATAGACCAATACGTGGACTTTGTAGTGAACCGCCAGCACACTGCATGGAACTGAACCCAAGCCGAACAGCATGGCAAATCAACAAACTTTATAAAAAGGACCACAGAATGGGAGAAGAATGGTCACCGGAGAAAATAGTTAAATACAGACAAGAATACGCTCCGCCCATTTTCAAGGAAATAGAGAATGCGATAAAAGAAGTGTTGGCCAAACCTACAACACTACCCAAAAGCGCACTGTACAAGGTCTGCAACAAGGTCTTGAACCAGTTCGAGTCATTCGAGTCATAATGTTCCTATATCAAGGGGGCGGAATATGACTTGGACAACAATGCCATTGAACGAACCATGAGAACGATAAGCATGAGCAGAAGAAGTTCTCTTTTTGCCGCAAGACACCAGGGAGCAAAACGTTCTGTGCTATTTTATTCTCTGGCATGTTCCTGCAAACTGCATAATATCAATATATTCGAATACTTCAAGGATATACTGGACAGGCTTGCCAAATTGCCCGACCCGGGGATGCATCCGGAAATACTCAGAGAACTGTTACCGGACAAATGGTTCAAGAAAGAACTATAATTTCAAATAGTTAGAAAATGGGAATTACTCCGAGTAATGAGCCGAGATAAGCGAAAAATAAGCAGAGATTCCATCGCAGAGACCCTTACTATCAGTATCCCTTGCTTCGTCTTCCGGCGTATTTTGGGTTTGTGTACGTTCGCACTCCAGCGTTTTGTGGGCGTAGTGTTTCGTGCCCCAACATGCGATCCGGATGGTATCTATGTTTCTCAATGTCAGTAGTATAGGGACATGACACTTGGAACTTATTACCTTGAGAACCGGAACTCCCGTAAGCATTCTTATGGTATAGTTAAGGATGAAGCTGAATGGAGGGATCTGTTTGTCGTCATAGATTTATTTTATGGGGGGTGTCTGTCAGAAGAATAAAAAAATAAACTGGGTTTATCGGCTACGGATAGTTTGGATAGGCGTATACAACAATGCTGATTGTCACTAATATAGATATCAATTCCGCAACGCCTACTTGTAGTGAAATCATAGAAAGACTTCTCATGACAGTTAAAATACAAATATATTTGCTCTAACCTCCAATTTATTCTATATTTGCAACATAAGTGACAAGTTCTTCAAATTGTCCGAATATGATAAACTACTTGATGAAAATTGTAATGATATTCTGGTTTATTATCTTCTGTCTGCAAGTTAGTGTTGCTCAGGAGATTGATATTAATCAGACCAGAAAACACCTGCTGCAAACACTACAAGACAATTCCGTCGACAAACAGCAGAGGATGGAGCTGTATATTGACTTGTACGACTTGTCCGACGATGTGACAAGCAAACGTACCTATATTAACGAATCGCTGCAACTGGCTATTCAGTTGAAAAATCAGATATATATTTTTGAGACACTGGATATTCTTTGTCGCAGTTATAAAGATGAACCGGACTCTTTGCACTACTATCAGCAGATAGGAGAAGAGTGTCTGGAAGGGGCTTATAAGAACTTTTATATGGCATGGCTCAAAGCTTTTCCTTCTGTTTGCAAGATGGATGAGGCGGAGAAACCTGATGAAGCCAATGAAGAAATTTCACGGTATAAACGCCACAAGGTAAATCTCTCCGATAAATCGCAGGAAGTGCAATGGGAGATGATTCTTTGTTCGGCAATGGAGTGCATCAATTACTTTTCACCGTCTGTTACGAATTTGGGAGACCGCATCATCCATTTGAAGAACATTCAACAGTTGGTCAGAGATTTACCTTTTGAGGTAAGTTATAAGTTCAATTGGTATTATCTGACTCGTATCGAGTTCATTTATCGTGCTGAAGGAAAAGCTGAAGAAGCAGCGAAGGCTGTTGAGGCTTTGGAACAAATGGAGCAACTATACGATAGCCAGTTTGAACTGCCTTTCTACAAGAGGCGTGCTTATATCCGTACCCGTAGCCGTGAAGCCTTACGTATGGGTGTTTATAGCGAAATGCTTTATTTCGCAGATGCTATAGGCAGGAAAAGAGCTGATGAAATTTATTCCCGGATGAAAGCGTACTATCAGGATAAGACTTCAGAGACAGATGAAAGATCGTTCTTGGCTACCGCTTTCCGCTATTATCTTTATACAGCACAATACGATCTTGCCATGCAGACGGTGGATGACTTGCTGGAACGGACAGATTCCACTGACACAAATGAGCGGACTGAGTTGCTGGCGAAGAAGATTAATCTGGTTACCCAATGGAAACAGCATTACAAAGAAGGATTTGACGCCTTTTGGGAATATACCAGCTTGATGGAAGATAATCATGTGGAGGAGACGAATGAACAGTTGGCTGAGATGAGGTCATTGTTTGAAGTGGACAAACTAAAGATAGAACAGGCCGAACTTCAGGCACGTTATCATCGCGTCGCTTTTACTGTGCTCATAGTCCTGCTTCTGGTTTTCTTTATCTGGGGACTTTATCAGTACTTGTTGACGAAACGGCTGAAGGCTACGAAGCTGGCACTGATTCTGTCGAATGAGAAAGTTGCTAAGGAAAGCGAACGAGCCAAAGCGAGTGACCGTATGAAGACGGAATTCCTCCAATCCATGTGTCATGAGATACGTACTCCACTCAATGCTATCTGTGGTTTCAGTACCCTGTTGCTGAATGAAGATTTGTCCCAGGAAGATAAAAAAGATTTTCCGGTTATCATTGAAAATAACTCCAATCAATTGACTGAATTGTTCGAGGACATTCTGCAAGTATCGGACTTAAGCAGTTCGTTAGAGTTGCTTCCTATGGAACAGGTGGATATATTGTCGATTTGTGCCGGGCTTCTGGATATATGTAAGAGAAGAGCAGGAAATCCCGAAATCACCTGGTTATTTGAATCGGGATCGGACGAATGTCTTGTAAAAACGAATGCCCAATATCTGCAACGTGTTGTGGAACACCTCCTGAACAATGCTGCAAAGTTCACGGTTGCCGGTACTATTTGTATGAGCTTGGTGCATGCCGAAGGAAAAGTACGTATTATGGTGAGCGATACGGGAATCGGTGTTCCGGCTGATAAGGCCGAATATATATTCGACCGTTTCACTAAATTGGATGAATTTATGCCCGGCACCGGATTGGGGCTTTATTCCTGTCGCCTCATTGTCACTCGTCTGGGTGGTTCCATTTATCTCGATACATCTTATCGGGATGGCGCATGTTTCTGCATTGATTTGCCGGATGAGAAGTGATTTTTCTATTTCCGGGCGTGGAAATAAAAGATAATCACGTATATTTGCTTTCATTAAAAGCAAAAACTATGGAAGAACAAGCCAATTACATCAAACGTATAGAGATACACAGGTTGTGGGATCGCTTTGACATAGCTTGGGACTTACGTCCCGACGTGAATATCCTTTCCGGTATCAACGGAGTGGGGAAAACCACGATCCTCAACCGTTCCGTCCACTATCTGGAAGAACTTTCGGGGGAGATAAAGAACGGCGAGATAGAAGGCGTACGTGTTACCTTCGACCGTCCGGATGCGACGTATATCCCTTACGACGTAATTCGTAGTTACGACCGCCCCTTGATTATGGGCGACTTTACCGCCCGCATGGCCGATCCGAACGTCAAATCCGAACTAGACTGGCAACTTTATCTCTTGCAACGCCGATACCTCGATTACCAGGTGAATATTGGCAACAAGATGATCGAACTCCTTTCCGGCGATGAGGAACAACGTTCACAAGCCGCTTCCTTATCCCTTCCCAAGCGGAAGTTCCAGGATCTGATGGATCAGTTATTCAGCTATACCCGCAAAACCATAGATCGCCGCAGCAATGAAATCATCTTCTATCAGGACGGTGAACGCCTGTTGCCCTATAAACTATCTTCCGGTGAAAAACAGATGCTGATTATCCTGCTCACCGTGCTGGTGCGCGACAATGCTCATTGTGTCCTCTTTATGGATGAACCCGAAGCCTCTCTTCACATCGAGTGGCAGCAAAAACTTATCGGTATGATACGTGAATTGAATCCCAATGTGCAACTGATACTTACCACCCATTCTCCCGCCGTCATCATGGAAGGCTGGCTGGATGCGGTGACGGAAGTGAGCGATATATCGGTGGAAATTAGGAATTAATAATTATCTCCCCATGGCTACTTCTTTAAAACATAATCTTACATCCGCCTATTTCAATGCCGCCAACAAGCTTTATCCCAAGAAGGCGCGGCGTCGCATTGTGGCGTATGTGGAAAGTTACGATGATGTAGCTTTCTGGCGCACATTGTTGGCTGAGTTCGAGACAGATGAATATTATTTCCAGGTGATGCTGCCTTCGGCTACCTCTCTTGCCAAGGGTAAGAAGATGGTGCTGATGAATACGCTGAACACTACTGAATTGGGCAAGAGCCTGATAGCCTGTGTGGACAGTGACTACGACTTTCTGTTACAAGGCAAAACGAGTGTTTCACATAAGATAAACAGTAGTCCCTACATATTCCAGACGTACGCATATGCTATCGAGAATTTCCATTGTTATGCTGAAAGCTTGCATGAAGTTTGCGTGCAGGCTACATTGAACGACCGTATGCTGATTGACTTTCCTGCTTTCCTGAAGCGTTATTCGCAAATTGTCTATCCGCTCTTTCTCTGGAACGTCTGGTTCTATTGCCAACGAGATACTTATACTTTTCCGATGTATGACTTCAATGCATGCACCCGTTTGCAGGAAGTCAATGTACATCATCCCGAACGAACACTGGAGCCCGTGCAGCGTGCCGTTGCCAAGAAACTTTCCGAGATGCGCAGACGTTTTCCGCGAAATATCAAGTCGGTGGAGGCTTTGGGTGTGGAACTGGAGAAGCTGGGACTGAATCCTGATACTACTTATCTCTACATACAGGGGCATCACCTCATGGATGGTGTTGTGATGAAACTTCTTATCCCCGTATGCACCGTGCTGCGTCGCGAGCGCGAACAGGAAATCAAGCGTCTGGCGGCCCACAACGAGCAATTCCATAACGAACTGACCAGCTATGAGAATAGCCAGACCAACGTCAGCTTGATGTTGAAAAAGAACAGCGGATACAAGAACCTTTACTTGTATCAGTGGTTAAAAGAAGATATAGGAGACTTCCTGAACAGGGAGCGATAATTACTAACCATTAACACCAAAATTAATTCTTAGTATCATGAGCATTGTACAACAAATTAACGAAGGACTTCAGGCTTTAGGTTTCAGCCAGTCATTGGCTGGCCAGTTAGATCAATTTATAGCATTCCTGGGAGTTCTCCTGGTAGCTTATCTGGCGGATACTGTTTGCCGGAAGATCTTGCTGAAAGTCGTTTCGCGTTTGGTAAAGCAAACAAAAGCCACTTGGGATGACATTGTTTTCGACCGCAAAGTGATGGTGCATCTTAGCCGTATGGTGGCACCTATTCTTATTTACATCCTGCTTCCTCTGGCATTTTCCGACGCGGAGTCGGCAACGTTGGCGCTTATCCTGCGCTTCTGCCTCATCTTTATCATTATTATGTTTCTTAGCTTCATCAGTTCGCTGCTTGCAGCTGTCTATACTGTTTATAGCGAGAAGGAACAGTTCCGTGACCGCCCTTTGAAGGGACTCTTGCAGACAGTGCAGGTCATCCTTTATTTTGTCGGTGGCATCATCGTTGTCAGCATACTCATAGACCGTTCACCCGGTGTATTGCTCACCGGTCTGGGAGCTTCGGCTGCCGTGCTGATGTTAGTATTCAAAGACAGTATCATGGGCTTTGTTTCCGGTGTGCAGCTTTCTGCCAACAATATGCTGAAAGTAGGCGACTGGATTACCATGCCTAAGTATGGAGCGGACGGTGATGTAATAGAAGTGTCATTGAATACAGTGAAGGTTCGTAATTTCGACAAAACCATCACTACCATTCCGCCTTACTTGCTCGTAAGCGACTCTTTCCAGAACTGGCGTGGTATGCAGGAGAGTGGCGGACGACGTATCAAACGTTCTATCAATATCGATATGAACAGTGTGCGGTTCTGTACGCCTGAAATGTTGGCGAAGTATCGCAAGATACAGCTCTTGGCAAACTATGTTGAACAGACGGAACAAGTGATTAAGGAGTATAATGAAGAGCATCATATTGATAACTCCATCCTTGTGAACGGTCGCCGCCAGACGAATCTTGGTGTCTTCCGTGCTTATCTGAATTGTTACCTGAAGAGCCATCCGGGTGTAAATCATGATATGACCTGTATGGTGCGTCAACTTCAGCCTACCGATCACGGTATACCATTGGAACTGTATTTCTTCTCTGCAACCACATCCTGGATACCTTACGAGGATTTGCAGTCTGATGTCTTCGACCATCTGTTGGCTATTATTTCTGAGTTTGATCTTCACGTATTCCAGTCACCATCCGGTGAAGATTTCCGCGAAAGGCTTAATTGAGATAATCGGCACTGGTTCTCGATATTTTCTCATCAAGGATGGGAACAGATCAACAAAAGCAAACGCCGGACAGTTCCTCTGAACTTGTCCGGCGTTGCCTTTGTAGAAGCTATTGCTTCGTGAATTATGTGTGTTTCTCGTTTTATTGTTTGATCCAGTTGCCGCTTGTCCAGTTGTCTCCTGTCTTTACAGCTCCCTTATATTCGGCTTTGGTGAAGAAACTGTCGGCACTGAGGTCTTTGCCACCATCGATGGTGCCTTCGTAGAGATTCTCCCAAGTGAAGTTCTGTGCAGTGAGGTTGCCCGTTGCTGCTGCGAACATATCGTTGGTGTAAATGCCTTCTTTAGAAGATAATGTTTTGCTGATAGCTACATACTCCAGTTTAGACACACCCTCTTTCAGGGCTGTTTCAGTTTCTGTGGTTTCTACGGTCAGAGGTTGACCTTTGCCGGTGATGAGCGTATTGTAAAGTTCCACTTGTGTTCCGGCACGCAGGCGTACGCCCTGTTTGCTGCCACCGTTGCCAATCAGTGTGAGGTTGGCGAGGATGGGGTGGGCAACGGGCGTTGCACCGAAGCTCTTGCCGTTGTTGTCGCACTCCATCAGGCAGTCGCAGTCGTATCCCAGTTCGTCTTTGGGGCTTTGGTAAGCTACGAGGAACTGTGCTTTGCCGTTCCAGCCTTCGGTCCAGTCGAAAGAGTCGTCGCTACAGTCGGTAGATACCAGATACTTCACATTGACGGAACCGCCGAACCATTCGAAACCATCGTCGGAACCCATGTATGCCTGGCAATACTCTACTGTTGTTCCGTTTCCTACACCGTAGAAGGTGATACCGTTGGCTTCGTGCTCTTCGTCGAAGGCAAATCCGGTGTACTCTACACGAACATACCGCAATGTACCGGAATTGTCGGCGTCATTATTGCCACCATAGGGTGCGCCGCCTATTTCCGAACTACCCGTTCCGCCTTCGGCATTGGTGTGTGCGTATCCGCAGATGTGGATACCGCCCCATGCGCCCGGTTCTTTCTTTTCGGAAGTCATCACGATAGGGTTGCTGGCAGTGCCTTGTGCATCTATCTTGGCTCCTTGTTCTATGAGGATGTAGTCTACCACATCGTCATGTTTGGCAATAATGGTGACGCCTGCGGGAATCTTCAGTGTGGCACCGTTCTTTACGTGTATGCCGCCACTTAGCGTGTAAGTCTTTCCGGCTTCCAGTTCCGTATAGCTTTCGATGTCTTTCGTCAGTTCATACTTGTCGTCTTCACCGCCGTCCCCGTTTCCAGGTTCGTTGTTGTCGGTACATGCAGTGAATAAGGTCATACTTGCCGCGAGGGCCATAGTCATGAATTTCCAATTTGATGTTCTCATACTAATAATCGTTTAGTTGATAAAATGAGTTCCTATTGTTTGTCTCTCTCAAAGTTTTTCTTTTCTCTTACAGGTCATAGCTGAAGCCAACTTCAAAGCCTGTACCCTTTCTGAAGCGTTCCACTTCTACTTTATCTCCGGTGGTAGGCACTTCTTGCTTGAAGAGGATGTCTTGGTTCAGCAGGTCGTTGACTTGCAACTTCACCGCGAAACGCCGGTTGAAGCGGTAACTGCCTGTAAAGTTCAGCGTGTGTACCGGCTGCTGCTTGATGTCTCCCAGACCGGAGATGCCTACGGAGTGGATGCGGGGACCTTGCAGATTGTAGAGCAGGGCAACGCTGAGTTGGCGGTCGTTGCTGAAAGCGGGTGAATAGGTGAGGTCTGCATTTGCCAGGTAGGGCGATGCTCCCTGCAAGGCACGCTGGCTGTTGGTGTAGGCGCCGCCTTCGGGCAGTTTCACGTTAGTGTACATATACGAGCCGTTCACGCCGAAACGCAGGTCTTTCACTATCTCTTTGCGGAATTCTATCTCCACCCCCGTTGCCATACCGTTGTCCGCATTGCGGAAAGAATGCACGGCGGAACCGCCTGACAGAGTCTGTACACGCTCTATCGGTGCTTTCAGGTGCTTGTAGTAGGCGGTGATGGAGAGCATATCCCCATTCTTTTCAAAGAGTTCGTAGCGCAGATCGATGTTATAGTTGTAGCCGTTTTGCAAATCAGCGTTACCGCGTATCTGTGCCGAACCGTAGGATTCCTGATAGAGGAAGGGGGCCATTTCGATAAACGAAGGACGCGTCACTGTGCGTGAGAAGGCAAAACGCAGACTGTTCTTTTCGTTCATTTGGTATTTCATGTTCAGTGAGGGGAAAAGGTCGTTTTTGTTCAGTTCACTGCGTTCGGCTTTTCCGCCATCGGTATAGTAGTCTACCCATTGCTTGCTGATTTCGTAGCGTACTCCCAGGTTCACCAATAACGGGGCTATGGGGTAGTATTCAGTGGCAATGTATCCTGCATAAATGCTGTTACCGGCTGTATAGCTGTCTTTGGGCTGCTTCTTCCGGTCTATGGTGATGGAACCGTTTTCTACATTTTCCATGTTGAGGAAGGAGTCGGTATCGTAGATGTCGGTGATGGTAGGGTTCAGTTTGTTCAGGTTGTAGTAGAAGCGTGTACCCATATAGTCACGATTCTTGTCTTTATAGGTGAAACCGGCCTGCAACTTGTTGTTGTCGCCAAAGCGGTAGCTGGCGGTGAGGTCGCCCACCCATTCATCTTCATTCAGTAAGCCGAAGTAACGCATGGTTTCTTGGCGGTTCAGTTTGAAGAGTTTTATCTGGTCATCTTCACGGATGAACATTACTTGGCGGCGGTCGGGTTCGTCGCTGGAGGTCTTGCTGTACGAGCCGCTCCAGTTGAGGTCCCACTGTTTGCCGAAGTGGTGCTTGCCGTTTACTTGATGGTTTTGCAGACTGTAGATGTGTGTCACGTTGTTGCTGCCTATCAGATAGTGGTCTTCGTAGTCCACACCTTCGCGCCTCATATAAGTGTCGATGGCATTGCGGGCGTAGAAGAAGGTATATCCGATGTGGTCGGAAGTGCGGAAACTGTAGCCGAGATTACCCAGTGCGGCAATCTTTAACTCGTTGCTGTAGCTGTCGTAGTTGAATTCATTCAGGGTATTTCCTGTAGCTTCTAGGGTACGTATGGAGGCATTGTCCATGGTTTGCAGGTCGTTGCTTACTCCTATGGAGCCCAGAACGCTGACTTCATTTCCACCCAGGGTGAAACGTTTGCCGAAGCCGATATTTCCGCCGAATTCGGGTAGGGCAGTCTTTTTACTAACCTGAAAACTGGTGTTGAAGAGGCGGTTGTGGCGTGCATACTCTTCAAAGTCTGTTAATGACATGTCTATCAGTTTCTGATCCAGAGAAGGAGTGTTGAACAGAGAGCCGTCGCGGTCCATCCGGTAGAAATCTTTGCCTAGCGTATTGAACTTGCCACCTGCATTGAAGCTGATGGACAGAAAATCACTGCCTACATTCTCTTTGGTACTGATGTCGATGTGTGCTCCTGAGTAGTCGGCGAATGCACTGGCGTCATATACTTTGCTCACGGTAATATTCTGTACGGTAGATGCAGGGAAGATATCCAGAGGAATCAGTTTATTGTCCGGATTAGGAGAGGCGATGGGAAGTCCGTTCAGAGTGGTGGTGCTGTACCGGTCGCCCAGACCGCGCACAATCAACTGTCCGGCACTGGCGATGGAGATACCGGTTATCTTTTTTACACCTTCTTCCACATTGCTGATTCCTTTGATACTCATTTCTTTGGCACCGAGATTTTCGATTGCAAGGGTAGCTTTCTGCCGTTCCATCTGCAGGGCTCGTTCACCTTCCAGATTCTTTTTGGCCACTATGGAGACTTCGCCTAACGCTTGTGCATCACTCTCCATCTCAAAGTTCAGCAAAGTTTCGGCCTTGACTTTTATGCTATTGAGCAGGATGTCTTTGTATCCTATATATCTCACGGTTATGGTATATGTACCGTCATTTACATTCAGTGTATAATTGCCGTCAATATCGGCTACCACACCCTGGGCTGTCCCGGTTATCTGTATGGTAGCTCCGGTCAGTGGCTCTTTCGTCTGCTTGTCGAGGACGGTTCCTTTGATGTTTCCAGCCAGGGCGGTCATGGTGGAAAGCACCAGTAATAAAATGAGGAAAAATACTTTTCCAAAATCCAGTTTCATGCTCATCTTTTATCGTTTCTTGTTTCCGGTGCAAAGATGCGGCAACGGAATTACAACCGTAATACACATGTCATACAATTGATTCTCAATATGATTACATTTGGGTGACAGAATGCGTTTGATAAGTAGTTACCACTAACTACTTTTTTTGTTGATGGGAATAGGAACAAATTCAAGAAGTAAACGTTATCTTTGCGCTATTTAGAATCTTAATAGACATTGATATGAGTGCTGTCTCTTCACATTCACAAGAATCGGAACGCTTTCGTCGACTCTCAGCTATCGGACAGATAGGGTGGTGGGAAGCTGACTTTACTACCCGGGATTATCTGTGTTCTGAGTATGTATGTAATTTACTGGGTATGAAAGGGGATACTCTGACCTTTCGTGAATTCGGATTGTATATCCGTGAAGATTACCGTGAACGTATCAGTCGTGAGTTCGTCTCAATAGAAGAAGTTGAGGTGTACGAACAAACGTTTCCTATCCTTGCCATGCATGGTGTGGTTTGGGTTCGCTCCCGCCTGGGAGAGAAGTGGATGACGGAAGACAGGCACTTAAAAGCTTTTGGCATTCTCCAGGTGGTTGATGCCCCGGAGAATATGGGGGCTACAGATATTCTGAAACAGTTCAATGCTTTGTTGTTCCGGCAACACTCCGTATCGAACTCCCTGCGCAATTTTCTGAAAGATAAATGTCTGGACGAGGTCATTCCTAAAGTCCTGAAAGATGTACTGGAGCTTTTCCACGGCGGACGTGTGTATATTATTGAGTATGATGAGGGATATCATACCCAGAGTTGCACATACGAGGTTGTGGCAAAAGGGGTAGAGCCGGAGATAGACATGTTGCAGTCCACTGATACTCAGGGGATGGAGTGGTGGCACAATCACATACTGGCGGATAAACCTATTTTGTTAAGCTCTTTATCAGAACTGCCGGAAGAAGCCGAACTGGAATATAAGATATTGTCCGTACAAGATATTAAATCATTGATGGTGATTCCATTGCGGAATACCGAGCGCATCTGGGGATATATAGGTATTGACCTGGTGGAGAAGGAGCACAGGTGGAATAATGAGGATTATCAGTGGTTCTCTTCCCTTGCCAATATCATCAGTATCTGTATCAATCTGCGCCGTGCCAGAGATGAGGCGGAACGGGAACGTTCTTTCTTGCGCAATCTATATAAGTATATGCCAATGGGGTATGTACGTCTCTCTGTTATTTTCGGTGAGGGAGGCAAACCGGTTGATTATCTCATCACCGATGCCAACCAGTTCAGTGCCGACTTATGCGGTGCACCGCTGGATAGTTACCGGGGGCATCTGGCTTCGGAGATCTATTCGGAGGAAAAGTTGGCTGAGAAAATGATAGTTCTTGCCGAAATACACAACAGGAATACGTACAGGGAGCTGGATGAGTATTTTGAACTTACAGGTAAGACTTGCCACTGCGTCATTTATTCGCCCGACCCGGAAGAGCTGGTTTGTCTTTATATGGATGTCACGGAAATGCGGCAGACGTATACGGCGCTGGACCGCAGTGAAAAACTGTTGCGTAATCTCTTCTCCAACATTCCGGTAGGTATTGAAATCTACGATAAGGACGGATACTTGATTGACCTTAACAATAGGGACCTGGAAATATTCGGTGTCAAGAACAAGGCGAACACCATCGGTGTGAACTTCTACGAGAACCCCAATGTGCCGATGGATATACGCGAAAGAATGCAGGTTGAAGATGAACTCGACTTTTCTCAGGATTATGAGTTTACCAAGATAAGCGAATATTATGAATCGGGGAAAAAGGGGGGGATAGAACTCTATACCAAAGTAAACAAGATATATGACAGTAAAGGTGATTGCAGTGGTTTTGTACTCATCAACATCGACAATACGGAAAGGATAACTTCCATCAACCGCATCCGTGACTTTGAAAACTTCTTCCTGTTGATTTCTGATTATGCCAAGGTTGGTTATGCCAAATTGAACCTGCTCACTCGTGAGGGGTATGCCATCAAACAATGGTATAAGAATATGGGTGAGGATGAAGATACGCCATTGGCAGATGTGGTAGGCATTTATGATAAGATGCATCCGGAAGACAGGGTGCGTATATTGGACTTCTTCGATAAAGCCAAGAAAGGGGAAGCGACCAGTTTCAAGAGTGAAATGCGTGTGCTAAGAGCCGGAACACTGAATAAATGGAACTGGGTGCGTGTGAATGTAGTGCTCAACCGCTACGACCCAGCGAATGGACTGATTGAATTAATCGGTGTTAACTACGATATCACCGAGTTGAAGGAAACGGAACAAAAGCTGATTGAAGCCAAAGAGAAAGCTGAAGAGGCAGACCGCTTGAAGAGTGCTTTCCTGGCAAATATGAGTCATGAGATACGTACGCCACTGAATGCCATTGTCGGCTTCTCAAGCTTATTGGTGGAGACGGAAGATCCGGAAGAAAAGCAGGAATACGCCAAAATGGTGGAAGAGAATAATGAACTGTTGCTTCAACTGATTTCAGATATTCTGGACCTGTCTAAGATAGAGGCAGGAACTTTTGACTTTAAGTTCAGAGATTTCGACATTAATACTTTGTGCGGAGATCTTGCACGCTCCATGCAGTTGAGAGTGAAGCCGGGAGTGGAACTTGTTTTTGAGCCGACCTTGCCGCAATGCGTCATCGTCAGCGATCCTAACCGCTTGCATCAGGTGGTTTCCAACTTTATAAATAATGCCATTAAGTTCACCACCACGGGCAGCATTCGGATTGGATACGATAAGCCGGACGACAAGCATTTGCGGGTATATGTGACAGATACTGGCATTGGTATTGCTCCCGAAGCTTGTCGTAAGGTATTCGACCGCTTCATTAAGCTGAACTCTTTTGTGCAGGGTACAGGACTGGGACTTTCCATCAGCAAGAGTATCATCGAGCAGTTGGGGGGCAAGATTGGAGTAAACAGTGAGTTAGGTAAAGGTTCGACATTCTGGTTTATTTTGCCGTTGGAATAATTCAGTTACAAGCTACAAGAGTTACAAGCTACGAGCTACAAGCTACGAGTGCCTTGCGGTGTGATAGCGCAGCCACTCGTAGCTTGTAGCTTGTAGCTCGTAGCTTGTAACTCTTGTAGCACTAATTCAGTCCGAACGAGAACTTGTCGATGGATTGATAAACCACGCTCGCAAGGCTCAATACAATAATACCGAGCGTACAGATGACAAGGCTGGCACGCGTGTAGTTATCGCTACGGAAAGTGGCGATAGGCTCATCACTCTTGTTGATATACATGGACTTCACAATCTTCAGATAGTAATAGAGTGAAATAATCGTATTCACCAATGCGATGAACACCAGCAGATGGAAACCGCTCTGGAAAGCTGCTGCGAAGATAAAGAACTTCGAGAAGAAGCCTGCGAACGGAGGAATACCTGCCAATGAAAACAAAGCAAGCGTCATGAGGAATGCCAGTTTCGGATTGGTACTGTATAATCCGTTATATTCTTCGAGCGTGAAACGCTGGGCGCGAAGGGCGATAATCGTAATCACTGCAAATACAGAGAGGTTGGCGAACATGTAAATAAGTACATAATACACCAATGATGCCATACCCTGCCCGGTTCCGGCAATCACACCCAACATGATGTAGCCTGCCTGCGAGATACTGGAAAATGCCATCAATCGTTTCAGGTTTTCCTGGCGCAGGGCGAAAAGGTTGGCAAGGGTAATAGAAGCTATGATAACCCAATAAAGAACTTCCTGCCATTGATCCACCATCGGAGCGAATGTCTTGATAAGGATAGTCATCAATACGAAAGCTGCCGATCCTTTAGAAATAACACTCAAATAAGCAGTTACTACACTCGGTGCACCTTCGTACACGTCTGCCGTCCAGAGATGGAAGGGAACCAGGGAAAGTTTGAATCCCATGCCGGAGAAGAAAAAGACAAATGCCATTATTTGCAGGGCGTTGCCATCCAGGTGGGCCGGGATATCATCGAAATAAAGAGTACCTACTGTTCCGTAAATAAGCGAGATGCCATAAAGCAACAGTCCGCTGGAGAAAAGTGCGGTGAGGATGTATTTGGCACCGGCTTCGGCGGAGTGATGGCGGTACTTGTCGAAAGCAACCAATGCAGCCATCGGGATACTTGCTGTTTCCAGTCCGATGAAGAACATCAGGAAGTGTCCTGCGGAAATCATGAAGTACATACCCAGCAACGTGCAGAGTGTCAGCATATAGAATTCACCTTGTTTGATGATGGTGTCCGGCAGCTTCAGCCACTCGTGTGCCATCAGGAAAACAATCAGCGTACCTACGCTGAGGATGGACTTCACGATGCTTTGTATCGGGGCGTTATGGTACATGCCACCGAAAGCATCGGCAGCCGGACCGGGGATGATGGTAATCAACGTGTGTATCGTGAGTAGCACGACGGGCAACATGGTATTGAGTCGTGGGTTACCGTCCTTCTTATGAGCGTCAGGGCTCATGAATAGGTCGGCCACGAAGAGGATCACGATGACAGCTATCAGCGAAAGCTCTTCTTTGAGAATAAGGAATTGGGAATAATCCATATCTATTGAATGATAAGTTATTAGTTATAAGTTATTAGCATACCATTATTGAAATATACTCACCAGAGGCAATACGCTGTCTCCAATCATATTGCTGATCCACAACGGAGCAAGACCGAGACCTGCAACGCAGACGATGAGAATAATCACGGCAGTGCGTTCATCCCAGGTAGCATCAGTCAGTGCCAGATGGTGCTTGTTGGTGCAAGTGCCATACAGTATCTTACCGACGAGCCGAAGGATATAGACTGCGGTAATCACAATCGAGGTACAGGCGATAATCGTCCATGTGCGGTGGAAAACATCTGCATGCTGAAAAGCACCGTTGAAGATAGTCATTTCGGCAACGAAACCGCTGAGGCCCGGAAGTCCGAGATTGGCAAGTCCGGCAATGACGTAACAGACAGCAAGGAAAGGCATGATTTTCATCAATCCCGAAAGCTCGCGTACGTCACGTGTGTGGGTACGACCGTATATCATACCGATAAGGGCGAAGAACAAGGCAGTCATCAATCCGTGGCTGAGCATTTGCAGGACAGCACCGGTACAAGCCGTTTGGTTCATCATCAGGATGGCGAAGAGCACGAGGCCGCAGTGAGATACGGAAGAGTAGGCATTAATGTACTTCAAGTCCGTCTGTACACAAGCCGAGAAGGCACCGTAGACAACGGAGATACCCGTCAGTATCAGGAATATCCAGCCGAGTTCCTGAGCTGCTTCAGGCATCAGATACATGGCGATACGGAAACAACCGTAACCACCAAGCTTCATCAGTACACCTGCATGGAGCATACTTACGGCAGTAGGCGCCGAGGCGTGACCGTCGGGGCTCCATGTGTGGAACGGGAACAATGCACCGAGTACACCGAAACCGAGGAAGGTAAGCGGGAACCAAATACGTTGCTGTTCGATAGGAATATTATGCAATTGGGCAATTTCCAGCAGATTCATACTGGTAGCACCGGAACCGAAATAGATACCCAGAATACCAATAAGCAGGAATGCGGAACCACCCATCAACATCAGTGTCAGTTTCATGGCAGAGTATTCCTTACGTCCCGATCCCCATACACCGATAAGCAGGTACATCGGAATCAGCGCTACTTCATAGAACATGAACATGGTGAACAGGTCCGTGGAAATGAAGAAGCCGAATACTCCGAGGGAGAGCAGGGTGAACCAAAGGAAATATTCTTTCGTCAACGGTTGCAGGCGCCAGGAGGCGAAAGTACCGGTGAAGACTATGATGGCAGAGAGCAGCAGCATGGCTACTGAAATGCCGTCTACTCCCACGGAGTAGTGTATGTTGAGTGCCGGATACCAGGGTACATCCGCACGGAAGAGCATTTCGGCTGTGTCTCCGGCAGCACGCGCTTGCAGATAAGCAATGGTTAGGCCTACGGCGGCCAACACTAATGCCGATGCACCTGTCACCATCACCGTGCGTATCTGCTTGATGTTGCGACTCAGCCAGAGACCAAGTAACATCAACAGGGGGATGAGAACAAAAATACTTAATATGTTCATTTTTATAATTACTATTTACTATTTACGAATTACATTTCTCTACTATAGCAGCAATAACAATATCAACGCCAGCGTACCCAACAGGAATACGTAAGTGTACTGTTGAATTTGTCCACTTTGCAGACCGCGTATCTCATCACTGGTGGCATTGGCACTCCAGGCAAGGAAGTTGAAGAAACCGTCTACTACGTGGCGGTCGAACCAGGCGATGGGACGGGAGATGCAACCAAAGATTATTTTGTGAGTTACGAACTGGTACACTTCATCGATATAGAAGCGATGATAGGCAGCTGTCCATAATCCGCGGAAACGACGGGCAAGGGCATTGGCAACGGGCTGCTTTGCCCGTGCGTACATGGCTGTGGCAATTGCGATGGAGATGACAGCTATAGCAATACTGGTACCTGCCACCGCCCAGTCGAGATGAATCTCGTAAGCCGTACCGTTGGAAGAGATGAATTTACCGAAGGGGATGAAACCGGCTCCGATAGTAACAACAGCAAGGAACATCAGCGGGAAAGTCATAGTTAACGGACTTTCGTGGGGAGTATGTTCAGCATGAAGCTCTTTATTCTCTTTGCCCCAGAAGATGCCGTAATAGAGACGGAACATATAGAACGCTGTCATTGCAGCAATCACTGTCATAATCCAGCCCATTACAGGACTGAACTGGAAGCATGCTGTCAGTATCTCATCTTTAGAGAAGAAACCGGAGAACGGAGGAATGCCTGCAATGGCAAGACAAGCAATCAGGAACGTAATATGCGTCACAGGCATGTACTTGCGCAGTCCACCCATAGCGGACATTTCATTGCTGTGTACCGCATGGATAATGCTACCTGCGCCGAGGAAGAGCAATGCCTTGAACATAGCGTGCGTGAACAGGTGGAACATGCCGGCCATATAGCCCAGACCGCCATGATGCGGATCAGCAGAAGTACAAACTCCCAGTGCCACCATCATAAAGCCGATCTGTGAAATAGTAGAGAATGCCAGCACACGCTTGATGTCACTTTGCACACAAGCTACCGAAGCGGCATAGAATGCAGTGAACGCTCCGACGTAAGCTACCAGGTGCAGCACATCGGGTGCATAACCGATGAACAACGGGAACATTCGGGCCACCAGGTAAACTCCGGCTACCACCATGGTCGCTGCATGGATCAATGCGCTGACGGGTGTCGGGCCTTCCATTGCATCCGGCAGCCAGATGTGCAACGGGAACATGGCACTCTTTCCGGCACCACCGATGAACATCAGTCCCAAGGCCAGAGGTATCATTGCTGCACCACCTTTCAGCAATGCCATTTCACTGGGCTGGAAGGTGTAAGTTCCAGCATAATAACCGTAAATAAGGATACCGATCAGGAAACCCAGGTCGGCAAAGCGGGTGACGATGAACGCCTTCTTGCTTGCAGCCACAGCCGACGGCTTCGTATAGTAGAAACCGATGAGCAGATAAGACGAAACACCCACCAATTCCCAGAACAGATACATCTGGAAGATATTGGTAGCCACCACCAGTCCCAACATGGACATGGTAAAGAGGCTGAGAAATGCATAATAACGTTGGAATCCGCGCTCACCTTTCATGTAGCCAAAAGAGTACACATGTACCATCAGCGACACGGTGGAGATGACGATAAGCATCATCACGGAAATAGGGTCGAGCAGGATACCCAGGTCAATGCTCAGCGTCTCGGTGAAAGGCAACCACGTCACATTATAAGGCATTAGTGTGGCGAAAGTGCCGTCCGCCAGGCGCGGAGCGGAGAAATACTGCCAGGCAGTGGCGTAGCTCAGCAGGGCCACCACAGCCAGTACCGTGGTACCGATGATGCCTGCCGTTCGGTGCGTCATCCATTTGCCGCCGATTCCCAACGTGAGGAAGGAGAGCAAGGGGAGGAGCAGGATTAGAATTGTATATTCCATATATACTTTATTTTATCAGTTATTATTCTTGTTGTCTGACGGCCATCGCGTCAGGAGGCTGACGGTCATCGCTACAGGAGGCTGTAGTCCGTCGCTACAGGAGGCTGTAGTCCGTCGCTACAGGAAGCTGTAGTCCGTCGCTCACAAACTACCACTTCAACTCGTCCAGCTTGCCTACCTGGATGCTTCGTATATTGCGGTAGATGTTGATCATAATCGCGATAGCTACTGCCGTTTCAGCGGCCGAGATGGCAATGGAGAACAGGGCAAAGAAGTACCCTTCCATTCCGTCGGGGAAAAGGAAACGGTTGAACACTGCGAAGTTGATATCCGTAGCATTCAGTATCAACTCGATGCTGATAAGTATCGCCAGTGTGTTGCGGCGGGTGAAGAACCCGTAGATACCGGCGAAAAACATGATAGCCGAAACTATCAGATAATATTCCATGTGAATCATAATCAATTGTTTTTAGCGTTTACGTGCAATCACCAACCCACCTACGATACACGCCAGCAACAGAATGCTGACTGCCTCGAAGGGAAGCAGATAACCGAATTTGTCACTACTCAGCATAGAGTGTCCGATGGTCTTGATGTTGATTTCCAGCGGTACAAGATCGGTAGTAACGAGGAATTTATGTTTCAACGTAATGAATACTACGATGATGGCGCCGCCTACGGTTGCGCCCAGACCGGCCAACAGTTTGCTACGTTTCAACTTGTCGGTAGTACGGTCTCCTTCGCCACTGGTCAGCAGGATGGAGAAGACGTAGAGCACAACAATACCGCCGGCATAAACCATGATTTGTACCGAGCCCAGAAATGTGTAGCCCAGCAGGAAGTAGATGCCTGCCGTGCCGAAAAGCGTGAACAGCAGATACGTTGCCGAGCGTACCATGTGGCGTGTAGTCACAGTGAGAATGGAACACACGCTGATGAACACTGCCAGAAAGTAGAATACTACGGTTTCAAGGGTTATTTCCATATTCTTTTTACTTTATTATTCTTGATTCTATCTTAATTCTCCTCCTCCCGGGAGGTTGCTCTCCCCCGATAACGGGGGAGTCGGAGGGGGTGAGAATTGAGTTACTCCGGTTTCTTTTTCTCTTCTACATGACTGCCCGGATGGTTCAACGTCTTCACCAGCTTTGTACGGTCGAACACCGCATGCTCAAAGTCTGTGGCAAACGTAATCGCATCGTGCGGACAAGCAGTGACACAAAGTTGGCAGAACATGCACGAACCGAGATCGTATTCATACTTTGCCAATATCTTCTTTTTCTTGCCGTCCTCAGTCTCTATCATTTCACTTGTCACCTTGATGGTATCGTTGGGACATGCTATCTGGCACAGTCCGCACGCTATACAATGGTGTTCATTCCGGTCATTGTGCGGCATGGTCAGCGTACCGCGGAAACGGTCGAACATCTCCAGCGTCGCACGGTTCTCCGGGTATTGCTCCGTCACCTTCCGGCGGCAGAAGACGGTCATGGTAGTTTTCATACCCGTCAGCAAGGAGCCGATGCCATGCACAAGTCCGCCCAAATAGCTGTATGTTTCGTTCTTATCTTTCATTATCTCTTTATATTTAATATTTATCCGAAGGGAAACCTTGCTCCGGCGCTACGCCGGTCCGAAGGGAAACCCTGCTCCGGCGCTACGCCGGCTAAAAGTGCAGTTTAAATACAACAATCAGTACCATCAGGATGAGGTTTACCATCGAGATGGGTACCAGATACTTCCATTCCAATGCCAGGATCTGGTCGATACGCAAGCGGGGGAATGTCCATTTAATCCACATCAGCAGGAATACTACGAAGAATGCCTTGCCGAAGAACCAGATGAAGCCGGGAATATAATCCATCACAGCGTTGAAGCCATCCAGCCCTACAATATGAAACGGCATCCAGCCGCCCAGAAAGATGGTGGCAGCCACGCTGGCTACAATAAACAGGTTCAGATATTCGGCCAGGTAGAAGAAACCGAAGTGCATACCGCTATATTCGGTGTGGTATCCTGCCGTCAGTTCGCTTTCTGCTTCCGGCAAGTCGAACGGACCACGGTTACACTCTGCATTTCCGGCTATCAGATAGATAACGAAAGCGATCACTGCCGGAATGTGTCCTTTGAAGATGAACCATCCGTCAGCCTGTCCTTCTACAATTTCAGAGAACTGCATCGTACCCATCAGCACTACCATAGTCAATATACTCAGTCCTACAGACAACTCGTACGAGATAATCTGTGCTCCGCTTCGCATGGCTCCGATCAATGAAAACTTATTATTGGATCCCCAGCCGGCCAGCAGAATACCCAGTACACCTATACTGGATGCTGCCAGCAGGAAGAATACACCTACATTGAAATTCAGCACTTCCATACCTTTATTAATAGGGAGGCAGGCAAATGTCAGGAATGAAGCTATGATCACCATGAACGGTGCCAGGTTGTAGAGGAAACGGTCGGCAGCTTTCGGAGTGAAGATTTCTTTGGTCAGCATCTTCAACACGTCGCAGATGACCTGAATGCTACCCCATTTACCTACACGGTTCGGACCGAGACGGCACTGGAAGAAAGCACATATCTTGCGCTCCATGTAAATCAGAATGATGGCGAGTACGGCATACATCAAAATGATGCACACGCCTATCACTACACATTCGAGGAATATCGCCAGACCTTCCGGCATCAAGGAAGTCAGCGTCTGGTGTATCCAGTTGGTTACTATACTAAAGTCAAACACGTTATTTAAATTAAGAATTAATAATGAAGAATGAAGAATTACCATGCGGGTGATGGTGTATTCATTCTTTGATTTAATTATTTATCAGACTTACGAATTAAGAGGAAGAATATTATGCTGTACTGTTGCATTCTTTAATTCTTCATTCTTAATTCTTCATTCTTCATTTACACTATCTGTCAATATCTGGCACTACGTAATCCAGCGTTCCCCCGATTGCAATCAGGTCGGCAATCTTTGCTCCGCGGCAAATGGTATCTACGGTGCTTACCAGCGGTAATCCCGTGGAACGGAAATGCAGACGGTACGGAGTCTTGTCGCCGTGGCTTTCCAGGAAGACGCCGAACTCACCACGGCTACCTTCTACGGCAGTATAATACTGTCCTTCGGGTACACGGATGATGGGTTTCATCTTTTCCTGATACGGGCCTTCGGGGATGTTATCAATGAGTTGCTCAAGGATATTCATACTTTCCATGATTTCGTCCATACGAACCATGTAGCGTGCCCAGGAGTCGCCTTCGGTATAAACGATTTCTTTGAAGTCCACTTTGTCGTATACTCCGTAGGGATGGCGTTTACGGACATCGCAAGCCCAGCCGCTGGCACGTCCTGTGCCACCTGTAGCTCCGAAAGCGATGGCATCTTCACGGCTCAGTACTCCTACGCCTTTCAGACGTTGCCGGGCAATGATATTGCCGGTGAACACCTCATGATATTCGTGGATGATGCCACGCAGGTAGGGGATAAACTCTTTCACTCGTTTCTGGAAGTTGGGATGCAGGTCGGCCTGCACACCACCGATAGTGTTGTAGTTCATAATAAGGCGTCCACCGCAGGTTTCCTCGAAGATGTCGAGTATCTTCTCGCGGTCGCGGAAACCATAGAAGAACGCGGTCAAGGCACCAAGGTCCATTGCGAGACAAGAGTAGAACAGCAAGTGAGAGTCTATACGCTGCAATTCGTCCATGATGGTACGGATATACTTCACGCGGTCGCTCACTTCAATGCCCATAGCCTGCTCGATGCATGCACAAAGGGCGTGGCGGTTCTGATGTGCGCCCAGATAATCCAGACGGTCGGTCAGTGCCAATGTCTGCGGGTAGGTGAGGCTTTCGCACATCTTCTCGATACCCCGGTGGATGTAGCCGCAGTTGGCGTCTATCTTCTCGATGGTTTCACCTTCCAGTGATACACGGAAACGCATTACGCCGTGCGTGGCAGGGTGTTGCGGACCGATGTTCACAACATATTCTTCGTCTCCGAAGAGTATCAGTTCTTTATTCTTTATTGTACCATCCGGGTTAAGTTCCAGTTCGGTAGTGGTATCAATGGTTTCTTCATTGTCCATACGTAGCGGATTGTCCTTTTCCGGATCATTGTCCTTACGCATAGGGTATCCTACCCAGTCGTTACGCAGGTAGAGGCGGCGCATGTCGGGATGTCCAATGAAGACGATGCCGTAGAAATCGTATACTTCACGCTCCAGGAAATCAGCTGCTTTCCAGATGTCACTGACACTGGGTAACTCGGCATTCTCGCGGTTCAAGGTAGCGGTGCGTACGACTAAACATTCTCCGGTAGTGGTGGATTCCAGATGATAAACCACTCCTAAACCACGCGGCGTATCCGGCGTGTCCTTGTCGGTTGTTTCTCCCCAGTCCATACCGGTCAGGCATTTCAGAAAGTCCATCTGCTGCTCTTGGCGCAGGCGGAGCATTTCGGCATGCAAGTCCGTAGGTTCTATAAATCGTATATTATCCATATTTTGATTATGTTTCGTTATTGTAGCTCATCACTCGTCACTATCCGGTTTCGGTTCCTTCCGGTTCACTCCGCCGAAGAATTTCTCTATCTTCACTTTGCGTTGCAACTGCATCATGCCGTAGTAGAACGCTTCCGGACGGGGGGGGCACCCCGGGATGTACACATCCACCGGTAGAATCTTATCTACTCCATTCACTACGTGATAGGATTTCTTGAACGGTCCGCCGCTAACGGCGCATCCACCCACGGCAACCACGTATTTCGGGTCCGGCATCTGATCGTATAGGCGTTTCAGTACAGGCGCCATCTTATTTGTGATAGTTCCGCACACCATAATCATATCTGCCTGGCGCGGACTGGCACGGGCTACTTCAAATCCGAAACGCGCCATGTCATAGCGCGCGGCACCCAGTGCCATGAACTCGATACCGCAACAGCTTGTTGCAAACGTAAGCGGCCACAGCGAATTGCTGCGTCCCCAGTTGATGAAATCGTCCAGTACGCCGAGGGCGACATTGGCACCTCCGGCATTAAGTTCGCGAACGAGTTTCTCCAACGTTTCATTATCCGTAAATTCTTCATACGGGATAGACTTTATTTTGGGCTTTTTTATTCTTTCCATTCCAATGCTCCTTTCCGCCATGCATAGGCAAGTCCTAATACCAGGATAAGTAAGAAAAATAAGATACTAAGCAATCCTGCTATTCCCAGGTCGCGGGCTATGACTGCCCATGGAAACAGAAATACCGTCTCCACGTCGAACATCAGAAACAGGATGGCAAACAGATAGTAACCCACCCGGAACTGCATCCATGATTTACCACGGGTAGGAATACCGCACTCGTACGCTTCCATCTTCTGTGGATTGTACGAACGGGGTGATATCGCCTTGGATAACGCGATAACAATACCCACGAAAGCAATTGCCGTCAGCAAGACGACTACTAACAAAGTAAAGTTCATAAATCTAATTAACTTTTAGATGTATATAATAGGATAGTTGGTCGAAAGGAGCAATCCCTCTGGATCGCTTTCGACGGACTTTGGCAAACTTTGCAGTCTGCCCGACTTATTTTATCAAATGATTATCTTTCTCAGCCCGAAGATATAGTAAGAGAGCGGGTCGGGCACAGGATAGAAAGAGGCATGCAACAATGAATCGCAGGCTGGAGACTCGGCCAGCCAACGCATCCGGAAGTAATTCAGTAACAGCAGGACGCTCTTGTTGCCGGGCACTTGCGTACTGTCCACATTATCTATATACAGAGGTGTGGAAAGGAAACGGTTATAGATGTTACGGATGTTCTGTTGATGTGAAGTAGGGGCTTGAGACAAGATACAGCGCTCGTCGTCATTGTTGCGTATGAAAGTGCATGATATACCCGCCGCCTGCGCTGCACCATCGTACAGCAATACGCCGAGTAAGAGGATCATGAGGTATTTTATACACTGTTTCATACAACTACTTTTTCATTCGGCTGCAAATGTATAACAATTATTGGCTATTTTGTTATACAGAGATGTCAAAATGTTCGGTTTTTAGCACTTTTTGACCTTCTATCAGCTTCTCTTCCAGAATTCAGGGGTGAAAAGCAGCAATACGGTGAACAGTTCGAGACGTCCCAGGAGCATAAGGAAAGCCAGTAGCCACTTCGCTATGTCGGGCAATGCATTCCATGAGAAAGCAGGACCCGTTTCTCCCAAGCCAGGACCCATATTGCCGATACTGGAAACCACACAACCCACAGATTCCACAAATCCGATGCCCAGCCCCATCATAATCAATACGCTGATGATGATAATTACTGCATATATAAAGCAGAATGCCAGCACGGTGGATTGTACGGAAGGCGAAATCACTTGTTTATTGAGCCGCACCGGAAGTATTGCATTCGGGTGAAGAATATGTTTGAATTCATTGCGCGCCACCTTGCCGAGGATCACCATACGGATACATTTAAGACCACCTGTTGTACTCCCCGCACAGGCACCCATCAGCATGACGATGGTCAGCAGTCCCCACGTCACGGCAGGCCATAGCATATAGTCGGCAGTAGCAAAACCGGTGGAGGTGTGCAATGAAATCACCTGGAACAATGATTGGCGGAATGATTCTTCGATTCCCATCGGTTTGGAATAGTAAAGTATCACGGCGATAACTCCGGTGAATAGTACCACCGACCAGAAATACCATTTCAATTCAGCATCATTGATGACTTTCTTGAATTTCCGGTTGACGAAGAACAGCAGCAATGTGAAGTTGATGCCCGAGATAAACATGAAGATGGATATAACGTATTCGATATATGGAGAGTTATAATAGGCTACGCTGGCTTGCTTGGTTGAGAATCCGCCTGTACCTGTAGTGGCAAAGGCATGGCAGACACTGTCGAACCAGTCCATTCCCCCCAGCATCAGCAGGGCGACAAGGACACAGGTGATACCTGCATAAATACTCCATATCCATTTGGCGGTGATGCCGATGCGCGGATGTACTTTGTCATGTGTCGGTCCGCTGGCTTCGGCGGCAAACACTTGCAAACCGCTGACACCGAATATCGGAAGGATGGCGATGGTGAACATGATAATACCCAAGCCGCCTATCCATTGTGTCATGCTGCGCCAAAAGAGCAGACCGTGAGGGAGTGCTTCGATGTCATCCAATATTGTAGCGCCCGTGCTGCTGAAGCCGGACATAGTTTCAAAGAAGGCGTTAGTGATGCTGGGTATATATCCACTGATGTAGAACGGTAACATGCCGAAAAGCGAGAAGGCTACCCAGGCAAAGCTGACGAGTACATATCCGTCCCTGCGTGTCAGTTGGCGGTCACCGCCTTTGCCCATGGCTGCCAGGAGTAATCCGGCGCCTGCCGTAATACCTGCTGATACCCAGAAATCTACCAACGCTTCATCCTGGTAATAGAATGAAACGCCCGAGCAAAGCAATAGCATCACCGTCTCCAGCAAAAGGAGGATACCGATAATCCGTATAACCGTCTTGAAATTAATCATATCATATGAATGAAGAATGTTTTTTTTAGTTCTTCATTTAATTAAAGTATTTCTCAATCTTTTTAATCATCATGTTCAGGCAGAATACCACAACGTGATCGCCCGGCAGAATTTGTGTATTACCTGTCACTACTACACCTTCACCCTGACGAATCAAGCCTCCGATAGTGGTTCCCTTCGGCAGCCCGAGATCTTTTACCTGGTGTTTGGTAATTTTAGAGTCGGCTTTCACGGTGAACTCTGCAACATCGGCATTGGCAAAGGTCAGGCATTTTACGTTGCTGACGTCAGCATCCAGCATCATCTGATAGATGTGGCTGGCAGTAATCATTTTCTTATTGATAACCGTACCGATATCAAGGCTCTCCGCCATACCTATATAATCTATGTTTTCTACTTCCGCCACCGTCTTGCTGACGCCCATACGTTTGGCGGCAAGGCAGGAAAGAATGTTTGTTTCCGAGTTTTCCGTCAAGGCTACGAAGGCTTCCGTATTCTTCAGACCTTCTTCGATGAGCAGGTCCATATCGCGTCCGTCTCCGTTGATAATCATGATTTTATCGTCAAGAAGTTCCGTCAGGCGGTTACAACGGTTCAAGTCGTTGTCTATGATCTTCACCTGCATATAGTCGGGTACATATTGGGCGGTTCGCACGGCAATGCGACTTCCACCCATGATCATTACGTTGCGTACATCGGCATAATCTTCCTTGCCGGCTATCTTACGTATATAAGGTACATACTTGCGGGTAGTGGTGAAGTAAACGATGTCATGCAGTTTGATTACATCGTCACCGCGCGGAATCAGTGTTTCGTTGCAGCGTTTGATGGCTACCACGTGATAGGGTTTGTCTGTTTCGGCAAGTTGGTGCAGAGGAATATCCAGTATTTCCGCTTTTTCACGCATCTTGGTACCGATAAGTATCAGCGATCCGCCACAGAATTCCCACCATTGGCGCACCCAACTCATACGTATGGAAGATACGATTTCTTTAGCGGCAAGCATTTCAGGGTAAATCAATGAGTCAACACCCAGTTTCTTGAAGAATTCCTTGTTCTTAGGCAGGAGATACTCGTAATTGTCAATACGGGCAACGGTCTTTTTGGCACCGAGGTTGGTGGCCAGCATACATGCGGTCATGTTACGGCTCTCATCGGGAGTGACGGCTATAAACAGGTCAGCATCTCTAGCCCCCACTTCTTTCAATCCCTGAATGGAAGTAGGCGATGCCGTGACCGTCATTAAATCGAAGTTGGAACTAAGCGTGCTCAACCTCTCTTCATTGTCGTCCATCAATATGATGTCCTGCTTCTCGCGCGACAATAATTTTGCCAAGTGTGTGCCTACTGCGCCGGCACCGGCAATAATAATTTTCATTGCTCTTTAATGCTCTTATTGTTTTGTTGTTCCAATTCCAGAACAGTCTTAGCGTTCTGAGGAGAGATGACAGCCTGTCCAGTCTCTTCTTCCAGTCTTATTCGGGCTTCACGGGCGATGCTTCCGCCACGGCGGGCAATATCTTTATGTTCATCAAAATTCTCCGGGTTACTGACTTCAGAGATTTCTTTGGTTGAAAGTTCTGCCAACATGTTTAATACTAATTCCTTATTAGTCATGTTATCTCGTAGGTTCTCTTTCTTCAGTCCCTTGAAGCGTTTGTACTCTTTGGTGGTTTTATCAGCCCAGGTCTGATAAAGGATATCTGTCAATGTAGCAAACTGCGTGCCTTCCTCCAGTCCACAACGTTTCCACTCGTCGGTTAGTTCTTTGCGTATCTCGATACTTTTCAATCGCTGGTTTATCCAGCTATCAGAATACCCCAAGGTTTTGTACTCCATCATGGAACGCTTGATAGTCAGTTCTGGATCTTGCATTTCGTCCAGACGTTCTTTGGCTATCTGAGCCATCCAGAGCTTAAACGGTTCGGCTTTGGGAGAAGGTATGGATTGGATGAGGCGGAATAATTGTTCGGTAGTAGCTACGTCCGTCAGGCGCATCTTTCCATCGGTTGACAACATTTTTAACTGGTGACAATTTGTCACCGTTTGATTTCCTTCTTCTTTTAATCGCTGTTTAAGCTTGTTCCAGTACTTCCTACCGTCTACACTTTCGGTAAGAACACTTACTACATCCACTACTGAAAAGTACCACTCCTCCGTTTCGTCATCCCAGACCGTGCGTACTTTCTTTTCTTCAAAAACCTTGATGGCTTCTTTCTTTGTCATAATATTATATTTGTTCTATCGTATTCATTATTCCTTCCTCATCCATGCCACACAGATGATACAACTCCTGTATCGTGCCATGTTCTACGAATTTGTCCGGTACTCCTATGCGGTGCACGTGCGGTGTATATTCGTTGTCCGACATAAATTCCAGGATGGCAGTCCCCATACCGCCTTTCCGTATGCCGTCTTCAATGGTGATGATGCGGGAAAATGAGCGTCCTATTTCGTGGAGCATCTCCTCGTCCAGTGGTTTGAGGAAACGCAGGTCGTAATGTGCTATTGAGATGTTTTTTTCTTTTTCCGCCCGTTCGATGGCCTTTGCGGCAATGTTCCCTATCGGGCCGAGGGTAACGACTGCCATATCTTTACCGTCCTTCAGCTTGCGTCCTTTGCCAACCGGGATTTCTTCCAACGGGCATTTCCAGTCCTTCAGCACACCGCGCCCACGGGGGTAGCGGATAACGAACGGACCTTTGTCCGGCAGCTGTGCTGTGTACATGAGGTGGCGTAGTTCGTGCTCGTTCATGGGCGAGGAAATCGTCAGGTTGGGGATGGGGCGGAAGTAGGCCAGGTCGAACACGCCGTGGTGGGTCGGTCCGTCTTCTCCTACCAGCCCGGCACGATCCAGGCAGAGCACGACGGGAAGTTTGAGTATGGCGATGTCATGAATGACATTGTCGTAAGCACGTTGCATGAATGACGAATAGATGTTGCAGAAAGGTTGCATCCCTTCTTTGGCCATACCACCTGAGAAAGTGGCTGCATGTCCTTCGGCAATGCCTACGTCAAAAGCACGGTCGGGCATTGCCTGCATCAGCATATTCATGGAGCATCCTGTAGGCATGGCGGGAGTGACGCCGACGATACGTGGATTCTTTTCGGCAAGTTCCACCAAGGTCTCGCCGAAAACGTCCTGATACAGCGGTGGCAGGTTGTGTGTATCCGCTGTAAAGCGTTCACCCGTTTCGGGATCGAACTTTCCCGGTGCGTGCCAGATGCCCGGAGCTTTTTCGGCAGGTTCGAATCCTTTCCCTTTAATGGTGTGCAGGTGCAGGATTTTCGGTCCCTTCATATCTTTGATGTCCCGCAGGATACGTGCGATGTTCTTCACATCGTGTCCGTTGATGGGGCCGAAGTAGCGGATATTCATTCCTTCGAAGATATTCTGTTGTTGGGCGGCTATCGATTTCAGGCTATTTCCAAAGCGGATAAGTGCTTTACGGCGATCTTCGTTGAGGATGCCCACTTTGAACAGCATCTTGGATACTCTGAAGCGGAGCTGGTTGTATCGGTTTGAGGTGGTCAGGTTGAAGAGATATTGCTTCATGCCGCCTACACTGCGGTCTATGGCCATCTCGTTATCGTTCAGAATGATAAGCAGGTTGTTGGAGCTTGCTGAGGCATTGTTCAATCCTTCGAATGCCAGTCCGCCGCTCATGCTGCCATCGCCAATTACGGCAACCACATGGCGGTCTTTTTCTCCTTTTTCTTCTGCCGCTACCGCCATGCCGAGAGCCGCCGAAATGGAGTTCGAAGCGTGTCCGCAAGTAAAAGTGTCATAATCGCTTTCATCGGGAGAGGGGAAAGGGCGGATACCTTTGAATTTCCGGTTTGTGGAGAATGTTTCCCGACGTCCGGTCAGTATCTTATGGCCATACGCCTGATGGCCTACGTCCCACACGATGCGGTCGTAAGGAGTATTGAACACGTAATGCAGGGCGACGGTCAGTTCTACCGTCCCCAAACTGGCTGCAAAGTGTCCCGGGTTGCACGAAACTTCTTTAATAATGTCCTGCCGCAATTCTTTGCAAATTTCCGGAAGCTGATCAACGCTCAGTTTACGCAGATCTTCGGGATCAGAAATAGAATTTAGCAAGTTATATGTTGTTGGTTCTGTCTTCATCTCTGTTCTGAGGATTACAAATTGCAAAATTAGTAAAAGAAAACGGAAGGTATTCCCTTTTTATAGAAAAAAATATTAATCCAACCTTTGCTCCGTACGTTCTTCACTTGGATGTACCTTTGTACGGAGAAACACTGGAGTCTGTACGGAGATAAGTAAGGTCCGGATACGGTACATGTAGAGTGAAGGCAACCTACTTTTTCATAATTCTTATCAGGGCAACTGCAACAACAGTCTCATAACCGCTCAGAAAGGAATTATTTCACCACAGAGGACACAGAGAGCACAGAGGTTATAATTAT
>ERZ1027087.246-NODE-246-length-33136-cov-7.365769_pt1 | contig 33136 bp, 20 predicted proteins | sample MGYA00519413_ERZ1027087 | MGnify/ENA primary metagenome ERZ1027087 (study PRJEB26926, sample SAMN06164438) | human gut metagenome | biome: ENVO:00009003; feature: ENVO:2100002; material: ENVO:00002003 | host: Homo sapiens | place: USA | collected 2012 ...
ACCGACAAGCCAATTGTGCTCACGAAAAAATTCACACCATTCATCAGTCAGTAAAGTACCGTTAGTCTGTATACAGTTATCAATGGTTCGGCCACCCCCGTACTTCTTCTGCAGTTCCATCGCTTTCTTATAAAAAGAAACAGGACGCATCAGCGTCTCTCCGCCATGCCAGGTGAAAAGAACCTGGGGCATCGTCTGAGAATTAAGATACTGCTCGATAAACTTTTCTAAGAGTTCTTCGCTCATCACATGTTTAGGCAAGTCCTTATAAAGATTTGACTTTTCAAGATAATAACAATAATCACATGCAAGATTACAAACGGCACCCACAGGCTTCAACATTACATAGAGCGGGCGGGAAAAAGGCATTATAGTTGTACTCATGTTCTTAATTTAATCTATAGTAACCATACTCCCCCACCAATCTTTATTTGGTTTCCAATCAGGAGAAAGCATTTGCTTACGAAGTTTCTCCTGCTTCTGCAGCACAGCCGTCCGCCACGTCAATTTCACCTGAGCTTCTTTCAGAGGATTATATTCAGAATCTGCAACAGGTAATTTCGCATCAACTTCAATCAACCAAGCATCAAGCAATGTTTTCAGTTCTCTAACTTTCTCAGGATATTGAATATTAAGTGGTTCGCTCTCACTTATATCCATCGCTAAATTATATAATTCGCAACGCTGGTCTTCATAATAATAAATCAACTTCCAATCTCCCCGACGAATGATGGATGAGGGCTCACCTCCCTGATTCCCATAATGCGGATAGTGCCAGAACAAGGAACGGTCGGGTGTCTTTCCATCTCTGACCACAGGCACCAAGCTGACTCCATCCCTGTGCTGTTCGGGCACTGCCGAAAGTCCGGCAAAGTCGAGTATCGTCGGATAAAAATCAGTACCGATGACCGGAACATCGCATACGGCACCAGCAGTACATCCAGGGTATTGCATCAGTAGAGGAACACGGATTCCCCCCTCCCACTGCCTTCCCTTCCCACCACGCAAAGGAAGCAAAGAAGAGGAATATGCATCACCCGAAGTTACTCCACCGTTATCACTCGTAAAGACAATCAAGGTATTTTCATCAAGTCCCATTTCTTCGACAGCATCCAGCACTGCACCAATAGCATCGTCCATTTGCTTAATCAATCCCGCATATACCGGATTATCCTGCGTTTGGCGGACAGGCAAGGTACGGTCCACCACAAAACCATTCTCCTTTATGCCAGCTTTTTCCGCCTTATTTCTGAAATAATTCCAGTTCTCCTGGGTAGTCTGGATAGGTCCATGCACTGCGTAAAAAGAAAGATAGGCAAAGAACGGCTTCTTCTTATTGCGCTTCTTATGTTCACGCATAAAATCCACCGTTTCATTGCTTAATCGCATGGATAAGTTCTCACCAGCAGGACCATCCGATAATTTGGGATTTTGATAGGGCACAAAATAGCCGCCTTTAGGACTGCCGTTAGTCCATCCACCCTTATTAATTTCAAAGCCATGATCTTCAGGCCATGAACCTTTTTCACCTAAATGCCATTTTCCTGCAATGAAAGTGGTATATCCATTGTCGCGAAGACATTCTGCCAAAGTATATTCTTCAGCAGGAAGATTCCAGGTATAGTCGGCAGGAAGCAATTTATTATGACGTTCCATTGTGCGCCAAGCTTCACCCGACTTTTCTCCGATCCAGTCAGTAATGCCATGACGAGGTGTATATTTTCCGGTCATAATACTGGCACGTGAAGGACTCGACACTTGGCAGGCGGCATAAGCATTGGTAAACTTCACTCCATGCTTTGCCAAACGATCCAAGTTCGGAGTCTCATAATATTGACTTCCCATGCAACTCAAATCATTCCAACCATAATCATCGGCCAAAATAAAAATAACATTCGGACGTTCTCCCCCACGCGCATGGAGTTGAGACGAAAAGGCAAACAGCCCTAAAGGCAGAATCAATCTACCAGTAAAAAACATATTCATCATAGCATCATTTATTAATTACATCTATTTTTTCAATAACGGGAAGCAGATGCCCCCCATAAACTTTCAATATAGCTTGTCCTGTTGTCTCTGTAGCCTCCACCACAAGCATTAATTTCCCATTGAAAGCACGCATATACGAGGAAGAAAACGAAGTCTGATCTGTAGGATTCCCATTACAAGCGGCTTTTAGACTGGCAGCTCCCTCTATATCGAAGAAAAGCATATTATCGGCCCGAGGACATAAGTTACCTTCCTTGTCCACGACTTCAATCATTACATACGCCAAATCTTTTCCATCAGCGGTAATCTCCCGCCTGTCAACTGTGGCGCGCAAGCGATGGGTAGTGCCGGCAGTCCGTATACAAGTACTGTCGGCTGGCATTCCTTTCTCATCATACGCTACCACTTTTATTTCTCCGGGCTGATAGATTACGTCTTTCCACATCAGCCGATAGCGTTCATACTTATCCTTCCAATTCTTCTTCTTGCTTCCCATACTCTTGCCATTCACAAACAGTTCGACCTCCGGATAATTAGTGTAGCAAAAGACGGGCACGTTCTGTCCCAGGCGTTCGGCCCAGTTCCAATGCGGAAGCAGATGTAGTACCGGACAGTTGCTCCACTTGCTCTGATAAAGAAAAAAGCGGTCTTTTTTCATTCCCGCCAAGTCCACAATGCCAAAGTAAGAGCTGCGCGCCGGAGTACCGGCGTTGAAAGGGGTAGGTTCGCCCAAATAATCAAAGCCCGTCCAGACAAACTCTCCGAGCACAAAGTCGCAATCGTCCTGCTGTTCAAACTCCGTATCGGGAGTAGAAGCCCAGTTGGGATATTCCAGGTCGTAAGACGACACATGATAATCTTCGTAATAGGCCCCACGCTTCTCGGTTACAGGAAACTTATATTCGCCACGACTACTAACCGTAGAAGCGGTTTCACTGCCGTATATCACAAAATCGGGATGGGCGGCGTGCTGCTTTTTATAATCATGGGGTTTGTAATTGAAGCCTACCAAATCAACAGCGTCGGCCAGGCCGTTCTTTATGGCCGCCACGTGCCCGTTGAAACCGGCTGTAGTGGGACGGGTAGGGTCTTCCCTATGACAAATTTCAGTAAGCCTGCGAGCTACCTTGGCACCATATTCTTTTCCCTGCTCACGAATTTCATTACCAATGCTCCACATGATAACAGAAGGATGGTTCCGGTCGCGTCGTACCATTGCCTGCAAATCACGTTCTGACCATTCATCAAAGTAATGATGATAACCGTTGGTGGTTTTACCGATCTGCCATTCATCAAAAGCTTCCACTTGCACCAAAAAGCCCATACGATCGCACAAATCAAGCAATTCGGGTGCCGGAGGATTATGGGAAGTCCGGATAGCATTACAACCCATCTCCTGCATAATCTCCAATTGTCGCTCTAGGGCCCGCACATTAACTGCCGTCCCCAAAGGTCCCAAATCGTGATGCAGACAGACACCTTTCAACTTTACAGGTTTCTCATTCAAAAAGAATCCCTCGTCTTTATCAAAACGTATAGTACGGAAACCAAAATTCGTAATATCCGTATCTACCAATTTGTTGTCCATATATACATTAGAGACCAGCTGGTATAAACAAGGCTCTTCCACACTCCACAACGAAGGGCGAGCTATGGTCAAGCTCTGTTCGAACACGCAATCTCCGCAGTCAGCACGTTTCTTAAGAGTTTTTCTCCCTACCATCTTACCGTTGGCATCAAGAATGAGGTTCTCTAGACGAACTTCTTTCGCCTTGCCCGTATGATTTTCTATCCGGGTAGAGATTTGTACTTTTCCCTTCTGTCCAGTCACTTCCGGTGTAGTGACAAACGTCCCCCAATGGCCGATACTAACCGGATCAGTAACAATTAGACGAACATGACGATATAAACCGGCGCCGGGATACCAACGGGAGGACCCCGGCTTGTTCTCCAGACGGACGACCAGAATATTCTTACCGCTATAATTCCATTTGTCTGTCAAGTCGAAGGCAAAAGAGGAATAGCCATAGGGCCACTCGCCCACATATTGTCCATTCAGATAAACTTTAGACAAGCTCATAGCCCCGTCAAACTCCACACGTATCCTCTTGCCAATCATCGAAGCTTCGGAAACAACTTCCGTACGATAATATCCGATTCCGAATGCCGGCAAAGCCCCTGTACGCCCAGTGCGCATCTTAGGTGCTTTGTCACCATCTTCCAGCACTTGTATTGACTGCATGTCGATGCGCATATCAAAAGGCTGGTCTATAGCCCAATCATGGGGAACGCGCACCCGCTTCCATCCACTGTCGTCAAAACCTATCTGAACAGCCCCAGGAACATCACCAAAATGAAACTTCCACGATGTCAACGGAATCTGTTCGCAGGCAACAGCCGATAAGGTACATACCGCCAATATTAAAAACAATATTCTTTTTACCATATAAACCAATTTCTCTATTTCCTTTCTGTTTTAAACGGATATAATTCACTTGAAACATGAGCTTTATCCAATAGTTTGCCCAGTTCCTTTACCTTTTCGGGATATTGTCCAGCCACGTCCAACACTTCCATAGGATCAGTGTTCAGGTTATACAACTCCTGACGCGTTTTGGCAGGGTTATCCACCTGCAAGCGAATCAGCTTCCAGTTATCCCGCAAAACCGCCTGTTTGCCGCCTTGTTCATGGAATTCCCAATATAGGTAGTCGTGCTGTTTTTGTTTCCCGGTGCCGGTCAGTGCCGACAGATAAGAAATGCCATCCAGTCCGACAGGAGCTTTCTCGCCAATCAATTCGCACATAGTAGGCAGAAAATCCCAAAATGCGGACACATGGAAGCTGACTGTTCCAGGCTTTATCACTCCCGGCCAACTCACAATGAAGGGAGTGCGTATGCCCCCTTCATACAGGTCACGCTTCGCCCCCCGAAATCCTCCGCTACTGTTGAAGAAGAACGGATCGTGTCCTCCTTCCTTGTGTGTTCCGTTATCAGAGGTGAACACTACAAGTGTATTCTCCGTAAGCCCTTTTTCTTCCAGCAGATCAAGCACTCTCTGCACATCACAGTCGAGACGGCTGACCATAGCGGCAAAAGTTGCGCGAGGCTTCGGCTGGGCCACATAGCCTCCGCCCTTAAAAGGCTTCTCTACGAATTTCCCGTCATAATCCCCCAACTGGTTGTCCGGCAAAATCAGATCAGCGTGCGGTATCGTAGGCGACAGATAAAGGAAAAACGGCTGCTCTGCATTCTTTTCTATAAAAGAGAGGGCTTTCTCCATAATTAAATCGTGCGAATACACTTGCTTGTCCAACTTCACCATCTTCTCATTCTCAAACAGAAATTCCGGATAGTAGCGGTGAGCATTGGCCTGTCCCAAATACCCGAAAAAATAATCAAACCCCTGCTTATTGGGATGTCCCTCGGTCTGCGGACCTCCCAGTCCCCACTTGCCAATGCATGCGGTTGCATAATTCTTCCGTTTCATGACTTCAGCAACGGTCACTTCCCCATCCGCCAAAGGAAAATCGAACTTACGTCCTTCCGCATCCTCCACACCTTTATTACCGCGGACAAAAGAATGTCCCGTATGCTTTCCGGTCATCAACACACAGCGAGAAGGTGCACTCACCGTACATCCGGCATAGTGTTGAGAAAACCTCATACCGGATTTAGCCAACCCATCGACAGCCGGAGTTTTAATCAACCGCTGTCCGTAGCATCCCAAATCACCGATTCCCAAATCATCAGCCATTATATAAATCACATTGGGCAGACGGTCCGCCCCATTTTGAGCATATCCGCCGACTGGGCAAAGCCCCAGTAAAGCGGGAATCATATAGTAATGTCTCATAATATATATTTTTTAATTAAACGTACTCAATTACCTATTCATCTCTTATAATAAGCTCCACTCTCTATCACTTTATTTAACTCAAATCTCAACCTCTCCACCAACTCCGGATGCTCATCCACTACATTGTTTTTTTCTCCCGGGTCATTCTTCAGATTATAAAGCTGATCTTTCTCTGGCAGATTCCCCAATTCAGTATTGGTCTGTTTATTCATAGCCGCTCCTTTAGCCGCAGGAATATACTTCCATTCACCGTCAGTGATGGCAAGATTATTCTGTATATTCTGTTGTACAACAAAATCACGTCCCTTTTCCGTAGCACTCAGCCATGAATCCAAGTAATTTCGGCTATCCGGTGCCCCTTCTTGAGGAATGCTGATGCCCAGCATAGATGCAAACGAAGCAAACCAATCTACCTGGCTCATCAACTGGTCGGAAACTCCCGAAGTGACCTTCCCTTTCCAACGCAGCAAACAAGGCACGCGGGTTCCTCCTTCAAAAATACTGTACTTACCGCCCCGATACACCCCTGTGGCTTTATGATCACCCAATAATTCTACAGCCTGATCTTTATAACCATCATCAATAACAGCTCCATTGTCACTGGACAATATCACAATCGTATTTTCATCCAATCCCAAGCGCTGAAGCGTTCCCATAATCTGTCCCACGCTCCAGTCAAACGAAAGTAAGGCATCACCACGAGCTCCTAATCCACTCTTGCCTACAAAACGTTCATGAGGTACACGGGGAACATGAATGTCATTCGTGGCCAGATACAGGAAAAAAGGCTCTGTCGCTCCCTGCTGTCGTTCCAGGAACTGAATGGCATGTAACGTAATGCTATCGGCTATATCCTCGTCACGCCAACGCGCTTTCTCGCCTCCCTTCATATAGCCGATACGTGATATCCCATTCACGATGGCCTGATCATGCCCATGCGAAGGGTGAAGGCGTAGCAACTCCGGATTATCCTTACCTGTTGGTTCTCCCGGAAAGTTTTCTTTGTAGCTCACGTATACCGGGTCATTCGGGTCAAGCCCCACTCCTTTCCCATTCTCCATAAACATACAAGGAGTGCGATCGGCCGTAGCCGCCATAATATATGAATAGTCAAAACCTATATCCTCCGGATTCGGTTTCACCACACTGTTCCAGTCTTGCGCACCAGTTTCAGCCCCTAACCCCAGATGCCATTTACCAATAGCTCCAGTCCGGTAACCTGCCGATTTGAACATATCCGCCAACGTATAGCGGTCCGGCTTTATAATCATGGCGGCATTTCCAGCAGCAATACCAGTTCCCTTTCGGCGCCAGGCATATTCGCCTGTCAGCAAGGCGTAACGAGATGGGGTACTTGTTGCGGCAGCGCAATGCGCATTAGTAAAACGAATACCTTCGGATGCCAATTTATCGACATTAGGAGTACTGACAGAAGAAGTACCATTGCAACTCAAGTCGCCATAACCGATATCATCCGCATAAATTAACAACACGTTAGGACGCTGTCCCTTCAATTCGTCCGAAATCTTTTTACCGGAAGAAGAACAAGTCGTGCAAGTCATCGCTCCCAAAGGGAGGAAATAAAAAAGTTTATTCATGGTATATTCTTTAAAATAAAAAAACTGTTTTGTGAATGCAAATATAGCACCCACAAAACAGATTCAAGTTGAAAATCAAAGCAAAGAGGTTGAGAAAACAATCATTTCCTTAGTATTCAGTTGGTCATAGCAATAAACGATATTATTTATAACCTTTATAGTCAGGATTCAGTTGATCAGGAATATCAGCATGAGTATTTTTCAGCCATGTATCCAACTTCCCATATAATTCCCGAGCTTTGGCAGGTTCCGACCCGACCAGATTATTCTTCTCCATCCTGTCTTCCTTTATGTTGAACAATTCCATAGATTGTTCCTCATAATAATAAATCAGTTTCCAGTCGCCCGAACGGATGGTAGAATAAGGCGTTGCCCGAAAATCCAAACCCAGCCCCTTATACCCTTGCAAGTAAGCGGGAAAATGCCAAAACAGATCCCGGTGCACTACTGTAGAGTCATCCAGAAAATCGAAGATATTCTCACCATCCAATCCAGCGGCAGGCGTTCCACCCGCTAAAGAGACTAGAGTAGGATAGAAGTCAACACCAATCACCGGAGTCGACACCACAGTTCCGGCAGAAAGTTTGCCGGGATATTTCATGATAAACGGCACCCTAACTCCACCTTCATACGGCATTCCCTTGCCACCCCGGAGACGGAAGTTGTCTGTGACGGGTTCGGAACCACCATTATCAGAGAAAAAGATGACCAATGTATTATCCGAAAAGCCAAGCGAATCGAGCGCATGACACAAGCGGCCTACGTTCCAGTCCAGATTCTCCACCATAGCGGCATATACCGGATTAGTCTGAAAACGTCCTTTGGCTTTCTTCTGATACTTCTCAATCAAGGCTTGCGGTGCCCGCAAAGGGGTATGCACCGCATGATGCGCCATGTAAAGAAAGAAAGGTTTGTCTTTTGTTTGCTGCCCCATGAACTTAACGGCTTCGTCGGTCAACCGATCCGTCAAATATTCGCCTTCCTTGCCTTCATCCAATCCCAGATGGCATTTCTGTTTCTTGCAGTACGGATAGAAATAAGAATAAGGCGCACCGGCTCTTTCGCCTGCTATATTATAATCGAACCCCTGAGACAAAGGTCCGGTATTGCTCCCGTCTAGGTCGCTGCCCAGATGCCATTTACCAATATGCCCACAAATGTACCCCTGCCGCTTAAGTGCTTCGCCCAACGTAACGAAGTCAGGACGCACATCTTCCGTATTCTTTATCGGTATCAGTTTGCGCTTCGCCTTACTCCCTCGTTCGGAAGGGCTCACGGTATAAACGCCATGCCGCGGGGTATACAACCCGGTCATGAAGCAAGCTCGGCTAGGAGCCGAATTGGCTGCCGCTGCATAGGCATTGTCAAAAAGCACTCCTTCAGAAGCCAACTTATCTATGTTCGGAGTTTCATAATAGTCACTTCCCATTACACCTAAATCATTCCATCCCAAATCATCGGCCATTATGAATACGATGTTCGGCTGCTCATTCTGTGCCAGCAACGGCATTCCAAGTATACAGCTTCCTGCCAACAAGGACAATGAAAAACTTTTCATAAGTAACGATTATTTTGATTCATACAAAGTTTTCAGATATTTCACACGCCAATCCACTCCTTTGCAGGACTTCCGCACGTCAGCCTCTTCCAACTTGAAGGGGGCAAGTAACCCGCTTTCTACAAGAAAAGTGAAATCATTGAGAGCAAGCAAAGATTCCGCACCGGTCGTAGAGTTATCCAAGACAGAATATACGTCTTTATCCGCAAAGCGGTCTCCCGTCCGGGACAGAAATACCATAGCCCGCGCACGGATATAGCTTCGTTCATCATCAAGAAGACACTGGGCCGTTTTCTTCAACGAAACCGCCTCTTTGCCAAAGGCGGCACATGTGGTCAGCCCCCACCAACGCTCCACAGCGTCATCTGATTTCAACGCCTGCTCAAGTCTGGACTTTATCTCATTAAAATCTTCAATCTGCAAATCGGCTACCTCCCTGAAAGTTTCAATACGCTTCTTATTTCTGTTTCCGTAAGCATCCGGATTATCCATTGCCTCTTCCAGGATAAGAGTTTCGGGAAAGAATCCCAAGTCCGCTTTCTCCACCAAATAAGCGCCCAATTCTTTCCTCAACCCAGCTAGCACCTCGCTGTAAACTGGATTTTCGGCCAGATTATTGAGTTCCATAGGGTCTTTTTCCAAATCATAAAGTTCTTCGGCTCCAAAAGGCTTAAAGAAGGACGACTGATTCGCATTCAGTTTATTATCCTTATACAATTGTTTCCACTCCTGGAAAGCCAATTGTTTATATCTATAGAGGGCATAAAGAGACTGAGTGTGGTAAGGCTGATAATTCCGCGCATAACGATACTTGCCTTTACGAATTACCCGGTTGAAGGCATACAATTCGTCGAAACGGTCACCATAACCGAATATGCGTTCCTGCCCTTTTACTGCTCCCTTTCCCAAGAAGGGAGTTCCATCCATTTGTTCGGGCACCTCAACACCTGCCAGATTAAGAACTGTAGGTGCAAAATCCATAAAAGACACCAGGCCATCCTGTCGTGTTCCCACAGGCAAATCTATTTTATCCCTCCATTTCTCCGGTACATAGACCACCAACGGTACATGGATGCCAATATCATCCGTATATCCCTTTGTACCGGGCAGAGACCCACCGTTATCACCGAAAAAGAATATGAATGTGTTGTCCAACACCCCGTCTTCGCGAAGCATGTCCACAAGCTGCCCCAATTCTTTGTCGGCCTTCTGAATACGGTCGTAGAAAGTGGCATAGGTATAACGCATCAGCTTGGTATCGGGAAGGTTGGGATGAATATAAACATCCGCCGGGTTATTCACTGTTTTTTTATTCTCCAAAGCCTGAGGGCCGAAATGCAGGCAAGATTCATGTGAGACCGTATTGTTTCTCTGGTAAAAGAAAGGCTGTTTCTTGTCCGGACGATTGCGCCAGGTAGTGAGGTCGCCTTTCTTCCGGTCCCACGCTTCTTCATCAAACACCACGTTATAGTCGGTTTTCGAAGCATTGCAAGTGTAATATCCGTTCCGGCGCAGATAAGCAGGAAACATGCTCAACCCTTCGGGCATCGGCATCTCCTGCATTTTCCGATGCAGGCTTCCCGCAAAACGCGGAGCATAACATCCGGTTATCAGTGTGGTACGTGCAGCAGAACTGACAGGCGCATTGCTATACGCATTCGTATAAATCAACCCTTCCTCCGCCAAACGTTCCAAATTGGGCGTAACCGCTCCTCTACCCTCATTAAATAAAGCCAGATAATGCGGAGACAAATCTTCAGCAAGAAACCATACGATATTGGGACGCTCGCCTTTTGGGGCATCAGCCGCTACATCGCCATTGGCAGCATACAATGAAGTCGCAGAAGCTATCAAGCCAACCGACGTCCATACTTTTCCTTTTAGCTCCATCTTGTTTTGTTGTTTAAGGTTGTTTATTTATTTTTTCCATTTAAAATTCTCACTCTCCGAATGCTGTTCCATGGCGAGTTTCCGCAATTCATCCACTTTGCGAGCATAAGTGGCACTTAAGTCCTTCTTCTCTCCGATGTCATCCGGCAGATAATAAAGTTCTTCTTTCAGCTTTTCCGGTTTCGACAAGTTGAGACGTACCAGTTTCCATCCGTCTTTTAAAATAGATTGTTTGCCTCCTTCTTCATAAAACTCATAATAGACGAAATCGTGTTTCTTCTGTTGCTGTTCCTTGTTCAAAAGAGTAGGCAGATAAGAGATTCCATCCGTATCGTCCGGCAGATCAATGCCCGTCACCTCACAGATAGTAGGAAGGAAATCCCAAAAAGCAGAAATATGTGACGTTTCACGGTGTCCCTTAATCACTTTGGGCCACGAAAGCAAGAACGGCGTGCGTACACCGCCTTCATACAAATCGCGCTTATATCCCCGGTAAGGACCATTACTGTCAAAGAAATCCGGGTCATGACCGCCTACATGATGCACACCATTATCCGAAGAAAAAATAAAAATAGTGTTATCCCACATTTTCTTCTTTTTCAGTAAAGCGATAATTTGTCCTACATTAGTATCTATTTCGCTCACCATAGCCGCATAGGCAGCTTTGGGCTTGGGCTGGCTTTTGAAGCCGCCCTTCTTGTTACTATTAATGAAAGGAGTTTCCTCAAAAGCATCTTCATACTGACTCAAATCGGGATAATCCAAGTCAGCATGAGGAGGGGTAATGGCAAAGTAAGCAAAGAACGGCTGATCTCTTTTCTGCTTTTTAATAAAATCCAACCCTTTCTCCATTATCAGGAAATGGCTGTACACCTTTTTGTCCAACTGAACTTTCGTTTCATTCTCATACAAGTATTCGGGATAGTAGCGATGAGCCGCTGACTGCGACAAATAGCCGAAAAAGTAATCAAATCCTTTGTTTACCGGGCTTCCGGAAGTTCCCGGCCCGCCAAGTCCCCATTTGCCCACACACATCGTCGCATACCCTTTACCCTTCAGCAATTCGGCAACCGTGATTTCTTCTTTTGGCAAATGCAGGTCGAAACGCCCCTTCTCACTGACAACTCCCTTATTTCCTCTTACATAAGCATTACCGGTATGTTTACCCGTCATCAGGCAACAACGCGAAGGCGCACTGACCGTGGAGCCCGAATAATGCTGCATAAACTGCATACTCTTCGAAGCCAGCTCATCCAGATGGGGAGTTTTAATCTTTGATTGCTCGAAATAGCAATTCACATCACCGATTCCCATGTCATCTACCAATACCAAGACTATATTGGGAAGTTTCTCCGGCCCGGCCGCATTTGCTGTCAACGCCAATTGGGAAGCTGCTGCCACCCCTAATAAAAAACAAACCTTCATATTATTTTTATAATAGATTTATACTAAGTGCTCAATCAAAACTAGTACATATTTATTCCGACATTTTCCACTCATCCGCCCACTTCAGAACCGGCTTTCCATCTTCAAAAGCAATGGGCAACCAAATGTAACGCGCATCTATCGGATTCTTCGGACGCCAGCGGTCGGCCATAAAAATCCATGTGTCCCTCTTTCCCTCCACTGGCAGAATGTAAGTGCTCTGAGAATCAAACGTCAGTTCAGCCTTCTCACCCACACACGGATTAGGCAGGCTCTCCCAAGGCCCCCAAATGGAAGTCGCTCTGGACAGACGCGCTGCATTAGGTTTCCAACCGGTGCAGCCCGAAGTAATCATCCAATATACCCCTTCTTTCTTGAATATGGCAGGCGCTTCATTATGCCCGCCAGGCAATATACGGACATACTTATCCGTATGATACAGATAATCTTCCGTCAATTCCGCAATATGCAAAGTATGGTTTTCTTCAGAAGAGAAAATGTGATAAGCCTTGCCGTCATCATCTACAAACAGTGTCATGTCGCGTGCCATCTGACCGGTTTTCATATCCCGCGCCACACACATGCCGTCTATCACATTCTGTTTCCACTCCTTGCCCTTACGACTGAAATCCTTGAACGAACGAGCTTTGGCTATTTCTACCTCCGACATGTTCTGAGGCCACACACCAGGACATGAACGACTGGCATACAGAAAACGGAACGGACCGACAGGCGTATCACTTTCTGCAACTCCGTATTCAGCGGCAGCATACCCCTGCCCTTTCAGCTCTAAATGAAACCACATCACAAATTTTTTCGTTTTCTCATTATATATCACTTTAGGGCGTTCTATCACACAGCCCTTCTCTATCTTATGCCCGCTACCCGAGGGCATCACCGGTAAGGCAACACCTTCATTCTTCCAATTGTATAAATCAGTTGAAGAATATACCCTGACACCGACCAATGCCGAACTGCTATGTTCGCTCTTATGCTCTCCATACCAATAATAAGTACCATTGTGATAAAGGATGCCACCCCCGTGAGCATTGATATGCACACCGTCCGTATCTTCCCATATTTTTCCGGGATGAAAAGCCGTATACGGTTCTTTCTTCTTTTGATAAACACGTACATAATCGATTTCATAACGTAGGGGTAACAGTGATTCGTCCACTTCACCGCCATTGCCGCCCATGGCCAGATTCAATAAAATATAATGCGGTGTCTTGAACGGATTAATGTGATTGCCCTCGCTCCCGTTTACAGTGGTCGAAAGAGGAATCTCGTTCAGCAATTCATCGTCCAGATACAGGCGGATAAACTCCTGATCCCAATCCATACGCCATACGTGAAACTTAGCAGCCCATTCAGGATCTCTACTGATAAACTTGGCATAAGGCAGTTTGGAACTATTCCATTTAGGAATATCTTTCCGGTTTGTGCCCCAAGCTGCATTTGCCAGAATATGTGGTTCGCCACCTATTTTATAATACTCCATAATGTCTATTTCGCCACACGAAGGCCACGGCTTCTGTATGCCCAATGTCCAGATAGCCGGCCAGGCTCCGGAAGCTACCGGTATTTTGGCACGTACTTCAAAACGTCCGTATAAAAACTCCCGCTTACCCCGAGTCTGAACAGACGATGAAGTATACTCCGCAAACTCCCTGCCCTCTCTCCACGACTTGCCGTCGGCATTATAGTCCGGATTCTTCACCCGTTCTTTTCTTCCTTCTATCACCAGAAACCCATCCTTGCATTCCGCATTTTGCGACTGATACCATTGTAACTCCTTGTTGCGTACGAAACCTTCTTCAAAAATCCAAGAATCAGGGTCAGGGACACCGTCTTTGTCAAATTCATCATGCCACACAAGTTCCCAACCTTCATACTCCGTCGGTTTCTCCTGGCCACATCCTGCCAACACTGCCAGCGCCATACCCATCATACAGTTTTTCCAATACCTTTTCAGCATATTCATCATAAATTTATCATTTAACAAACAACTTATTTCAGTTCACAGTATAAAAAGATTTCAAAGCTATCTTACAAAGAAAATAAATAGAAGGCTGACTCAGGGTTAAAATAAGACCAAAAAGCTCATCAAACCATTCATTTGCAAACCAATAACATAATTTTTGACCTGATTGACATATTTTTCAACCTAATGCGAAAACACGACTGTCTATTGACGACACCCAATCATTACAATATAGAGAGGCAACAAATTCATTTAACAAAAAAACAAACTGATAAAGAAACAAACGACTCAAAATCCACTTCTAAATGAATCAACACGAGTAGCTCTCTCAACTAAGTTTTTTTATATCATTATACATTAAATTCAGGAATAAAGTTTGTCCTGTAAATAAATAAACCTATTTTTGCCACTTATGAAATCTAATCATGAAATATAGAGTTGTGCAAAAAGATGATGAATAAACAAGAAAAATTCGAGCAGATATTCTATGAAATATTCCCAAAGGTAAAAGCCTTTGCCTGGAAAATATTGCAATCAGAAGAAGATGCGGAAGACATTGCTCAAGACGTCTTTGCCAAACTATGGAATACCCCCGAAACATGGGAAGACAAAGAAACATGGCATAACTATATATATACCATGACACGAAACCACATATTCAACTTCCTCAAACATAAAGCCGTCGAACAAAAATACCAGCAGCAATCCGAGCCCGAAGACTACAATTATTATAGTACCGATGATATCCATGACCAGCTATATGCCAAAGAACTGCAACTACTCATTAAACTTACTATAGACCGCATGCCCGAGCAAAGGCGAAAAGTATTCCTCATGAGCCGACAAGAAGATATGTCCCACACAGAAATTGCCGAACGGTTGGGAATCTCAATACGTACAGTAGAGCGTCACATTTATTTAGCGTTGGGAGAACTGAAAGAAGTCCTCTACTTATTTTTTTTCATATTTACCATTGAGTAGTCAATCTGTTTCAGTTGTGTTTATAAAGTAAACGCATCCCGCTGCTCCTTAACTGACATAAGTTAAGGCACCGATGCAGTAATCACCTTTTAAACCTAAGAAACAATAGTAATGAAAACTCTGAGACTCACTTATCACTTGGTCGCAATCCCTGCGGCCTTCTCACTTAGTGCCTGCCACACACAATCCAGCCAGCAGCAACCTACTCCACCGAATATCATCTATATATTGGCAGACGACATGGGATATGGCGATATCAATGCATTTAATCCACACTCGCAAATTCCCACTCCAACATTAGATTCGATGGCATCCGCAGGAATTATGTTCACCGATGCCCATAGCAACTCTTCAGTCAGCACTCCCACACGTTACGGCACGCTAACCGGAAGATACGCTTTTCGTTCCTCACTTAAAAAAGGAGTCTTGACCGGCTATTCTTCCCCCCTGATTGAAAAAGGACGCGAAACAATTGCATCATTCCTCAGCAACCAAGGCTACCAGACCGCCTGCATCGGGAAATGGCATCTCGGACTCGACTGGGTAAAAAAGGATGCCAAGAAACCCCTCTTTACCGGCAACGAGTGGAATGTAGAGAACACGGACAATGTAGATTACACCGCTTATATAAACGGAGGTCCCACAGACTGCGGCTTCGGCTATAGCTGCATCCTGCCCGCATCACTGGATATGCCCCCATACATATATATAGAAGACGGAAAAGTGACAGCTCCCGTAAACGGATATACGGAAGACTATCTCGAAAAAAAAGTAAGAGGTGCCCGCTATCGACATGGCGACGTGGCAGACGACTTCAATCATCAAGAATGCCTCTCCTACTTCACCCAAAAGTCAGAAGAATACATAGCCCGTGCCTCCAGGCAAGACACTCCCTATTTCCTCTATCTCGCACTGACAGCCCCCCACGCCCCATGGTTGCCGGGAGAAGAATTCAAAGGACGCTCCACTGCCGGAGCTTACGGCGACTTTGTCTGTATGATAGACGAAACCGTACGCCGCATATACACAGCCGTAGAACGTAGCGGAAAGGCAGCCAACACATTAGTCATATTTACCTCGGACAACGGTTCGATGTGGCTGGAAGAAGACATCGCACAAACCGGACATCGGGCAAACGGTGCGTGGAACGGTGCCAAGTCCGACCTATGGGAAGGTGGGCACCGAATACCACTACTCGCGACATGGCCCAATGTAATCATGCCCGGAAGCCGTTCAGGACATCTGATATGCTCCACCGATTTGTTTGCTACACTTGCCGACATGCTGGGAACAACATTGCCCCCTCACACGGCCGAAGACAGTTTCAGTTTCTGGCACGAACTATCAGGCAAAAAAATAAAAAAAGAAAGCAAGGAACGGCAATCAATGGTGTATCATTCCGTAAACGGTTTCTTCGCCCTGCGTAAAAACGAATGGGTATTTGTTGACTGCAAAGGTTCCGGTGGTTGGGCATTACCTGAAGAAACAGCCGAAAAGCTGCCTGACACACAATTATACAACCTGAAAAATGATACCACCCAACTCCAAAATGTATTGATCTCTCACCCGGAAATAGCCCGGGAAATGAAAAGGGAACTGGAAGCCATTAAAACGAAAGGCTGAAAAATCACCTTGATGCATATTACCCAAAATTCAATCATCCTATAATATCATGAAAACAAATTCCCAATTATTGTTATTACTATCTCCTTTTTGTACATTCCACATAAGCATGGCACAAGATGCCTCTAAACCGAACATAATACTGATTATGGCCGACGACCTGGGATGGGGAGATGTAGGCTTCAACGGTAACACCCGTATCCAAACTCCTTGTCTGGACAGGCTATCTTCCGAAGGAGTGATATTCGATCAATTCTATTCCTCTGCCCCCCTTTCATCACCTACCCGTGCCAGTGTCCTGACCGGTAGAAACGCTTACCGAATGGGGGTGTTTGCTCCCAATGTAGGTATCCTGCGTCCGGAAGAGAAAACTTTGCCCAAGTTATTGAAAGAAAAAGGATATACGACAGGACATTTCGGTAAATGGCATTTAGGTACGCTTACCTACAAAGAAGTAGATGCCAACCGGGGACGGCCGGAAAATAAACATCTGTTCAATCCGCCATCCGAGCATGGATACGATGATGCTTTCGTGACGGAATCCAAAGTTCCCACCTTCGATCCGATGTCGGCACCCGTATCCAACAACGGACGTTTTTGGGATTATCTGCCGGAATATGAAGAACGGAAAACGTATGGAACATACTATTGGGACATCAACGGGAACAAAGTTACGGAAGAACTTCGGGGTGATGACAGCAGAATTGTCATAGACCGGACACTTCCTTTTATCGATCGTTCACTGAAACAAGGAAAACCTTTTCTAGCTACAGTCTGGTTTCATACTCCACATCTGCCTTGCGTGGCCGGTCCTGAGCATGCTGCGCTCTATAGCGATCTACCTTTGGAAGAAAGAAATTACTACGGCTGCATTACGGCAATGGACGAACAAATAGAACGCCTGGTAAACTTCCTGAAGCGGAAAGGCATCTATGAAAATACTGTTATTTTCTTCTGTAGCGACAATGGTCCCGAGCTGAACACTCCCGGAACAGCCGGTATCTTCAAAGGGAAAAAACGCTCCCTGTATGAAGGTGGCATCAGAGTTCCGGCATTTATGGTTGGAGGAAAAGGGAAATTACCTGGACATATCACACAACCTTGCAGCACATCCGATTATCTGCCCACCATCTTAGAAATGACCGGGCTATCTCAACAAGGTCTATACGAACTGGACGGAGAATCATTCCTACCTTTCCTTTCCTCAGAAAAAGCCACGCGGAAAAAGCCTCTTGTCTTCTGTTCGGGCACACAAGGAGCAGTTGTTACCTACGATTATAAATTATATTATAATAAAGGGAAGTTTGAACTGTACAAACTGCCGCAGGATCCGTCCGAACAAAATGACATCAGCGCATCTCATCCGGATGAAGTTAAAAAACTCTCTGGCTATTTACATCAGCAAATGTCTGCCTACCGAAATTCATTTGAAGGAGAAGAATATGGCACTTCTTCAGTAGAACGAATGAAACAGAAGTGGGAAGGGATATTTGCAAAGTAAGATTTAGTAAGATAAATAGTAAAACCAATCGCTTCAAATTATTATGGAAAAGTATTTTTTACCCATGTTAACCCTATGTATGAGTAGTGGTTACCTTCATGCCTCCACCCCCAAAAACCGCATGAACATCGTATTAATAATGGCCGATGACTTTGGCTATGAATGCATTGGAGCCAATGGTGGCAATTATCAGACCCCGCATATCGACAAACTCGCCGAAGAAGGCATACGGTTTGAACATTGCCACTCCAACCCGCTCAGCACCCCGAGTCGAGTACAGTTAATGACGGGTAAGTACAATGTTCACAATTATGTAGCTTTCGGCAAACTAGACAGAGGAGAGGACACTTTTGGCAACATTTTAAAAAATGCAGGATACGCAACGTGCATTGCCGGCAAATGGCAACTGGGCAAAGAGAAAGACTCACCCAAACATTTCGGTTTCGACACTTCCTGTCTGTGGCAACAGACTGCAAGCGCAGTGGATGAGCAAGGACACGACACCCGTTATGCCAATCCCGTCATGGATATAAACGGTGAAACCATCGAATACCCCCAAGGCACATTCGGTCCTGATATATCTTGCGATTTTGTATTGGATTTCATAAAAAGACACAAAGAATCGCCTTTCTTTGTATATTATCCGATGGCACTGACACATTGTCCCTTTGTCTCCACACCTGACTCCGAAGAATGGTCCCCCATGCGCTCCCCCACTTATAAAGGAAATGCCGTACACTTTCCAGACATGGTGGAATATACCGACAAGTTAGTAGGGCGCATCTTAAAGCAGCTGGATGAATTACAACTTCGAGATAACACACTGATCATATTCACCGGTGACAACGGGACGGACAGCCCAGTGATCTCCATGCTAAACGGAAAGCCATACCCCGGTGGCAAAGGAAAAACCATAGACTCCGGTACACACGTACCACTGATAGTATCTTGCCCGCAAGGTGAAAAAGGGAAAGTCAACAAAGAACTGATAGACTTCACTGACTTTCTACCGACTTTGTGTGATGTTGCCGGGATTAATCGTCCTACAACCCCGGAAACCGATGGTAAAAGCTTCTATCCGCAACTGTACGGAAAGAAAACAGAAGCAAGAAAATGGATATACTGCTGGTATGCTCCCCGGCAGGTATATGATGAAAAAGCAACAGTCTTTGCACGCGACCGGAAATATAAACTATACCGGTCCGGAGAGTTCTATGACATAGAAAACGATTTCTATGAAAAATCACCTATCACAAAACCCAATATGACCGGAAAACAAAAGAAAATATTCAAGGCATTGCAGACAGTGATCAACAAATATGAAGACGCTGCGAAGAAAAAAAATAAAATTTCAAAAAAAGCCATTTACCATTGAGTAGTTACTCCTGCCTAGTTGTCTTTTCTATATAAAAGCAATAACAATGAAAGATTATATCAGACAAATCATTCGGATATTCACAAGTTCTTCTTTGGATAAGACAACCAGAAAAGAAGTGCACCAATGGTTGGTAAGTCCCGAACATGCCGATGAAAAAGAGGCGGCATTGCATGAGCTATGGATAGAAACCGAAGGTCGTCCGAGCAAGAATATGCACGAATCATTGAAAGCCGTTTATCGCAAAGCGGGTGTAACCGCTTCTCAAAAAAGACAACGCTACTACCTGAAGTTCACGCGCTATGCAGCAGCCGTAACACTCTTGGTTCTGTCCGTATCTGCCACCTACTTTCTGACCAAAGCCGAATACTCAGAGATAGCTATGGTAGAAAATTACACCCGTGCCGGTGAGATGTTGTATATCGACTTGCCGGACGGAAGTAAAGTACAGACCAATTCAGGTACATTATTACTCTATCCTGAAAAATTCACAGGAAATACCCGCACGGTCTTCCTACTCGGAGAAGCTAATTTTAAGGTAAAGCCTAATCCGGAAAAGCCATTTATAGTCCGTTCCAACACACTATCAGTCACAGCTTTAGGAACAGAATTTAACGTAGCGGCCTATTCCGATAAAAATGAAATAGTAGCTACCCTGCTTGAAGGAAAAGTAAGGGTCGTATGCGGCATAGAAGGAGAAAAGTACATCCTGCATCCGGGTCAGCAAGTCTCTTATCTGAAAAATACAGGCGCAAGCTATCTGACGGATGCCAACGTGGAGGATGTCACTGCATGGCAGAGAGGTATGCTGGTTTTCCGAAGCGTCACGGTGAAAGACATGATGATCACATTGCAGAGAAAATACAATATTACAATCCAATATAACGAAGCCCGCTTCAACAACGACAAATACAATTTCCGCTTCTCCGAAAAAGCAACTATTCAGGAAGTGTTTGCCGTTATGAAAGAAGTTATCGGTGGATTTGAATATACTGTAGAAAACGATGTATATACCATTCAATAACAGAGAAACATTGTTTAACCTTTAAATAAACAGAAAGTATGAAAAAAAATATCCGGGAAAAGGTTGCCGCCTCATCCCGGATGTGAAATCTTAACTTTTAGTATTTACATAATACTACAACTAGGAAAAAAATTCTAATATCATGAGTTTAACACTAAAAACTTTACAAAGATATGAACATATATCGATTAAAAGCTAAAATTATAACTTTTTTTTGCTGTTTGTTGCTCTCACAGACAGTAGTTTTCGCCCAAAATGCGAAAAAAATATCCATTAAAAAAGAAAAAGTCTCTTTGAAAGAGGTATTGACCGAAATTGAAAAACAGACTAAAATGTCAGTTGCCTATAATGAATCACAATTAGGCGCCGATAAAACCATTTCACTGAATGTCGTTGACGCGACAATAGAAAAAGCCCTTGACCAAATATTGAAAGGTACAGGATTTGCTTATAAAATCCAGGGAGACCATATCATGATCGTACAAGAGCCTAAACAAGAGAAAGGAAAATCCAAGAAGATAACCGGACAGGTATTAGATGATCAAAATATGCCCCTGATTGGCGTGAACATCGTTGTAAAGGGGAAACCCGGTGTAGGTGCCATTACAAACATAGACGGAAATTTTACTCTGGAAGTGAATCAGGGAGATGCGATTGAGGTCTCATACATCGGCTATGCCCCACAAACGCTAAAAGTTACGGATAATAATATCTATAATATCCAATTGTCAGCAGACGCTGAACTATTGGAAGAAGTTGTTGTAACAGCGTTAGGTATCAAGCGTAAGTCAAAAGCATTGGGATATAACCTCACTGAAGTAAAATCTGATGAAATCACTACGGTAAAAGACGCGAACTTTGTAAACTCACTGACCGGAAAAGTAGCCGGACTACAAATTAATAGTAGTTCTTCGGGTATCGGAGGTTCTACCAAAGTAGTGATGCGCGGTGTGAAATCTATCAGTAAAAGCAACAACGTGTTGTACGTAGTTGACGGTGTTCCTTTGAATAATACAAATGGAGGCGATGTCGAAAAGAACCAAGGTTTTTATACTGCAGCTCCCAAAGGTGAAGGCATTGCCGACTTTAACCCGGAAGACATCGAGAGTATGTCAGTATTGACAGGTCCTGCGGCAGCGGCGCTTTACGGTAGTAATGCAGCCAATGGTGCAATCCTGATTACCACGAAGAAAGGAGCTGCCGGCAAACCTAAAATAACATTATCGCATAACACGGATTTTTCCAACCCATTCGTAACTCCGCGTTTCCAGAACACATACGGCAACAAACCGGGCGAATTTTCGAGCTGGGGAGACAAATTGGCAACCCCTTCTTCCTATGATCCTCTGAATTTCTTCCGTACAGGTTATAATACCACTACTGCCCTGTCCATTTCACTGGGTAATGAAAAGAACCAGACTTTCGCATCGGCATCTTCCACAACAGCCGAAGGTATCATTCCGAACAATGAATACCAGCGTTATAACTTTACAGTTCGTAATACCTCCAATTTCTTTAATGACAGAATGACATTGGACTTAGGTTTCAGCTACGTGATTCAGAAAGACCAGAACATGCTCTCGCAAGGACAATACTTTAACCCGATTGTTCCTCTCTACCTTTTTCCTCGCGGTGAAGACTTCACCCCCTATCGCATGTACGAACGTTATGACGAAGGCCGTCAGCTGATGACCCAACACTGGCCTTATGGTGAAATGGGCATGGCAATGCAGAATCCATACTGGATCATCAACCGCAATATGTTCAATAACGACCGGGATCGTTATATGGCAAATGCCGGATTGAAATATAAAGTGTTCGATTGGATGGATATCAGCGGACGTGTACGCATTGACAATGCCAACACCCGACATACAAAAAAACTTTATGCCAGCACAGATGCCAAATTTGCTCAAAGCAAAGGATATTATGGCGACCGTAAGGACGTAGACAAACAATTGTATGCTGACTTCCTGGTCAATATCAACAAACGTTTCAATGATTTCGACCTCACTGCCAATGTGGGTGCCAGCATCCAGGACGTAAGTATGGATTATGTAGGTGCGGAAGGTCAGTTAAGCATGATTCCCAACTTCTTCACTTTGCATAATGTAGATTTGGGGGCAAATAATTCGCGCATCAAACAGGATGGTTGGAAAGAACAAACCCAATCGGTATTTGCCAGTGCGGAACTGGGATGGAAAAGCATGATTTACCTGAGTGCTACAGCACGCAACGACTGGTCATCGGCTTTGGTCAACACACCCAACAGTTCTTTCTTCTACCCATCTGTAGGTCTTTCAGGAGTAATCACTGAAATGGTGAAGTTGCCGAAGTGGTTGACATTCTGGAAAGTGAGAGCTTCTTATAGTTCCGTAGGTAATGCACCTTCACGTTATCTCACAATCCCGACTTTCGGCTACAGTTCGAGTGGAGAATTTGAGACCAACACCCACATGCCGGTACCAGAACTGCATCCAGAGCGGACCAAATCATTTGAAATAGGTACAAATGCCAAATTGTTTGACGGGCATGTTGGCCTCGACTTCACCTATTACAAATCAAATACATACAATCAGACATTTGAGGCCAAAGCTTCCGCTTCCTCCGGATACTCAACATTCTATATTCAAGCAGGTGATATAGCAAACTGGGGTATTGAAGCTATGGTATCTTACGAAAATAAGTTCGGGGACCTGAACTGGAACTCACAGCTTACTTTCAGTATGAACCGTAATGAAATAAAAGAATTGGTACGTGATTACCCGGATCCACTTACGGGTGAATTACTCAACATTCCCAGTCTGGAAGTTTCCAAGTTTGGAACATATCGGATGATACTGGAAGAAGGCGGCTCAATGGGCGATATATATGTAACCAGCCGTTTGCGCCAAGATGGTTCCGGATTTATTTATGTAGATCCCGATACCAACCAGCTCCAGACAGTAGAAGATTTACAGAAGGTAGGTAATGCCAATCCGGATTTTAACTTAGGTTTCCGCAACAACCTTTCCTGGAAAGGCTTTAACCTGGGCTTCTTGCTGACTGCCCGCATTGGTGGAGAAGTGATGTCAGCCACTCAGGCTATACTCGACAAATACGGAGTATCGGAAGCGTCAGCAATCGCACGTGACAATGGTGGCGTAACAGTCAACTTCGGTAAACTCGACCCACAGTATTTTTATGAATATATTGGCGGAGGTGATACCGGCATGTTATCTAACTATGTGTACAGTGCTACCAATGTACGCTTGCAAGAACTAACTTTAGGCTATAACTTACCGAAGAAATGGTTTAATGACAAATTGAATATGACAGTTTCCCTCATAGGACGTAATCTTTGGATGATTTACAACAAAGCCCCGTTCGATCCGGAAAGTATCGCATTTACAGGTACCTACTTCCAGGGATTGGATTACTTTATGCAACCCAGCTTGAGAAATGTCGGATTCAGTGTAAGAATGCAATTCTAAAAATAATACTATCATGAAGAACTATATATTAAATATTGGAAAAGGAATGATTTTTGCCGGAGCCATCTCCCTGGCATCCTGCACCGGATGGTTTGATAATGTCCCCCCTTACGAAGCCACCGAAGACATACTGGAAGGAGATAACGTGAAAGTCGGAGCTTTCTTCCCTCAATTGCAACGCAATGTGGTCTCTACGCATAACAATCAGTTTCAATTGTCGCAAAACTTGGTAGGAGATATCTATTCGGGTTACATGGCCATTCCCACCAATTTCAACAGCAATAAGAACAATGCCACCTACTTCTTCCAGGATAATTGGCTGAATAGTCCGTTCGAAAAAGTATATACCCAGGCTATCGGTGCCTATATCGAAATTAAGAAAAGCGTAGATGGCGATGAAAACTCCCACATCTACCAATGGGCGCAGATTCTTAAAATTGCTTCCATGCATCGCTTTACCGATATGTGGGGGCCTCTGCCTTACACCCAGGTAGGAAGCGGTTCGATGACCACTCCATACGACAGCCAGGAGACTGTTTATATGAGGTTCTTCGAAGAACTGGACAAAGCGGCTGAAGTCCTGACCAAGTTTACCGTGAACAATCCCGGTTCAAAACCTATGGCAGAGTACGATTTGGTCTATGGAGGCGATTACAGCAAATGGGTGAAATTTGCCAATTCACTACGTCTGCGTCTAGCAATGCGTCTAGCTTTCGTAAAGCCGGAAGTTGCAAAAGAACAAGCTGAAAAGGCTATATCTCATTCATTAGGGGTAATAACTTCAAATGATGATAACGCCGGGGTGAAAACGGTGGGAGCCAATGACGTAGTTAATCAACTATACACAATGTGGGCCAATTATAAAGACATTCGTATGGGAGCTTCCATTTGGTCTATACTGACAGGTTATGAAGACCCACGTTTGAGTAAAATGTTCACGCAAGGTACCCTGAATGAGACATCCGGTTACTTCGCTCTTCGAACAGGCCTCAACTTGGACAGCAATAAAGACTCGCGGCTAGGATACTCTTCCCCGAACATACAAAGTAACACTCCAATAATCTGGATAAATGCAGCCGAAGTTGCTTTTCTTAAAGCCGAAGGTGCTTTAAGAGGATGGAACATGGGAGGTGCTACTCCTCAAAGTGCTTATGAAGAAGGTATTCGCCTTTCTTTCAACGAATGGGGAGCAAGTGGTGCCAATGAGTATATGACGGATGAAGTGAAGACAGCCGCTAACTATATAGATCCTCTAAAGTCGTCCAATAACATAAGTGCTGTCAGTAACATAACCATTGGCTGGAAAGAGAATGATTCCAAGGACAAGAAGCTTGAACGTATTATCACCCAGAAATGGATTGCCACGTTCCCAAATGGTCAGGAAGCCTGGACGGAATTCCGCCGTACCGGTTATCCTAAATTATTCCCTGTAGCAGTCAATAATAGCAGTGGAACAGTTGATACGGATATTCAAATACGCAGACTGCCATTTGCCAAATCAGAATACACTTTAAATCCCCAAAACATACAAGAAGCCATTCAATTATTAGGTGGTCAGGACAACGGTGGCACCCGTTTATGGTGGGATATAGAAAATAAATCAATAAACTAAAAGTAAGTAAATCATATGAAAAATATATTGAAAACTATCGGATTAGTATTTGGCTTGGGATTGTTTATGCAAGCATGCGATGACTGGACCATGCCCGAAGCAAATATAATACAAAATCTGGATGGAACTCCCAAATCAGAAGAATACTACAGGAAATTAAGAGCTTATAAAAAGACGGACCACCAAATAGCTTTTGGGTGGTTCGGCTTTTGGAACGGAGGCACATCAACTTCTGCAAGAGGTTCATTGCGCAGTGCACCCGACAGTATGGATATCATATCTATATGGGGAGACAAATATAACTTAACTCAAAATCACATAGATGATATGAGATACGTACAGGAGGTATATGGAACAAGAATCACATTCACGCTTTTCTCTCACAATATGTCCAACTTATTCAAAGGAGGAGTATGTCCGTTTGAAAACAAGGCAGAAGATATTCCCGCAGCAGCAAAGGCATTATCCGATTCTATCTTCAAATATGGTTATGATGGGATAGATTTTGACCACGAATGTTCAGCCGGTGATCTCTTCTACAACAAGGATAACATGACTACGCTATTACGTGAAATGCGCAAAAATTTAGGTCCGGACAAACTAATTATGGTAGATGGACATATCAGTTACATTACGGAAGAAGGATGGCAATATGCTGATTATGCCGTATCTCAAGCATATAATACTTCTGCTCCTTCCAGACTCCAAAGCCGTTACAACGGAGTCAGTAAATATATAGGTCCGGAGCGCCTCATTGTAACCGAGAATTTTGAGTCCTATTGGAAAAATGGCGGTGTAACCTATACAGATGAAGAAGGTAATAAAATGCCCTCCTTATTGGGCATGGCCGGTTGGCATCCCGAAGAAGGACGTAAAGGAGGATGCGGAGCATACCATATGGAATATGAATATGCACACGATCCGGAATATAAGTTCATGCGACAGGCCATTCAAATAATGAATCCGGCCAATCCCAACAATTAAAAACTGAACAAATCATGAAAAATATAGCAAAAATAGGAATAATATTCATGGTTGCTCTTTTGGCAGCCTGCCAATCAGAATATGATGTGATAGAGAATGGGGTATTCCTGACCGATGCGCAGAAATCCCAATCAAAAAAAGTAACTATTGACGATACGGGAGCCAAAACTGTTATCTCTTCCCGTTTAGGTACCATGATGACAACGGACGTAACCGTTGAATACGGAACAGATGCAACGGCACTGCAAGCATATAATCAGAAAAACGGTACAGATTATCAGTTGTTGCCGGAAAAATTTTACAGTTTTTCGGAAAGTACGACAACAATCAAAGCTGGTGAAATCGGTTCATCACCGACAAACTTGATAATAAAGCCTTTTGATGAAACTATCGACGCAACCCAAAAATATGCTATCCCCGTAGCTATAGTCAATGCAAACGGAGCCGAGAAACTATTGTCTTCATCTTCTTTAATAGTACTTTTGGATCAGATAATAGTAACTACAGTACCATATTTAGCCAATGGTAATGCTATTTCTATTGTTCCAGAACCTATGATAGAAGGGCTTTCATCATGGACATTAGAGTGGAATTTATGCATGGATGCATTTAACAGAAACAATGTGACTCAATGGACTATAAAGGGAGCCGACGGGAAAAACAATATTTATACTCGCTTCGGAGATGTTACCTGTGAACAAAACCAATTCCAGGCTAAAATAGGTTCTGGGAAACCACAAAGTATTACACGCTTTACGGCTAATAAATGGTATCATCTGGCATTAACTTACGATGGAACAAACATACGTTTCTATGTAGATGGGGTACTGGATTTTACAACTCCGCATGCTCTTCCGGGAGAAGTTTTCGAGATGAAAGAAATAGGCTTTGCAAATAGCGTAAATACTGCCTATACATTGAAGGGAAGTATTAGCGAACTTCGCGTATGGTCTGTAGCTCGCAGCCAAGCTGAAATCTCGAATAATATGTATGTTGTCTCACCTCAGACTCCGGGATTGGAAGTTTATTGGAAGTGTAATGAAGGAAGCGGAACCATAATCAAAGATTATTCCAGTCATCAAAGAGATGGCAAACTTGTGAAAGAAGCAACCTGGAAGACTGGTGTACGTTTTCCAGATGACGGAGAATGATTCTGATTCCAAATATCATCGATTATAATCAGCTTTTATAAGATAACGAGAGCGTTTCCTGAAATGAAACGCTCTCGTTACTAAAACCTAACTATTTTCCCGGAAACAACCCTATTTATATATGAAGAACATTTTAACAGACCATATAACGATAAAGTTGGGGTATTCTATTATCGGATTCAATTCTCTATTTTTTTTATCTGCCTGCAACCATACTTCCCGAAGAGAAGGAAAAGATGCGGAACGTTACAACATCGTCTACATCATGACTGATGACCATACCGCCCAAATGATGAGTTGTTATGACAAGCGCCACATCCACACCCCTAACCTCGACCGTATTGCGGCTGACGGTGTTCGTTTCACCTCCAGCTTTGTGGCTAATTCGCTAAGCGGTCCCAGCCGTGCGTGTATGCTCACCGGAAAACACAGCCATGCCAATGGTTTTACCGACAACACCACCTGCGTCTTCGACTCTTCACAACAAACTATGCCCAAACTCCTGAAAGCGGCAGGTTACGAAACCGCCATGATAGGCAAATGGCATCTCGAAAGTTTACCGACAGGATTTACCTTCTGGGAGATTCTACCAGGACAAGGAGACTATTACAATCCGGACTTCATCACCATGGACAACGATACCATACAAAAGAAAGGTTATCTGACAAATATCATCACAGATATGAGTATCGACTGGCTGGAGACGCAGAGAGACAAGAACAAGCCTTTCTGCCTGTTCATTCACCACAAAGCAGCCCACCGCAACTGGTTGCCGGAACTGAAATACCTGTCCGAATACGAAGACCAGACTTTTGAACTTCCCGAAAACTTTTACGACGATTACCATAACCGCACAGCCGCCGCCTCAGCCGAAATGAGCATCCTGAAACACATGGATATCATGTACGACACAAAAATGCTGAGCGAAAAAGACGATTCACGGCTAAAAGCAACTTATCTAAAGTTCATAAGCCGTATGACCGACGAAGAACGGGCACAATACGATGCCTTTTATTCTCCACTTATCCAAGAATTCTATAAAACCAAGCCGCAAGGAAAAGAACTGGCGGAATGGAAATATCAACGCTACATGCGCGACTATGCCAAGGTGATAAAATCCTTGGACGACAACGTAGGACGCGTACTGGACTATCTGGACGAAAAAGGCCTGTCGGACAACACCCTGGTGGTCTACACCAGCGACCAAGGATTCTATATGGGCGAGCACGGATGGTTTGACAAACGATTCATGTACGAAGAATCCATGCATACGCCATTAATAATGAGACTTCCCCGCGGACTAAACAAGCGGGGCGACATCCCCCAGTTGGTCCAGAACATTGATTATGCCCCCACTTTCCTGGAACTGGCCGGAGTGTCCGTCCCCGAAGACATGCAAGGCGTATCGTTAGTACCCCTGCTGAAAGGCGAGTCGCCTGACGACTGGCGACACTCCTTATACTATCACTTCTATGAATACCCGGCGGAACATGCCGTAAAACGGCATTACGGTGTACGGACGGAACGGTACAAACTGATACATTTCTACAATGATATCGATGTCTGGGAATTGTACGACCTAAAAGAAGACCCTTCGGAAATGAACAACCTGTACGGTCGGGAAAGCACCGAAGAAATAACCCGCCAATTGAAGGATGAGTTGAAAACTCTTCAACAACAATACGGTGCTCCCATATCCTTATAAATAACAAAAGATCATGAAACACACTTATTGGTTATCGGGACTGGCCGTCCCCTTCTGCCTGCCACAACAGGCAATGGCAGAGAAACAGCCGCATATCATCTTCATAATGACCGACCAACAACGTGGAGACGCGATAGGGTGTGCGGGAAACGACCGAATCATAACCCCGAACATAGACGCCCTGGCAGAAGACGGCTTTTTATTCAACAACGCTTATTCCGCCACCCCCAGCAGCACCCCGGCACGCGCAGGATTGCTGACCGGACTTTCGCCCTGGCATCACGGCATGCTTGGTTATGGCAATGTGGCGGAACATTATAAATTCGAGATGCCGCAAATGCTACGTGATCACGGCTACCTCACGCTGGGCATCGGTAAGATGCACTGGCGCCCTCAAAACGCCTTGCACGGTTTTCATGCCACCATCCTCGACGAAAGCGGACGGATAGAATCGCCCTATTTCCGCAGCGACTACAGAAAATGGTTCATGACCGTCGCGCCGGGTAAGAATCCCGATGCTACAGGAATTGGTTGGAACGATCACGCCGCCTCTACCTATAAACTATCCGAGAACCTACATCCCACAGTTTGGACAGGCGACGTGGCCGTAAGTACCATCAAGCATTATGAAGGTGAACAGCCGCTATTCTTGAAGATATCATTCGCCCGTCCTCACAGCCCTTACGATCCTCCGCAACGGATTCTGGAGATGTACGAAAACATAGAAATCCCCGCCCCCGCCGAAGGAGAGTGGAGCAAGCATATAGGCAAAGACATCACCAATCCCAAAGCTGATTCTTCCGCCGCATTTGCCCAATTCAGCACCGAATATGTAAAGAATACCCGCAAGCATTATTATGCAGCCGTCACTTTTATCGACGAACAAGTGGGAAGAATCGTAAAAGCGCTCAAAGAGAAAGGCATGTATGACAACACAATTATCTGCTTCACTTCAGACCATGGGGATATGATGGGAGACCATCATTCATGGCGGAAAACCTATGCCTACGAGGGTTCTGTAGCCATCCCGATGATTATAAAAACTCCGAAAGACGTGGAAGGCGTACACTGCAGAGGAAAAGTCATCGAGAATCCGGTAGAGTTGAGAGACATTCTGCCCACATTTTTAGATGCGGCGGGGGTAGAAACGCCCGAAGCAATGGACGGCCGTTCAATGCTAAAACTTATAAAAGAAGAAAATCCACAGTGGCGGCGCTGGATAGATATGGAGCATGCCACCTGTTACTCGGAAGAAAACTATTGGTGTGCGCTTACAGATGGAAAGATAAAATATATATGGTTCCTGCGCACAGGTGAAGAACAACTGTTTGATTTAGTGAAAGACCCGCACGAAACAGTGAATCAGATAACCAACAGGAAATACCGGAAGCAAACAGATGAACTGCGCCGCGCAATGGCAGAGCACCTGAGCGAACGTGGCGACAAATGGGTGAAAGACGGACAGTTGCAGAAAAGGGAGAAAACCCTGCTTTACAGTCCTAATTATCCTTCAGGACTGCCAACTAAAAAGTAACGAATAAACAAGAAAACATACATGACCATGAGAAACAGAATGAAAACAGAATATATTGCCATTGCATTCGGCTTGTTGGGCTGTACCGGTCACCAGCCGACATACGAATACATCTTTGAAGCAGAACCCGTAGACTTACAGGTGAAACAAATAGAAGGCGGGTATGAAGTGGAAGGAACATCCGCCTTGCAAGTACCGGGGCACTTCACCTGGGGCGGATCGGTGAGCAAAGCCGAAGATGGAAAGTATTACATGATCTACTCCGCACCCGAAACAGGAGTACATCCCTTCAACAGCGCCTGGATATTCGGCTCTAAACTCGGCCTGGCGGTTTCTGAACGTCCCGATGGTGGTTTCCGCCAGTTGGGCTTCTTCTACAACCAGGACGGGTTTGCCGCTGACACTTCCTCGTGGGATGCCCAAAGCACTTCAAATCCGCATGTGCGCAAGTTTGGCAACAAATACTACCTGTACTATGCGGCAACAGTAGATCCGGGCAATGACAATGTGCTTTCAGAAACAGACACTCTACCCAAAAGAGACAGGGTACAGCAGAACCAGAAAATCGGCGTAATCGTGTTCGAGTCGTTTCCCGACCTGCTGAAAGGAAAGTTCACACACTCGGACAAGCCGTTGCTTGAGCCGCGCACGCGGGTGAAGCCCGACAACGTGCTGGCTCCCTCACCCCAGGGTACAGAGCCGAAGCCGGATAACCTGATTGTGGTGAACCCTGCCGTAGTCTATCGTCCCACCGACGGCAAATACTTGCTATTCTTTAAAGGGAATATCTACGACCCGCATTGGCGCGGCATTCACGGAGTTGCCATCAGCGACCACCCGGACGGTCCGTTTACAGCTTTGGATGAACCCGTCTTCCATCTGGAAGGTGTGGAAGGAAAACTATCAGCAGAAGATCCTTACGTATGGTATCACAAGCGTGACAAGTGTTTTTATGCCGTATTCAAGGACTTCAACGGAAAGTTCACCAAAGGAGACGCATGCCTGGCCATCATGCGTTCGGACGACGGCATCAAGTGGCAGCTACCCCAACATTCCTTGTTCATGAAAAAGGAGTTGATACTGGCAAACGGAGATACCGTGAAAGTTAAACGCCTGGAACGCCCGCAACTGCTGTTGAATGAAGAAGGAGACCCCGAAGTGCTTTATGCAGCATGTTCCATCGACAATGTAAATCCTAAGATAAACGGTGGCTCGTTTAATGTGCAGATAAGGATAAAAATAAAGAAGAATTAAACTTAAAACACTATTAAACCCAATGAAATATAAAACAGTTCAAAAGTTGAAAGACAACATGTTGCTGAGTTGCAAAGTATTGTCCAGCAGCAGAATATTATTGAGAAGCGGAGCATTCTTAGGCAGCTGCGCCTTATTAGGCAGCTGTGCGCATTCCGACAAAGAATTACCATTGAATATCGTCCTGATCAATTTGGACGATGCCGGAAACGGCGACTTCTCTTTCAAGGGAGCTGTGGGATATCAAACTCCCCATATCGACAAACTGGCGGCCGAAGGAGTTTCCATGACCAATTTCTACGCGGTACAACCCATCAGTGGTGCATCCCGCGCCGGCCTTATGACAGGATGCTATCCCAACCGTATAGGTTTTGCCTACGCCCCCAACCCAAACTCCCCTACTGGTATAAGCGACAAGGAAGAAACTATTGCCGAACTCTTGAAAACGAAAGGATATGCCACAGCCATTTTCGGTAAATGGCATCTGGGAGATGCCAGGAAATTCCTGCCACTCCAGCATGGTTTCGATGAATATTACGGATTACCCTACTCCAATGATATGTGGCCCTGTCTCTTATACACATCTGACGCTGCCGACGAAGCTAGAAGTGTAGATC
>ERZ1027087.303-NODE-303-length-28402-cov-7.032667_pt1 | contig 28402 bp, 18 predicted proteins | sample MGYA00519413_ERZ1027087 | MGnify/ENA primary metagenome ERZ1027087 (study PRJEB26926, sample SAMN06164438) | human gut metagenome | biome: ENVO:00009003; feature: ENVO:2100002; material: ENVO:00002003 | host: Homo sapiens | place: USA | collected 2012 ...
ACATTCTTCCGTGCTTATCTTATTGGTTTTATATTTTGATTCTACTGTCTTTTCTTGCTTTTCGGGCTCTTGCACATCTTCCGGAAGCTGGATTTGAATATTTTTCGTTTGCTTCGCTTTTCTCTTACGCTGATAGTAAATGTAGCCGATAAAAACTAAGGCAATGGAAATGGCAATGATGCTCCATGTTTCTACAGGATAGGCAATGTGGACAGCGGTGTGTATTTCAGAATCAGGGTTCCCGATATAGCGTAACTTGAAAAGATAGTTTCCAGATGACAAGTCATAATAAGTAATTTCAGACTTTCCGGTCAGTATCTGCCAGTCTTCATCTTCACCTTCCAATTTGTATTCATAAGTCATATAAGCCGGTTCGGTATAGGTAAAACCGGAGAAGTGAAATGTCAGGTTGTTTTGCGAGGATTCAAGTTGTATTTCAGGAACTTTTCCACTTTCAATAACAGGATGAAGCGATTTCTTTCCATTGACATAAATATCTGTAATTGTCAGCGGATAAGTATATCTTTTCATCTGGTTATTTTCCTTGAAGTTCATATAAATCAGCCCTTTGGAATTTCCCATCCATATATTTCCCTGTTGGTCCTGTATGGGAGGACACAATGTGAAAATAGAACTGGGAATACCGTCTATGAAATTATAAGGAATAAAAGTTTCTTTTTTGTCGTAGCGGTAGAGTCCGTTATTGGTTCCTATCCAGAGCCATTTTTCGTCATCTTCCAGAATAAACATACCATCTTTCCCTTCCAGTTGTGTATCAGGTTGCAACCTTCTGAAACGGCTCATGGAGAGATCGGATATACACATACTTCCTTTGTCCGGCAGGAAATAAAGATTATGGTCGGAGTCTTCATATACAACTCTGATCTTTTCTTTATGAATAAAATTTTCCGGAAAGATGTCGGTTTTTAAACTTTCGGAAGAGGGGTCCCAGATGCACATGCCATTCTCCGTACAAATCCATCCCTTGTGAGTGGAATCAAAATAGATTTCGTAAACATTTCCTTCGGGTAATTTGGAGTTGGCACTGGTGTAGTGTTTGATTCTTTTCCCATCCTTATAACAATAGAGGCCCATTGAGGTACCTATCCACAATTGGTCTTTAGCATCCGCTTTTATACTGAAAATCTGTCCCCGCATGAAAGGCTGCGGTTCGTTGGGTTCGAAGTCATGGATAGTAAGATCAGCAGGATTGAATATGTACATACCTCCGCCATAAGTTCCGATATAATATTTATCCTGAAATTTGTAGATACAGAAGATCATACTGGAACGCAATTCGGGAGATTTAAAGTTTTTGAAGCGTCGTTCCTCTTCGTTTATATAGAATAGACCGTCGCGGGAGCCGACTAACTTTTCATGTTCGGTGATTGCGATACTGCGGACGGGCATATCTTTGGAGTCAAAATACGGGGGATAACTGTAAGTAGAGAAAAGTCCGCTCTGGTATAGACTGTAATCCAATCCCAGTTGATAGAAACCTATCCAGATAAGCCCGTCACGATCCACTAAAAGGGAGTATACGGAGTTGGAACGGATACTTTCGTCTTTTCCCGGTTCGTGGCGGAAAGAGCGTAGAACTTTCATTTGTTTGGTAGAAATGAAATGTACTCCATTTCCATCTGTACCCACATACAACATATCTTCACCATCGCTGGACAGCGAAGATATCACATTGCACCCTACATCGATGAAGTGCCTGAATTTATGTGTTTGCGTATCGAAGCTGATAATGCCTTGCCCCATCGTACCCAGATAAAGTACGTTGCCGATGCGGGTGATATTGTTGTAAGAGCAAAGATGCTTGTTTTCTACTATATTATGATAAGGGGCGATTTTCTTGTCGGCAAGTGTCAGGGAATAAAGCCCGTCGTTGGTAGCTATCCAAAGAGTGCCATCTTCACTAAGATTTAGTCCGGTGATGATATTAGAGGCTGAAAGGACATTGGGATCTATGAGCTTTTGTTCCAGGTTCCCGTTTTTATAGATAAACAGACCGGCCTCGCTCCCTATATATAAAGTACCTTTTCCATCAGGTAGGAGGGTCCGGACGCCATAGTGTAATGTTTCAGCAGCAATCGGTTCGAGAATATCTTTTTCGGTATTCACTCGCCAAAGTCCCATACCATTTCCCATCCATATCTGGTTGCCCTCCATTTCGGCAATAGCATTGACTCGTTTGATTTTCTCATTTGCTCCGGAAATCAGGAAATGTTTCAGACGTGTGCCGTCAAAACGTTCCAGGGAATTGCCGGTACCTATCCAAACATAACCAATGGAGTCTTTATAAAGTGCATTTACTACTAAATCGGAAAGTCCTTCGGTGACGGATAGTCCCCGGAAGACGGAGGGGAGGGAATAGCCCGGAAGGAAGCTAAACAGTAGGAATAGCAAGATGATATATTTTGATATGTTCTTCACAATATGATATCTTTCGTTTCTATGCATTATGTTTCTGTACAGCAAATATAAGGAAAAAGAACGAAAATATTCAGGTTTAGGATGATTATTCGGCAGTCGGGGAGTCTTTGCTGACTTATTGGCTTACGGGTAGGGGCGTATCTGATCCGTACCAAGTCCGTACCAAGTCCGTACCTGCTCCGTGTCTATAGCTATGGAGCAGCTACGGAGCTGGTACGGAGTAGCTACGGAGATACTATGGAGGGCGTACGGAGATGCTACGGACCATGTATGGAGATGGTATGGACTTGATGCTGTTATTTTCACTTCAATTCCGTTTCCGCTGTATTGGCTTTTAGTTTATACGTCTTCTTTTTGATGCTGATGGTGCAATCGGCGGATGCAGTGTAGTACCATGCCCCTTTCTTGAATTCCAGTAATACCTCTGCGGGAGTTTCCGCCTTGATAACTACATTCGGGGTGCTTAGCAATGTGCCATGTCCTAAAAAGAAGGTACAGTCATCGCCCTTTTTATTTCCCCATAAAGCATAGGTGGCTTGTGCACTCATTTTTCCACTGGTGCAGATATCCGTAGGGTTATCTGATGACAGGATATAATCTATACGTCCATCTTTCTGTACGACACATATACCGGTGGCACTGTTTTCCGTTTTGCTTTTTACTTCGGGGAAGCTTACTTCGGTAATGCAGCCGGGTTCTTTTATGGATGAGGGTTCATAGACAGCTACGAATGGCCGGTTCCAGGCTTCTCCTTTCTGGCGAGCCACAAAAGTCAGGGTAGGCTGTTCTTTTATATTATATGGCATCCCCGGGGTACGGCTCAAACCTTCCGTCATGGGAGACAAGGCGGTGAAAACTTCCCGGTCCGTTTCTCCTTTCATCCACAAGTTCATTGAAATGTCATCCTTGTCGGGCATGGCAATGGTAAATGTAGCTTTTATATCTTTGTCAGTAATAGCTGACTTTTTATCATAGATATAAGAATAAGCATAAAGGTGAGCACCGGCAAAGGCCAGTTCTTCGGTGGGTTGTAGATTCAAGTCTGCACCGTCTGTGCCTGTCAGTGTTAGGGTTTGCCCCAGATTATGGTAGAAATAATCATGCATTTTATCACCGCCGCGTTCTTTCCGGCTGCGGAAGATATCTATATAGTAACCGGTTTCCGGACCGGTAGTGACGATGCTCATCATACGGGTCTGGTCGGCACGGCTTTCCGGTTCACGGAAAGAAACATCGCTATAGGTTACGGAAGTGAAAGCTTTTCCCGGTTCGGAAGAAACAGGGAAACTGGATTTAAGATCGAAGGAGTGGTTACTTTTCATAACCGGATAACTGGAAATGCCGTCTACACATACCGTGTTATGGCTGGGAAATTGAGAGTAATATTCCAGATAATCCAGCCCACTGTATAAATAGAGGCCAATTCCGGCATCAGGAGCCAGAACATATCCTTTACCGTAAAGTTCCATGGATATGCCATTAGCATGCATGTGGTTTCCTTCACTGGCATTCAGGGAAATCATGAGGCTGTGACGGGGATTCATTCCGTTTCGTTGTACCAGCCAGGAAACGTTCGGTGCATAGAAGAAGGGAGAGATATATTGTTCTATTTTTCCGGCTTCGATATTAGGATTCAGTTCCAATGGCTTTTCATCAAAGAAAGAACTGATAGAGACGGGGACACTTTTTTTATTGTCTTTGGTTTTTCCCGCATCGGGATGGAAGCATTTCAGCATGGCAGTGAAATATTCTTCCTGCTCTTTCTTTCCGTTGTGCTGTGCATTTCGTATCATGCGGGATATAGGGTTGGTGTTCAGATATCCCGGGTGGGTGTCACCGAAACCACAGATCATCCGGTTGGGGAATAAATATTGCGGAGTAGCGGCTACTGCTTTAGAGAGAACCGGCATTGCTTTCACTAGGTCATAATTCAGGTTCCGGTCGAAGAGGGTAGTAAAGCTGGTGTAGTCATTCAGTACTACATTGCTGTATCCGGGACATTCGGCCCAGATGCCTGTCTTCGGATCGAAACCATAATCGGCTAATTTATTCAGACTCCATTGGCGGATACTGGAACGGTTGAGTACATAATCAATGTAATATTCGCGTCCTTTACCATCGGCATATTGCTTATTGTTTTCCAGTATCATACCGATATTCATAACATAGCGAGCCTGCATCAGATTCCAGTTATTGTGAGGAACACCGTTTGCGATGATATTGTCCGCCCATTTCTTGAAAGCTCCTGCGTATATATCTATTTTGTCGGTATGCCGGGCATTCAGGTAGTCATACAGGAAATCGTAAAGGGGAACGATGTCATAAAGAATATCTTCGTGAATAACCTCGAAAGAACTCATGCCTACCAGCGTTTGCTGATGGCCGTGGTTGAGGTCGATGGGAACATTCCGGTAATAGATGCCAGTCATATAGGTGTCGAATACTCCGGCGGCGAGTTTTGCATATCTTTCTTCTCCGGTAAGCCAGTAGAGGAAGGCGGCATCACGGGCGATACCCATGATTTCACGGTTCAGGCTCTCAATATTGCGTCCGGTTTTAGAAGGATGTACACTCTCCATAGGGCGGCCGGGCAAGGCATTGTTACAGAAAGTCACATTTCCTTCCGCATCGTCATCGTATGGCACTACATCTTCCAGGCGGGGACGTCCGTGGGTGGCAAATGTGCCGCGCGTACCGGTATAGCGAACGGTGGGTGCCGGTGCTTTTTCGCCTCCGGCATGGTCGAAGGTTTCACCTTTTATATATACATCCGTAGCATGAGACTTCCAATACATGGCAAGGCGCGAAAGTAACCAGTCCGGTTGGGCGTCTGTCAGGTTAGCATAAAGATCGGTTCGTCTTTTCAGTTTCTCAAATACGTTTTTTGCCCAATCTTCTTTTTCTATCAGATTCAGGGTTTCACTCTTACCGTTGTTGTCTGTCAGATAACGCGGATGGCTGTCCGGTAACTGCTGCCGGAAGGCGATTTTCACCTCCTGGGCCTGTAATATCCCTGAAAAAAGAAGGCATATCAATAAACTAAGTGCTTTCATATTCTATCAATAACATTAGGTGTTTTAAAGAATATACGGATGAGGGTGGATAATTACTCAACGAAACTATGTAAAGATAGCGCAAAACTATGCAAAAGATGTAATCATTATTACACTTTTTTAAAAATAAAGCCCCTACTTTTGTGAAAAATACTATTTCCTATGAAGAAATTGTCATTTATAAACAGGTTTTTACCTTCGTACAAATGGAAAGTGGCTGCGGTAATTATCTGCGGTATTGTGGTAGGCGGGGGAGGCTTGTTCATGTATCTGCTGCGGGCACATACCTATTTGGGGGATGAGCCGTCGGCATGCGTGAACTGTCATATCATGGCACCTTACTACGCTACATGGTTCCACAGTTCACATAGTCGGGATGCCACTTGCAATGACTGTCATGTTCCTCATGAGAATGTCGTTAAGAAATGGACGTTCAAAGGGATGGATGGTATGAAGCATGTAGCTGCTTTTTTGACAAAGAGCGAGCCGCAGGTTATCAGGGCGCATGAAGCCAGTTCAGAGGTGATTATGAACAACTGTATCCGTTGCCATACGCAGTTGAATGCGGAGTTTGTGAAAACCGGGAAAATAGATTATATGATGTCTCAGGTAGGCGAGGGTAAGGCTTGCTGGGATTGTCACCGGGATGTGCCGCATGGTGGAAGCAATTCGTTGTCATCTACTCCCAATGCTCTGGTACCTTATCCCGAATCGCCCGTTCCGGACTGGCTGCAAAAGATGCTTAAGAAATAATGAAATAAAATCAATATACTTATGGAAAAGAAATTGAAATCATGGCAAGGCTGGCTGCTGTTCGGTGGTTCGATGGTAGTCGTGTTTGTATTAGGATTATGTGTTTCCGCATTGATGGAGAGGCGGGCGGAATTAGAAAGCGTGTTCAATAACCGCAGGACTGTTATTACAGGCATTGAAGCCCGTAATGAAGTGTTCAAAAGTGATTTCCCCCGTGAATATCAGACCTGGACGGAGACAGCGAAGACGGATTTCCAGAGTGAGTTCAACGGAAACATTGCGGTTGATGTATTGGAACAACGTCCCGAAATGGTGGTTCTGTGGGCAGGATATGCTTTTTCAAAGGATTATTCGACTCCGCGTGGCCATATGCATGCGATAGAGGATATTACGGCTAGTCTTCGTACAGGTGCGCCTGCTACTCCCGAAGATGGTCCGCAACCGTCTACCTGCTGGACTTGTAAGAGTCCGGATGTTCCCCGTATGATGGAGGCTATCGGTGTGGATGCATTCTATAATAATAAGTGGGGAGCAATGGGCGATGAGATCGTAAATCCTATCGGATGTGCCGATTGCCACGAACCGGAAAATATGAACCTGCACATCAGCCGTCCGGCATTGATCGAGGCTTTTGCACGCCAGGGCAGAGATATTACGAAAGCTACTCCGCAGGAAATGCGTTCGCTGGTTTGTGCGCAGTGTCACGTGGAGTACTACTTCAAGGGTGATGGTAAGTACCTGACTTTCCCCTGGGATAAAGGCTTTACTGTGGAAGATATGGAGGCTTATTATGATAATGAAGGTTTCTATGACTATATTCATAAACTGAGCCGTGCTCCGATATTGAAAGCGCAGCATCCTGATTATGAAATCTGTCAGATGGGTATTCACGGTCAGAGAGGTGTGTCTTGTGCAGATTGTCACATGCCTTATAAGAGCGAAGGTGGTGTGAAATTCAGCGATCACCATATTCAAAGCCCGCTGGCGATGATAGACCGCACTTGTCAGACTTGCCACCGCGAAAGTGAAGAAACACTGCGTAACAATGTGTACGAACGTCAGCGTAAGGCTAACGAAATACGTAACCGTTTGGAACAGGAACTTGCCAAGGCTCATATCGAGGCTAAGTTTGCATGGGACAAGGGTGCTACGGAAGATCAGATGAAAGACGTACTTGCCCTTATCCGTCAGGCGCAGTGGCGTTGGGATTTCGGTGTGGCTTCTCACGGTGGTTCTTTCCACGCTCCGCAGGAAATCCAACGTATCCTTTCACATGGATTGGACAAAGCTATGCAGGCTCGTCTGGCTGTATCAAGAGTATTGGCTAAGCATGGTTTTACGGATGATGTGCCGATGCCGGATATTTCAACCAAAGAGAAAGCACAACAATATATTGGCCTCGACATGGATGCGGAAAGAGCTGCTAAAGAGAAATTCTTGAAAACAACTGTACCTGCGTGGCTGGAAAAAGCGAAAGCTAACGGTCGCCTGGCCCAGAAATAAAACAGAGATATGTGGATCAGACCGTGGGGATTTAAAGAAGGATGCCTGATAGGCGCAGGACTGTTGGCGACAGGATGGCTGCTACAGATTACAATTGGTGAAATAGATTGGAGCCTGTTTGCCTGTCCGGTGAACATCATTGTTCTGGTTTTATATATAGCCGGAATAGTTGCCATGCATTGCCTGCGCAAACGTGTCTATTTCTTCGGTTGGATGAGCCATTATACATCGGCTGTCTCTTCTCTTTTATGGGTGGCGGGCATTACGGTGGTGATGGGACTTATCCGTCAGATCCCTTCCGGTCATCCGGCAGATATGCTTGGCTTTTCACGAATGCTTTCGGCATGGCCTTTTGTATTGCTTTATATCTGGATGGTGACTGTACTGGGGCTGACTACGCTTCGTGCCGGATTTCCATTCAGATGGAAGAAGCTTGCTTTCCTTTTGAACCATGCCGGGCTGTTCATTGCCCTGATTACGGCAACCTTGGGAAATGCCGATATGCAGCGGCTGAAAATGACTACCCGGATAGATAATGCCGAATGGCGTGCAATGGATGGGCACGGTAAATTGATAGAACTTCCGCTGGCCATTGAGCTGAAAGACTTCACGATTGACGAGTATCCTCCGAAACTGATGTTGATTGATAATGAAACAGGCCGTACATTGCCTGAGAAAGCACCGGAACATTTGTTGCTGGAAGAAGGTGTAACGGAGGGGCAACTGTCCGATTGGCTGGTGACTATCCGGCAAACGATTCCCTGGGCGGCTTCTGTGGCTACGGAAGATACGGTGAAGTTTACCGAATTCCATTCGATGGGAGCCACGTATGCCGTTTATTTACAGGCTATCAATCAAAAGACGAAAGCGGCAAAGGAGGGGTGGGTAAGTTGCGGTAGTTTTATTTTCCCATATAAAGCATTGCGTCTGGATTCGTTGACAAGCCTTATCATGCCGGAACGCGAGCCGCAGCGTTTTGCATCTACAGTGAAAGTTTACACGGAAGACGGCAAACAGGTGGAAGATACGATTGCAGTGAACCATCCCCTGAATGTGGCCGGATGGAATATTTATCAATTGAGTTATGATGATACGAAAGGGCGCTGGAGCGATATCAGTGTGTTTGAACTGGTACGTGATCCGTGGCTGCCTGCTGTCTATACGGGCATTATCATGATGGTGTTGGGAGTTATCTGTCTGTTTGTTAACGCACAAAAAAGAAAAGAGGAGGACGCAGAATGACGTGGGATTATTTTGTACCGTTTTCAATTGCCGCCCTGCACTTCTGGGGATTCGGTGCCTTTGCCGCCTGGCGCGGGAGAAAACCGTATATTGTTGGCGGGCTTACCTTGATTGGGCTTGCTATCTTCTTCTGCTTTATTGTGGGAATGTGGATTTCCCTGGAACGTCCGCCTATGCGGACCATGGGAGAGACGCGCCTGTGGTACTCTTTCTTTCTTCCACTGGCAGGACTCATCACATACAGCCGTTGGAGGTATAAGTGGATACTCAGTTTCAGTTTTATCCTGTCACTGGTATTTATCTGCATCAATATCTTCAAACCGGAAATACATAACAAAACTTTGATGCCGGCTTTGCAAAGTCCGTGGTTTACACCTCATGTCATTGTATATATGTTTGCCTATGCTATGCTAGGTGCGGCCACCGTGATGGCTATTTATCTGCTTTGGTTCAAGAAGAAGCCGATTGACAGCCGGGAGATGGACCTATGCGATAATCTGACTTATGTAGGATTGGCATTCATGACATTAGGCATGCTGTCGGGGGCTGTATGGGCAAAAGAGGCGTGGGGACATTACTGGTCGTGGGATCCGAAGGAGACATGGGCGGCCGCTACGTGGTTCTCCTATCTGATTTATATACATTTCCGCCTTGGAAAACCTTTGTTACACCGTAAGGCCTTAATTTTACTTCTGATATCATTTGTTTTGCTGCAAATGTGCTGGTACGGTATAAATTATCTGCCCTCTGCACAGGGAGTCAGCATTCATACGTATAATTTAAACTGATAATCATTATGAAAACTACTTATTGGGCAATGCTTCTCATGCTTTTGCCAAGCATGGCGTATACGCAAACAACAGAAAAAGAGAATGAATTTACAATGTCCATCCAGATCAGACCTCGTGCGGAATATCGTAACGGTGCTCTGATGCCCCGTAATGAAGGAGAGGAACCTGCGGGATTCATCAATAACCGTGCACGCCTTTCTATGGAGTACAAGCGTTCTGATTTGCAAATGAAAATCTCGGCTCAGCATGTGGGGGTATGGGGACAAGATCCGCAGATTGACAAGAATGGACGTTTCATCATGAACGAGGCATGGGCTAAACTGAATTTCGGTAAAAACTTCTTTGCACAATTAGGCCGTCAGACCCTTTCGTATGATGACGAGCGCATTCTGGGCGGACTGGATTGGAACATAGCCGGACGCTATCATGATGCATTGAAACTGGGTTATGCCGACCCCAACAACCAATTGCATCTTATCCTCGCTTTCAACCAGAATGACGAGACTAAGATAGGCGGCACCTATTACGTGCAGGCCGGGGCGCAGCCTTACAAGAATATGCAGACATTCTGGTATCACTATAAATCCGATTATACTCCCTTTGATGCATCCTTACTGTTCATGAATCTGGGATTGGAAACCGGAGATGCCGCTACTAAAGAGTCTCACACCCGTTATCTGCAAACAATGGGAACTTATATCACCTACAGGGAAAATGGGTGGAATGTAGACGGCGCCTTCTATTATCAGACGGGCAAGAACCAAAATGTGCAGAAGGTATCTGCTTTCATGGCCAGCCTGCAAGTGGCTTATGCTTTCCCATACAACCTTAAACCTACTTGGACGATAGTGGCAAGCGCCGATTATCTAAGTGGAAACAGCAGTGACAGTGACAAGTATAAGGCATTCAATGTTCTGTATGGCACACATCATAAGTTTTACGGAGCTATGGATTATTTCTACGCGTCCGACTTTAAACCCGGATATGCTCCCGGCTTATTTGACAAACGTCTGGGTTTACGTTTCCGTGCTTCCGATAAGGTGGATATGGACTTGAACTACCATCATTTCTCAACTGCGGTGAAGTTGCCGAATCTGAAGAAAGCATTAGGTTCGGAAGTCGATTATCAGATTAACTGGTCGGTGATGAAGGATGTGAAACTCTCCGCCGGATATTCTATTATGCGCGGAACGGAGACGATGGACATCGTGAAAGGCGGCAATCATAAAAGCTGGCAAGACTGGGGATGGGTGTCTGTCAACATCAATCCCAGAGTGCTGTTTGTGAAGTGGTAAAACAGTAGTAAGAGAGAGAATAAATGAAGGTACGTATCAGGAGGAAGCTCTTATACGTACCTTTCTAATATAGCTTCATTGAGTATCTGCACTGTCTTTCCATCCATATCGATAATACCTTCCTTTATCATCTTATTAATCTCTTTCGATAGTGCAGGGCGGGTTACATTCAGATATTCGGCAAGGGTTGCCTGATTGTGAATGATGTTGATCGTTGAAGAATTCTTTTTCTTGTGTTCCAGCAAGTAGACAACAAAACGTTCGCGCACTGTTTTCCGTGATAGGGTTTTCAGTCGGGATACTGTGCAGACATTACAATTACCCGTGATGCAAAGAAAGTTGTGTAATATTTTAGGTTCCTCGCTGATAAGCTTGAACATGGACTCTTTACTGGCGGTGAGCAGGGTGCTGTCTTCCATGGCGGTAAAGGTTGCCGGCAGCACTCCGTCTGAACTGAATAAATGAGGAGTGGCGAATGCACGTGCCGCAACGATATATTCTATCATGACTTCATTTCCCAATCCGTCGATAATATCTACCCGTAGTTTCCCTTCCAACAATACATATAATTTCTTGCAAAGTGTTCCCTGGGTGGCAATGATATCTTTTTTGTCGACCGAGTATAGGGAGATATCCAGCCTGTCGAGCAACGAATGCTTGATGTTAAGGGGAAGGTCACGAAACAACGGAATTTGGAAAAGTAATTCCTGATGTTTGTCGGTTAATGTTATTTTCCTCATTATATTAGGTAGTTGGTTGTACAAAGATACGATGAAAAAGTAGAATTAAAAGTATTTCTTTGAATTCTCCTCGTCAATAAACATTTCTTTTCCTTCTATTTGTATGCAGCCCTCATTGCTCAATTCAGATATGGCACGTGCCAATGACGGACGGGCTACCCCAAGTATATGTGCCACTTCCTGTTGGGAACCGATGCCTCCATGTATCTTTATATAATTGAGCAATCTGGACTTCAGGCTTTGTAAGGCAAACTCGTTCAACTTCTTGGATAGAAACAAGCTCCGGTCGGAAATCAACTTCAGGAAATTCTGCATGATGACCGGGTATTGGTGCATGAATTCCAGAAAAGCATCCTTATTCAGAATCAATACTTCCGAGGTTTCCAGGGTTTCGATATTCACCGGGAAACGGTTTTCGGAAGCGAAGATGAAAGCCGGTGCAAGGAGTTTCGGAGCACGGAGGGTCTCTATGGTGAGTTGTTTTCCTTCTGCACTGACCATTTGCGTACGCACTGTTCCATTGCACAGAATATAGAGAGAACGGTAAATATCTCCCTGCATGGCGATAAACTCTCCCGGTTTATAAGATTTAAGGGTATGTTGGTGCAACAGAACGAACTTTAACAGCGTTTCTTCTGTTATGCCTCGAAATAATGGCATCTGTAATAATATATGTGGTTCCATTCTTTTTTAAGTTTTTTGTGATTGGGTGTAACATACGTGACAATTTACCTGCCATAAACTCTCCATCTTTGCACAAAGATAATGCAAATCGAATGCAGAACTTTCATGCTTGCATGAAAAGTTATGCTGAGATGCAGCTTATCTTATCTAAAGATCAATTTTATAACTAAATAAAAAGAATAAGATGATGGAAGCTAAAATGTTTTGTTACCAGTGTCAGGAGACAATGAAAGGCACCGGTTGTATTTTGAAAGGTATGTGTGGAAAAGAAAGTCATACAGCAAAGGCAATGGATTTGCTGATGTTCGTGGTACGTGGAATATCGGTCGTTACCGATGAGTTCCGTAACGCCGGACATCCTGTAGCTGCCGAAGTGAACCGTTTTGTTGTGGATGCCTTATTCTGTACCATTACAAACGCCAATTTCGATGATGAAAGCATTCTGAACAGGGTGGATAAAGGTATGGCATTACGTAACCGTTTAATAGAAGAAGCCAAAGAAAAAGGTATTTCCCTACCTGAAATCGACGAATTGCAATGGCAGGGCGGACGTGATGAGTATGCTTCCAAGGCGGAAAGCGTGGGTGTGTTGCGTGAGCCCGACATAGATCTGCGTTCCCTGAAAGAATTGATGACCTATGGTCTGAAAGGTATGGCGGCATATCTGGAACATGCCATGCGTCTGGGATATGACGATGCTTCTATTCATACTTTTATGCAACATGCTTTGGCCGCCACTGCCACAAAATCACTTCCAGCAAGCGAATGGGTGAAGATGGTGCTCCAGACCGGAGAATACGGTGTGAAGACTATGGCTTTACTGGATAAAGCGAATACCGAACGCTATGGCAATCCGGAAATGACAAAAGTAAATATCGGAGTAGGGAAGCGTCCGGGTATTCTGATAAGCGGCCATGACTTGAAAGATATGGAAGAACTATTGAAGCAAACCGAAGGTACGGGAGTCGACGTGTACACACATAGCGAAATGCTTCCTGCTCACTATTATCCTGCTTTCAAGAAGTATTCCCACTTCGTAGGCAACTATGGAAATGCTTGGTGGAAGCAGCGTGAAGAGTTCACTACTTTCAATGGTCCTATCCTGTTTACAACGAACTGTATCGTCCCCCCGTTGGCAAATGCTGAATATAAAGAACGTATGTTTACAACAAATTCCACCGGATATCCCGGTTGCAAGTACATTCAGGCAGATGCCGAAGGTAGAAAAGACTTCTCCGAAATTATCGAGATAGCCAAGCAATGCCAACCGCCTACGGAAATAGAACGTGGAGAAATCATCGGTGGTTTTGCCCATAATCAGGTGTTGCAACTGGCAGATAAAGTGGTGGATGCCGTGAAGAGCGGTGCTATTCGTCGCTTTGTAGTTATGGCAGGTTGCGACGGACGTATGAAGGGACGTGATTATTATACCGAATTTGCCAAGGCGTTGCCTAAAGATACAGTCATCCTGACAGCAGGTTGTGCCAAGTATCGTTACAATAAGTTGCCTCTGGGAGATATCAACGGCATTCCACGTGTACTGGATGCAGGACAGTGCAACGACAGCTATTCACTGGCAGTCATTGCAATGAAACTGAAAGAAGTGTTCGAACTGAATGATATTAACGAACTCCCGATAGTGTATAACATTGCCTGGTACGAGCAGAAAGCCGTTATCGTACTGCTGGCCTTGTTGAGTCTGGGTGTGAAGAAAATCCATTTAGGACCTACGCTGCCTGCCTTCCTGTCGCCCAATGTGGCAAAAGTCTTGGTAGATACTTTTCAGATAGGTACCATCAGTGATGTGGAAGATGACTTGAAGATGTTCCAATTATCATAAATGATTAATAAATTCTGAAGTATATTCGGATGGATAATTCCCGCCCCTACAAGTTAATCATATCGTGATTGATTTGTAGGGGCGAATTATTATTTTAGTAGGATTTTCTTGAGTGGTCTTTGAAATTTACAACTTCCACCCCAATGTCTTTTCCTGTATATTCCATAGCTTGGCGTATAGCCCCTTATTATCGAGTAGTTCCTGATGCTTACCTTGTTCAGCAATGCATCCTTCCTCCAATACTATGATGTTATCTGCATTCTTGATCGTCTTCAGGCGATGGGCAATCACGATTACCGTACGTCCTGCAATCAGTGTATTGATGGCACGCTGTACTTCCACTTCATTTTCCGGATCGAGTGAAGCCGTTGCTTCATCCAGAAGCACTACGGGAGCTTCTTTCAATATAGCACGTGCGATGGAAATGCGCTGCTTCTCTCCACCGGACAAGGTACAACCACCTTCACCGACCTGCGTATCATATCCTTTGGGCAATCGCATGATGAAATCGTGGCAACATGCTTTGCGGGCCGCCGCTTCTATTTCTTCGTCCGTAGCGTCGGTTTTACCGAAACGGATATTGTTGCGAATAGTATCTTGAAACAGATACACATCCTGGAATACCATTGAGATATGACTCATCAGCGATTCCGGTTCCAGGGTTTTCATATCTACTCCATTAAATAAAACCTGTCCCTGGTGCGGATCGTAAAAACGTGCGCATAGTTTCAGCATGGTGCTTTTTCCACTGCCCGAAGGACCTACCAGAGCGGTGAGTGTATTCTTACGCAGTGTTACCGATACATCATGCAGTACCTGTTTTTTCTGATAGCCGAATGATACGTGATAGAAAGTGATATCACCGCTTTCCGGGGCTTCTTTACTTCCTTGCATTTCCGGTTCGTTCATCAGCGTCAGGATACGCCCTCCGGCAATGGAGAAATATCGGAATTCTGCAAAGTTGGTCAGTGCCGAAGTCAGCGGATCGAAGACGCGGGAACCGACAACGAGGAACATAACGAACGTGAGCAAGGATAAATCTCCTCCTATCAATAAGTACGTTCCACAAAGTATCATCAACGTCAGACCTGCTCGTATCAGCGTTACGGAAAGCAGTATGAACGGGCCGAGCAATGCTTCCTGGCGGATACAGGCACGGCGTAGTTCGGCAAAGGCATTCTTCAGACGGACAAACTTGTCGCCCAGCAGATTATATGCTTTCATTACCCGTATTCCCTGCAAGTACTCTTCCAGGCGATTGCCTGCATTGATTTTGGCAGCAATCTGTTTGCCGCTCAGTTTGTATTGCAGGTAAGTACTGCCCAGCAATATTCCTACGGCAAGTGGCAGGGCTATAAACATGGCAACGGCCATTCGCCAATTTATCCATAGCAAGCCAAGGAAGGCAAGTACAGGCATCACCAGTGCACCCATCAATTGGGGCAGATGATGCGAAATACCTGTTTCCGCCATAGTAAAGTCTGTAATCAGCATGGAGGAAAGATCACCCGGATCGCGGCGTGACAGGAAGCCTAATGAGAGTTTCCGCAAATGCTCTGCCAGGCTGACACGTCCTGCGGCACTCATTTCATAGGCACCTCGGAAATTAGCGCGGTAGGAAACCCTTTCGGCCAACGCCATGACAAATACATACACTACAAGCAGGATGAAAATAGTCCAGAGCCGTTGAGTGTCCAGCGGCATTCCGCTGCCATCGAAAGCACGGAATATCACGTTGATTGCTTCGATAGACAGGCAGAATGGGACAATATTTACCAGGTTGGCAAGCATCGTGTAGCCCACAGGTTTGCGAAGGCGTTCGGTGTGCCCTATCGTAATATTTTCTATTGCATTCATTCTTTTACCTCCTTCTTACTGTTTAGTTCCCAGCGGAACGCATCCGTATAAGCGTCCCACATATTCTTATATAATCCTTCCGTTTTACTTAATATCTCGTGTTTCCCATGCTGTACGAGCTTTCCTTCGTTCAGTACGATGATTTGCTGTGCCGAAATGATGGACGAGAGACGGTGTGCAATGATGATAACCGTCTTATTCTGGATCAGATGTTGCAAAGCCTGCTGCATCTTATATTCATTTTCGGGATCGGCAAAAGCAGTCGCCTCGTCCAGCACCAGGATAGGGGCATTTTTCAGGATGGCCCTTGCCACACAGACACGTTGCGACTCGCCACCGGAAAGGTAGACGCCCTCATCTCCGATGCGGGTTTCATAACCTTGCGGAAGGCTTTCTATAAACTCATGGCACTGTGCGGCTTTTGCGGCAGCTATCACTTCCTCGCGCCCTGCACTGGAGTTTCCTACCCGGATATTTTCATAGAGGGTATCAAAGAAAAGGAAGCTATCCTGGAAAACAAAGGAAACAATGTCCATCAACTTTTCGGTGGGAATATTTTTGATGTTGACTCCTCCGATCCGTATTTCGCCTTCCACTACATCCCAGAAGCGGGGAATCAGATTGGCTACTGTAGATTTTCCTGAACCTGAGGGGCCTACGAGTGCCGTAATTTCACCTTGGCGTGCTGTGAAGGTGATGTCGCGCAGCGCTTCGGTACGAGTTGTCTCCGCTTTATTCTCATAAGCGAAACTAACCTTGAGGAATTCAATGTCATAACCGGCGGGTACTTGCGGTGTTTGTGCTTCCGGTACGGGTGGCTCGGCAAAGATACGGTCAATACGTTCTACGCCCTCGTCTATTTCCCGTGTACCCGATCCGAGGAACATCAGTTTATAAATAGGGGAGGCTACTCCGGGACCCATAATAATAAAGAATAGATAGACAGCGGCTAATGCCAGATTTTGTGGCTCATGACTCAGTAATAGTAAACCTATCGGCAGAATAAACGTAATGAGTGAGTTCAGTAATATGGTGAAGACCACCATGCCGGGTTCGTATGTATCGCATACTTTCAGTGCATATTCCTTATACGCCTCAATCTCACTATTGAAACGGCGGAATGACCGGACGCTCTGACCGAAGATTTTCACGACCGGCATGCCGCGTACATATTGTACGGCTGAGGCGCTCATTCGTTCCTGTGTATCAAAGTAGATTTTAGTAAACTCCTGTGCCTTTTTCCCGAAGAAGTTGGCAAACTGTAATCCTATACTCAATGCGATACAGAATAGACAGACCGCAGCCATCCAGCCATTCAGGGAGAAGAAGATGATAAACATCAGAGTGACCGTAGCCAATACATTCACAAGGTCGGGGATGGTATGGGCAATGAAGTTCTCAATCTTTTCTACATTCTGTTCCATAATTTTCTTGATGCTTCCGGTAGATGTACCGTTCAGGTATCCTAACGATAAGCGTCCGATGTGTTCCGATAGCTTGATACGTAATCCGTATAGGATACGGAAAGCTGCTACATGTGAGGCCATCAGTGCCGCATAAAGTAGCAATAATCCTCCGATCAGTCCGAAGAAGGCAAACCATCCCCAGTATATCAGTATCCCGCTATCTATCTTTTCTAAGTCACTGGCGTGAAGCAGTAACTCCTGCAATACGCGGTATACCGACCAGTAGGGAACCAACATGCACGTAGCGCTTCCTGCCGACAAGATACCGGCCAGGATCAGCAGTCCTTTCCGCTCGCCTGCAATTTCAAACAGGCGGGCGATTCCTTTTTTCTTTTTCAGTTTCTCTTTCATAATCTATTATACTTTTAAAAACGAACAATATTCAGATTCATTCAAAAAAAGAGAGAGCTTATATTTTCATAAGCTCTCTCCAACCAGTTACTTCGAATGTGATGTATTCTGTGACTATCTGTTCCAAATCTTCTATCCCGACTCGGTGCATGATCAATTCCTCAAACATGGTGAACATCCATGCCGTGTGCAGGTGGATAGAAAAGTCGGTTACATTGATATTCATTTGCGGATGTTTCTCTTTCATATCTCTGAAGTACTCTTTCACGAGTGATGTGGAGCGTTCGGTGAAGTTCTCCTTGAAGTTTTCCAGTGAAGAACCCTGTGCATGGAAAAATAGCAATACCAACAATTTGCGATGCTTTTGTATCAATGTCATGTACTCTTCTATCACATATCGTAGGTATTCTGTGGAATACATCTCCATGATATCTGCTCCATAACGACCGTGATGTTCGTGTAGCATTCTTTCGAATGCACTGATTACAGGCCGTACCACCGTACAGAAAATATCATCCTTACTTTTGAAATAGTTATAGATATTGCTCAACCCTACCTGTGCTTCTTGCGCAATTTCACGCATGGAAGCCTTTGGAAAGCCGTTTTCGAGGAATACCTTTTCGGCAGCTTTCAAAATTTCTTTTTGTATGTCATCTTTAGGGTATTGCATAAGTTTTATTTCTCGACTGCAAAGTAGGGGAGAATCCGCCTTTTCTGAAATACCCATTAATGATGGTTTTTTGTTAGATTTTTATAAAAATCACAATTATTGGGTATTGCCAAGGTCACTGAAAGCATGCAACTTTGCGCGTATAATCTAACTATAAACTACTATATGGTGAAACTAACCAATCATAAAAAGGCAATTGGCAGACCTTTAAGTTGTAAGAGATGGGGAATAATAGCTATTATTATTCTTTTTGCAGGTAGCTTATCTTTTTTACTGTACTCTTACTTTTCTCATGATGCTGATAATCCTCAGTGTAACTGTTTGCTATGTATGCTTAATCATGTTCCTGAAGAGGGAGAGTGCATTTATAATCGCTATTTGATATTTATTAGTTTTATCTGGATTGCTGTGATCTTTGCGACTATCTTTTTAGTGAATTACTGCTTTGTAAAAAAGAACAAAAAGAAATAGTGTTCGTTTAAGTACCTACTTGTTATTATTTTTAATAACATAATACTCATATTTGGGTATTGCCCGCCTTTTCAACTCCCTCTACCTTTGCGCCAACAAAATTTAAGATAAAAGATGAGAAAATTAACTTGCTTATTCGCCTTAGGTTTCTTGCTTTTTAACAATACTTTACGGGCTAATGAACCTGAAAAAGTAACCTCAACAGAAGAGGTATCTGAAACTACGGCAAAGAAAGAGAGAATAAAACAGGTAACAAAAGATGACGACTACGAAAAGTTCCGTTTCGGTGGATACGGAGAAATGGTAGCAAAGTTTATGAACTACGGAACGAATCGTTTCTATGGTGGGGTCGATAACAGTGATCATCGCAATACCATTGCAATTCCTCGTTTTGTGTTGGCTTTTGACTACAAGTTTAATTCCAAGTGGATACTGGGTGCTGAAATAGAGTTTGAAGCAGGAGGTGTAGGTATTGAAACAGAACTTGAGAATTCAGAAAACGGTGAGTATGAAACAGAAATGGAAAAGGGTGGAGAAGTCGCTCTTGAGCAGTTTCATATTACCCGTCTGATACATTCGGCTTTCAATGTTCGTGCCGGTCATTTGATTGTACCTATGGGTTTGACCAATGCACACCATGAGCCTATCAACTTCTTTGGAACATCTCGTCCTGAGGGTGAAACCACAATTATTCCTTCTACCTGGCATGAGACAGGATTGGAATTCTTCGGCTCTTTTGGTAAAGGATATGCGCGCTTTGATTATCAGGCAATGATTGTTGCCGGCTTGAATGCTGATGGATTTGGTCGCGATAATTGGGTTGCCGGTGGTAAGCAGGGACTCTTTGAACAAGATAACTTTACTTCGCCTGCTTATGTAGCACGTCTGGACTATAAAGGGGTACCGGGACTGCGTGTAGGTGCTGCTTTTTACTATTGTAATGACGTGACGGCCAATGCTGATAAGAATTATAAGTATAGCAGCGTAGGTCGCTCATCAGTGAAAATCTACTCTGCCGATGCACAGTATAAAAATAAATATGTTACCGCTCGTGGTAATATCATTTATGGTGATTTAGAGAATTCTTCCAAGATCAGCAAGGTTACTCTTTCCAATAACTCCAATTATTATCATGGTGCTATGCGTAATGTAGCTAAGAATGCTCTGTGCTATGGCTTGGAGGCTGGTCTCAACCTGAGTGCTTTCTTCTCGCAGAAGAAATGTCCGGTTATTTATCCTTATGCCCGTTATGAATACTACAACCCGCAGGAAGAGGCAGAAGGTTCAGCTACAATGGAGAAACGCTGTCAGGTAAGCAAATGGACGGCAGGAGTTAACTGGTTTGCATTGCCGAATCTGGTTGTGAAGGCCGATTATACTACCCGTCATATTGGTACGAACAAGGTATTTGGATCGACTAAATATAACAATGAAAATGAATTTGCTATCGGCATAGCTTATGTCGGTTGGTTTACCAAGAGATAGTTCAAATAGGTATTTATAATTAATTTAATGTTTAAGTAATATGAAAAAGTTTTTTTATTTGTCGGCTCTTTCATTGGGCATGATGTGTTCCATTACGGCTTGTAGTGATGATGACACTACGACTATAGACGCTAAAAATCTTGACTATACGGCAGAGAATGCAAGTAGTTGGGGAAATTACATGCGAGTAGTTGCACAATTGTTGGTGAATGATGCTACTGCTCTTTATGATGACTGGGCGGTTAAATACAATGAAGGTGGAAGCTATGCAGATTTCTTTAAGAATCAAGATGCTTTGACGAGTGTTGAGCAGTTGATTGACGGCTGTGTAGACATTGCCAATGAAGTAGGTACCGCCAAAATTGGTGACCCTTACGATCTTTTCATACATAATAATGAAGAAAAGGCTTTGTATGCTGTAGAGTCATGGTATAGCTGGCATTCTCGTGAAGACTATCGTAACAATATCTATTCTATTCGTAATGCTTATTACGGAACACGTACAGGAGCTATTAGCGAGTCATCCCTCTCAAAAGCAGTAGCTGCAGTAAATGCTAATCTTGATACTGAAGTAAAAAAGGCGATTGATGATGCAGCAGCAGCAATTTGGGCTATCCCGAGTCCTTTCCGCAACAATATCAATAGTCCGGAAGCAGTAAGTGCTATGGAAGCTTGTGCCACTTTAGAGGGAGTACTCAAGGGAAGTTTGAAGAATTGTATCGAAAGTATTGATAAAACAGTGCTAGCTGAAGTCGTAAAAAATTATGTGGATGTAGTTGTATTACCTACTTACTCTGATTTGAAAGCGGGAAATCAGGCTCTTTTCGATGCTGTTGAGACATTCCGTACTTCTCCCAGCAATGCTAACTTCAAGGCTTGCGCCACAGCATGGCTTGCTGCTCGTACACCGTGGGAAACTAGTGAGGCATTCCTTTTTGGTCCGGTTGCCGACAAAGGTCTTGACCCCAATATGGATAGCTGGCCGCTTGACCAGGATGGTATCGTACAGATCCTGACGTCCGGTAACTATTCAGACTTAAACTGGGATGGTGACTATGATGAAGAAGATGATAAAATTGCCGGTGCACAAGCTTTGCGTGGTTACCACACTTTGGAATATTTGATCTTCAAAGATGGTGAAGCCCGTACCATTCAGTAAGATTTTTACTTGTTAGAAATAAGATTTTGCGGAAACAGCGGGATAATGAATATTCTGTTGTTTCCGCAACATCTGCGTTAAAAAGATAAATGTTAGTTACGTATTTTGCAATAATAATTCAATAACGAATGAATGGCTTATTAAAATACTCATTTCCAATCTGTTTTTCGCTTCTGGCATTGTTTGCTTGCGAAAATGATGGAATTGATGTGGATGATATAGAAGTACCTGCCGGCTTTGCCCTTTCTGCCGGTACTGCTACCAACTTCCTGACTTCCTCTTATGCTTATGACAGGTCTGCTGACTGGATAACAGGAGCATACGATAAACGTTTCACCCGTGGTGACAAATTGTATGATGATATCCGCACCAGTAGTAATGGAATAGGTGGAGGACTGGGACCGGTTTATGCCGGTTATTCTTGTGGTAGCTGTCACCGAAATGCCGGACGTACGCAACCTACTTTGTGGAGCGAAGGTGGTTCCGGTAGCTCCGGCTTTTCGTCTATGTTGGTTTATATTAGTCGTAAGAATGGAGCTTTTTTTCAGGATTATGGACGTGTGCTTCATGATCAGGCTATTTATGGTGTGAAGCCCGAGGGAAAACTGAAAGTGAAATATACCTATGAGACTTTCCAATTCCCTGATGGTGAGACGTATGAACTCTGCAAACCCAATTATTCTATTTATGAATGGTATGCGGACAGCATCAAACCCGAAGACCTGTTCTGTACGGTGCGTATTCCTTTGCGCCACGTAGGTATGGGACAAATGATGGCGCTCGATCCCACTGAAATTGAAGCTTTGGCTGCTAAAAGTAATTATCCGGAATATGGTATCAGTGGCCGTTGCAACTATATCTCCGAGAGAGGAGTGAGAAGTTTAGGCTTGTCCGGTAATAAAGCGCAGCATGCCGACCTGACAGTGGAACTTGGTTTCTCCAGCGATATGGGAGTTACGAACAGCCGCTATCCCGAAGAAATCTGTGAAGGACAGGCACAAGTAAATCAAGGCAGTATGATGGGACTTTCTTATGCCCAATTGGATGTATCTACGGAAGAAATGGAGAATGTAGACCTCTACATGCAGAGCCTTAGTGTTCCAGCACGTCGCAATGTGAATAATGAACAAGTAATCAAGGGTGAGCAGAATTTTTATAAGGCGAAGTGCCATCTCTGCCATGTAACCACCTTGCACACAAAACCACGTGGGTCTGTCCTGTTGAACGGAACTCGTCTTCCCTGGCTGGGTAGTCAGACAATTCATCCATATTCGGACTTCCTGCTTCATGACATGGGCTCTGAAATTATGGGTGTAGGACTGAATGATAACTACGTAAGCGGTTTGGCCCGTGGCAACGAATGGCGTACGACTCCGCTTTGGGGTATCGGATTGCAGGAAACTGTGAATGGTCATACTTACTTCCTGCACGATGGACGCGCCCGCAACTATGTTGAGGCTATCATGTGGCACGGTGGTGAAGGTGAAGCATCGAAGAATCTCTTCAAAAAGATGAGTAAGGAAGATCGTGATGCTTTGGTCGCATTCCTGAAATCATTATAAAACAAATAACGAACAATAAAACCAATAAGTATTATATAAGCAATTATGAAGAAATTAATTTTGATGGTTGTAATGGCTGCCCTTTCGTTGGCTGCTATGGCACAGCATGAAGAAGATACAGAAAACGGTGTAGTGTCACTTGCCGGAAGAGAGGGATTTACGATAGAAACCAAGAAGGGAGACTTTGTATTCAAGCCCTATCTGTTGGTACAGACTTGTGCAAATTTCAATTGGTATGATGATGAAGGTTTGGATAAGGCATACAATCAGGATAATGTAGCTAATTCCGGTTTCTCAATTCCCTATGCTGTATTGGGCTTCACCGGTAAAGCTTTTGGTAAAGTAGCCTTTAATCTTTCTATCAATGCGGCTGCCAGTGGGGGAGCATTGCTTCAACAAGCATGGTTCGATGTACAACTTAAAAAACAGTTTGCCGTGCGTGTCGGTAAATTCAAAACACCTTTCTCACATGCTTATCTGACGACGTTGGGCGAAACATTGTTGCCGCAGTTGCCAGTATCATTGACTTCCGCTGTCATTCTGCCTTATTCCTTGAATGCGGTAACGCCTAACATCGGTACCGGTTTTGACCTCGGTGTTGAAATTCACGGATTGTTAGCTGATAAATTTGGCTATGAAGTAGGTTTATTCAATGGTACCGGTTCTTCTGTAAATACAGCTACAAAAACTCTGAGTGATGATTGGCATATCCCTTCTTTACTGTATGCGGGGCGCTTTACTTATATGCCTAAAGGTGTGATGCCGTCCACTCAAGGTAATCCTAACCGTTTGAATGAAGATAAGATCATGTTCGGTGTATCGGCTTCAATCAATGTGGAAAGTGAGAATGAAAGTACCAATGATACCCGTGTGGGAGTGGAATTTGCCATGTTAAAGAACAAACTGTATCTGGGTGCCGAAGCATATTATATGAATGTGGGCTTCACGAAACGCCAGAAAATTAATGAAAGCTACAATTACTTGGGTGGTTATGTACAGGGCGGTTACTTTGTTGCTCCCCGTTTGCAGGCTGCCTTGCGTTATGACTTCTTTAACCGTAACGGTACCGGCGATGACGGATTTTTGAATATGCCGGCTGTGGGTATGAATTATTTCTTTAAGGGTTGTAACCTGAAACTCCAGGCTATGTACCAGTATATTGCCCGTACGGGGCATGATACACAACTTGACCGAGATAATGATAATTTAGGTCTGGCCACTCATTCTGCAACAGTAATGCTGCAATATACTTTCTAAAAAAGAAAGAGAGTAGTTATGAAGAAATGTATATTATTCTTTGCGGCTATCTGGATGACAGTCTGCTTCTGTTCATGTGATGATGGAAGAATCTATGAGAAGGAGATAGAGGTGCAGCGTGGCGGCCGTGTCCTAAAGTTGACAGGTCGTTTCAGTGGTATCAGCAATTGGACGGATGATTATAGTGTCGTTGTGGCAGGCTTCAATGATAAAAGTGAATACGCCGTTATAACGAAATCACTGCCAGTCAATGTAGCCGACGGAACAGATATCGTTATGACACTGGGAGGTATCAGTGATGATGTGAAATCACTCAAATTGTGTGTTATCAGTCGTTTGCGCGAATGTATTGTCGAATTTAAGACGATGGAAGATGAAGAACTCGCAGCTATCACAGATACCATATTAATGGATGTGGGAACACTGGACGTGGGTATGTTCAGTTCCATCCAGTCGCAGGTTTTCGATAAAAGATGTGTAGCGTGCCATGGGCAGACCGGTTCTGCATCGGGTAATTTATTTCTGACGGAGGGTAAGAGCTATAATGCGTTGGTCAACCAGCCGGCACATAAGAATAGTGATATACTATTGGTGAAACCCGGCAGTGCAGAAGAGAGTTTTCTACATCTGGTCTTGAACAGGGCTGGTGATACGAGTATGAACCATACCGATATGCTGTCAGAAGATGAGCAACCCTTATTGAAACTGATAGATAATTGGATAAACGAAGGTATTTTTTTGAATAACGAGTAAACGATATTGGAAATGAACAACAAAAAACAACCAACCAACCAATCAGAGAATACATTAACCGAGATTTTTAAATATGAAGTAAAAGAAGGCGTTTCAGAGTTTCATGTAATGATTCACTCTATTCGGCCGGAAGACACTTATGAGGAACAGTTAAATGCAGTAGCCAATGCCTACAACGATTTACTTGCAGGTGAATTGAAAGGTGCCATAGCTGTGTTTAAACGTTATTTCCTGAGTGATACAGCCAATCAGGCTGACCTCCTGCTGGCTATCACTACCGAAAGTTCCGACTGTGCTCTTTCCGTGGTAGAGCAACCCCCTTTGGATGGGACGAAAATAGCTTTGTGGGCTTATTTACAGACCAATGTGCAGACACAAGTGCTGCACAACGGACTGTTTGAAGTAAAGCACAATGCGTACCGCCACCTGTGGGGAGGCAGTGTTTTCAATCGTGCCGCAAATTCTGAATACCAGACCCGTTTGTTGCTGAATGACTACGTGATGCAACTTATGGAACAAGGATGTAAGTTGGCGGATAACTGTATCCGTACCTGGTTCTTCGTACAGAATGTAGATGTGAATTATGCCGGTGTGGTAAAGGCACGTAATGAGGTTTTCGTTACTCAGAATTTGACGGAAAAGACACACTATATTGCCAGTACAGGTATCGGCGGACGTCATGCTGATCCTAAAGTATTGGTGCAAATGGATACCTATGCTGTGGCAGGTTTAAAGCCGGAACAGATACACTTCCTTTATGCTCCTACGCATCTGAATCCTACTTATGAGTATGGTGTCAGCTTTGAACGCGGAACGTATGTCGATTACGGTGACCGGCGTCAAGTGTTTATTTCAGGTACGGCAAGTATCAACAATAAAGGGGAAGTGGTATACCCCGGCGACATCCGCAGGCAGACGGAACGGATGTGGGAAAATGTAGAAGCCTTGCTGAAAGAGGCGGAGTGCACATTTGATGATTTGGGACATATGATTGTTTACCTGCGTGACATTGCAGACTATGCAGTTGTGAAGAGTATGTATGACAAGCGTTTCCCGGATATTCCCAGAGTATTTGTACATGCGCCTGTATGTCGTCCCGGATGGTTGATCGAAATGGAATGTATGGGAGTTAAGGCTTTGAAGAATAAGGAATATGCACCTTTTTAATTTGAAGAAAAGTCTCGTCTTTTTATATATCTGTCTGGTGGCTTTGCTCGCTATGGTGACCTTTGTGGAGCATGTACACGGAACAGAGTTTGTAGAAAAGTATGTTTATCATACAGTTTGGTTTTGTTGTTTGTGGGGAGTACTTGCCGCATTGGCAGTTGCCGTGTTGGTTAAGCGGCAGTTGTGGCGGCATCTCCCGACATTGTTGTTGCATGGCTCCTTCCTCGTTATCTTGGTGGGAGCCATGATTACATTTTCATGCAGCAAAAAAGGATATATGCATCTCACTGTAGGCACTGAGGTAGGAACTTTCATAGACCAAGACAGTAAGCGGGTAATCGAATTACCATTCACATTGTGTCTGGACAGTTTCCGGGTGGAGTATTATCCGGGGACGGAAGCTCCGGCAGATTATGTCAGCTATATCCGTGGTGCGGAACCTGTTTCCATGAATCGTATCCTCTCTCGTCAGGGATATCGCTTTTACCAGTCTTCTTTTGATGATGATAAGGAGGGGAGCTGGTTGTCGGTGAATTATGACCCGTGGGGAATAGGAATTACGTATGCAGGATATATTTTGTTGGGTATTTCCATGTCGTGGATGCTTGTCAGTCATAGCGGGGAATTCCGTAGATTGCTCAGGCATCCGTTGCTTCGAAAAGGGGGAGTGTTTGTGTGGTTGCTCATGGCTACGGGAATGGTGGTGCAAGCAGAAAACAGAAGCCTTCCGGCACTTGCACTCAGACAGGCGGATAGTCTGGCATCCAAACAAGTGATTTATCATGATCGCATAGTACCTTTTAATACACTTGCACGAGACTTTGTATTGAAACTGACTGGGAAATCTTCTTATGGTGGCATGACACCCGAACAGGTTGTCGGAGGTTGGTTACTCCGTCCGGAGGTTTGGCAGAATGAACCGATGATTTATATCAAGAGTGCGGAACTTCGTCATTTACTTCGATTACCTTCTTCCTATGCCCGTCTTACTGATTTGTTTGATGGGCAAAACTATCGCTTGCAGGAGTTTTGGAAGGTCGGACAAAAGCCGCATATGAAAATGACTTCGTTGGAAAAGGCTATTATGGAAACGGATGAAAAGGTAGGATTGATACTGATGCTACGGAGTGGAACGCTTATCCGTCCTTTACCGGAAGATGGGAGTATAAAACCACTGTCTGACGTAAAGGTGCGGGCTGAAATACTGTACAATCGCATTCCATTCAGCAAACTGTTGTTTATGTTCAATCTGACTGTAGGGATGCTGGCATTTTTCTATTTACTTTATTGCAGCATGCATTGTTCGGCAGGTAAGGCATGGAGCGTTTTTACAGTTGCACTTTATGTGGCATTTCTTTTTCAACTCTTTGGCTACTGTTTGCGGTGGTATATTGGCGGGCGTATTCCGCTGAGCAATGGATATGAAACCATGCAGTTTATGGCACTGTGTACACTTCTGCTTGCGTGCATATTCCGGCATCGCTTCTCTTTTACTTTACCTTTTGGGTTGATTATTTCGGGTTTTGCCTTATTAGTAGCTTATCTTGGGCAGAACAATCCTCAGATCACTCCTCTGATGCCTGTGTTGCTGTCTCCTTGGTTAAGTATCCATGTTTCTCTGATTATGGTATCTTATGCATTGTTTGCCTTTATGATGCTAAATGGATTACTGGCATTCTGCATAGGAGGCTGGCGAAAAAAGGTAATCGATTCGGAGATTCAGGAACAGCGTAAGGTCCGTGTGGAGCAATTGATGCTTTTTAGTCGGTTGATGCTCTATCCGGCAGTATTTTGTCTGGGGGCGGGGATTTTTATCTGTCTCTTATACACATCTGACGCTGCCGACGAAGCTAGAAGTGTAGAT
>ERZ1027087.308-NODE-308-length-28155-cov-8.300000_pt1 | contig 28155 bp, 15 predicted proteins | sample MGYA00519413_ERZ1027087 | MGnify/ENA primary metagenome ERZ1027087 (study PRJEB26926, sample SAMN06164438) | human gut metagenome | biome: ENVO:00009003; feature: ENVO:2100002; material: ENVO:00002003 | host: Homo sapiens | place: USA | collected 2012 ...
ATTTTCATCATTGCTATTTCTATATAAAGATTTAATTTTTCAGATTTTTTTACTTTAAATATATATGAAAGATAATTATTTTTATACAATGTACGATAACCGCATAACTATGCTAATTATCGTTAACCGTATGCAGTTTTCTTATTATAGTTCATATTTAAAACAAAAAAAATCACGAACTTTAATCTTTAATAAAGCCACAATCGCCACACCCTTTGCAATTCCACATGTGGGCAACGTCACCTTTTCCATCTCCCTTATATTCTGCATAAGTAGACTTATATCTATGAGTAATGCACTCACAAGTCACACTTATACAAGTATAGTCTTTGCGATCCCACCAGTCTATAATTCCACCACCTTCGCTACTTCCGCCTTCACCAGAATTACCTTCACCAATTGCCGCCAACGATGTCATCGCCAAATCACTTGAGTGTTCTGTATCCAACACAACTTTTACATTCAGCGCAGATACCGCGCACAACACGACCGCAAATACGATCAATTTCAAATTTTTCTTCATAATCTCTTCATTTTAAAATTAATAATTAATTTATTTATAACGGCTTAGCAGCAGCTCCATTTCTTGCCTCATCTCATCAACGGCTTTGGAATGCACTTTGGGAGACTTAGTTACGACAATGGTAGCCATTTGCTTCGCTTTTTCTTGATTCAAAAACTTAGATTCAGCATAAAGCTTTGCCAACAAATAATAAGGATAAAGTCGCTCCGGAACTAGCTGTAACGATTGTTCAAAACAGTATTCAGCTGACCGATAATAGCCTGCCGACTGATAATAGCACCCCTGTACATTCCAGACCTCAGAGTTGCAACTTATCTGTTTTGCACGCTCCAATATTTTACAGGCTTCCAAAGGTCTACCTTCGGAATAAAGCGAACCGGCATAATCCATCAGAAATTCCGGATGATAATTCAAACAGGAGTAAAGGCATTCATAGCCTTTAGAGGCAGCATCATACACATGACTATAAAATAACACATTCGCATTATACCATCGCTCACCAATTTCATTCAGGCCACGTAACTTGTGGAGAGCTATTCCAGCACCACCACAGAGCAATACCGAAAAAGTTAATGCCAACAAATTCCTCTTTTTCCCTGTTCGCATATCCTTCTCTTCCCCTGATATACATGCTGCTGAAAATATAACACCCGCTATGCCAAAAGGAAGTATTTGCAAAGGATAAGAGGAAAAGGCGAATACCGCCAGCGAGAACAATGCACCACAAAAACCGTATCGCTTATAAGTAAGCCCTTGTCTGAAGACTGATATACCAAACAATAGCATTAACAGCAGCAACATGCCTCCACCCTCCACCAAAGATTGCAAATATTCATTAAAAGCATATTCAGCGTAGCCTGCAACTCTCTTTTCTTCCATCGTACCATTACCTGCTCCAAAATAAGCAGCCTGCGCATTACCATATACCATCTGGAAGCTGCCTGGACCATAACCTATGAACGGCTGTTCCGCTATGGCGGTACAAGTATTCTTCCAGATGAAAAGTCTTCCTCGTACCGAATCTGCCTTCAAATAGAAAAGCAGTACGCAAGCTAACATTACAAGAATACAGACAGAAGTCACATATCCGGCCGCTTTATGAGGCATTTGCTTTGTATAGTTTATAGACACTGTCCACCAATCCTTATGCGTCCCCAATACCCACAGCAGACTGACAACTATCGCCACCCATGCCGAACGGCTCATAGCAGCAGGAATAATGCAAAGCATCAGGGCGAATGCTCCCCACCAACAGTAGCGTTGCCAACCTTTAGCCAATAACAGATGGTGCAGACAGACAGGAAGCAGCATCGCCAGATAGCCCGAATAAGGTCCGGGATTGAAAAACGGTCCGGTGATGCGATATAGAAAATGGTTGGAATGGCAAAAACCATAAAGTTGTAATAGCCCCCAACCCGCCAACAGACAACCAATTCCGACTATTCCCACCGATAACATCTTTTTTGATACCTGCGGAGAGGAAAAAAGAATCCGTACTATATACCACAGCAATAATAGCAAAGCCACATAAATCACCTTCCAATCGGCTAAATGCAGCTGATAATCATACCTGACCAAATAATAAATAACCCCTCCGGTAATCAGTCCGTCCGGCAAAGTAAAACGGAAACGATTCTCTTTCATCACCGACAATGCGAATGCCCACAAACCCGCTATCCCCACACTTACCGCAAAAGGGAAGAGCAGGAAGAAACAATCATTTGCTCCATAATCTATAAAAGTACTGCAAAGCACTCCGCAAAGTATAATAGTTGAAGCGAATCGTAGCATATCTATCTATTTTTCCTATTAATAATTTACTCAAGTTTTCTACTTTATAGAGCAATAATACTTGACAGTAATCTTTTTACTTAAAGCCTCAATGGCACCATTAGGCAGGTGCAAATGTAAAGAACTGCGATTAATTAATAGTATAATATAACCTTAATCGAGGACTAAAAAAACAGTTAATTTCATGTCATCGTTGGTATCCCACTTATAATTAACCCATTTTCACCAGAAAGGAATAATCTCTACTACCTTTATTTCTTTTTCTACCTATTCTTATTACCTTTGTTGCCTAATGCCAATTCGTTTAACTATAGCTATCCGCAAGGTATACTATAGTACTATTTGCGGATAACTATAGTCATACGCAAAGTATACCATAGTCTAATAAGATCAAAGTAGCGGATGAGCCGCATCCCGGCAGGCAGCGGGATACATCAGAATGCCTAACTAAAACAATCACAATTATGAGCTTACAGTACGACCTTTACGAAACGCCCGACATACAGCAGACAGGCGAACAGCAACCGCTTCACCCCCGTGTCGTTTTCAGGGGAACCATTGGCCAGGATGAATTTCTGGACCGTGTCCACAAATTCACAGGTTTGAGCCGCAGCCTGCTTGTAGGCGCCATGCAGTCTTTCCAGGATGAATTGAGAGATTTGCTTGCCGATGGGTGGATTGTAGAGATGGGAGACATGGGCTACTTCTCCGTGTCCTTGCAGGGGCCTCCTGTGATGAAGAAAAAAGATGTGCATGCACAGTCCATTAAATTAAAGAACATCAACTACCGACCGGGCAGCCTGTTCAAGAAAGAAGTACGGTGGAAAATAAAGCCGGAACGCGGTGAATCCTTTACCCGTCCCCCAAAAGGGGAACGTGATATGGAAAAATGCCTGGAAATAATCAACGCCCATCTGGCAAAATATCCCTGCCTTACCCGTGCCGACTACTGCCGACTGACGGGATGCGACAAACAACGGGCTCTGAAAGAGATGAATGGCTTTATCGACAACGGACTGTTGATGCGCTACGGGGCGGGAAAGCAAGTGGTTTATGGAAAAGTAATGAAGCAGGAATAACTATCATCAAAAGAAATTTCCCATTCAACCGGATCAGAATCCGGGTTGAATGGGAAATATATTAGCTTTCTATTCTATCACAAGAAGTAGCAGAATAACTGATTACTCCCACCAATTGATGTTACCGTTTTCCACTGCCGCCTGGAAGTTCAGATACTTGGTTTCAATGTTCTGCCGTTCATCAGTCCACTCACAGGTAGTCGGACAGCACAGTTTTCCTGGAGCTTTCCCCACTTCTGCCGGCAACATCACATCATTCACGCGAACGGGTATATCTTTTATATCGCTATATCTGTTCTTCAGTCGGAATATTACCGGAGCTTTTGCCTGTTTGTCATAAGTATTCACCATTGTAGATTGAGAAACACCAAACAGTTCGTGTACTTCATTGTCTTCAATATACAAAGGCATTGTACCACCAGCTGCCTGTAAGGTCACCACAGTCGCACCATTCACGGTTACGGCATCAAATACAACATCATTGAAATCGAAATCTCCACCAGATACTGTAAGGTCTTCCGCCATGATTCTTTGGGCTTTTATATATTTAGCCGGAACAATTCGTACGATCCAATCGCTATAATCTCCATCCGGTGGAGTGTTTTGATTCATATAGCACTCAAAATCAAGTCCAACATAATAATCTCCCTCATAAAATATTATTTTATGCTCATCGTATCTGCGCCCTCCTTCACCTACATAGCTGAATGAACTTGTACCGCTGTCATACATGAACATGATACTTCCGGCTGATTTATTGAAATTGTAAACTTCATCCGGAGTCCCATTCTTCTCCTTATGTACAGCAAATTGATTCATGTTGTCCTTATTTCCATAGTAGACATGCTGAACAAAGAAATCCGACCAATTCACATTCTCTATAACAGTGGCCTTTGAAGGATCTTTGAAAAGCTCTACAATTTTGCTTATTTTCTCGGAAGTAAGATCATCACTTGAGGGAACTTCCACGAAATCTTTCCATTGATTGCTATTAGGATTGGAACTACGTGTTGTCGCCCCTCCAAATCCCCAATTCTGATTAGGAGCAATTGCTCCATACTTTCCCACAAAAGCTGCTTCATACTGAGCAAGCTTCACATCTCCTGCTTTGTCCGGATCGTATAGACTATCGGAACTACAAGAATACAAGGCGCCTACAATGACACTTAAAAGTCCCAACTTAAGAATTCTATTCATACGCTTCCTGTTTTTATGTTAAACGACTCTCTTATTGCCCGTTACTTTGAAGTAAAAGCATATTCTCTAATACAAAGATATGTATTTTTTGCACAAGTTGTATTTATATTAGGATAAAAAATACAACTTTTAGTCAAAACAGGAGTTGATTGCTCTATAAACGCTGAGATTGGGTGGAAATCCGTTATATATTCTCACTTTACGGCTATTCTTTTCCTATTACCTCCGCCAGGAAAGTTTCAACCTCTTTCCATGAATAATAAGGAACCATTTTGCTCTTCAACGGCAGTGTCACTTCACACTCGTTCAACAGAAATTTCACCAGTATATCATTCTTCTTATCGCGATAGAAAATCAATTGAAGATTAGCTCCCATAGGAGAAACCCGGTAATCTTGCCAGGCAAGATGAAACTTCTCCATATCCACCTCCTGATTACTACATCCTTCTATCTGCATCAAAGCAAGCAGACGAATGAGATGGGTATCATGTCCGAAACGGAGATCGGCCGCAGGGGTTCCTTTCTCTATGGCGGCATCCGCACTTTCCAAGATATTACGCAGCAAAGGTACGGCACAACGAGGCATCAGGCCGCCATTGAGCGGAGCAGCAGCATTGCAAACATACATGCGGGCATTCACTGTCTTCCAGACTCCTACTAATTCCTCATATTCAAAGATATCATAGAAAGACAAATCCAACTCAACATTCTGCATATCAGCGGCAATCCAATAAAGGCTGCGCATCATGGCGTCTTGGTCGGTTATCGCTTCAGGCTTCACAAACAGGGAGGCCATCAGGCGTTCGGGACGGACGTTCTTTTTTTCAAACTCTCTGAAGCCACGCCTCCACGAAGCCTTCTCAGAAGCAAATTTCTCACCTTCGGGGGACGTATAGGCGATATAATCCATATACCGATGGTAAGCTCTACGGTTTACTTGCAGGCCAGGATTCAGTTCTTTCAGGCGTTCGGTGAAATAACTCATACTCATGGCACAACGCAGGGAAGTGGATGAGCGGGCGTCAATGAAAGCACCACCCCGAAATACTTGCGGAAAATTGCGATACATCCGTTCGGCTATCTCACGGTGCTGGCGCTCGCCAAGTGGGGTGATACTTCCACTACATCCGCGGGCATCTTCCCAAACCTTATGCAGACGTTCGCGGACATCCACGCCAAGGGGAGTCAGTTCGGAACATTGATAAAGAGAATCAAAGACGCAGACAACTTCCGTATAACGCTCATCCGCCGTCATCCAGCGGGAACCGTGACGACCGTAGTGACTGATGTAAAAAGGCTCATAACCAGTAGGGGCAGGGGTATAGGTGGATGAAGGAGCAGGATAAGCATAATAAATGCTTCCTGCCTGCTCCGAAGTTAATACAGACTGGGAACGAGTAGTGAAAGTACACAGCAAATACAAGATAAAAATTATGCTTTGTCTCATCTTCGTGACGAATTTAAGTTATAAATAAAGTGTGATAAGGTGATAAGGTGATAAAGTAATAAGGTGATAAGGTGATAAAGTGGTAGAGTGATAGCGGGATAGTACCCTGTGATATATAGCGCGGCTACCTTATCACCTTATCGCTTTATCACCTTATCACTCTTTTATTCCTTTATCTTCAGATTACGAACATCCCTCTGCCCAATGCCTTCTGCTGCCTGATCGGGACGGATATCTCCCCAAGTAACAATGCAATCATCTATCAGAATATCAGATGCCGTATCGATATAAAAACCATACGTCTTATCATAGATAAATCCTTCGCCCACACACGGACGTTTATCATAGATACCACCCTCATAAGCCGTACGTTTTTGCAATAGCAGGTCTACGTCTTCAAAGTAGATATGATTCACTTTGTCTTGTGTATCCCCACCTACAAAGATGCCGTTCTCGCTGGTGCATTTGATATTTGTGAAGTAAATACGGCTCACCTCTCCGCAACGTCCTTCGATAGCTCCCTTCGGGAAACGCCAGCCGGCATCCTTATGATTGCCTACGGCACGCGGATAGGAAGTCACGTAAATAGGTTCCGCCTTTCCCCACCAGACATCGGAGAAGAACATGCAATCCACAATCATATTGGAGAAAATCACATTGGTAACCGTTCCTTCATCCCGGTTCTGAATACCGATGCCACGGTTACTATTCTTGATGATACAGTTATTGAACAGTACATTATTAATCTTATCCATATTTTCCGAACCGATCTTGATGGCACAGGAACGGGAAACCATAGTACAGTTGGTCACAACTATGTCTTCGCACGAACCGTATTCTTCAAACTCACGACGATTCTTCAGACAGATGCAGTCATCACCCGATTCGATATGGCAATTGGCTATACGCACATTCTTGGAATGGTCTACATCGATGCCGTCACCGTTGCGTATCTTCAGGTTATTCAGGATAGAGATGCCATCGATGGAAACATCGTTGCAACCGATGAGATGAACCGTCCAATAGGCACTGTTGCGGATTGTCACATCACGGATTACTGCTTTCTCTATATTAATAAGCGTCAGTACATGCGGACGGGGATCAAAGTCGGTCACCGGTTTCAGTTCATAAGAGTCTTCCAGTTCCTTACCCATAAAGGAGACACCGTTTCCATCTATGGCTCCTGTTCCGGTGATGGATACCTCTTTCAGATCTTGACCATAAATCCACATCATGCCTTCACCACGATTATCACGGAAAGCGCTCAGTGTATAGGCAGCCTCATCAGGATTGGCAAGCAGACAGGAATTGGGTTCCAGATGCAGTTCTACAAATGAGGCCAGATGGAAAGGGCTGCACATGAAAGTACGCCCTGCCGGAACCAGTACCGTTCCGCCACCCGACTTGGAACACTGATCGATAGCAGCTTGTATGGCCGCGGCGTCATCGGTGACACCATCACCTTTGGCTCCGTAGTCCATAATATTATAAATAGTCCCTCCGGTCTTCGGAGTGCCGCATGCCCCTAACAGCAAGATGCTGCACAGGACAAACAAAAATGCTTTTGCTCCCATATAAGTATATCTTTCTTAAATTAAACTACATTACTCTTGGCGGACAGTCTTCCGCTGCCGTTCCCCACTCCTTATTCGGTTCATCCCCCATCACAAACTCCATCACACCACCATTCACTATATCCTGATGGGTAATGTAATTACGCGTATAAGGTTCCCCATTCAGCGTTGCCGACTGAATATAGATATTCTTCTGCGATGCGTTACGGGCTTTCACTGTGAACTTCTTTCCACTCTCAAGATTCAGCGTGAAGCTGGGGAATGAGGGGCTGGCAAGTATATAATACGGAGTACCGGGACACACCGGATAGAATCCCATAGCGGCAAACATGTACCAGGCCGACATCTGTCCGGCATCGTCATTACCGGAAAGTCCGCCCGGTTCATTCAGATATTCCGTTTCCATAACGTGGCGGACGGCACGCTGAGTCTTCCAGGGTTCGCCTGCATAATTGAACATATAAGCAACCTGATGACAAGGCTCGTTTCCATGCCAATAGCGTTGTTCACTGAACATGGAATCCAACTTGGCTACATACTTATCTTTCCCTCCCATACTTTCCATCAGTCCGTATGGATCTTGCGGCACGTACCAGGTATAGTGACAAGGAGCACCTTCAGTAATAAAACGGGCAAAATTAAAAGCATTCGCATCATTCAGGAAAGTACCATCGGCATGGCGCCCCTGGGCATATCCCGTACGGGGATCTATCACATTGCGATAATTGGCAGCACGCCGTATCAATGCCTGGTAATCATCCGTCTTACCCAAAGCTTTTGCCATCTGTGCAAGGGCAAAGTCATCATAAGCATATTCCAAGGTACGTGATACCTGTTCTTGTGTATGAAAAGCGTCGGGTACACCGTCTTCAAGAGGAATATATCCGTACTCCAGATAAGAGGTCAGAGCGCGACGCCCCATACCGTTTTTATATTCATCAAGGTTGGAAGGAGTTTCAAAGGCATTCTTACGCATTCCTTCATAAGCCTTGTCCACATCGAAATTGCGAATCCCCTTACAGTATGCATCGCTGATGGCGGAGATACAATGATCGCCTATCATAGCGGCAGTATAGCTATTCCAACAAGGAAAGATGGGCAACCAACCACCTTGTTCATATTTATGCACCAGAGATTGCATCATATCTCCCCCCTTTGTCGGAAAAAGCAGATTGATCATCGGATGCAGGGCACGGTAGGTATCCCACATACTGTAATCCTCATAATACGTTTCTCCTTCAGGAAGTTGGCATATCGGAGTGCCATTCGCAAAAGAGGGATAACGGCCATCTATATCATTGAATGTATGCGGCAGAAAAGAGGCACGATAGAAAGCACCGTAAAACATTTCCTTGTCTGCAAGTCGTTCGGTCTCTACATCAATGGCGGAGAGGTGTTTCTCCCACATCTGTCTTAGCTCTGTGCAAGTCTGTCCAAAGTCCCAATGAGGGATTTCAGCTTTCAGGTTCTTCAAAGCACCATCCCGGTCGGTAAAGGAGGAAGCTGCTTTCACCAATACCTCTTCACCCTCGGTCACATCAAACTCCACATAGGCACCTATCTGCACCGCATCTCCTATCTGAATGACACCGGGAGACAAAGAATCTCCCCTGAACACACCGTAATCCGTCAACTTCTTTTGGAACTGAACGATGAAATATCCGCTATATCCTGCCGATTTTCCCCAACCCTGATAAATGCGGTGAACAGGATTATATCCGTAAATCTGATTGTTAAGGGTATCGATGCAGATATACCCCTGACCTTCATCACTGTTAGGGTTTACCACCAGATAACCTTTTCCCGCTTTGTTATAAGTGAAACGGAAAATTGCGGAACGCGAACGCCCCGTCATTTCGGCATAGATATTCTCATCCGGCAGAGAAACCGTATAATAAGCCGGTGTTGCCGTTTCTTTCTCATGGGAGAAACGGGTGGAACGTGCTTCCGGCTGGCAACGCAATTTACCGAAGAGCGGCATCAGCGTCATAGAACCGTAGTCCTGCGTACATCCGCCCACAATCCAGTGGGAATTACGAAAGCCTTGTAGCAGAGTATCCGCGTAATAATAGGGTGCTATGCATTTCTCCTCCGTGTCCCGCGTCTGTGCAGTCCAGAAGTTCATTCCGTTGGGTTCGAGTACCGCCGGAAGGGTTTGCCCGTATTCTTCCGTATCCCTGCCAAACAACCCCGCTGTATGGGTCGCACTGGGGGCGGTACCTACACGAGTATCGATATAGGACAATCGCGACTCGTCAATAGTCCCACAACGACTGGTACACGAAGTAGTACCCGGCGGCAACACAGTTGCCAGTAACAGGGAATAGCATGTATAGATTGTTCGTCTAATCATTATTATATTTTTATATAGATTTTCTTTTTATACAATGGATAGCCGCACGCTCCCATCAGCAGGGTAAAGGCAAGGGCGTAAACGGCAGATGCCAGATAAGGATCGATTATCAGAAAATGTACCCCTTCGTAAATAACCGGCTTACTTCCGGTGGCGCCAATGACAATAGCCGCTACCTCGCTGAGTACGTAGAGAAACAAAGGGTTAACACCGAATATTTCAAAGAAACGACACCAGTTCTTCTTTTCCTTCATATCAATGAAATAAATCAGCACAGACTGAAGCATGGCTGCCAATCCACAAGTGACTAACACAAATGTAGGCGACCAGATACGCTTATTCAACGGCAAAGCCTCTGTCAGCAAAAAACCGCACGCCATCAGAATAAAGCCTGCAACAAACAATTTCAGTGTTTTCTGTTCCAAAGCTTCCTTAGCCAGGATGATTTTCCCACAACAGAAGCCGATCAATGTATGAGCGATGGCAGAAAGGGTACTGGTAAGTCCTTCCGGATCTATCGGGCTTTTATGATAAAGGTGGTCTGCACCTAATACATTCCGGTCTATGATAGCCAGAAGATTTGTATCATCCGGTGCATATCCGTTGCCGACATAAAGCAAAACGGCATATCCGGCGATAAGGAAACCAATGATCCAGCCGATATATTTATGATTGACATACAAGGCTACAAAGGAAACTACACAATAGCACAAGGCTATACGCGGCAGAACTCCCGTAAGCCGAAGATGGGCAAAAGGAAAGAAATCTCCATCACAAATAAAGTGAAACCAGTGAATAGCCCAGCCGATGCATAGAATGACAAGAGTACGTTTCAGTATCTTACGGACCACTGAACCAGATGCTTGAAAATGGAACTTGCTCAAAGCAATATAAGTGGAAATTCCCATGATGAACAAAAAGAACGGAAATACCAGATCACAAAGAGTCAGCCCATTCCATGCAGAATGTTGCAAAGAATCATAAGATAACTTCCCACCGGAATTATTGACGAGAATCATACCGACGACAGTAATTCCGCGCAGCACATCGAGAGAAAGCAGACGCTTTCTCAATTGACAATTGACAGTTGACAATTGACAATTATCTGTAGGGTGTTTGGGGGATTCTATTTGCATATATCATAGATTCAATTTATAAGCTATCATTGCACAGCCTAATTGTCATTTGTCAATTGAAAAAAGACTTCTTTCGCCACATCCACACAACTTCCTTCGGGAGCCGAACCATACGGATTCTTTGCCAGTGTCCAAGGTTCTTCCATCGCATAATAATCCAGCTTAACTTCGGGTTTACCATCCAGTTGATCCTGAAGAGTTTGCCAGTAGGCTGCCCAACGTTTATAATAGAAATCGCGCAGAATACCGTTCCATTCCTTATGGGCATAGTCGCGCAGACCACCGTCATCAGCGCAAACACGATTGCCCCAAGTGGTTATCTGCACGCGGGCATTCCACTCGTACAGGTCTTTTTCTTCGGGAGTAGTCCCCAAATTGCGTGCCTGCTCTATCCAACGGCCTACACGGAATTCACTACGAGTACCCAGCAATTTATCCTGCGACAGCAATATATCCAGGAATTTCCGGGAGTCACGGGCAAAACTGCGTTTATCAAAGCTCTTGAAGTCAGCAATGGTCCGGTTATAAACAATACGTCCTTTATCGGAAAGAGACTGTCGTACAATGTCTACCAGGTCATATTCAAAGTTATTATTACCACGATATTTATCGGCTACTTCCACCATCAGCCGTGCAGCTTCTTCCGTAACGGTAGGATCATAATAGTTCTTCATCTTCGACCAGCTCGATGCCTGAAAGTTATTCAGTGAAGGACGTCCGCAGAAAATAGACTCATGAGGGCCTTGTTGGTTGTTTCCGAAAGGGCAGTTATAAATGGTATTGGCAAGCAAAGTCCATGCTTTTTCTATCTTCTCGTCTCTTACACCGTAACGGGCAAAGAGATAATCTTTCAGCCATTCCTCTTTCGTGAATTTCTCCGGTCGCCAAGGAAGTTCGCACATCAGTTCAAACATCATGGGGTTATTCTCTGCACCTTCCATGGTCAGACCGATTCCTTTCAGATGAACTGCTAACGGATTGTTCTTAGTCAGGTAGAAGTTATCGAGTAGCTGGTCCATGCGACCGTGCAATCCCACATTGCCACCGAAATTGAGCAGCATACAGAACAGCCAGTTGTGCTGTTCATAACCCTTGTCACGCTTCCAGATGGAAGGGATTCCCCACATAGGACGACATTCACTGAACAGGTCCAGTATCAGCAGATCTCCATTCTGCATATTCTTTATCATCTCGGGACGAGGGTTCTCTGTCCAGCCCTGCACTACCCAGGTGGCTTTCGGATTCACTTTTTTCATAGCCGCCATAATAGCTTTCCCGGCCGCATCGAAATCTACTGAAGCAGCATTCTCGGCTTCATGAAAAGGGTCCATAGAATAATAATCAGCCTTGCCGAAAAGCTTCTCCTGTTCCTGATAATATAAATCGGCAATCTCGGCAAAGCGGCCATCGGTAGGTTGCAGGAAAGCAGGACGGGTAAAACCGTTCCATAAATCAGACTTGGTCAGGTTCAGTCCCAACTTCTCATCAGCATCATGGGGAACCATACCTGAATATCCCGGAAACACAGGTTTAATGCCATATTCGCGCATACGCTTCAGAATTTTCTTCTGCAAAGCTTCCTGCTGTACATACCAGGAATCCGGATTAGGTCCGCCCCATCCTTCCAGATTATTCATTGCCCACCAGGCAAGAAAAGCAGGACCGGCAATGAACCGGTTAATTTCATCTTTAGAATATCCCAGTTTTTGAAGCATATTGAACCAGATACATTCCTGACCTACGGCTGCCAAAGGGAGATTGATACCATGCAGAGCCATCCAGTCTATTTCTTTCTCCCAGCGTTCCCAATCCCAAAAGGCCATGGTGTAGGAATAGGTACAGTAGTTAAAATCGTAACGGAGTGAGAGGGATGTTTCGTGACGCTCTTTCCGGGGGACGGGAGGAAGTGCCTGCGGCAGTTTCGCCTGCATACCATTCCATGACAGTTGGATACCGGCATAATATTTCAGATACCAGTTGATACCTGTCGCTATATTCACATAGTTATTACCCCGGACTACGACTTTAGTCCCTTTCTGGTCCAGTTCGAAAAAATCATCCGCACCTTTCTTGAATTCGATAACAAATTTCTTCGATGCTCCCTTATCAATTCTTTCGAGCAAACCATTTATAGGGTTGGCAGATAACTGAACGGATAAACCTACTACTAACAAGATGAGTAAACTGAGTTTGATTTTCATGGTATTCATTCTTCTGGGTGATGTGCAAAAGTAGGCGTTTATTTTTTTATGTAAGGAGAAAATAGAAAAGTTTGGGGCGAATATAGTAAACTCACTTCTTCCCCAGCTTCGAGCTCGGCAAATATCCGAAGAACTCTTTGAAACACTTCGTAAAATATTTAGGATCGTTGAATCCTACAGCATAGGCTATTTCGGAGACATTCACATCTCCCGAGCCCTCCTGTATCATCCGTTGCGCCACGTTCAGACGGTAGTTCTTCATAAACTGCCCGATGGGCTGTCCCGTCAGGTCCTGCATTTTCTTGTTGACCAATGTCTTGCTGTAGCCCATGTCGCGTACAAAGCGTTCCAGGTTATATTCCGCATCGGCATAGTGTTCCTTCATCAGGTTGACTGCATTCGTAATGAATGTCTTGTCTCGCGATTCTTCCTTTACATGCAGCTCTTCCACATTACTGCTGGATGAGAACATCTTCTTATATTTCCTTCGCAGACTCAATATATTACGGATACGAAGCCGGAGCACTTCTTCATCAAAAGGTTTGCAAAGATACTCGTCCACGCCTATTTCAAAACTTCTTTTCTCTTGTACGTCCGAGCGAAGCGCCGTAAGCATCAGGAAAGGAATGTGCGAAGTCGCCAGATTCTCCTTGATACGGCGGGACAACTCCATACCATCCATCACAGGCATCATCAAATCACTGACTATTAAGTCGACGGTATGTTTCTGAACGATTTCAAGAGCCTCCTGCCCGTCACCTGCCTCAAACAAACGATAATTACCCACAAGCAGCGTGCGGATATACGAACGCATATCTTTATTATCTTCCACAATCAGGATAGTCTCTTTCTTCTGAGTGTCCTCCGGTTGTAAGGTATCGGGCAGATATACATTGTTGGGCTGTACCACAACTTCTCCGTTCGTTTCTACCCGCACTCCGGGAATCAATGGCATAAACATACGGAACGAAGCCCCCTGCCTGTGATTATTGCGGGCAAAGATTTCTCCGCCATGCAAGTACACAATCCGCTTGCACAGGAAAAGACCGATACCTGTGCCGCTCTGCCCGTAAACCGGATATTTGGTACTCTTCTTAGACTGGTAAAAGCGGTCGAAAATCTTTTCCAGATCTTCCGCCACAAGGCCATGTCCCGTATCGCATACATTCATATAGAATAGTTTCTCCCCGTTCTTTCCTCTGACAGACGCCACAAATATGTCAATACGACCGTTATCCGGTGTAAACTTAATAGCATTCGAAACCAGATTCACCAACACCTTGCGCATATATCCCGTATCGATCATCAGAAAGGGATTCTCCAAACGGAAATAAGTACATATGTCGATATGCCTTTCCTTGGCAAAGACTCTGAAAGGTATCAGCAACTCAGACAAAAACTCGATAAAATTCGAGGAACGCTTATCCAGCACCACCTTGTCTATGTCCAGTTTCCGGAAGTCCATCAGTTCATTGACCAGGGAAAGCAAATACCGTGAATTTCGCTCGGCTATCTGCAACTGTGCCTTTACAGCCTCATCCTGCGTCTCCTTTAAAGCATGTTCAATGGGGCCATGAATCAGTGTAACCGGAGTACGGAATTCATGAGTGATGTTCGTAAAGAAAGCAATCTTCTCTTCCGTAATCTCCTTTACGTGTTGAGCCATGTTTTCCAATTGTTTGTTCTGGACAGCCAGTTCCTGCGTGCGCAGTTCCACTTCTTTTTCCAATCGCGCTTTCTGTTCACGATAACTCCGCATCTTCCGCTTATAGAATAAATAAATAGCAAGGCAAATAACTACGACAAGAAGCAGATAGAATCCAATGGATTTATAGAAATAAGGAGTGATCCCCACTTCTATGTCGGTTATTTCATCCGACCAACGCCCCAACTCATCCGTCGCACGCACTTGCAGGGTGTAGTTCCCCGACGGGACAGCTGCATATCTTGCCATACAATCACCCGGTTGAGTTTCATTCCACTCTTCCTCGTATCCCTCCAGACGATAGGCAAAGCGAATACGACTGCTGTTTCCATAATTCTGTGTGGTAAATCCTACGGAGAAACGATTCTCCCTTTCATGCAGGAAAATACCGGAGGCAAGGGTGATATCCTTTTGCAGATAATCACCACTGGAAGGATAGATAATATTTCCTCCAATCGCCAGTGAAGAGAGTTTCACATGCGAATCCGCAGACGGCGAAGTTTCATTATCAGAATGAATAATAACCAGTCCGTCTATGGTAGCCATATAGATAAAGTCGTGTTTTGACGAATAATGGATGCCGTTCCAGTAGAACTGAGTAGCCGGCAGGCCATCAGCCTGCGTGTAGTTACTGAATGTCATCGACTGGATATTCAGACGGGACACTCCATCATTCGTAGTCAGCCACAAGTTTCCCTTCCCGTCTTCAGCCATACCGATAATTGTATTATTAGGCAACCCGTGACGTGTGGTATAGTTTTTAAAGACAAAGTGATTATTCTTGTCACTCGTCAACTGATACAGTCCGCTTCCATTGCCACCCAGCCAGATAGTACCATTCTTGTCTTCCAAGATGCAATTAATCTTTTCCAGTTGTGTTGACTGTGGATTATCCAGTTTATACCGAAGATATTTATAATCAAAGCGCTTGTTCGACTTGGCAAAAGAAGCAAGGTCTACAATGAAGACACCTTGTGTGGTACCCACCCACAAACGCTTATCCCTATCAATCAGCAAGGCGTGAACCGCTTCGAACTCATTATCCGACTGATCGAATAATACACGGATGAAAGTATCTTTCCGCTTATCGTAGAAATGCACTCCACGTGTAGAGCCGAACCATATTCCGTGATTGATCACATCTTCACAGGCACTATTGATAAAGTCACCTTCCAATTCGGGAATATTCTCACGGGTATAGCGCTTAAAGGTACGGTTATTGGAAATATTCAGGTTCAGTTCGTTGATGCCCACACCCCAGGTATATGCCCACAGACGGTTATCGGAGTCAATCAGCAGTCCGTTAATAGTGTTATTACTGATGGAAGTTATATCGTTAGGAGAAAAAAGATGATGGGCACAAGTCTTTTCCTCCTGATTCCATTTCATCAGTCCACGTTCTACTAATCCAATCCAAAGATTGCCGTCTTTATCTTCACCTACGGCATTAACAGGTGTAGGAGTATCTGTTTCTGTGACAGAAGTGCCGCATGTCCATAATTCTGTTTGCAAGCGCTTCGGGGAAAGCAGGTTGATACCTCCGGTTTCAGTACCCAGCCAGATGGTCTCTCCATCGGTGAACAGGCAGTTGATGGCATTACAGTTAATGGTTACTCCACCCCGGTCACTGGTCTGACGGATGAATGAAAAAGTATCCGTATCTTTGTTATACACATTCAGTCCATTCAGGGTAGATACGATCAGGTGTCCCCGTTCCGTCAGTTTGATATCCGTTATATAGGCCTGGCTCAACATTCCGGGACGATGAGTGGAGTAGCGATACCTCTTCAGACTTCGTTCGGCATGATTATATCTGAATAAACCACGGTTAGAGCCAATCCACAAAGCATCCCCATCCGCCTGCATACAGGAAATCCGCCAATCTTCACTGAAAGAAACCAAACTATCGGACAAGATATCTGCCTTTAAGAGATGGTCCGGTTGCTTCTCGACACGATATACCTGGTTGTCAATGCCTGCACAAACTGCCCAGCCTATATCAAGAATGGCATGTACGGGAGATTCGTATTCGCTCTTCAGACGATACCAGGTCTTTATATCTCCCTGATCGTCCAAATCAATACACCACAGTTCTTTATTGCCGGAAATCCATAAATCTCCCTGTCTGTCTTTATAGATGGTACTGACGTTTTCATTCAGCAACTTTTGCAGCGGACTATCTGGTGGAACAGGGAGTTTTACCAAAGCATAAGTATTCAGGTCGAGGATATCTATTCCACCTTCGGATGCAATCCACAATCGCCGGAAGTTATCTTCACAAATCTTATGGACAAAGTCATTCTTTAAGCGTATCGGTTCCGTTTGTGTACCATAGTTCAGGAACTGGTAACCATCATATCTGCCTATACCATAATGTGTGGAAACCCAGACATACCCTCCGGAATCTTTAAAGATATCACTTACAAAGCTATAAGGCAGCCCTGCATTTTCAGTGATAAACTTAAAGTTGTACTGGCTGAAAAAGCGATCCGCACTTTTCGGAAAAAGCGCCAAAGCATGTATCAGACAGATGAGAAAAAGGAAAATACGTTGTTTCATTTCTTTTCGATTCGGATACGCGCATCTACTGCAATCACATATTTTTCCGTTGCCAGTAGCGGGTTGATATCCATTTCCTTGATCTCCGTTGCAAAACGCAACAAAGTAGAAAGGCGCACGATAATCTCGGCGAATTTATCTTCATTTACCCCCTTTTGTCCACGTGTTCCCTTGATAATTTTGTAAGCACGAAGGGAATGGATCATAGAGTAAGCCTCTTCATACGAAAGCGGTGCCAGACCGGAAGAAACGTCCTTAAGCACTTCCACAAAAATACCACCCAAACCACACAGCACTACATGCCCGAATTTCTCTTCATACTTGGCGCCTACGAAAAGTTCCGTACCCGTCAGCATCGGTTGTATCAGGATATCTGTCACTTCGGGAATCTGCATCATACGTTCAAATTCGAACGCCAGGTGCTCTTCTCCCTTGATATTAAGCACCACCCCGCCTACGTCGGATTTATGAACAGGTCCCACCACCTTTGCCACTACAGGGAAACCCGTGCGACGGACAAAAGCCAGCACCTCGTCTTTATTGGCCGACACAAATTCCTCAACTATGGGGATGCCGGCAGCATGCAGCAATGCCTGCACATAATGGGGCTGAATATATCCATCTTCGGGAATAGAGTCTATAATACGACGAATACGCGGCACATCCACACCAAAGAGTTCGATCTCATTGGCGGCAGGCCGGGAAGCATTCATGATGCGCGACAGTGCGGTACCCAATGTCACTTCGTCAGCAAAGTTCACATGGCCTTTAGCAAGGAAAGCGGCAACTTCCGCTCCGGCAGTATTGATGGAGGGAAGAATGGGGAAAATCGGTTTACTGCATGTCTGCATCTTCTCATGCAACACGTCATACATCTCGAACATGGTAACCAGCCCCGGTGTCCCGAAGATAGCCAGAACAGCATCAATATTATCGAATTTCTCTTCACAATATTCCAGGCAAAGACGCAGATGGTCGGGAGTTCCCGTAGCCAGGATATCAATCGGATTTCCTACAGCTGCACCGGGGAAGAGCTTACTTTTCAATTCGTCCACAACCGGTCCTTCCAGCTTGGGCACATTCAGTCCGCCTTTACTCAGCGCATCAGTCAGCATAACGCCCGGACCTCCGGCATGGGTAATGATGGCAAAATTCTTTCCTTTCAGTTCCGGCAGGGTGAAAATACAACCTACCGTCGTCAGTTCCTCGCGCGAATAGCAACGTACAATACCTGCCTTACGGAACAAAGCTTCCACTGCCGAGTCCGAACTGGCAATGGCACCTGTATGCGAAGATGCTGCACGGCTACCACTTTCACTGCTACCTGCCTTGATGGCAGCAATCTTACAGCCTTTCTTTATCAGAGAGGATGCATGGAACAACAGACGGTCCGGGTCACCGATACTTTCAATATAGAGCAGTTTTATTTTAGAATCTTTATCTGCCTGGAAATTCTCGTCCATATATTGCAGCACATCTTCCACACCTATCTGTTTGGCATTCCCCACTGACCAGACAGAATTGAACTGCAAACCTTTTGTTACGGCACTTTCCAGAATGAAAACGGCAGTCGCACCGGAGCTGGATATCAAATCGACTCCTTGAGGATGCAATTGCGGAATGGGTTGACTGAACACACTATGATGCCAGGTATTCATCAGTCCGATGCAGTTCGGCCCTATCAGGGAGGCACCGTACTTATTTACCGTTTCCAGAATACGGTCTTCCAGCAGAGCGCCCTCATGTGTCTCTTCACCGAATCCGGCGGAAAGAATGATAAACGCCCGTACCTGCTTCTCAGCAGCAAGCACTTCTACGGCATCAGGACACATCTGTGCGGGAATAGCGAGTATCGCAAGTTCCGTATCGGGGATGTCCTTCACATCGGCATAAGCTGTTACACCTTGTACTTCTGTCTCTTTCGGATTCACGGCACGAAGTTCACCGGTATAACCACCATTAATAAGGTTACGCAGGATAGCGCCTCCCGGCTTGTGCACATTATTGGATGCTCCCACCACTACAATACTGGCAGGACGAAGCAATTGGTTTGTTATCATAGTCTGTTCACTTTAAGTTCAGGATACAATGTGACAAATATACGTCTTTTATGCAATCCTGCAATCGGAAAAGAAAAGAAAAATGGAAGTGTAATCGGGAGAGGGGTTTTCAAGTAAGCAGCCTCTTTGAATGACAAAACAGGAGATTACCGTTTTCATCACGGAGATGCATCCCGTTGCCCTCGCAATAACGGAAGAAAGAACAATCCCCACATGCATCTTTTTTCATCCAGTCGCGGTTGCGGAAAGGTTGGAAACGCTCTTCCCATACCTGCATGAATTCGTCCTGATAGATATTTCCTTGATGGAAATCGCTCCGTATGCTGGGGCAGGCGGATATGGAACCGTCTATCAGAATTGAGCCAACGGTTACACCGGCATTACAGGCAAAAAAGTTATCGCGCACTTCTCCCTCATACTTACCCAGAAAACCTTCACATCCATAGCTCAGGTGCATCTTGCCTTCCTTGCGAGTATCCTTTATGAAATCCATGAGTCCTGTAAATTCTTCATCCGTCAGCTGGAGCTCAGGATGCATGACAGCACGCCCCACAGGGAAGATAGTGAACATGCGCCAATGGCGGACGCCAATTTTATAAAGAGAAGTTTTTAATTCGTTCAGATAAGGATAATTACGGCGGTTTACGCAAGTCACCACATCCCAAGTCAGTTCAGGTTCGTGTACCAGCATTTTTATAGCTTCCCAAGCATTGTGATAACTCTCGGGATGCCCACGTAGCCAATTATGATCTTCAGAAAAACCATCCAGACTGATGGTAATAGAGTGGAGTCCGGCAGCCATAAGACGTTGCAAACGCGCTTTCGTCAAACTAAGCCCATTGGAGACCATGCCCCACGGATAACCACGGCGGTAAAGAGCCAGTCCGACATCTTCCAGATCTTCCCGCATCAAAGGCTCGCCACCGGTAATAATAATACTTACTTTATTGGGATTTACATAAGGGGTAATTGCATCAATGGTACGCAGGAAATCCTCAGCAGGCATATCTTTCACTGTCGCCATTCGCTTGCAGTCGCTACCGCAATGCTTACAATGCAGGTTACAGCGCAAAGTACACTCCCAAAAGAGCTGCTTTAAAGGGTGCAGTTCCTTCAGGTTATTTCTCATTTTCCGGGCTATCTCCAGAGCAAGACGCCTGCGTATAGAAAGGTTATTCATCCTGCACTTTGCCTTTAATGCCAAAGTCGCAATGAGGTTGTCCATACTCACAAGGAGCGTCTCCCATACTGTCACATGCACTAAATCCCAGTAGAACCAATCCACCGGACAATATCCGGTTGTAGAAATGTAACCAGTGTTTTTTCTCTTTTTTCATAGCATTTCTCATGTCCATTCTTACTTAGATATCCTTTTATAAAATGCTGTTATTTTGAAAATACTGCACCAAAGATAACCTTTTATCTGCAATAATTCAAAATAATTGTCAGTATTCCGTATAAAGATTTCATATATTTGAAGCCTCATTCTAAAAATGGGGACGTAACGAAACAGAATTATGGACATCAGAAACAGAATACAACAACTATTAACCGCCATCAACCAAGGGGTTTATGAGAAGGATACGGAATTAGGCTTGTCATTATTGGCTGCACTGGCAGGCGAAAGTGTTCTTTTGCTGGGTCCTCCGGGGGTTGCCAAATCCATGGTGGCACGCAGACTGAAGGCTGCTTTCAAGGGAGCAAATGCTTTCGAATATCTGATGTCACGCTTTTCTACTCCCGACGAGATATTCGGACCTATCAGTATCAACCGGCTCAAGGAATTTGATAAATACGAACGTGCCATTGAAGGATATCTCCCTACGGCAAGTGTAGTATTCCTGGATGAGATATGGAAAGCAGGGCCTGCCATACAGAATTCATTACTCACCGCCATCAATGAGAAAATCTATCGGAACGGAGACAGAGAAATCAAACTACCGCTTAAACTTCTGATTGCCGCCAGTAACGAGTTGCCCGCGCACGGCGAAGGACTCGAAGCATTGTGGGACCGATTTTTGCTACGCATCATCTGCACCTGTGTGAAAGATGAAGCGACCTTCTACAACATGCTGCTCGACGATAATGATAAAGAAATAAACATACCCGCAGATTTGCAAATCAGTGAAGAAGAATATGCAGACTGGCGCAGACAGATAAACCTGGTTTCACTATCCACCGAAATACTACATTATATTACGAATATCCGCCATCAATTGAAACGTCTTCCGCTGGATGATGAAGACACAGTTCGAAACGTATACATAAGTGACCGACGCTGGAAGAACATCGTGCAACTATTGAAAGCCTCAGCCTTCATCAACGGACGTACAGCGGTGAATTCGGCAGATTTGCCGCCTTTATACCATTGCCTATGGAACGAGATAGACGAGTGTGAGCCCATTCATCAATTAGTTCTCCGTGAACTGTTCACTTCCTGCCTTGAAAAAATGGAAGAAATCACCGAAGCGATTAAGAGTGATATACGAATCAGCCGGGTGCGCCAGGCGCTGGAAGATTTTAAAAACAATTGCTCTCCCAAGAATGACCTTGAAATTACGGATTACTTCTACTATCATGTAGCCGAACATGGCGCAGGTCATACCTATATCTTCGCCGTAGACTATCTGACACTGAAAGAGCAGAAGAGAGAAAATGCTCCGAGACAAGCCGTTATCTTTCCCGATCCGTTGAATCCGGGACGCTCAATTATCCGTTGTTATCCGGGTGGAGCACCCTCAGGCGCAGTTCAGCAACGGGTGAACCTGTACAGAGAGGGGACAGAATACCTGTTAATAGATGGTGTGCGATATCCGATGACGCAAAGGAATAAAGGAGAAAAAATGACTAAAGCATCTCATCAGTCCGAACAAACTTCCCAAAGCCTGTTCGACAAACTGCCCCAGATCACCTCCCGCAATTACCGGGATGAACTGAACCGGCTCTTTCAGCAGCTTCTCACCCTTACCAACTCCTTATGCACGGACAATCTGTTCGTCAGCCCCGCCGATAAAGAGTTAATCACCCGTTACTCGGACGAAGTGCTGAAAAAACTGCGGAACGTAGAAATCGAAGAGGAAAAGTTACAATTCAACTTGCAGCAATATGGCAGGGCTGAGCAAAAGGAAGTATGATATCCAGTTCTATGTAAAGGTAGTCGAGAAGTTCGTACAAACGGGAGAATGCGCCAAGACGCTATACGGTGAAACGGAAGATCCCCTGCTTCTCTATCTGCTGGCCATCATGAACGATCCGTCCATCAGAGTTCTGGTGTTGGGCGATGAAGTTCGTGCACGCATATTCTACGATATCACCACGCAGTTTGTCTGGCAGTTTCTGGAACAAGAGAAATTTCAGATGCAAAGAGCGCAATCCGAACTTGGAGAAATGGAAAGTGCCCTGAACTGGATTAAAGAGAAACGGGATGGATGGCAGGCCCTACTGAGAAAAATCAAAGATGACTATAAAGAGAATGCTTTCGATGAACCATTCTACGAACACATGTTCGGGGACAAAGACAAACAACACGATTCCACCGTTTGGGAGAAGATGCTGAAAGACTGGGAAGATTCTTTTCAGCAGAAGCAGCAAGAACAGAAAGAGAAGAACCTGGATGCCAAGAAAGACTTTCTGGAAAAGAAACTGAAAACCAGCCTGAACAAGATACCGGAATACCTGGAAGAACACCAAGTGGATAAGGAGGAATTCTATCAGGCATGGAGCATGATGAACGGATTGTGGAATACCATCGATTTCGAGAATATCCGGAAGATTGTAAAACTGCAAAAGGAATACCCCGAACTGCTGAAAGTAGCCAACCGCATGGGAAGAATAGCCGATGACGAAGGCAGCAAACAGGTATATGTAACGGAAGGCAGTGCCTACAAACTGGCTCATTCCCAAAAGAGCGATATCCTGGGTGTCACCATCGGTAACGACCTAAATGCCCTGCTTCCTTCGGAATTGCTATATTATGCAGACAGCGAGTTGCAGGATGTCTTCATGCTGAAATACTTCACGCAAAAGCTACAGACCTTCCGTTATAAATCGGAAATCATGCAACCCTCCAGGCGTCTGGAAGCAAAACCGGCAGTTCTGAAAGGGCCTATGATCGTATGCCTCGACACTTCGGGCAGCATGACAGGGAAACCGGAGCGAATGGCCAATTCCTTGCTGATAAAACTGATTGAAATAGCTGAACTTCAAAACAGGGAATGTTTCCTCATCACATTCTCCGTATCCACCAAAACCATTGACATACGCCGCGACCGGCTGAAACTGATGGAATTCTTCAGCCACCCCTTCACCGGTGATACGGATGCCACCCAAATGCTGAAAGACACTTTCAGGATGCTCGACGAGAACCGCTATATGAATGCGGATGTCTTACTTGTCAGCGATTACCGCATCCCCAAATGCAAACCGGAGCTGTTAAAGCAAATGAGCGTACACCGGGAAAAAGGCACTCTCTTTTATGGTCTACAGATTGGTATTGCTCCGAATGAATGGACAGAGCATTTCGATCACATCTACAGGATAGAGTATCATGTAGACCGCAAATATTAAAACCCGTCCATCAGTTCCGCAATAGCCACATTCCCATAAAACGGTCATAGACCATATATCCGCCGGCTGATTTATAGACAAGTTCTTTCTCTACCAACGATTTCAAAGCGGCATTGACACTGCTCGGAGTTTTCAGCCCATGCCCCAAAATGAACTCTCCACTGTTGGGTGCCGTCACTTTCCCTTCATGCGCAATGGCTTTCATCAGTGCCAACTGATTGTCCGTCAGCATTATAATCAAGTTCTGATAGACAGGTGTATTTTCTTCAAGAAGCCCCATCAGCACTTGCTCTGCCTGAGTGATATCTACAACCGATTCATTTCGCTCATACAACCGATTCAGCATTGCCTGCATATACCAGGTATGTCCCTCAAATCGGGTATATATCCAATGAAATACAGATTTATCCAACTCTTGCCCCCGCAATTCGAAAAAGTTCCTTGCAAACCGATAATAAGATTCTTCATCAATCTCACGAAGCACCATCAATTGCGTGCTTTGATAGAAAGGACGCTTGGCGGAAACAAACATTTCCTGCATCAAATGCTGACTGCTACCTGCAAAGATGAAACGGACATTCGGGATAAACTGGATATAAGAGCGAAGCAAAGCCTCTGTACCTTCTTCAGGATAAGAAGTGATCTGCTGAAACTCATCAATAGCCAGATAACAATTCCTACCGGAAGCAGCCATATAGTCAAAGATTTCCTGCAATGTCTGTTCAGACTTGTCGGCAACAAAGTCTAAGGTTACTGTAGGAACTCCCGTCAGCTCATCTGCACTAATCACCGGTCGGCAAGAGCGAAAAAAGGAAGTCAGCTTATGCAAAGCACTTTCGCTGAGCGTATCAAGCTGCCCTAGTACGGTTTTTGCCAGCAGGCGAACGAAAGAAGCTAAATCGCGCGTTGCAAAAATATCCATATAGAAACTGGCAACTTCCGGTTTCTCCTCTTGCAGGGTATAGAAGACATTTTTTATCAATCCCGTCTTACCCATACGCCGAGGCGCTATCAATGTCAGGTTCCGTTCATTCTCCAAAGCCGACAACATCTGTTGTGTTTCAGCTTCACGGTCACAAAAATAACGGGGATTCGCATAACCATAAACTAAAAAAGGATTCCGGGGTTGCATCTTCTGAGCTTTCATAAGCGGTATTACATATTTTACGTTACACTTTTTGTGTAACACAAAATACGGAATAAATATCGGATTAAACAAATAGATGCGAATATTTAACCTGCATCATTAAAGCCATTCCAACAGTTCCGCCGGACTTTTCATCTGTTTCAGTCTGGGATGGGCGAATGTACCCACCACCTCATGCTGCCACATCACCTCGAAAGGAATGTGTACCCCGTATCCTCCGATAGCCAGTACCGGTTGAATATCGGACTTCAAGGAATTACCGATCATCAGGAATTCTTCCGGAGCAACCTGAAGAGTTTGTAGCAGGCGGGTATATTCTTTCTCCGTCTTATCAGACATTATTTCAATATGATCAAAATAAGATGTCAGCCCGGAGCGTTGCAATTTACGTTCCTGATCCAACAAATCACCTTTCGTAGCCACTACCAGACGATAACGACCTTGTTCCTTCAGAGCTTTCAAAGTCTCTTCCACACCGGGCAGCAACTCAATCGGCATCTGAAGCAGAGATTTACCTAAAAGAATAATCTGTTGTATCTTATCTGCTGAAATCTTCCGCTCACTCACCCGCAAAGCAGTTTCAACCATCGAGATGGTGAACGCCTTGGCGCCATAGCCCAAACATTCCAGATTATCCATTTCTGTTTGAAAAAGTTCTGCCGAAATCTCCTCTGCGTTATCATATTCACTTAACAGATCCGTATACTTTCGTTCTACCTCTTGAAAAAAAGGTTCATTGCTCCAAAGCGTATCGTCCGCATCGAAAGCAATGACTTTAATAGCATGTTTCTTTTTCTGAGTCTCCATCCGGTTCATTACATATTTTACATTACATCATTTATACAATGCAAAGTACATAAGAAATTATAGATAAAGCAAAAGAGTACGGACTTTTAACGTCTTTATACTCCGAAATAAGAACCGATCAAAAGACTATGCAGTATAACCTGGGCCGTACTTGCTCCGTACCAACTCCGTAGTTTCTCCATATAAAGGTACTTCTGACCGAAGAATGTACGGAGCAAGTACGGCTCAGATACGATTCGGATATGGCTCACATCGAGTTTACGCAAGATTCATATATTTCAAAATATAGTTACATTATCATAAAGTAGTTTTATTATCCTGTATTTTATAAAAAGCTACTTATTTTTGTATGTATTAAAGCATTTTCCGACCCTTCTTATTCTTTGATCTCATCGGGAATCTAAACAATAAACTTAATATAAATATCATGCAAGAACGACAGAAAAACAGAAAATTGTATTTTGAGGAACTTTCCATAACAAGCAGGAAATATTACATCCCATACATATCAAAATACAAAAAGATTAAAAAGGGAATGAATATTTTAGAAATAGGGTGCGGAGACGGAGGTAATTTATTACCTTTTGCCGAACTGGGATGCAACACCACAGGAGTAGACATATCCGCAGGTAGAATCAGGGATGCCATCCTGTTTTTTGAGGAAAGGCAGATAAAAGGGAACTTCATCGCCTCGGATATTTTTAAATTGAAAGGATTTGAACATAAATTCGACTTAATCATTTGCCATGACGTTATAGAACATATAAAAGACAAAGCGACATTCTTATCAAATCTCCCCAAATACATTAATTCTGAAGGGATCATCTTTATGTCATTTCCTGCGTGGCAAATGCCTTTTGGAGGGCATCAACAAATATGCAAAAGCAAAATAATTTCTCACTTCCCTTTCATACATTTACTACCTGCATCTATATACAAAGGCATTTTAAAAATTGGCGGTGAGAACATCAGCTGTATTGAAGAGCTTCTTTCTATAAAGGAAACTAAAACTCCAATAGAATTATTTGAAAAGTTAGCGCATAAGAAACGCATGACGGTTATAAACAGGCAACTGTTCTTTATAAGCCCTCATTATGAGATAAAATTCAGATTAAGCCCTCGGAAACTGCCTTCAATAATTGCCGGTATTCCATATCTGAGAAACTTCTTCACCACATCATGCTTTTATATTCTAAAATGACACACTTTGCTCACATAATATGGAAATGCAACTTGCTATAACTGCAACGACGACATTACACTTGAAAACAAGTAATGTTATGGTCCGGAACAAGTAATGTTACGGATGATTACATTGCTTGTTCTCATCAACAACAAGCAATGTAATTTTAGGTAAGTCTGATTTGCAAACGGAATATATAAGAGGTTATTTTCTTCTTGCAGCCTTTCAGCTTTTTCCAAGTTCCCTGTTCATCGACATTTTGGCTGAAACATACCTGAAACAACTATAAGACTGGAAGTTTCAGGCTGAATACCGATGAACAGGAAGTTCAAAGAGAAGTAGCCCGGAACTGTCATCCGTTTTCGTCTTTAGTATTTTTATTCCGCTTGTTACCGTTTATATAGAGCAGTGGTGAGCGGAACTTTTTATTTGCTTCCCTTCATGACGAGTTATGAGCTAAAGTAAAAACTGCTCTTGGAACAGTTCTAAGCTAAGAGCACTGATAGTGTGCTGAAGTACATAAAGTACCGGAAATAGAACGTCCCACCTGCTTTTCAACACGAAAATCGGGCGGGACGGAAATAAATGGTCATCTTGCTAGTTATAATCCTTCTATGTCTTTAATGGGTAAACCAGTCACTTGGTGGATGAGCTCGAAGGAGATATTCAGGGATTTCATCGTACGGGCATTCTCTATGTTTTTTTCCTGCTTTCCTTGTTCAAGACCTTCCTGTCTGCCTTCCTGTCTGCCTTCCCGTCTTCCTTCCTCTCTTCCTTCCTCTCTTCCTTCCTCCGCCGCCGTACTCAGCACATCATTCTGAATCATC
>ERZ1027087.310-NODE-310-length-28118-cov-6.058119_pt1 | contig 28118 bp, 25 predicted proteins | sample MGYA00519413_ERZ1027087 | MGnify/ENA primary metagenome ERZ1027087 (study PRJEB26926, sample SAMN06164438) | human gut metagenome | biome: ENVO:00009003; feature: ENVO:2100002; material: ENVO:00002003 | host: Homo sapiens | place: USA | collected 2012 ...
TGTATATTTGATTAATATTCAGTACATTTGTATAAATAATAAACTCACAAAAAAGAACAATTTATTCAAATTCAAGTATGATGAAAACTGATGATTCTATCTTAGAAGTCTGCTTCCTGATACGCAGCTACGGGAAAGGTGAACTGGCTATGTGTTACATTCACGGAGTGTCTCAACAGGCAGCCGTCAACCGCTTCAACACCTGGATACGCAAAGCGCCCGGACTGGAACAACGCCTGCTGGAAATGGGAATGAGCCGCACAGGCAGGAACTACACTCCCGCCCAGGTGCAAGCCATAGTCAATGTTTTCGGGGAGCCTTAGAGCTCCCCTTTTTCTTTCCAGTCCGACACTGTGCGCGTCTCCGAAGAAAATACGACACCGATCTGCTTCACGCAACGTTTATCGTCCGCGTAGGGCTTTGCATACCCCTTTTCCTCTATCTGGCGAAGGGCGTCATCGGCGGTGCCATCCAGCTTGAGCTCAAAGATATAGACATAATCCTGCGTCTCCAAAATGCAATCCACACGCCCCTGGCTATATGCTTTCTCTATAAGCAGCCGGCTGTAAACGCCCATCAGGCGGACAAGCAGATAGAAGGTATATTGGAAATGCTTCTCCATCAGATCCATCGAACGGAGACCGGGATGCGAATCGTAGGGGATACTTGCCAGGAAAGCGGTGAGCGAATCACGGAAGGCCGAAGTTTTGCCAAGGTGCAAATCGCGCATGGCTTGTGCCAACCACCCCATCACCTGTGTAGGCTGCGTCTTGAAGTAGCCCGTAGCAATCAGGGAAAGAAAGCCCCTCCGCACCTCGTTGTTGGGGAAATCCAACAAATAGGAAGAGGTGAAACGGTCGTAATCTTTAATGGTAAGATATCCACTTTGGTAAATCATAGGCAGAGGTTGTTCTACATCAGCTTTATAGTCGGCAAAAAGGGAAGCGTCATAATATTTGCCCGTAAGGTCGTTCATCTGCTCGTGATTGTGCTGAAGCAGACGCATCAGGTAGGTTGGAGTGCCGGTGGCAAACCAGTAGTCGCGGAGCTTCAAAGAATCAAATGCATTCAATATACTGAAGGGGTTGTAAATGTCAACCATCCCTTCACTGAAATGATAACCATCATACTGGGCTTTCAGACTGAGCTTCATTTCATCGGAAGTGCACCCTTCCTGTGCAGCCAGCACAGCAATAGGATCGGCGAAATACTGTTCCAGTTCTTCCTGGGTAATGCCACAAAGTGCCTGGTAACGATCGTCCATGCTGATATCCTTAGGTTGGTTGAAGCCGCTGAACACACTAACCTGCGAGAACTTGGTGACACCCGTCAGCAACACGAACTGCAAATATCTGTCGGCACTCTTGAAGGTGGAATAGAAAGCTTTCAGCGTGTCCCGGTTCTTGTCTTCCATAGGAGTATCAAGCACATCCAGAATCGGCTTGTCGTATTCATCCACCAGCACCACGGCACGGCGACCATACTTTTCACCGGCACGACGGAGCACTTCCTCAAAACGATCGCCCATGGTCAGCAAATCCTCGTCTTTCCCATACATGCGCTCCGCCTGCCTCAGAAATCCCTCTATTTTGGCTTCCAGCACACCTTCCTTGGCGAAGTTGTCGCCATTGAAGTCGATATGGAACACCGGATACTCATACCAGTCTTTCTCCAGTTTTTCCATCGCCAGCCCTTCAAAGAGTTCTTTCCGGCCCCGGAAATAGGATTCGAGTGTAGAAATCAGCAGACTCTTGCCAAAGCGCCGCGGGCGGCTGAGGAAATAGACTTTCCCGCTGGTCACCATCTGGTGGACAAGAGCCGTCTTGTCCACGTACACATAACCGTCTTCACGGAGATCGCTGAATGTCTGTATTCCGATAGGATATTTCATACTGTTTTCATGATTCGTTTTTACTATATATGAGCAAAGGTAGGAATTTTACAACAGATTGGCGAATTGTTTCCTACATTTATTCTCCGCGAACCTCACGGAACCTCACATAACCTCCGTTAACCTCATTTATCCTCACGGAACCTCATGGAACCTCTCGCCGCGCCGTCCGCCTGCCGTATCTTTGTTTCACCGGAGCGGAAGAAGAGAGTATCTCCTACCCTCGCTCCGGAGAGATAAACAACTTATTATTCATCAAACTTAATTTTTTACAAAATTATGTCAAATGCTTTAGTAGTGCGCACACAGCGCCACAAAAAAATCGGAGACGCAGCTTCCCCGATGGTTTTCACTCTGAAACGCGTGGCAAAAGACGCTAAAATGTTCAACCTTGCACGTATCGCACAAGATATCGAGGCCTTAGGAGGAATGTCGGCCGAAGATGTGGAACACGTAGGCAAGGCCATCGTCCGCCAGATGCGCCAGACCCTGACCGACGGCAACAGTGTCCGTCTGGATGGTTTCGGAATTTTTCACACCACCTTTAAATGTCGTGCCACCGAAGTGGCAAAGGACTGTACGGTGAAGAATATCGAACGTGTTAATATTCGCTTCAAGGTAGCAAATACCTTGCGGCTGGCAAACGACAGCATTGCCACCACCAAGGGAGGGCCTAACAACCTCGTCTTCGAACTGGTGACGGAAGACGACAAGCCGTCCACTGGCGGCGGCTCTTCTTCCGGCGGCAGTGGCGGCGGAGGTTTGGATGAGAATCCGCTGGGATAATCACTAAACATTAATCACTAATCTCTTAATCTTTATGAAAAAAACGACTTGGGACAAAATTTTGAAAGTAATCATCGCAGTGGCTTCGGCCGTAATCGGCGCTTTTAGCGCAAATGCGATGAACCTGTGAGAAGGATCGATTTAATTGTGATCCATTGCAGCGCCACGCGCGAGGACCGCCCCTTTACCGAACAGGATTTGGAAACCGCTCACCGCCTTCGCGGTTTTGATGGCATAGGCTATCATTTCTACGTTCGCCGTAACGGTGATATCAAGTCCACACGCTCGGTCGGGAGGGTCGGTGCCCACGCGCGTGGACACAATGCAAATTCAATCGGAATTTGTTATGAGGGTGGTCTGGATTGCCACGGATTGGCGAAGGATACACGGACGGAATGGCAGAAACATTCACTACGGGTACTGGTACGGGCTTTGAAGATGGACTATCCGGAAGCAAGGGTTGTGGGGCATCGGGATTTGAGTCCGGATGTCAATGGAAATGGTGAGGTGGAGCCGATGGAGTGGACAAAGGAGTGTCCGTGCTTCGAGGTGGGGGAAGAATTTTCAAAGATGTAAAATACAAGTAATTTCATATTCAAATTTTTAATAAAAACAGCAATAAGCATTTGAAGATATAAATTAAAAAAGTACTTTTGTATTAAAAGAAAAAACATAATAAAAAAACAAAGTTTATGAAAATCTATTCGCCCCATGATAGAAATGATCTCCATATTAAAGCTAATGATAAAGTTTTAGAAATAGGTCCAGGCCATAATCCGACCTATCGTTCCAATGTCATAGTAGAAAAGTTCATAAATACCAATTATCACCGTTGTGATGATGTCAAGGTGTATAATCATCAAACCTTTATACATGCAGATGGTGAAAAACTTCCATTTAAAGATAAAGAGTTTGATTACGTCATCTGTAATCAAGTTTTAGAACATGTAGATGACCCTCAGCTTTTTATAGCAGAATTATGCCGAGTAAGTAAAAGAGGTTATATTGAAACTCCAAGTCTGATAGGCGAATATTTGTTTCCAAAAGAATCTCATAAATGGGTCATATTAGACATTGACGGTAAGTTAGTAATGTACGAAAAAGCCAGAATGCCAGGCAACTATAAAAATGATTATGGAGATTTATTTCTTTATCATTTACCTTTCCAATCATTACCCTATAAATTATTGTGGCTTACCGAAAGGAATATGATGATAAACCATTATGAATGGGAAGATAACGTAGAAGTCATAGTAAATCCTGAGGATGAATACTATCAATCATTTTTCACAAAAAAATGGGATAAGAGTATGAGTACAAAGCTTTATCCACCACGTTCTGCATTTACAGAAATAAAAGAAACTGTAAAAGCTGTCATATATATGACTAAAAATAAAATAAGAGATAAGTTTCGTCATCATAAGTCCCCTATTTCATTAGCTGAATATTCAAAAACACACGAAATATTGCATTATCAATGTGAAGAATAACATCTATTTTCTTGCAAGCCATAAAGAGAGGTCTTTAACCTCTCTTTTTATTTCCAAGCTTTTACAATCTTCCTATAAAAGTTTATTCGAGTCAAAAGGCTGCGGATCCATGTACGTTTTCGCCAGCTTCCCTTACTTAAGTGAACAGCCACAGTATCTTTTGTAACCTGTATACATGCGGCTCCCAATATACATGAAGGATAAATTACCATTCTTTCATCTAAATGCTGCTCAATCTCCTTATTGTATCTCAAACCAAATTTTTCAGCAGATAAAGCCAAAACATCGGGTGCAATTTCTTTGGTATACCAAGTACCATCTTCTTGAATAAAATGTCTCTCTTGATAAAATTTCATAGCTTCAACCAAATATGGATGCCCTTTTTCTGCTCCTAAAACAGCAGACAATAATCCAAGTCCTGGAACACGTTCACCTGGAAAACGGTTTGTCCCGTCAACTTCCAACCGTCTATCTGCCATCTTATCAGCCTTAATCATCTCAGGATGATATTCTATTGCCGTGAAAAAACCATGAACCAACATCGAATCAAAAGATTTCTTTACGAGTACATCGGTATCCATATAAATGCCACCTTCAGTGAACAGAGCATAGAGTCGCACATAATCAGCTACAAAAGCCAAAGCTCCGGCCTCATAAGCCTCTTTTGTCCAAGGTAAAGAATTCACATCAAATTCTTTCAAAGTCCACAATTTCCATGTATAGTCAGGAAGAACTTTTTTCCACGAATTCATACACACCTGTAGGCTGTGCGGTATTGGCGTATTATTAAACCAGCAATAATGAATTGTTTTAGGAATCATATCTATTTATTTTTAAAATTATCTGACTTTTTCATTATAAGTCCATCAAAAGTTCCAGTTACTACTGCCCACAAAGATTTCCACCTTCCTTTCAACATGTATAGTAGTAAGAAACGGGGCATTACTATTCCAACCAAATAAAGACAGGAAGCAACTTTCTCTACGCCCCGAAGATTACGCCGAGCAAACAAAACCCTACCCCTCACTAAATAATACTCGCGAAAAGGTGTCAACAGCCTCCCCTTTTTTGTACCTTCTTTATGATATACCAATGAAGCTGGTTCATACCAAATACTATACCCTTTATCCAAAATATGGTAACTCCAGTCAAATTCTTCATAATACAAAAAATAGCACTCACTCATCAGCCCTACCTGTTCAATTACTCGCCTCGATAGCATCATTGCAGCACCATGCATAACCTCAACTTCTCTAGCAGATTGATATTTCTCCGGATGAAGTTCATCATAAGGAGGGGTCGCATGCTTCAATGTTATGTGCGTCATCTTTTGGTGCCCATAATATTGCACCTTGCGAGAAGAGGCATAATATCGAATCATCGGCGAAACACCACCAATAGCATGACTCTGCAAACGCTTAACGAGGGGTTCTAAAATAGGTGCCTCAATCAGAGTATCATTATTTAAGAAAAAGATATATTCTCCTTTTGCATGCTGGTACCCTTTATTATTCCCCCCCGCAAATCCCAAATTTCGTTCACTACGTATAACATTTACTTTCGGATGTGCTTGTTTTATTAGTTTCACATCATCACCAGAAGAAGCATTGTCCACCACAATCACTTCATATGGATAAGTCTCGAACCGTTCCAAAGAAGTTATCAACCCACAAGTATCTTGCCAGCCATTATAGTTAATTGTAATAATTGATACCATATACTCTTTTTTAAAGCAGCAAAGTATTTATAAAAAACAAGAATAGTCAAAGCTTTTACTCATCCACCTCATTGTTTTTAGGAGTTTTCACAATGTTATAATCCTGGTCCTTATATTCTTTAGCTGAGGTAAAGAAACCTCCAAATTGTCTAGCAATTTGTAATACCCTCATTCCAAAGCGTTTCCACAGCCCATCATTCCCTACTGTACCGTAACCTGTTATAACGCGTGCCTTACGACTATATACAAAAATAATCTTGCCATACTGACGCAGACCAAAAGCTAATGCTCCATCCTCTCCACGAATGATATGAGTACGTATCCCCACTTCTTGCGCTTCTTTGGTACGATAGGCAAAGACAAGTCCACGTACACTTAACTCAGGCCGTTTCCATGATTGTAGTCTCAAATACGCATTACGGAAAAAGACATAGAATGCCAAGTCCAATTTAGAATAATTCTCATTGGGAAAATATCCCCAAGTAGCACTTACTCCCATCACCTGCGGCGATTTTTCCATAACATCAATCATAATATCGACATACTGAGGAGGGTACAAAGTATCAGCATCTATATTAATATGATATTTTCCGCGCGCATGAGATAACCCACATAAACGCGCATGCCCACAACTGTGCTGCTTTTCAACGAAATATGGCATTCCTACAGTACGAAATATAGTTGCAGTTTTATCTTTAGATTCATTATCAACTCCAATAATTTCTATTGGATATCGAGTCTTCATTTCACTTAAAGCCCATAAGCAAGCTAATAAATGTTTTTCTTCATTATACGCAATAACCGAAACAGTCACCAAAGGCACACTACTTTGGAGTTCCGCCAAATTAGAACGTACTTGAGAAATTATATTTTCACAATCTACTTCATCAAAACTCTTATCATAAACTTGCAAGTATTTACTATACCAACTCATACATTCACCCTCCTTTCATACAATAAAGATTCAAATAGTTCAACCCATAATTCTCCAATTGATTCAATTTTATACTTAGAAGCATTGAAACGGGCCATATGTCCGAATTCTTTTCTGTATTTTTGATTTTCTATTAAAAAATCAAGCTTCTCTACTAAGCCATCTATATCTCCTACTTCTACAAGAAAACCATCTATACCATTTGATATGATATCACGCGGTCCGCAAGGACAAGCAAAAGATACAACAGGTAAACCACATGCCATAGCTTCAACAATAACCATACCAAAACCTTCTGTCCTAGAAGTGAGTACAAAGATAGAACTTTCTAAGTATTTCGCAACAATATCCGATACAGCATGTTCTAAAAAACAGTTTTTTGTCAGATTCAACGTTTTTATTTGTTGCTGGAGGCTCTCACGCATTTCTCCATCACCATAAATTTTCAAAATCCAATCCGGATTTTTATCTACCACTTTTCTCCATGCAGTAATTAATTTATCAAACCCTTTTAGTTCAACATAACGTCCAACAGCTACAATTTTTTTTTGAGAACAATCTGAAACAGAATCTGGGAAAAAGGGGGTTGGATTGGGAATAACCACTACATTGTCTAATTCACTCCATGAAATAGCATCTTCATGTGTCAATACTACGAATTTTGATAAATGTCTCAATTCTTTGATTGCAGCATTAATCCATTGCTTCCGAATATAATTATAAATAGATAATGGTAAAAATGGAGCTCGAAAGTGACGAAAGTTTAATCGGCTAACATGTAATTCACCTATCTTCAGACTTCCATCAGTCATTTTATTTAATAAATTTACATCACGTCGTAACATTGAGATTGTTATATCCGGCAATATTTTGCAAAGGCATTCATTTAAGCTATATTTAAATAATCTCATTTTCTTTTTATACAACAAAAAACGACGCAAGAAAGAATGAGAATTGACTTCTTCAAAATCAATGTTTAATTGATGTACCACTACAGAGTTATCCAAAGTAAAATAAGAGGGTTTATCCCCGCCATCAGTAATGATGATGTGCACTTCATATCCACGCTGCGCAAAATAATTAGCTTTCATAACTAACACTCGCTCCATTCCTCCCATAGAATACAAAGCTGGTAAACAATAAGCAATCTTCAAGTTTTTCATACTTCCTATTAAAATAAAATATCAACAATTATTACTTTTATTTCTTTCTTTAAGAAAAGAACTTATTATTAATAATTCTGGAAACTTTAATAGATAAGCTATCCCTCCATAAAAAAGCGCTCCCAAAATCATACCAGACAACAGTTTACCTAACGCTGTCACAAACAATGCGCTCATCCCTAAAACAAGAATACCCGTAGTGAATGTTAACAATATAATAGGCGCTAATAACTTCAAATGCCACAAATAACCCCTTCCTATCACTTTTTTAGAAAACCAAATTGTAATAACAACATCAACAAAAGCATAAAAAACTAATCCTATACATACGGCTCTAATACCCAAAAACAATGTACCAAACATAATGGATAAAGCTATTATCTTCTTAATGATTTCTGAATATAGTCTAAAATCACTCCTCCCTTTAGCTTCAAGAGCAGATGTATTAATTTTCATAATAGGATCCCACATCTGAGCCAAACAAATAATTTGCAACAATGGAGCAGCTGGCAGCCATTTATCAGTCAATAATAGCCCTATTATGGGTTCTGCCAAAATAGAAAGAAGTATCATAACTGGAAATATGATAAAGCAGGACATTCTTAAATAATTCGCAAAAATATAATTAAACTTCGTCTCATTATCCTGATAACGGCATAAAACAGGATAAAGCACACGTAAAAGTATTGCTGAAAAGTTCTGAACGGGAAATTGTCCTAATGTATACGCTCGATTGAAGTAACCTAAAATAGAAGCATTAAAAAACTTTCCTACAACTAACGAATACATATTGACATAAACAGTATGCAGTATACCTGAAATCATTATTCGAGACCCAAAAGAAAACAACTGTCTAAAAGAATGAATCGAGAATCCCCAACAAGTGTATTTATCAGATAGCAACCAGAGAGAGATACTCCATAAAGTACTGCCAATTAATGTTTGAAATACTAATGCCCAAACTCCAAAACCATGAAAAGCCATCCAAATACCGACTGCCCCTCCCCCAATCACAGAAGATAGTGCTACAATTGTCAACCGCTTAAAATCAAGTTCAATAGTAAAACGTATCATTTGTACTGTACCCAATGAAACTATAACCATATTCAGCCCCAAAACACGTGCTATCTTTACTAACTGAGGTTGATCGTAAAAAGCTGCTATAAAAGGAGCTGTAATATAAAGCAATGAATAGATACAAATAGAGACTACAATATTAAAACAGAATGCAGTACTATAATCAGTTTCTGTTCGCTTTTTTTTTTGAATAAGCGCATTACCAAAACCACTATCTACCAGCGACTGAGAAATAGCCATAAAAATGCTGAGCATAGCAACCAGCCCATAATCATCCGGCAAGAGTATTCGCGCTATTATAATTGTAAGTACAAATTGTATACCCTGTGTAGAAAAGCGCTCTATTGTTGACCAAATCATTCCTTTGGCAGCTTGATTCCTTATTGACATACTATTCCATTCTTAACTATTATTCCAACAATGACAAATACTTCCATAAATCACGTATCCTACCTCACCTTTTAAAACTTGACTCTTTTGTTTTCCACAAATTCTTCCCACCATATCACAAGCGTCAATAGATTAAAATACTGCATTGCCCAGTTTTGGCGATGCCAAAACCACCCACTTGTTTGTTTTGCCTTGCGATCATAATCCATAAGGAACTTTTCAACAGCTTCTCGTCGAAGAAAGCTATCAATAATGGTAGAAGATAGAATAAACTCCTTAAAACGTACACGTTGCTCCGAATCTTGAAAAAATAATGGCATCGGAGCAAAACCACCCTGTTTCTTCTTAGAGGTAATAGCTTCAGGAAGCAATGGCTTATAGTGATACTTCAACAAATACTTTGAGGTGGAGCGTCCGCGGGCGATATCCAATGTACTATCCCCTTTACATTTCAAGTTAGTAGGTAACTCTTGCAGAAATTTATAAAGCTCCAAATCCACAAAAGGAAATGTCAGATTATTGCCAAACATCTGTGCCATGCGGGAAGCCTTGAAAAGAATAATGCGATTAATAATAATCTCCAAATCGGAAACAAGAGCATGCTGAGCGTAAAGATGCTCAAAACTACGGGTATCAGGTTGAGGAGATTTCTGAGGTCGAAAATCATCTTGAGGCTTCTTTAAGAGTTCACATAAAGCAGAGTCGGAAAAACCAAAACGTTCGCCTTCCAAAATATGAAGCATCTTATCTAAATGAAAATTAATACGCGACAGTTTCCCTCCTGTGTTAAAGAAACCATAATTCAATAGATAATTCATACCACGCAATAAGGGGCGGATTCCTGTACGAGCTGCCAGATAATGAAGTGCCACCTCACGACCAGAGGTTCCAAAATACTGATCACTACCATCACCGCCAAGAATAACTTCAGGCTTATCATCGCCAATCATCCGCATCGCACAATAATTCACCATCAATCCACCTTCAACAAAAGGTTCTTCAAGAAAACGCACAATATCAGGTAAAGCATTTATTTCATCTCCATTTATTTCGTATTCGTGGTGTCGAGTCCCAAAAGCATCAGCCATCAACCGGGCCATAGGAAGCTCAGTCCAAGTATCTCCTTTGAAGCCTACAGAATAGGAGTCAATCTCACCATCATAAATACTACGTAAAGCTGCAAGATTAGAGCCAGAATCATATCCACCACTCAACAAGATACCTACCCGCCGGCTATCACCGATACGACGAGAAATAGCCTGCGCATGAAGCTCTCCATAGCGACGAGAATAGTTTTCTATATCAGGATCTTTCTCAAAAACAACCTTAGGAGTATGCTTTATAATAAGATCATGTACTGGAAAGTCATATCTATTCATCTTTATATGTTCGCCAGCATTTATAGCATGCGCACCAGATATAACAAAACTTCTTTCATCCATAATGCCACGCTGCAAAAAACGGCTTAATGAAATAGGGTTATATTTCAAATTGGCATCGTCGCATTCCTTAAGATATAACCAAGAAGTAGAAAAATGCCCATTAGGTGTATAATAAACCGGATAATGCGTGCCATGATGATCACGAAGGATACCACATTCCGTTTCTGTATAATAAACAATAACAAAAGAGCCATCCAAGAGAGAAAAATCTGTCCCTCCATTTCTTTGATAAATATCAGCAGCCAACTCTGCATTGGTATTGTCAGGAGTTGCCTGAAGCGTATCACGATTGTATAACTTGCCATAAAAAAAAAGCCGCAAATTATGGTCCTCGAAAAAGGAATCGGGGGTTTCCCCTTCAACACTTACATTACACCAATCCTCTAATGTTAGTTTTCCGTATATCATAATATTTACTATTTTACACAAGAATCTGTAATTCCATGTGCAGTATGGATGAACTTTTTATTTGCGCCACGCAGCTTAAATATATTAGCCGCCATCAGCCAGAAAGTATAAGGCAACTTCTGGAAAGCCACCGCCAGACGGCTAGTACAAAAACGACGGGGAACAGCAGCAAACAACGCAACAATCAATAATATAAAAATTCCCCACCACTTCAAACTCCAGATGAAATTATAGAATGAGCAAATGAATGCAATAAAAAATGTAAAACCTAACAATAGTAAACGAGGTATAGAAAGCTGTTGAAACATCTTGTCACAAAAATCCCAATTATGAGACATTACTGCCTTAAAAATATAACGTGCAAATACTATGCAATAATGCCACTGCGCCGAAAGCCATCGGCGACGTTGACGTGAGAAGTCATTTGTATTCTGTACTTTTTCATCAAACACAAATGTTTCAGGTAAATAATAGAAATGCTTACCTTGATAAAGTAATGTTAACTCCAGCTCACGGTCAAAACCACCCACAGCTTTAATATTAGCCATAGTATCACGGAACAAATCATAATTAAATGCCATTCCCGAGCCAATAAGAGCAGCTGACATTCCCAATTTAGCATGCCCCAAACGAAAAATAGTATTATTAATTTCCTCACTCATAGCATCAAGAAGTGCCATATCACTATTTAGATTCTTAGCAATACGATGAGTTTGCACAATTTCCACACCAGGACAGGCATAAAGGTCATTAATATCCTTCAAGTAGTTATATGGAATAATATTGTCAGCATCAAGAATCAGGGCCACATCATAATTATCACCAATAGTTGCCATAGCTGCATTCAAAGCTTTAGACTTTGTACTATGTTCAAAATGGACTTCAATAAGACGAATAGGAAGTATCGAAAGAGAAGAATTAGTTTCAGGTTGCATATGATCTGAAATAACCACAACATCAAAGTGATCAACAGGATAATCCTGGTCCAGACAGGAATGTACACACTCATGTATCACTTTATCCTCCCGATAGGCAGGAATAAGTATAGCAAAACGTTTATATCTTGTTGCAGATGGAGGTACCGGCAGATCGCGTCGAAGTGACGCTAAACTATAAATCAATAGATACAATATGTTTATTGCAAACAAGATATATAAAACCCAATCTAATATAAGCAGCACCTGTTCCAAAATTAAAATTTTATGTAGATAATGCCACAAATATACAAAGAATGACTGAAACAATCATCATTTCTTAAAAAAATAAAATGTTCCATTTTTCGTAATAGAACATAAAAAACAAGCAAGTTTTCACGAAATTCTCGCCTCTGTAAGAAAAGTCTTAGAGGCTTTTCTTTTAAGCTACATCAATTTGCTACCTAAAAGCTAACCTTTTTTTTACCTGAAAAAAAGCTTCAACTACCTATAGAAACAGACTATTTTTTACCTTTTATGCCGAATTTTCTTAATCAAATTTTTAACCTATTAAAAACTTTCTATTTATCTTTTCTCACAACTAATTTCTTTACAAAAGATGTTTTCAACCCAAGATATCAGCCTAAATACAATCCAACTAACAAAACATATAATAATCAACTCCCCCCTAATAATCAACTTCTACCCCCAGTAATAATAGCCACGAACTTAGGATATCTTTTCTTAAGCAAAGCATAAATTAATAAGTCAATTGCAATTATTGTAATCGGGGCCATAAAATAAATCAATACAAATTGCCAATCAGACACCGGATGTGTAAATCTAAACCAAAGACGAACAAACATATTCAAGGGAAGGTGATGAAATGCGTATACTAAAAAACAAGAACCGGTTAGAAAAGCCGATGCACGCCAGCAACCTTTATTTACATAATGCCTAGTGATAGCAACACAAGATACAAGTCCGAGTAAAATACCCGCATTAGATATAAACACAAAACCCGATGATTCACGAATCAAAATAGTTCCTAATGCTACAATTAAATATAAAATCACCCCACAAGGATAGAATACTCTAAAATCTTCTACAAAGTTACGTCCTTCCAGACTAAACCAAGCCCCTAATGAAAAGAAAAAAATAGCAGTCATTTGAGGAATTTCTAAAGTCCCTCCCAATAACCATACTACTCCAAAGATAACCAATATACACCAACGCAAATAACGCAATGCCCAATATACTAAAGGAGAACAAACAATCATAATCATTAAATCCCGAACAAACCATAGAGCACCATTAATAGGGAAAGTTCCATTAACCGCCCAAAAAATTTTCAAATAATCTAGCCAAGAATAATCACAGACCAATTTATAATATCCCGAAGTCAATGATATTGGAGAAAATAAATAAACGCCCCAATGACAGACTAGTATCACTACATTCCAAAACAAATAAGGAACCAACAGCGTCCTAGCTCTCGAATGTAATTTCCGTTTATAAACACTAAACGAAAAAGAAGTATGATAGAAAAAAAGGTACCCAGATATGAAAAAAAACAATGGTACGGCCACATAAGCAAAGACTTTCGATATCAAAAAGGAAAGATTGTGATAAACAGGAATACCCACTTCTGGCATGTTTACTTTAACGCTTTCGAGAAAAGCATGCTGTAAAACAACAGCAACAATCATTGGAAAACGCAAGAAATTAATAACCCTCGACTGCAATGCATCATTATTTTCCATCAGCAATATAATTTTATACAATCTATTATCACCTCATTCAAGAACGCAAATGTAGTAATTTTATATGAAGTTCTCTATTTAAATTACTTTTTTTCATTAACAGCCCTACATATCTCAATTATACCAAAAGAAAAATGTCCCATTTTTCGTAATAGACATAAAAAAACGAGCCAATTCTCATGAACCTCTCGCCTCTGTAAGAAAAGCCTTAAAGGCTTTTCTTTTAAACTACATCATTGTTACCTAAAAATCAATCTTCTTTTTTACCTGAAAATAAACTACAATTACCTATGAAAACAAACTTTCTTTTTTACCTTATAATACCTAATCTTTTAATCTAAATTTCAGCCTATGAAAAACTATTAACTAATCTTTTTACCTAACTAATTCCTTTATTGAAAACTACAAAACTAATTTATTTAAAAGTCAAAATCATGAGCAGTTTCCCAACTGCGATACAAAGTTAAGAAGATTTTCCGTGTGCGCAAACAACAGCATAAAAAATTGCATCCTTTATAACATTATTTCAAATTTATCCGGCTTTATTCACAATAAAATGACTTCCAAATAGATTTCAAACATGCTATTGGTCGTTTCAAAAAAGAAGTATATTTTTGTTTAGTACTTATCAGCAAAACAAAAATATGCTTCTTTCCATTCAACCAAAACTGCTATTTTCTATTACTTATACCAGTTAGCGTGCTCTGTACCTCCTGATGTCACCCAACCAATAAAATTAGGATAAGTCTCGTAAACCTTCGCCCTTTCTTTAGGAATCCCCCAATTAAGTATAGGAAGATTTATTCCGAACGGCATAAGATTCACGTTTTTATCATAAGGTGCTAAATAATAAATATTTGCAGCTACATTTGACACATCATTTCCTGTATTAAACAAGTCCATATTAGCTTTACCGGTAGGAGGATAATTCACCAAATGTACTTCCGTACTTCTGCTATTTACGAAAATAAACGGATTATACGGAGGTAACACATCACTCTGATCCACATCCGCTAATTCTGTTGTGACAGTAAATGTTTTCTTCAGCACATTTATTATATCATCAAACAATAAAACAGTAGAATGTGCCTGTCCTTCTTCTATACTCCAACCTTCAGGGCCTTCAACTGTTATTTTCCGAACTCTGTCCGGCGACAGCTTATATAATTGATACCCAAAACCACATGTATTTTTAGCTCCGTTATTTACAGGAGTAAATTCATCTACTATTTTATATACCTTATTAGTTATTACATTCCGATAGAGAGTTGACTGGTATTCTACAACCACATCATTCATATCATAGTCACCTAATGAAGGCCACATATCCTCAAAAGCCAATGTACCTTTATAAGAAACAGTGTTATCACTGGGAGGATCTACAGGAGGCAATTCCGGTCCATCCGTATCTATAGCTCCCGATTCAGCAACTTTCAGATAGAACACAGCATCACAATAGTCATAGTCTTTATTATCCTCAAACCCAATAGCCACAATCTGATCAGAACCTTTCTCACGCAATGCTACCACACGCTGGGCATTATCCGAGTTCATTGAACTATAAGAGTAACGAATTCCCATACCATTCACAATATTACCCTTATTAAAGCCCATCGCCTGCAAACACCATCCAACAGTAACACCTGCCGGAAATTTATCTTCAAATTTTTGCTCTGACTCATTCCAGTATTTAAGTTTCACTTCGTGACCACAAAGCAATGAACCATTACCATTATCAGACGTTTTAGTTATAGGAGACGCATTAGGGAACGCCAATACCTTCTGAATAGAGGCTTCTGTAGGAGTAGTTCCCGTGGTATAAGTAAAGAATCCTACTGTATTATTGAAGCTCGCTCCACTCGTAATGAATACAAGGCTTAATTCCGTAGACTTAGTGATTTTGATTTCAGAAGTGGTATTATTATTTAGCCATTCCGGATGCAAATCCGTAATTTTCTTACCATTAATTTTACTGTACACATCCTTTATACTATATAATATATCAGCAGATGGCATACTCAAGTCATCTTCCATATTATTAGGATAACCACGATCATCCCAATCAACTCCGGGCATTAGCTTCCAGTTATCCAGATAAGTATACCCTCCGGATGTTGTCCCCCTTGTCTTAGTACTTAATGAAGAAACATATTCTACCTGATTGAAGTTTATTTCACCACCGGCAGAAACTACCAACTTAACCGGAGAAACCGTTCCTAGATAGTCCGTATAAAGCCATACTTCCGTAATAGCCGAAGGAATCTGTATAGTACCTGAATATTTACCTTTTTTATCGGTAGAAGCAGAATAGACAGGAGTAAGTGTCTCATCTTTCACCCATGAATCTCCCACTTCCTTCAGAGGATTCTGATCATAGAGTCCGAAAATGACATAATAGTCATTCGTAAATCCATAATCTACATTTACCTTTACTTGCTTAACCATACTGAAGTCGAAAACTTCTGTCGGATTAAGAGGCGTGTTCTTGTGTTCTCCCTGATACACATCTTTGTCAGCACAACTACTCAACGAGAATGCGCCAATGAGAGCTCCAAGAGCCACTCGTTTCATTTTTTTCCTATCCATAATGCTCAATTTGTTTGTTTTGCAATTCTATGAAAACTGAATCGGCTACAAAGATAGGAATAAATACCAATATTTACAACTTTATATCAAACAAAATAATAGGATTCACAAGTTATTAAGAATCTTACAGATCAAAATATACAAGTTTATAAGAAACCGGAGAAGATTAACTCAGAATTCTTCAAAAAAGAAACCGAAAACTAACAAATCCCAAGATTATTACCTCAAAAAATAACACACATAAAAAAACAAACCGCCGGAGTAGCATTAATCTGCCAACTCCAACGGTTGTCCCCTTTAAACACCTTTAAACAAAATGAAATTTCTTATTTTCTTGCTTCTGCGATATAAGCCAGAGCTTCTTTGCATTTTTCAGTTACATAAGTCCAGTCTTCCGCAGCAACTTTATCATTCGGGAAGAGTTTAGATCCCATACCTACGCAGAACACACCGGCTTTAATCCATGAAGTCAGGTTTTCCTGAGTAGGCTCTACCCCACCGGTTACCATCAGCTTAGACCACGGCATCGGAGCCAACAAGCCTTTTACCAGTTTTGCACCAAGAACGTCACCCGGGAAGATCTTGCAGAGATCGCATCCTGCCTCCTGTGCGAAGCCCACTTCTGAAACGCTTCCGCATCCCGGAGTATAGGCAACCAGACGACGGTTGCAAATCTTAGCGATCTCGGGGTTGAACAATGGGCCTACAACGAAGTTAGCACCCAATTGCAGGTAAAGGGCAGCCGTAGCTGGATCAACGATAGAACCTACGCCCATAGCCATCTCCGGGCACTCTTTCGCTGCAAATTTCACAACTTCTGCAAATACTTCGTGAGCAAAGTCACCACGGTTAGTAAATTCGAAGGCACGAACACCACCTTCATAACACGCTTTCACTACTTTTTTTGCAACTTCTGCATCTTTATGATAGAAGACGGGCACCATTCCGGTAGAACCGATCTTATTTAATACTGCTATTTTATCAAACTTAGCCATTTTTTCTAAATTACAAATGATGAATTACAAATTACTTTTATCTCTGTACACGTCCGCTTGCATCACCACCTGCCAATGCTTCAACTTCTTCTACCGATACCAGATTGAAGTCTCCATTGATAGTATGCTTCAAAGCAGAAGCGGCTACGGCAAATTCAAGAGCCGCACCCTGATTAGGCTTCGTCAGCAAACCGTGGATGATACCGCCGGAGAAAGAGTCGCCACCACCTACACGGTCGATGATCGGATTGATATCGTAACGTTTAGATTCGTAGAATTCTTCACCGTTATAAATCATTGCCTTCCAGCCATTATGACTTGCAGAGAATGATTCACGCAAAGTAGAAATAACATATTTGAATCCGAATTCTTTAGCCATTGCCTTAAAGATACCCTTGTAGCCTTCAGCATCAGTCTTTCCACCTTCTACATCAGCGTCGGGTTTGAAACCCAGACAGAGTTCCGCATCTTCTTCGTTACCGATACAAACATCAACAAACTGCATCAACGGCTTCATGATGGATTGTGCTTTTTCTTTCGTCCAGAGTTTCTTACGGAAGTTGAGGTCAACAGATACTGTAACGCCATGACGTTTTGCAGCTTCGCAAGCCAATTTTGTCAGCTCGGCAGCTTTATCGGAGATAGCGGGAGTGATACCGGACCAGTGGAACCAATCGGCACCTTCCATGATTGCATCAAAATCGAAGTCAGCTGCATCTGCTTCAGCAATGGCAGAATGTGCACGGTCATAGATTACTTTACTGGGACGCATAGAAGCACCTGTTTCAAGATAGTAGATACCTACGCGGTCGCCACCACGGGCAATGAAATCTGTTTTTACACCATATTTGCGCAGTGCGTTCACAGCTGATTGACCGATTTCGTGTTTCGGCAATTTAGTCACAAAGTAAGCGTCATGTCCATAGTTGGCACAGCTGACAGCAACATTTGCTTCACCACCACCATATACTACGTCAAATGAATCAGACTGAACAAAACGGGTATTTCCCGGAGTGGACAATCTCAACATGATCTCGCCTAATGTAACGACTTTCTTTCCCATAATCTTATTATTTTTTTAATATGTGATTAATTTATAACTTTCAATTTGTCATTTTAGGGTTAAAAACCACCTTAACAACTTGATACTATGGAGAGTAAACTAAAACAAGGTTCGTTCTTCATAGCCTTCGTGTGCGGGCACAAAGATACAACAATTTTCGTAATTACAAAAATTGTCATATATTTGTGTCGAAAATATTAAGATTATTATTGTGTGCGGACACAAAGAACCGTAAATTGTTAAATCGTAATTGATATGGGGTCTGAAAGAATACGCATTAAAGATATCGCCAAAATGGCGGATGTATCGGTGGGAACAGTAGACCGGGTGATACACGGACGCAGCGGAGTATCGGAAGCCAGTCGGAAACGGGTGGAGGAAATTCTGAAACAGCTGGATTACCAACCCAATATGTACGCCAGCGCACTGGCATCGAACAAGAAATATGCATTCTCCTGTCTGCTGCCGCAACATGAGAAAGGCGAATATTGGACTGCCGTAGAAGCCGGTATCCAGGACGCACTGGTAGCGTACTCGGACTTCAATATCTCCGTGAACCTCTCCTATTACGATCCGTTCGACTATCATTCATTCGGAGACGTTGCCCGGAATATCCTGGAACAGGAGCCGGACGGGATTATGTTCGCCCCTACCGTACCGCAATATACGAAACCGTTTACAGAGGAACTAAACAAACGCTCTATACCTTATATATATATAGACTCCAATTTGAAAGATCAGCCTGCCCTCTCCTTTTTCGGGCAGAATTCGCACCAGAGTGGATACTTCGCCGCACGGATGATGATGTTGCTTGCAGGCGGGGAACGGGAAATTGTAATTTTCCGCAAGATAAACGAAGGTATTGTAGGTTCCAACCAGCAAGAGCGCCGGGAAATAGGATTTCGTGAATACATGCTGAAGCATCACCCCGATTGCCGCATCTGGGAACTGAACCTGCACGCCAAGCGAGACAGTGATGACGCACAGATGCTGAATGATTTTTTCAGAAAACATCCGAACGTAAAGAATGGCATCACTTTCAATTCAAAAGTTTACATTGTCGGAGAATATTTATTGAAGCAACAAAAAACAGACTTTAAACTGATGGGATATGACTTGCTGGAACGCAACGTGAAATGCCTGATGGAAGGTAGCGTATCCTTTCTCATCGCCCAACAGCCTGAATTACAAGGATTCGATGGTATCAAAGCATTGTGTGACTACCTGATTTTCAAAAAGGAAGTACCAAGAGAAAACTTTATGCCGATAGACTTGCTTACGAAGGAGAATATTGAATTTTATTCAAATAAATAATAAAGTAATTATGGAAACTAAGTACCTTAAAATCAACCCTGCGGATAATGTAGCTGTCGCTATCGTGACACTGCCGGCAGGAGAAAAGCTCACGGTGGACGGGACGGAAATCACTCTGAGTGAGGAAGTGCCCGCCGGACATAAATTTGCATTGAAAGACTTTGCAGAGGGCGAAAACGTCATTAAATACGGGTACCCTATCGGCCATGCACGCATGGCTAAGAAACAGGGGGATTGGATGAATGAGAATAATATTCAGACAAACCTGGCTGGGTTGCTGGACTATACATACAATCCGACAAGCGTTACGCTGGACATTCCACACAAGAACCTGACATTCAAAGGTTATCGTCGTAAAAGCGGCGAAGTGGGAATTCGCAATGAGGTCTGGATTATACCGACCGTAGGTTGCGTGAATGGTATCATCAACCAGCTGGCCGAAGGTCTGCGCCGGGAAACCGGCGGCAAAGGAGTGGATGCGATTATGGCATATCCGCACAACTATGGCTGCTCGCAATTGGGAGACGACCATGAAAACACTAAGAAAATCCTGCGGGACATGGTATTGCACCCCAATGCAGGTGCAGTGCTGGTAGTGGGCTTAGGCTGTGAAAACAATCAGCCGGATGTGTTCCGTGAGTTCCTGGGAGAATATGACGAAGACCGTGTAAAATTCATGGTAACGCAGAAAGTAGGCGATGAGTACGAAGAAGGTATGAAACTGTTGCGGGAGCTGTATGAAAAAGCCAGCAAGGACGAACGTGTGGATGTACCCCTGAGTGAATTGCGAGTAGGCTTAAAGTGTGGCGGATCGGATGGTTTCTCCGGTATCACAGCCAATCCGCTGTTGGGTATGTTCTCCGATTTCCTGGTAGCACAAGGTGGTACGAGCGTATTGACGGAAGTTCCGGAAATGTTCGGCGCAGAGACCATATTGATGAACCGTTGCCGCAACAAGGAATTATTTGAAGAAACTGTGAAACTGATTAATGACTTCAAGGAATACTTCCTTTCACATGGCGAACCGGTAGGTGAAAATCCGTCTCCGGGAAACAAGGCGGGTGGTATCTCAACTTTGGAGGACAAGGCCTTGGGATGCACGCAGAAGTGTGGCAAAAGCTACGTGGAAGGCGTGTTGCTGTATGGTGAGCGTCTGAAAGTAAAAGGATTGAATTTATTGTCAGCTCCGGGAAATGACCTGGTGGCAGCAACAGCACTGGCTTCCTGCGGTTGCCACATGGTATTGTTCACCACAGGACGTGGCACACCGTTCGGAACGTATGTGCCGACCATGAAGATTTCCACCAACTCTACACTGGCAAAGAATAAGCCGGGATGGATTGATTTCAATGCAGGAGTTATCGTGGAAAACGAGCCGATGGAAAAGACTTGCGAACGGTTTATCGATTACATTATCCAGGTGGCAAGTGGTGAATTCGTGAACAACGAGAAGAAAGGTTACAAGGAAATCGCGATCTTCAAAACGGGAGTTACCTTATAAATTGGCAATTGACAATTGTAGAGATAGAGGGCGGGCAAAAACTATTTTGCTCCGCTCTTTGTTTTTTATAATTTTGCAGCGGATTAATGTTTCACCACAGAGTAACACAGAGTCTCACAGAGTTTAATCAATTTGAAACCAAAAGAATAGAACTCCGTGATACTCCGTGTTACTCTGTGGTGAAGAATTCATAACCCGACAGAAATCAATTCCTCTAACGGCCCAAATGCCTTACGTGTTACCATATATATATTAAAATGACAAATACAGCGAATAAACGAAAAGGTGGATGGTGGGCACTGAGCCCGCTGGCAGTATTTTTATGCCTTTACCTGGTGACTTCATTGATTGTAAACGATTTCTATAAAGTACCTATTACGGTAGCATTCCTGTTGTCATCTTGCTATGCCATTGCACTGACGCGCGGATTGAGTCTGGAAAAGCGGGTGTATCAATTCTCGGTAGGAGCCAGCAATAAGAATATCATATTGATGATATGGATATTCATCCTTGCCGGAGCTTTTGCACAGAGCGCCAAACAGATGGGAGCAATCGACGCTACAGTAAACCTGACTCTGAGCATCCTGCCGGACAATTTATTACTGGCAGGAATTTTCATCGCCGCCTGTTTCATTTCACTTTCCATCGGCACCAGTGTGGGAACAATTGTAGCCCTGACGCCCGTAGCCATCGGACTGGCGGAAAAAACCGGCATCGATCTGCCATATATGGTTGCCATTGTAGTGGGCGGTTCATTTTTCGGAGATAATCTCTCCTTTATTTCGGACACAACAATTGCATCCACCAAAACACAGGATTGTGTGATGAGGGATAAGTTCCGGGTGAACTTTATGATTGTGGTTCCGGCAGCACTGGTCGTATTATGTATCTATATATTCCAGGGATTATCAATATCAGCCCCTGCACAGACGCAAGCGATTGAATGGATAAAGGTTATCCCCTACCTCATCGTATTGGGCACGGCAGTGGCTGGTGTAAATGTAATGCTGGTTTTGCTGCTGGGTATCCTCAGCACAGGCATCATAGGTATTGTTACAAGCGGAACAGACATAAGTACAGCTTTCTTCGACTGGTTCGGCGCCATGGGAACAGGTATCACGGGAATGGGAGAACTTATTATCATCACTTTACTTGCGGGCGGCATGCTTGAGACTATTCGGTATAATGGAGGCATAGATTTCATAATCTCCCGCCTGACACGTCACGTAAAAGGTAAGCGAGGTGCAGAACTGAGTATCGCCGCACTCGTCAGCATTGCCAACCTATGCACCGCCAACAATACCATCGCCATCATTACCACCGGACCGATAGCCAAGGACATCGCCCAACGCTTTCATCTGGACCGCCGGAAGACAGCCAGTATCCTGGACACGTTCTCCTGCCTGATACAAGGTATCATTCCTTACGGAGCGCAATTATTGATTGCCGCCGGATTAGCGGGAATTTCTCCCATCAGCATTATCGGTAGCTTGTATTACCCGTTTACAATGGGAATATGTGCATTACTGGCAATATTGGTGAGATATCCACGGAAATATTCGTGAAAAATCTCCCATACTCAATAAAAAATGAAAATATCGAAAAAAAATATGGTAAAAGATGATGCATTATTAAAATAGAATGCGTTACTTTGTACCCGAACAATAAGAAAGTTTATTCGATTTGATTATTTCACGTATGTATTTCCTCTGCATTGAGTATTTCCATCTCTGACCTAACAACTTCCAAAAACTTTGTTTATTGAATTATTAATTTATTATTTTATTTAGATTTATGAATTTGTATGTAGGTAACCTTAATTACAAGGTTAGAGAATCAGATTTGAGAGAAGTTATGGAAGAGTACGGAACAGTAGACTCAGTAAGAATCATCACTGACCGTGAAACAAGAAGATCTAAAGGATTCGCATTCATCGAAATGCCGGATTCTGCAGAAGCATCTAACGCTATCAATGCATTGAACGGTGCTGAATACGGAGGCCGTCCGATGGTAGTTAAAGAAGCATTACCGAAGAATTAATCATTCTAAGATAGTACGTTACAGAAAAAGGATGAATTTCAATGAAATTCATCCTTTTTTAATGCTATAATCCTCAATTTACGAAACGATTGTAATCGTCGATTACATGATTATAGTTATAAAGCAATTCCTTATACCCGCTTTCGGTAAACTTCCCATCGCGCAATTGTTTGCGAAGCTCACCCAAGAACTTATCAGTATCATTAACCATGTCTTCATAACTCATCATTTCACTGGAATAGTCTTTCAACTTCTCTATCTTTGAAGCCACCTCCTTCTGAGTATTCACAGTATCATACAAAGATTGCATTCGCTCTTTGGCAACATCTGAATCATAACCTTCAAGTACTGCCTCCAAAGAAGAAATCAATGCCTTCCCAGCCATAATATGATCTTTCAGAGGATTATCCTTTAAAGTCGCCTCTTCTGCCTTGTCGGCATAAGGTGTCACCAAAGCATAAATCTGCGTACGAAGTTCCTGTATCCGATTTCCCTGTTCTTCCTGATCGGCAGCTATTTCACGCCCCCTGGCATACTTGTCGTCCTTATAGTCTTCTGCTTTAATATACTGGCAGTACTCTTCATAATTAGCATACACTTTGTTTGACGCATCCACATAAGCCAGGCAAAGCGCTTTCAAACTATCACGTACCGCATCCGGGAAGCAGTTGCCCGGATTTAATAATGCCGTCGTGTCTTTAGCCTGAAAATAAGAGCGATTGACAATGGGAGCTATAACAAAACCCTTACCGTCTTTTTTCATGTACGCCAGCGTTTTGGAAATATCATCCGTCGTTACGAGTTTTTTCATCAGATCGACAGTGATGTTGTAGTAAGCGATAACTTCATTCGCATCTTCCTGACTATAACTCATAGAAGCCGCGTCCTTGCCTTTACCGCCACACGAAGCAAGCAACAAAAGGCCTGCAACAGATAATGATACTAAGATTTTCATTTTACATTCAATTTTTAAACAGTTTATAATAAGTGTTTTATTCATCCCATTCTTTCTCTATCTTTCCGGTAGTATCATAAGAAATCCAATGTCCCGAACGGCTGTCACTCCGGTACTGCCCTTTGCTTTTCAGAGTACCCGCTTTGATGTTCTGCTGCTTGTCTTCCTGATAAACAGCTTCGTATGGACCATGTCTACGATCATTGACATAAGTATAAGTCTCAATGAAATCATTGCGGTTACTGGTTACCCAAACACGCTCCGTACCATTTTTCCGTCCGTTCTTATAATTCGTTTCGCGTTTTGGCTTACCGGTAGAATAATCCAATAAAACAAAAAGTCCGTCTTTCTTTCCGGCTTTGTAATGTTGTATTTCTTCGCGTACCCCACCGGTAAAGACTACTTTTTCACCATCCAGCAAGTCGTTTGCATAGTTTTCAATAGAAAGCGTATCACCCAGATCATTGAACTCCAACCAGCAGCCGGTCTTCATCCCATTCTCATATTTCCCCAGCACCTTCGGAGTGTCTGTGTCAACAAAGCGCTCCTCATACTTTCCCGTACGTTTGCCATGCTCACAGGTATAAGTCCTGGTATAGTCGTATCTGGCTTGCAGATAAGCCCACTGCCGGCCATGCTCCAAACCATCTTCATAGTTATTGTCCGAGCGCACTTCACCGGTCTCATGGTTATATTCTTTAAAATTGCCATGCTCCCTACCATTTTTGAAGAATGCAGAACGGGACACTTTTCCATTTTGGAAATAAGAAATAACCGCCCCATCAAGGGTATCATTGCGGAAGGTATACTCCTGGGTAAGTGCCCCGCCCACATATTCGCGAAACAAACCATTCTTACGTCCTTCCTTATAAGAACCTTCCCGACGAAGCGCATTATGGGAATATTCCTGATATTTTCCGTCGAACATGCCTTCCTTGAATTCCGCCTGCACATATTGCGAACGATAGCCGTCGATTATACGGAATTCACCGTTCAAAGGTTTTTCCTTCTTGGTATCACGATAGAGAAAACGTCCGTCACCCAGATTGATTTCGGAAACCTCATTAACCTGATAGATTTTCTGAGCTAATAGGGGAAAAGTACATACCAGTAACAGGCATATAGCCAAAACTTTTTTCATTGTCATACTCATGTGTGTTCCTAATTTTGTTTATGCCGCAAAATTAAGGGGTAGCAATGAAACCGGGAAATAAAACCGGGGGACAAATAAAAAAGTAAAAATCACCAACTACAAACCTGAAATTCAGTTAAATAAGCAGCTTTCACCCTTTAAAAGCCAGGGGGACAAATCAGAAATTCCGTAGTAATTCCTCCAAAGTCACGCCACTCCCCGAGCCTATTTTATCAACGCGAATACGCTTGAGGCGCTTCTTGACGGAATCCTTTTCCAGGTGCATGATCTGCGCCATTTCAGACTGTGATAATTGCATTTTCACCATACAGCAATAGCGCAAATCTTCTTTGTTCAGTTCGGGGTAAGAGTCCTGCAAACGCAAAGTGAAATTATTGAATATAGCATCGGCATTCTCAGTTATCACATCCCAGTCTTTATCCGAAAAGATGATATTACCGTTCTTTCTGATCTCCCCCACTTGCTGCAAAATGCTAAAATTCAGTTGCCGGAAAAAGGCGCCTTTCAATTCCCCCTCTTTCTGCTGAAGCTCATTTATCTTTTGCAAATTCTCCAGATGTTCTTCACTACGATGGCGCAGTTCCTCTTGCTGGGCAATGATTTGTTCCTGCTGACCGATAAGCTGCTTCTGCTGGATAATCAGACGGCGACGATTACGACGGTAAAAAATCAAATAAATACCTCCCGCCACCCACAAAAGAGTTACGGATATGGCTATAATCCAATATACCCGGTGTTTATGCTCGGCCAGCTGCGCACGCCAACGCAGATTATCCGCCCGAAGCCGTTCATGCTGATAAAGACTCTGCAAAGCTATCAATTCGGAACTTTTAGTGGCAGCTTTGATGGAGTCATCTATCTGAGTGTATCGCAAAAGGTATTCATAAGCATCTTTATAACGCTTCATAGCATAGTAAGTATCCGCCATATTATAGTAACGGGCTTCCTGGGTGAAAGGGTCGGGACAAGGTTCGGATTTATGAAAGTAATAGTAGGCGGAATCATATTGTCCTAATTTGCCGAACATTGCGGCTTTTTCAGCATAATGGCCGGTGATGTTCGCAGAATCCGTGGGCGCACGATGCCGGAGAGCTTTATCCACATATTGCAAAGCAAGGGCATAGTCTCCTTTCTGAGTGTAAATTCCCTGAAAACGCGTATATATATAAGGTAACTGGCTCGTCAGAGAATCGCGAAGAACAATTTCGTGCATGATTTCAGTATAATGCAAAGCACTGTCATACCGGCCGGAGAAGAGGTGACCGTAAGCGATGTCTCCCAATGAAATACATTCATAGGAAACATTCTTCATGCGACGGGCTATCTCCAGCGCTTTCTGCGAATATCGTATTTTATCCTCGAACAGACGTTCTTTTGCTGCCACTACCCCCGCCCAGGTGTTCACTAAATACCGCCAGTAATCACCCACTTGTTGCCCCTCCGAATAGGGCAATGCCTCCAGAAAAAATTTCATAGCCTCTTCATTGCGCTGAAAAGAACGTGCCACCTGCCCCGCACAAAACAAGGTACGGACTAGATGCACACTATCCACAGAAGCACGGTAATAATCCAAAGCTACGGTAAGTAAAGTGTCGATTTCATCCAAACGTTCCTCATTACGTGCCACTTCGGCAGCCAGCAAAGCATAAAGGGCGCGGTCGGATTTAGAAAAAGCTCCCGGATACTTTATTCCGGCAAGTATCAAGCTTGCACTGTCTTTCCGGTTTTGTTCTATCAGTTCATCCGCACAATGCAAACGAACATCGGTACGGCCACAAGCTCCAAATAACAATGCAATAATAGTTCCAAGTAGTAGTTTTTGCTTCATAATAGCAGTTATCGTTTTCGTGGCGACAAAGGTAATACAATTGCCCGAAATACAACGGCCTCATAGAAAAAACGAGCGAACTCTTTGTCAATCAAAATAAAAGCCCTACCTTTGCAGCCGCTATTACGAGATAGTAGCATAATTCAAATCATTTATTTAAAACATTATTTAAAATGGCAACAAAAATCAGATTGCAAAGACATGGACGTAAGAGCTATGCTTTTTACTCTATCGTTATTGCAGATGTAAGAGCACCACGTGATGGTAAATTTATTGAGAAGATTGGTACGTACAATCCGAATACCAATCCTGCCACAGTAGATTTGAAGTTCGACCGCGCACTTGACTGGGTTATGAAAGGTGCACAACCGACTGACACTGTTCGCAACATCTTGTCACGCGAAGGCGTTTACATGAAAAAACACCTGTTGGGCGGTGTTACTAAAGGCGCATTTGGCGAAGCTGAAGCTGAAGCTAAATTTGAAGCTTGGAAGAACAACAAACAAAGCGGTTTGGCTACCTTGAAAGCTAAAGACGAAGAAGCTAAGAAAGCTGAAGCAAAAGCACGTCTGGAAGCAGAAAAGAAAGTGAACGCTGAGAAAGCTAAAGCATTAGCTGAAAAGAAAGCTGCTGAAGAAGCAGAAAAAGCTGCTGCCGAAGCACCTGCTGAAGAAGCGACAGAGGCTCCCGCCGAAGAAGCTCCCGCAG
>ERZ1027087.315-NODE-315-length-27780-cov-5.975437_pt1 | contig 27780 bp, 23 predicted proteins | sample MGYA00519413_ERZ1027087 | MGnify/ENA primary metagenome ERZ1027087 (study PRJEB26926, sample SAMN06164438) | human gut metagenome | biome: ENVO:00009003; feature: ENVO:2100002; material: ENVO:00002003 | host: Homo sapiens | place: USA | collected 2012 ...
GAGCTACAAGTGCCGAGCTACAAGCTACGAGTCCCTTTCGGTGTGCAGTTTATAGTCTCACGCTGAAAAGCACTCGTAGCTTGTAGCTCGTAGCTTGTCACTCATTTATCTTCTATAATTTCCGCGTCCTCAATATTGTCTACAGCCTTTGAAGAAGCTCCCGGCGTACCCGGTGCCTTCGGCCGTTTGCGAGTGAATGTGAACCAATTTATCAATTCGGAAACTGCATATACTATGCTGGTGATCCCGATAATGATAAATGCCGTGGAACGTACCCCCGTCGGATTGAACAAGGCAATCAGTCCTGCAATCAGAATGAGCACCGGAATGATATAAAATCCCACACGAACCGGCATCCAGCGACGGGCTGCAGAAAGCGATGCAATCTGTTGCACACCACCCAGTACAAGGATAAATCCCAGTACAAACGTCAGTAAATCCGCAAAGAAACCGGGCATGATCACCAACCAAAGGCCGAACAGCAGACTACCGATTCCTTCGATAGGAAGGCGACGTCTCTCTTCCGCACTCATGGCAAAATATCCGATGATACTTAGAAGTGCCGGTATCAGAAATATAACACCGATCGTTATAACAAAATAATCTCCGGCTTCATTGGGAAACATCACCAATACCAAACCGATTATCAGCGCACATATCGTACGCAAAAATGAGTTACTTATTCCTTTCATGAGCTTATGATTTTTTGCGAAGATACATTTTTATCCGCACAACTCCACAAGAAAATCAAGAAAAATTAGTTTACGTTCAACCAAGCGTTCATATCTTCAGCTACCAAGAGCCAATATAATAACAAAAGTATAGCAATAGATACGCCAATGGCTACTAAATGTTTTCGTTTCATAGTTCATCCTTTCTTTTTTATATAAATAATAGTTGTTCAAAACACGACTATAAAACAAGTTCGCATACAAAAGGTTTACTGATTTCCCCAAATACAATAAACAAGAGTAAAAGCTCGCATATTCCTATAGTTTCAAGCTGATGAAACAAAAATGAGCCGTTTAAAGAAAAAAAGCAAGAAATTCTTTGGCAATTAAAACAAAGTGCTTACATTTGCCCCCAGCTAAAACAAAAAGACAATGAAAACAATGCTCATAAATACATATTGGTGGTGGCGCCCGTTACAACTCCGACAGTCGTAAGGGAGCAGCGCTCGTATGTATATATGTGAACATAATACAGATTAAGAAAGAGCCCTGTCGCAACCTGCGACAGGGCTCTTTTCTTTTATCCGGTTTTGAGATAAACAGCAAATCGTAAACAATTAAATAAAAAATAGGATTATGAGTTTTTTAGTAAATCAAGATGGTTATTACGGAGAATTCGGTGGAGCATATGTTCCCGAAATACTCCACAAGTGTGTGGAAGAGTTGCAGAACACCTATCTCAAAGTACTGCAAAGCGAAGATTTCAAGCAAGAGTTCGACCAACTGTTGCGTGACTACGTAGGACGTCCTTCCCCACTCTACTATGCCCGCCGGCTTTCCGAAAAGTATGGCTGCAAGCTCTACCTCAAACGTGAAGACCTGAACCACACAGGAGCTCACAAGATTAACAACACCATCGGACAGATTCTTCTGGCACGCCGCATGGGCAAGCATCGCATTATCGCCGAAACCGGTGCCGGGCAACACGGCGTAGCTACTGCCACCGTATGTGCCCTGATGAACATGGAATGCATCGTCTACATGGGAAAAACGGATGTAGAACGCCAGCATGTCAATGTAGAAAAAATGAAGATGCTGGGTGCAACCGTCATCCCCGTCACTTCCGGAAATATGACGCTGAAAGATGCTACCAACGAGGCAATCCGCGACTGGTGTTGTCATCCTGCCGATACCTACTACATCATCGGTTCCACAGTCGGTCCTCATCCTTATCCCGACATGGTGGCACGCCTGCAATCCGTCATCAGTGAGGAAATCAAAAAGCAACTTATTGAGAAAGAAGGCCGTGACTGCCCCGACTACCTTATCGCTTGTGTAGGTGGTGGTAGCAATGCCGCCGGAACCATTTACCATTATATCGACGATAGCCGCGTGCAGATCGTCCTCGCCGAAGCCGGTGGCAAAGGAATAGATACGGGTATGACTGCCGCTACCATCGCCCTCGGACAGATGGGAATCATCCACGGTGCACGCACTTATGTCATCCAAAACGAAGACGGCCAGATCGAAGAGCCCTACTCCATCTCTGCCGGACTGGATTACCCGGGTATCGGCCCCATGCATGCCAATCTGGCTGCACAAAAACGTGCCATCGTACTTGCTGTTAATGATGATGAAGCCATCCGCGCCGCCTACGAACTGACGAAACTGGAAGGTATCATCCCCGCCCTGGAAAGTGCCCACGCCCTCGGTGCCCTCAAAAAGCTGAACTTCAAACCCGATGATGTTGTTGTACTGACCGTTTCGGGACGTGGAGACAAGGATATAGAAACTTATCTTAATGAAGAATTATGAATGAAGAATTAAAAATTAAAGGGTTATGAATACATATAATTATCAAACACATAGCCGTACTATTCTCGGCGACTTGCACACTCCTGTAAGTACCTATCTTAAAGTCCGCGACGTCTTTCCTCAAAGTGCGCTCATGGAAAGCTCCGACTATCACGGCAGTGAAAACAACCGTTCATTCATCGGACTCTGTCCATTGGCAAGCGTCAGCATCGACCATGGAACAGCCATCTTCCGCCTGCCCGACGGTACTCGCGAAGAACGCCCCATCACACCGGAATATCCTGTAGAAAAAGCTTTAGAGGACTTCCTCGGGCGCTTCCATGTGGAAGGTGAATATGCCAATTACTGCGGCCTTTATGGCTACACCTCTTTCAATGCCGTACGCTATTTTGAAAATATTCCCGTAAAAGATAGCCGCGAAGCCACCAACGACGCACCGGACATGCTCTACATCTTGTATCAATACCTCATTGTCTTCAACGACTTTAAGAACGAAATGGTACTTCTTGAAATGCTTGCCCCCGGTGAAGAAAGTGAACTGGACACCGTGCAGAAAGCCATCAACAACCGCAATTACACCGCATATGATTTCCGTGCCGTCGGTGAAACCACTTCCCCACTGACCGATGAACAGCATAAAGCAAATATCCGTCAGGGAATCGCCCACTGCCTGCGCGGGGATGTCTTCCAGATTGTTCTCTCCCGCCGTTTCGAACAACGTTTCGTAGGCGATGACTTCAAACTTTACCGTGCCTTGCGCAGCATCAACCCCTCTCCTTATCTGTTCTATTTCGATTTCGGAGGTTTCCGCATCTTCGGTTCATCACCCGAGACGCACTGCCGTATCGAAGGCCGCCACGCCTATATCGACCCCATCGCCGGCACTACCAAGCGTACCGGAGATCCCGAACAGGATGCGCTGAACGCCCAATATCTGCATGATGATCCCAAAGAGAATGCGGAACATGTCATGCTGGTCGATCTCGCCCGTAACGATCTTTCCCGCAACTGCCACGATGTAAAAGTGGATTTCTATAAAGAAATGCAATATTACAGTCATGTTATCCACTTGGTAAGCCGCGTCAGCGGTACGCTGAACGAAGATGCACGCCCCATCAAAGCGTTCATCGACACCTTCCCGGCAGGTACTCTGAGCGGTGCACCCAAGGTACGCGCCATGCAACTCATCAGTGAACTGGAACCGCACAATCGCGGCGCTTACGGCGGTTGCATCGGTTTCATCGGACTGAACGGTTCACTGAACCAGGCCATTACCATCCGTACTTTCGTCAGTCGCAACGGTGTACTTTGGTTTCAGGCAGGCGGCGGCATCGTAGCCAAGAGCAATGAAGAATACGAGTTGCAAGAGGTGAACAACAAACTGGGAGCACTGAAAAAGGCAATCGTAATGGCAGAGAAAATGTAATTTACGGTGAAACAATAAAACGAAGAATTATGAAAACAGTAATCATAGACAACTACGACTCTTTCACCTACAACCTTGCCCATCTGGTAAAAGAACTCGGCGCAGAAGTAGATGTGCTGCGCAATGATAAATTTGAGCTTGAGGAATTGGAGAAATATGATAAGATCATCCTTTCACCCGGCCCCGGCATTCCCGAGGAGGCAGGCTTACTATTAGAGGTCATCCGCACTTACGCAGGACGAAAACCCATGCTTGGCGTCTGCCTGGGTGAACAGGCCATCGGACAAGTATTCGGAGGGAAGCTCACTAATCTGAGCGAAGTCTTTCACGGCATACAAACGAATGTGAAAATAAAGAATAAAGATTACATTTTCGATGGTCTTCCCACAGAAATTCCAGTCGGTCGTTATCACTCCTGGGTAGTGGATGCAGACGGATTTCCCGAAGAACTGGTGGTCACAGCCATCAGCCCCGAAGGTCAAATCATGGCACTGAAACATCGGGAATACGATGTTCACGGCATCCAATTCCATCCGGAATCGGTACTGACTCCCGATGGAAAACAGATTGTAGGCAACTGGCTGAAAGGCGTCTGAAATGCCACACCTCATGAGGCCAAATGCCACACTTCACAGGTCGGAATGCCACACCTTATGACCGTCAACATGTGGCATTCCGAACGCTGAAGTGAGGCATCCCGGACACTACAGAATTTTCAATCGTAAATTGTAAATCGTCTAATCGTAAATAAGAAAATGAAAGATATATTAACCCGTCTCTTCAACCACGAAGAGCTTACTTCGGAAGAAACCAAGCAAATTCTCCTGAACATCACCCGGGAAGCTTATCCCGAAGCACAGATTTCCGCATTACTCACTGTATTCCAGATGCGTAGCATCACAGTAGATGAACTAATCGGCTTTCGCGAAGCCCTTATGGAGACTCGTATACCTATCGACTTCGCGCCTTATCGGCCTATCGATATCGTAGGTACGGGAGGTGACGGAAAGAACACGTTCAACATTTCCACGTGTGCCTGTTTTGTGGTGGCCGGAGCCGGTTACAAAGTTGCCAAACACGGCAATTATGGCGCCACTTCCGTCAGTGGAGCAAGCAATGTCATGGAGCAACACGGCATCTGCTTCACCAATGATCCCGACAAGTTGAAACGCAGCATGGACAAGTGTAACATCGCCTACCTGCACGCCCAACTTTTCAATCCGGCAATGAAGTTCGTCGGCCCTGTGCGCAAGGCATTGGGAGTACGTACACTGTTCAACCTTCTTGGCCCGCTTGTCAATCCCTGCAAGCCTACTTACCAGTTGCTCGGTGTGGCCGACCTTGCACAGATGCGGCTCTACACGAATGTTTTTTACAAACTCGGTATCGATTTTGCGGTAGTCAACAGTCTCGACAGCTACGACGAAATCTCCCTTACGGACGAATTCAAAGTCATGACGCGCAATTACGAACGGATTTACCGTCCGCAAGCGCTGGGTTTCAATGCCGCGCAGCCCGAAGAACTCTTCGGCGGAGCCTGCAAAGAGGATGCCGCCCGCATCTTTGATAACATCCTTAATAACCGTGCCACACGTGCCCAAACGCAATGTGTCATTGTCAACGCCGCCTTCGCCATCCAGGTGATGGAACCTGAAAAGGAAATCGAAGAATGCATTGCCATCGCTCGCCAATCGCTGGAGAGTGGACGGGCACTGGAGACGTTGAAGAAGTTTATAGAAATCAATCAATGAGCTAAAAAAATATGAAAGATATTTTATCCGAAATCATCGCCCACAAGCGGATTGAGATAGAGCAGCAAAAACAAGCAGTCTCCCTCAGTCAATTGCAAGAACAAGCTGCTGCCATGATGCAGGAAGCTGCCGGAACCGAAGTTTCCGGCACAACGCCCGTCCGCAGCATGAAGTGTGCACTCGCAAGCTCTTCATCCGGCATCATTGCCGAGTTCAAACGCCGTTCTCCTTCCAAGGGCTGGATCAAGGAAGGCGCACAGGCCGATCTCATTCCCCCTGCTTATGAAACTGCCGGTGCTTCCGCCCTCTCCATCCTCACGGATGAAAAGTTCTTCGGCGGAACTCTGCGTGACATCCGTACAGCGCGCCCGTTGGTCAACATCCCGATCCTGCGTAAGGACTTCATCATTGACAAGTATCAGCTTCTGCAAGCCCGCATTGTGGGTGCCGATGCAGTGCTGCTCATTGCTGCCTGCCTCACACCTGACGAGTGCCGCACACTCACCACGCAGGCACACGAACTTGGGCTTGAAGTTCTGCTCGAAGTACACAGCATCTCCGAACTCTCCTATATATATAAGGAGACGGATATGGTCGGCGTCAATAACCGCAATCTGGGCAGCTTCGTCACCAATATAGAAAACTCTTTCCGCATTGCAGAAGAGTTAAAAAATGCTGTTGCTGAAATTGATTTTCAGACGCCTCCGCTACTCGTTTCCGAAAGTGGTATTTCGCACCCTGAAACCATCCGTGAGCTACGTTCGGCAGGCTTCCGTGGCTTCCTTATGGGAGAGACGTTCATGCGTACAGACGATCCCGGGAGCACATTGAAAGAACTCATTCAAGGTATATGAATTTGGAAATTCACACATAATTTCATATATTCGTGATTTTTAAGGTACATAAGCCCATGAATACAATGATCAAAGTATGCGGAATGACCGATGCAGACAATATCCGCGATGTAGAAGTATTAGGTGTAGATATGATCGGTTTTATCTTCTACCCCAAATCCCCCAGATACCTGTATCAGATACCCAGGTACCTGCCTACGCTTGCCAAACGTGTCGGTGTTTTTGTCAACGAAACCAAAGAAAACATCCTTATGTATGTCGACCGTTTCGGCTTGAACTATGTCCAACTGCACGGTGATGAATCACCCGAATACTGCCGTACCCTTCATTCATATGGTATCCGGATCATCAAAGCGTTTTCCATCGCCTTGCCCAAGGATCTTCTTGCCGTATCTGATTATGAAGGTTTCTGCGACTACTTCCTGTTCGATACCCGCAGCGCCCACTATGGTGGCTCCGGACAACAATTTGACTGGAATATCCTGCAACGTTACAATGGCAGTACCCCTTTCCTGCTTAGCGGCGGTATCAATTCTTACAGTGTCAAAGCTCTGAAAGAATTCCACCATCCCTGCCTTGCCGGTATCGATATCAACAGCCGTTTCGAAACCTCCCCGGGTATCAAGGATGTGGAACGGATCGGGCGCTTTCTCAAAGAATTAAGAGATCTCCCCACAACAAAATCATAAATCATAAATTATAACTCTTCACATGAATCGTATAAATCAACTTTTCCAGGACAGCCCTAAAAACTTGCTGTCCATTTACTTCTGTGCCGGTTGCCCAACTCTGGAAGGCACTGCCGACGTCATCCGCACTCTTGAACGCAATGGTGTCAACTCTATCGAAATCGGCATTCCATTCAGTGACCCCATGGCCGACGGCATCGTTATCCAGGAGGCTGCCACGCGCGCTCTTCGCAACGGTATGTCGCTGCGTATTTTGTTTGAACAGCTCCGCGATATCCGCAGCGATGTCCGTATTCCTCTCATCCTGATGGGCTATCTCAACCCTATCATGAAATTCGGCTTCGAAGCCTTCTGTCAGAAATGCGTAGAATGTGGCATCGATGGTGTCATTATCCCCGATCTTCCCTTCAAGGATTACGAAGAAACGTATAAACCTATTGCCGACCGTTACGACCTCCGCGTCATCATGCTCATCACCCCCGAAACCAGCGAGGCCCGTGTCCGTGAAATCGACGAACATACCGACGGCTTCATCTATATGGTATCCAGCGCAGCCACCACCGGTGCCCAGAAAGATTTCGACAACCAGAAGCAAGCTTATTTCAAAAAGATACAGGATATGCACCTGCGCAATCCCCGCATGGTTGGCTTCGGCATCAGTAACAAACAAACATTTGACGCTGCTTGTGCCAACTCTTCCGGTGCTATCATCGGTAGCCGCTTCGTCACCCTGCTGAATGAAGCTGAAGGAGATGCGGAAAAGGCGATCACACAGTTGAAAGAAGGGCTGAAAAAGTAATTAGGGAAGAGTGATTAGTGATAAGTAAATGACATTATAATGGCAAAATGTCACTTATCACTAACCACTTATCCCTAATCACTATTTTTTTCCTATCTTTGCACCCAAAATAATCAAACCCGATTATGTTTATGAAGACTGACTACCCATCCGTGTTACTAATATATACCGGTGGAACCATCGGCATGATAGAGAACCCAGAGACAGGTGCGCTTGAAAATTTCAACTTCGATCATCTTCTCAAACATGTTCCCGAACTGAAACGTTTCAATTATCGCATTTCTTCCTATCAGTTTGATCCTCCTATTGACTCTTCTGACATGGAGCCTTCGCTTTGGGCAAAAATCGTAAAGATTATCAACTATAATTATGATTACTTCGACGGTTTTGTCATTCTTCATGGAACAGACACCATGTCTTATACGGCCTCTGCTCTCAGTTTCATGCTTGAGAATCTCGCTAAACCCGTTATTCTCACCGGCTCTCAGCTCCCTATCGGCACTCTGCGTACAGATGGAAAAGAAAATCTTATTACCTCTATAGAAATAGCTGCAGCCAAGAATCCCGATGGCACTCCCATTGTCCCCGAAGTATGTATATTTTTCGAGAATGAGTTGATGCGCGGTAATCGCACCACAAAGATCAATGCCGAAAACTTCAACGCATTCCGTTCATTCAACTATCCCTCATTGGCCCATGCAGGCATCCACATCAAATATGACGCCCACATCATCCGCCGTCCTGATCTGACGCGTCCCATGAAGCCTCATTACCTGTTCGATACCAATGTGGTTATGCTCACTCTTTTTCCCGGTATTCAGGAAAGCATCATCAATTCTGTTCTCCATGTCCCGGGTCTGAAAGCGGTTGTGCTCAAAACATTCGGTTCCGGAAATGCTCCTCAGAAGGAATGGTTCATCCGTCAACTGAAGGACGCCACAGAACGTGGCATCATTATTGTTAACATCACTCAATGCCAACGTGGTGTAGTCGAAATGGGACGCTACGAAACCGGACTGAAATTGCTGCAAGCAGGCGTCATCAGCGGATACGACAGTACTCCCGAATGTGCAGTGACCAAACTAATGTTCCTCCTTGGCCATGGTCTCAACCAAGCCGAAATCCGCTACCGAATGAACTCAGATCTTGCGGGAGAAATCACTAAATAACAGCTTTCGAGATTTAAAAAACAGGAAAAATAGCATAAAAATGTATTTTTATCCCAAAAAAGGATAAAACGGTTACTTATTGGATACGATCTACAACTAAAAAGTTGAAGAATTTGTTATCTTTGTTGCAAGATTAGACTAACCAATATACATTATTAATAGAGTAATAAAATGAAGACTCGAAACCGCTATCTCGTAATCACTGCATTAGCAGCGCCTTTACTCCTAACGGCTTGCGCAGACAATGACGTGTACGACCCTGATAAGGTTCGTCCCGTCCCCCCAGTTGAAAACCCTTTAGGCGATGATTTCGTCGCTCCCGATGGATTTGATTGGTCTATGATCACAACTGTCAAGTTAGACATCGAAGTTAAAGATGAACTGAACGGACAGTACAACTATCTGGCAGAAGTATTCACTACAAATCCGTTGTCTGACAAGACAGCAACTCCTATAGCCGCTGGTTATGCCAAAGGAGGTAGCAACTTTGTAGCAGAAATTAGCATTCCTAAGTCCACTGAACGCATTTTTATTCGTCAGACCGACCCGAAGCAACGTAAAGAAGTCTACGAATTCACCACTCCGGAGAATGGAGGAACATTAAACTGTAAACTGTATTACACAGGAGGAACCACAACAAGAAGCACTACAGGTAGTACTTCGGCTTTTAATGCTGCCATCGCTGCAGGTGTTAAAGAATTGGAAGATAAGACTTATACTGAGGAGACTCCGGTAATTCCGGCTGTTCCCGATAAGTCAGACGATCCTATTAATCAATATAATCCTAACGCATTTAATGATGGTGCCAGAATTGTGATACCTGCAGGTAAAGAAGACAATACAGCCTACCGGATGCAAAGCGGAAAAGGAACAATTTTTGTGAAAGGAACATTAATAGTAAAGAATCTAACATCACAGTTTGATATTTATGTTTTAAACGGAGGTAAGATAGAATTCATCGAAGGCCGTACATTTTCTTCTTTTCCTAAAGTTGTTGTTGAAAAGGGAGGAACTATTGAAACCAAAGAAAAATTCGGCATGAAAAATGGCGAATGGTTCATAGGAGGAACTTTCATAGCAAATGCAGACGTGATATTTGAGCCATCAGTCACGTCAACCACAATAGCCTCCGATGCCACAATAACCGTCAACAATGGTATATTTAGACCTAACAGCCAGGTATTCAAAAATTTCGGTACTATTATAGCAGCCAATCTTACTACCACACAAGGCAATACCACCGAAATTTATAACGCCGGAACAATTGAGGTTGCTGAGGAATTATATATTAATAATACGAATTTTTATAATAAAAGTGAAGTCAATGCCGGAACATTCAAAATGAATAATAACAGTAATGTCCTGAACCAGGGTAAGATTTCAACCCATGACTTTGACTTTATAACCAGTACGCTCAGTAACTACGGAATGCTTTTGGTGGATGAGCAGACAGGAACCTTCGGTACCAATAATACCAAAGCTGCTTCCATGATCAACCATTATGAAGGAATCGTCAAAGGTTATCGATTGAGCGGAGGTATGTCCTTCTATAATGACGGTTTTGGTGAGTTCACTTTCTTCGAAAACAAATCTGTTGACATGCTTTACAACAGCTGTACACTAATTGTAAAAGAGAAGTTCCTGTGGACAAATGTAACACTCGACAATGGTTCTATCACTGGTGGAAAACCGGATAACCTCAGCGCAACTGAGAACAACGCCAGTCTGTGGAAACCGGTTCCCGAAATGTCAAATAGCAGCCCTGCAAATTATACATTGAAAAATGGCTCTATGATAAAAGCATCGTTGTATAATGTAACGAATGCTCCTAACTACTTTAAAGGAGAGGGAAACAACCCTTCTCTGTTACAGCTTGGAGCTATCCATATATCCAATCGCAGCGATACACATCTGAGCGACCTAGTTCTGGAAATTCCGGAGAATGCATTCACTTACAGTAATGGAGCTACCGGCATAAATAATGGTAGATGGCTCACTACAGGAGTGTCCACTACCGGATGGGAAGAGTCTAAGTATACCTTCTCTACTTGCGGGGGCTATTACAATCCGGGTAATCCGGGTAATCCCGATCCGGAAAATCCCCCCAAGCCGGATATCGAAGACAAAACCATTTATACGTATGCATTTGAGGACCAATGGCCGGTTTATGGAGACTTTGATATGAATGACGTTGTTATCAGCATTAATAAGATGACCGCAACAGATGATAACAAGAAATTAACTATTCAAGGTAATATACGTGCAATCGGTGCAAACCGTAAGACCGGTGTAGGAATCCAATTCCTGAATGTAAGCAATAGCGGAGTTGTTCTTAATGGGAAAGTACAAAGCGGTGCTCCAGTTTTCGAAAATGGTCAAAATAGTCCGGTTGTGATTCTTTGTACGAATGCGCACAAATATTGTAAACCCAATATTGCTGACGATGACTTTACGTTCTACTGTACAAATCCTACCGCAAGTAGTGAATATAACTCCGGTGATGGTGCTGAATTTGAAATTGTTATGACATTCCCGACAGCTGAAGAAGCTCTTAAAGCCATGAATGTCAAAAACCTGGACGTATTCATTATCAGCAAGGAAACCCAAGGAAATGTTAAACGTACAGAAGTACATATGGCTAACTATGCTCCTACCAGTTTAGGTACTACAGCATTCTTCGGAATGGCCAATGACGCCTCTGCATATAACAGCATGCTCAATAAGCCAAAGAAAGGCTACTATATCAGCACCGAAGGTCTGGCATGGGGTATTTGTATTCCTGGCACTGAAGTATGGAAGTGGCCGAAAGAATATAATATGATCACAAATGTCTATCCAGGATTTAAAAGCTGGATAATAAATGGCGGAAAGGCAGAAGATTTAGACTGGATATCCAATCATACCAATGATATTTTCGTCAAACCCTAACAGTTCAAATACCAGTTCAGTCTCTATAATTTTAAGCCGGGAGTTTTACTTCCGGCTTTTCTATTCTCATATATCGGGACCCTATAACATTCTATACAACAAAAAAAGTAATCGATACCGGAAAAAGATGAAATATTCAATTGATAGTTGTAGATTTTATGTACCTTTGCAAAAATTACAAGAAAATAGCAACATTGAAATTTCCGTACCGGATAAAAATGGAGTAACTCCTTAGGCTTTTATTGTAGCAGCTCCCAATTGGGAATGGCCTAAAGAACGACAAAATATCACAGAAAGATATCCTAAATTAACCGAATGGGGAAGCAATCAGTCCAAAGACGATTGGCACAATGCGCTGTGAGATGAGCCAAATGAACAAAAAAAAATACAATTTAAAAGCAAAATTATGAAAATTCTAAAACACGATTATCTGATTATTGCCCTCGCAACTCCTTTATTCTTTGTAGCTTGCGCTGACAATAATGTGTACGACCCTAATAAAGTACGCCCTGTAGCTCCTGTTGAGAATCCTTTGGGTGAAGATTTCGTTGCACCTGAAGATTTCGACTGGTCGATGATCTCGACTGTCAAGTTGAACGTTGAAGTTAAAGATGAATTCAATAGACAGTACAACTATTTAGTAGAAGTATTCACCATAAATCCCTTGTCGGATGAAACAGCGGCACCGCTTGCCGCAGGTTATGCCAAGCAGGGAAACGATTATGTAGCTGAAATCAGCATACCGAAATCAGCCCAACATCTGTTTATTCGCCAAACAGATCCTAAACAACGAAAAGAGATATACCAATACGATATTCCAGAGAGCGGCAATACACTGAATTGCAAGCTGTACCATTCGGCCATTCAAAGCCGTGCACTCACTGCCAGCGGAATCAGTGGCTGGGATTTAATCAATGGCAAAGTAAAAGATTACGGTGAAGAGCCCCAAACAGATGTCAGTGGAATGACTGAGCACTATGCCTTTGAGACAGGTACGCGAGATCAACTGACGAACGGTTCTGTATATATCATAAAACAAGGAGAAACTTTCACAGGAAAACTTACCACCAATGGTAAGAAAGCCACAGTTATTGTAAAGGGTACGTGGAACATGAATTCCACGCCTCAAGGTTTGGATATTTATATTATGGAAGGCGGTAGAATTACCGGCAATCCATTTATTGGCGACAATTCCACTTTGGAGATACAGAAAGACGGTTCCATTAACAGCCAGACATTTACCACTGCAACCAATGTTCCCATCAAAAACTTTGGAACATTCAAAGTTGGCGGAACAACAAAATTCAATACATCCTCCAGTATATACAATGCCAAAGATGCCACTTTGGCGGTAGCAGATTTTGATTTTAGCCAAGCCGACATAACCGTAAAAAACTTCGGCTCATTCTCTGCCAAAAATGCGGGCAATCTCAACACCTGTGTAATATACAATGCGAAAGGGGCTGTATTCACCATAGATCAAGATATGAAAATCACATCTACTCAAGTTTTAAACCATGGTATGATGAATATAGGGGGAACAATCCAAACAAACAGTAATCTCAACACTATTATCGCTAATTATAGTACAGGTACGATTATTGCCGATAAATTGTCAGGAGGCGCCCTCACCATAAATGACAATCTTTTCGAAGTAAATACATTTGATTACAAAAACCACACCGATGCCATTCTATACAACAACTGTACATTTATTGCGAAAAAGTCATTTAGTTTCACACAGTTAGTTCTTGATAATGGTTCTATTACGGGAGCTCAAAAAGACGATATATGGGAAAGCGTCGCCATCAACTCTTATAATGAAGGTTCCGTTATACTCAAAAACGGTTCAATAATCAAAGCTACCACATTCACATGTGGAAGTGGTCTCAAAATAGACGCAGGCAACGACAAACCTTCCATGGTACAAGCTGAAAGCATTACATACAATTGGACCACTGCACTAAAGGGTAATTTGATATTAGCGGTAAATAAAGAAATCAATGCCGGTCCTCCAAGTTGGGAGGCTCAATATACAAAGGAATCATCTGTTAAGCTAACCAAGAAAGATGAAGCTAAAGAAGAAATAGAAACCTGTACCGGCATCATCTACGAAGGCAATTCAGGAAATCCCGATCCGGAAAATCCCGAGCAACCGGATATAGAAGATAATACTGTTTACACTTATGCATTCGAAGACCAATGGCCTGCTTATGGTGATTTCGATATGAATGACGTTGTTGTCAGCATTAATAAGATGACCATAACTAATAATAATAAGAAATTAACTATTCAAGGCAATATACATGCCGTCGGAGCCAACCGCAAAACAGGCGTAGGAATCCAAATCCTGAATGTTAGCAAAAGCGGAGTTGCTCTTAATGGAAAAGTACAAAGCGGAACTCCTGTTTTCGAAAGTGGCCAAAGCAATCCGGTTGTAATCCTCGCTACTAACGCGCATAAATATTGCTCGCCCAGCATCGCAGATGACGATTTCACTTTCTATAATACTATTCCAAGTACCGATAGCAGGTATAATGGAGATGGCGCCGAATTTGAAATCGCAATGACATTCTCGACTGCCGAAGAAGCTATAAAAGCCATGAACGTTAAGAATCTGGATGTATTCATTATTAGTAAGGAAACTCAAGGAAATGCTGGGCGTACAGAAGTACATATGGCCAACTATGCTCCAACCAGTTTAGGAGCTACAGCACTATTTGGAATGGGCAATGATGCTTCTACCGATAACAACATGCTCAATGTATCTAAAAAGGGCTATTATATCAGTACTGAAGGTTTGGCATGGGGAATTTGTATTCCGGGTACAGAAGTATGGAAGTGGCCGAAAGAATACAAGATAATTACAGATGTTTACCCTGGATTCAAAAACTGGGTAATAAATGGTGGAAAAATAGAAGATTTAGACTGGATATCCAACCACAATAATAACATTTTTGCGAAACCATAATAGCAGATAAAACTAGTTTGATAAAAAAGCCGGAATTCTTTCTGGCTTTTTTATATTATGTGAATAATAAAGTGCCCCATACTATTTTCCCCTTTTATTAAGAGTAGAAAGAAAAGGAATGTATTAATTGATGATTTTACGTAGAAACTTGTTTCATCCATCCCCGCCAATGCGTTAAATAGAGTTAATAAGCGAGCAATTATTCCCCTATCCCAACAATATTAACGCAAATAAGCGTATTTTTGCTAGTATCAAGCAAAACAAATATATTTATGGAAAAAATTTAAGATAAAACTGCCTTCATCGCCCGTAAAACCGGTTGATAAAGCAGTTTTTTTATAAGCAAAAAAAGATTACAACTATATAATGCATAACAGGTATATAATAATATAAATTATAATGAAACAGATATTATTAGTAGATGATAAAGCCACTATAGGCAAAGTGCTTTCTATGTATTTGGGAAAAGAGTATGATTTTGTATACTGCGAAGATCCCTTGAAAGCGATCGACTGGTTACACGAAGGTAATGAACCCGACTTGATTATATCAGATATTCGTATGCCCAAAATGACTGGCTCGGAATTTCTCCATTACCTCAAAAGCAATGAACTGTTCAAACATATCCCCGTTATGATGCTTTCCAGTGAAGAGAGCACTACCGAACGTATTCGTTTGCTTGAAGAAGGAGCTATAGACTACATCCTAAAGCCTTTCAATCCTATGGAGCTGAAAGTCCGCTTAAAGAAGTTTATCTAAATTGTTTGCAAAACACGTAAAGATATTATGTTATACTACATCTATATTGGCAATAACCGGATTATCATTGATCACTTGAGTAAAGTTACAGGTGGTATGTTTGTTGCGGTTTCCTCTTCGCAAAAAGCGGCGAAGGTCATTGATGGTATTCGTGAACGGTATAATATATCCATTCTTTACGAACAAACAGATGTTCGAGAGACAGACTGTATTGAAATTATTTATCTGCGCAAACGTTTTCCCCGGGTCTATATCACTCTTATAACCGAGGTTTTGGAATCCGAAAACAGAAAATCCTACTTGCAGGCGGGCGTCAACAATACGCTTCCTCCACACGCTGAAGAGGATAGTATTCAACGTATGAATGCATACCTCAAAGCACGCAAGGAAAGTAAAATGAAAGAATTTAGCGAGACGCATCGTAAAATATTGAACACATATCACCTTCCAATGTGGAAACGTACGTTTGATGTGCTTTTTGCTGGCGTCGCCGTTATTATCCTTTCTCCAGTATTGATCGGAACAGCTATTGCTATTCGTATGGAAAGTAAGGGGAAGATTATCTATAAATCGCAGCGTGTTGGTTCTAATTATAAGATTTTCGATTTTTTGAAATTCCGTTCCATGTATACCAATGCTGATAAGCGGTTGAAAGAACTGAATGCTCTGAATCAGTATCAGATTGAAGAAGTTGAAAGTTCTGATGAAGGTCCTGAAATACGTTTTGATGATCTTGCCGGAACACCGGATGAAGAGGAAAAACTGTTGATTTCAGATGATTTTGTAATTTCCGAGGAAGATTTCATTAAAAAGAAAGAAAAGGCAAAAGAAAATACATTCATTAAATTAGAGAATGATCCGCGTGTAACACGTGTAGGGCGTGTCATTCGCAAATACAGTATTGATGAATTGCCACAACTCTTCAATATCCTAAAAGGAGATATGAGTATTGTGGGCAACCGTCCTCTTCCACTTTACGAAGCTGAGCTGCTCACCAGTGACGCTTATATAGATCGTTTTATGGCTCCGGCAGGTTTGACGGGATTATGGCAGGTTGAGAAACGTGGTGGTGTCGGTAAAATGTCGGCTGAAGAAAGAAAACAGTTGGATATTAAGTATGCAAGGGATTTCTCTTTTTGGCTAGATATGAAGATTATCTTTAAGACGTTGACGGCATTTGTACAAAAAGAGAATGTATAAACAAATAATACAATAAAATCTAAAAAAGAATGCAAAAAAAACATTTAACATATATTATTTGTAGTATAACCTTATCAGGGTTATTAATTCTTCCTGTAATTGTTAATGCACAAGAACAGACTATGACACGAGAAGAACGTATAAAAGCATTAGAACTCCTCAAAAAGGAAGATGCACAATGGGAAACAGCAACAATTTCACAAACAGGGAAAAGCGTTCCTTTTGAAATTGAAAAATTGGAATTACCTCCATTATCAATTTTTCTGGATGCAGTTACCGAAAATGCGACAGTAAAACGTGCACAGTCTCAAGTGGAACAAGTTAAAAACGATTATCGTATTGAAAAACGTAATTGGTGGAATTATTTTCGCTTAAATGGCAATTATGCTTTTGGGCGTTTTAATTCGTTAAACGAAAACAGTGAAACTTATGTAGATTGGTACCAATCCACCAATGTGAGCACCCGACATACTTTTAATTTAGGTGCCAGTGTCAGTATTGGTTTAGGAGACTTATTCAATCGCCCGTTAAAGTTAAAAGATTACCGATATCGTATTGAGCAATTGCAGTATACTCAAGAGGAGGTTATGGAGGATAGGAGGTTAAAAGTTTTAGAAGCCTATAATGCCGTAACAGAACAACTGGCAACAATCAAAGCTAAAGCTGAAACAGCCGCATTATATAATGCACAGATGAAAATTTCAGAGTATAATTTCATACAAGGTAAAATTGATATTATTACTCTATCATTGGAACGTGCACGTCGCTCAGGTTCAGTTACTAATTATGAACAAAGTCGCGTGGCTCTACACAACTCTATCATTTTGTTGGAGATGCTAACTAATGTAAAAATTATTAAAGAGAAATAAGTCAGTTCATTATGGATATAGCCAAGTTCATATCACAATTCCTCTATCGTATCCGCTATTGGTTGCTCTGGGGAACTCTACTTGTCACCGCCTTAGTCATCTATTTTACCCAATTTCTACCTTTTAGCTATACAGTAGAAAGTAGCCTCTATGCCGGTGTTACTAATGCCACCAGTATAGATGGCAGTAGCGTTAATTATATAGCAGTCAATAGTACATTTGATAACCTCATTAGTATTGCCCAATCACGTGGCACGCACAAAAAAGTATCCTTACGTTTGTTAGCCAATGCATATACATATGGTGAAGAATGGAAAGATAATCGCTATATTCAATCCAAACACTACCGCCAACTTCTACAGATAACACCTAAAGAAGTGATTGCTTTAGTAGATCGTAAAGACGTCAATAAAACTCTTGCCAACCTGACAGCTTATCAAAAAGAGGAAGCAAATAACTTTATATATTCCATATTCAATCGTCCGGTAGCATTCTACAGTGCTAAGGCATTAGAAAGTATTTTGGTGAAGCGCGCTGGAAGTAGCGACATCCTTGATATCACTTATACTTCAGCCGATCCCGGCATAACCCAACAGACTGTAGAAATATTGATGGATGAGTTACTGAAAGCTTATGAAATTTTACGCTTCAAAGCTACTAATGACGTAATAGCCTATTTTGAAGAACAAGTACGCCTAGCTAAAAAGAGATTGAACGAAGAGGAGGATGATTTGATGCGTTATTGCGTACAAGAACGCGTTATTAATTATAACGAAGAAACTGAAGCACTGTCTGCCACTCGTTATGCGGTAGATGATCGTTTGGAACAAGCCATGCGTGAATATGAGGGAGCAGTAGCATTGCGTCAGATGCTTGAAGATAAGATGGACATCCGTGCTCAAATCATTCGAAGTAATACAAATTTGCTACAAGAACTGGACAAAGTTAGCAAACTAAATCAAAGTATCATGGAGCAAGAAATCTTCATATCAGATGACGCCAGAAGCTCTAATGAGACTCTAAAAAAGAGGAAAGATGAGTTGCACAAAGCTGAGGAGAAAATCAGCCATATTTCTGATAATTTGAACGATTTTTCGTTCTCTAAAGAAGGAGTTGGAATCCAAGAAATGGTACTTGAATGGCTGAAATCATTAGTGGGTGAAGCAAGAGCCGGTGCAGAGTTGAAAGTTCTTAAAAATCGCCAACAAGATATATTCGACCAATACAGCCACATGTCACCTGTGGGTACACAAGTAACTCGTAAACAGCGCGCGATAGGCATTGCTGAAGATAATTACCGTAACCAAATTCGGGGACTCGCTGAAGCTAACTTACGGTTAAAGAATATTGAAATGAGTACTAGCAATTTACAAACTGTAAGTCCTCCAGAATACCCGTTAACAGATAATGGTCGTAAACGTTCTATTTACATTGTCATGGCATTTTTCGGGAGTTTGATTTTCATCATCACGTACTTCCTCCTAATCGAATTGTTAGATAGGACTCTGCGAGACGCTCCCCGCAGCAATCGTCTTACAGGCCTGCCGGTTATCGCTGCATTTAATGGTGTTAGCAATCTGAAGTTCCGTGGCTTCTTAAAGGCATGCAACCGTATGGCAGCTGCTTACTGCTGTCGCCAACTAAACAGTCATATACAACCCCATCGCCCTACCATCATTAATTTACTAAGTATGGAACGAGGAGAAGGTAAAAGCTATTTGGCGAAATATTTTGCCGCCTATTGGGAAACAGAAGGATTACACGTACGTATAGTGGAAGCATCTCTTGACTTTGAAACAAATGACAAACGATATGTGCAAGCTCAAAAACTATCAGATTTTTGGAAACGTAACGATGCAGAACAAGAAGCAGATATCATTATAGTAGAGTATCCTGCCATTAATGATGCCTCCATTCCTTTGCCTGTTTTGCGGAATAGCGACGCTAATCTACTGGTAGCCAATGCTTGCCGTTTATGGCGTACTAGTGATAGCAATACACTAGCATCCATCAAGGAAGTTATTAGTAATACTCCTTTGTACCTGTACTTAAATAATGCCGACCGTGAAGTTGTAGAATCTTTTACAGGTGAATTACCCCCGCAGACCCCTGTACATTCCTTCTTTAGTCGTTTAGCTCAGTTAGGCTTAACCTCTAAAAAGCCTGCTGTAAGATAATTTAGATCAAAACTTAAATATGGCTTATATCGGACATAATAGTAGTAGTGCCTCACCTAAAGGGCTAATTTACCTATTTCTAGTAGTAGGGTTAGCCACCATGGTTTATGGGCTGTTAATCCAAAATTGGTTATTTTTTGGAGCTGCTGTATTGTTGCCGACAGGTGCTATGATTATATATCTTGCACTTAAAAAGCCAATATGGAGTTACACCCTGTTCGCCATAGTAACTTGCTATTTTTCAGCCATATACAGATATGCCAACATTAGTAATCTTAGCGTTATTTTAGACATAATTTTGGGTATCTCATTTCTATCCTTGGCAGTAAATGTAATAAATAAGAGAGACAGCTACCCTTGGAGTAATACAGCTAATGCTCTGACAATTACTTATACAGTTTGGTTAACATATTGCTTTTTAATATTATTCAGCCCTGAAATAGTTATTCACGATTTGATAACAAATCGTAGTATTTACCTTTCGCTCCCATTAACTTACCTTCTCTCTGCCATATTTATGTGTACTCCTAAAAGATTAAAAATAACTCTATTTTTACTGGGGATATTCATTATAACAGCAGCTTTTAAAGCCTATTGGCAAAAGAAGAAAGGATTTGATAGCGTTGAAACAGCTTGGTTGTTATCAGGTGGTATGAGTACTCATATACTAAGAAGTGGAATTCGATACTTTTCATTTTATAGTGATGCTGGTAATTTTGGTTCTAGTATGGGAATGTTTACTATTACTTTCGGTATTATATCCTTCGTTCTCAAAAGTAAGATGGCACGCATTTTCTGTTTAGGAGTTGCCATATTAGCCGCCATAGGTATGATGATGTCTGGTACTCGTGGTGCCTTGATAGTTCCATTCGGAGGAATGGCGCTATATGTATTATTAAGCAAAAGTTCAAAAACAGTACTATCCTGTAGCCTTTTGGGCATTTTGGTATTTTGTTTCTTTTACTATACGGATATAGGAGAAGGAAATATATTTATTCGACGAATGCGCACCGCTTTTCGCCCCGATAAAGATGCCTCTTTCAGTGTCCGTTTAGAGAATCAGAAACGTTTTGCCTATTATTTGAAGGACAAACCTTTTGGAGTAGGTATAGGTGGCAAAATTATAGATACAAAAGAACTAATGGAGTCAGATGAGGAGTTTATTCCCACCGACTCCTATTATGTAGGTATATGGGTGGAAGGTGGCATTGTAGGCCTTTGTCTTTACATTACCCTGCAAGCTATTGTACTTTTACGATGTTGTTATCTACTAATGTTCAGAATAAAAAATGACCAATTACGAAGAATTCTCGTTGCTCTTCTATGTGGTGTTTTTGGAATATGGCTAAATGGCTATGTAGGACGTGGTATGGGATTTCAACCAAGCAGTCTCATCATCGCAATATTCCTTTCCTTCATACTTAATGGAGTATATATGGACAAGAGATTAAAAAAAGATGAAATCATAGTATAATAAAAACAGTAAATAAATACAGATCAATATGAACGATTTTTTTTCCATATTCAATCCCGATTGGTGGATGGATGAGAACAACAATGCCTTGCAAATGACGGATGCCATTCTCTTTTTATTGCTGGCAATCCCTGTTGTATATCTATTTATCTATGCGCTTGCATCATTGGGTAAATACAAAAACCCCTATCCTCCTGCTGCCAAACAGCATCGTTTTTTAGTACTGTTTGCCGTGCTCCGTAATGGAAAAGAAGTTATAGAATCCATCAACTATTTCCTTGATACCCAACTTTATCCACGAGATAAATATGACATCGCGGTAGCTGCGACACAGCTGCCGGAAGAAGACCTTGTCACACTGTTGCAGATGCCTGTAAATATCGTCGTTCCGGACAAAGAGAATTGTAGTAAGATATACGCCATACAACAAGTTATGGAACGTTATTCTCCCCGTGAATACGATGCTATCGTTATTTTCAATTCTGACAATAAAGTAGTTCCAAGTGCATTAGAATTACTTAATAATGCCTACTATTCAGGTTGCGATGCTATACAAGCACACCGTATGACAGAAAATCTGACAAGTAATGTAGCAATATTAAGTGCTACTACAGAAGAAATAAACAATCGCCTATTTCGTAAAGCCCATACGATGTTAGGTTTCTCATCTGCGCTTATAGGCTCAGGTATGATGTTTGATTTTGAAATGTTTCACCGCATTGCTCCCCGCCTCGAAGGTACAGATTTAACAAAATCTATGGAAGTAGAGCTCCTACGGGAAAATATTTATACCGAATACATGGAAGAAATAATCTGCTACTGTAAAAAACAAGAAGATACAATGGGATACAGCAGTACTCGTCGACGTTGGTTAAGTGCCCAATTCAGAAGTACTTGGCTAGCCATAATACAACTTCCAGTAGCATTTTTACAAGGAAAATGGGACTTGTGTGAAAAGCTATTCCAATGGCTGCTTCCGTCTCGTTTTTTATTAATTACCTATATTGCGCTATGCACGGCCATCATGTCACTACTCGATTGGCCTCTCTCACTTAAATGGTACGGCCTGTTTGGCTTGCTTATCATCACTCTACTAATGGCTTTGCCAGATGGAGAAATAAATAAAAAATTCCGTAAAGCTTTCTGGGCACTTCCGATTATGGTATTTACCACCATATTTAGTTTTGGTTCCAGAAAAAAAGGAAAAAAGAAGGACTCAAAGAAAAGGAAATAGCATGAAAATTGGTATCGAGGCACAGCGGATTTTCCGTCCGGATAAGCATGGAATGGATTTTGTCATCTTGGAAGTGTTGCGCCAACTGCAACTCAATGATGATAAAAATGAATATTTTGTGTTTGTATCCCCCGGTCAGGACCATTGCATAAACGACACAGAACGGATGCATATTGTCGAAGTAACTAGTCCTACCTACCCACTGTGGGAACAATGGGCTTTGCCGAGAGCTGTCCGAAAAACGAAAGTCGACATGCTACACTGTACCTCTAATACCGCTCCCCTAAATTGTCCGGTACCACTGGTATTGACTTTACACGATATCATTTACTTAAATTCAGAAAAAAGTAAAGGAATGTCACGCTACCAACAAATGGGCTGGTATTATCGCCGCTGGAATGTTCCCCGTATCGTCAATAAATGCCGGCATATCATTACTGTATCTCAAACGGAACGTGCTAATATAGTGCGACGGTTTCCGCAAATAGAAGACCACCTAAGCGTAGTACACAATGGTTACAGCGAGTGCTATTACCCTTTGCCTGACGACCAAGTACAGAGTGTTACGCATAAGTACCTGCCCGACGACAAGTACTTTCTCTTTTTGGGAAATACGGATCCACGTAAAAATACCGAAGGAATATTGAGAGCCTATAATGAGTATCAAAATCGCTCCCGGAATCCATTAAAACTCATTATCACAGGGCTGAAACAAGACTATTTGGAAAGTATGTTGATAAATATGGAACTTGAAATTTGCATGTCAAAAATAATCTGTACCGGTTATGTACCTGGTGAAGATCTACCGGCACTATACAATGGTGCATTTGCTTTTCTCTATCCTTCCCTGTTCGAGGGTTTTGGCATACCGGTACTGGAAGCAATGGCATGTGGCACTCCTGTCGTCACCAGTAATTGCTCCTCCCTCCCTGAAGTGGCGGGTGAAGGCGGATTGCTTGTGAATCCTTCTTCCCCACAAGAAATAATAGACGCAATGATATTGCTAGAAACTGATACGGAGTTCTACCAAAATCAAATAAATTATGGTTTGGAGCGAGTAAAACAATTCTCATGGAAACATACGGCTGAGTCCTATCTTAAATTGTACGAAGCAATGGAATATTTTTTATAACCTATAATTAATAACCACATGGATTTTATCATTACCAGTCTCCAATCGTGGGATATAGAGATAGGCAGTACTATCAAAAACACAGCACTGGAAATCTCGAAACAGAATCGAGTGTTTTACATAAACACTCCTTCTAGTCTCATGCATTGGCTTCGCACTTCAAAGAGAAAAGCCCCAACGCAAGTGAATGACAATCTGTGGATAATATATTCTAATTTTCCTGCATTACCAGCTAATAGTATGCCTTTCAGGTGGTTATTTAGTTTTGTCAATTTCTGCAATAACTACATGATAGGCTTTATAATAAAAAAAACAATTAAACATTACAATATCAAAGATTTCGTCCATCTCATCGATACTGACATATACCGTAGCCGTTACCTTAAACAAATGCTGCGCCCTGACATATCCATCTATTATCGACGTGACTATGTAATAGGAGTTGACTATTGGCGTAAATACGGACCTGTCTGTGAGCAAGCACTTGTCCGGCAATCAGATATTGTTATGACCAACTCCAGTTATTTCACAGAAGAATTAGAACCTCTCAACCCCAATATCCACACAACGAATACAGGGGTCAATCTTGAATTATACGACGGAAGTGTGTCACATGATATCCCTGCCGACCTGAAAGCAATACCTTCTCCGCGGATAGGATATACAGGAGCAATTATTGAACGACGGTTGGATGCCGACCTATTGTTTACTATTGTGCAGAAACTGCCTCACTATAATTTTGTTTTTGTAGGCCCTGAGGATGAGTTCTTCGCACAGCATCCATTGCATACGCTGAAAAACACGTATTTTACCGGACATAAAGAAGTAGCCGACCTTCCTGCCTACATACAGCATTTTGATGTATGTCTCAACCCCCAGAAAGTCAACCCGATTACCGAAGGCAACTACCCGCTGAAAATAGACGAATATCTAGCCATGGGAAAGCCGGTAGTTGCTACAAGTACCCATACGATGAGAGACATATTCGCCCAGTATACTCATCTGGCAACTGATGTAGATAGCTATCTGAGTGCCATACAAAAGGCATTTAATGAAACCGAAGACATAAAGTTGAAAAATGCGCGCATTGCTTTCGCGCATACTCACAGCTGGGCCCATAGTGTAGAAAAGATTTATAAAGCTATCGAGATTTATAAAACAACTGCCAAAAAACAACCACAATGAATCTATCGAAAGTAAAAGATAAAATCAAACATTCTCCCAACTGGAAACGCCGAATACACAGCCTGATGTTCAGCAATGCACGTCCCCGCCTATGGGTAAAATGGCTGATCAATCCTTTCGTGTTCCATCATGGTAAAAAAGCCGTCATCCGTCGGCAGACAGTGATGAACGTCTCCCCAATCAATCAATTCCACTTGGGGATGCACAGTACCATTGAAGAGTATACAATAGTAGACAATGGCGTAGGAGACGTCATTATCGGAGATTACACGCGCATCGGTCTACGCTGTACCATCATTGGTCCCGTACAAATAGGAAATCACGTGATACTGGCGCAAAACATTACAATATCCGGATTAAACCACCGCTATGAAGATCTTCAACTCCCTATACATCAACAGGGAGTGACAGCCGCATCTATACAAATAGGAGATGACTCATGGATAGGAGCCAATTCTGTAATAACAGCAGGCGTAAATATAGGAAAACATGTTGTTGTGGGTGCCGGTAGTGTAATTACCAAAGATATACCTGACTATAGTATAGCAGTAGGAAATCCTGCAAGAGTAATAAAAATCTTTGATTTCGATCAAAAGAAGTGGATATCTGTAAAATAATCTCTTTCTTTCTCCACTTTTTATTACCTTTGTTACATTTTATTCCATTTACACAAAAATTATGAAAAAATCATTTTAAACTATCCATCTCCAACGGAGATAAAGTAGAACTTTTCAGTGTCCAAACCGAGACCGAACACATGAAACTGGAATTTATCGTATTGGAACTTTTTGCCCGAGGCATAGAGAAGTTACTGGAAGACAAAGGCAACATCAGTACGCGCGTGGAGCGAATGTTAGGAACCCTTCGCGATGTCACCCGACGTTTCAGACACACCCCGGACAAAAAAGGCGAATAAGACTGGCTGACAGATGTTTGTGTATAATAATCGCAATGAGCACTTCGGCACTAGAGCACCGCCAATTGTTAAGTAATAATAAATCACCTTCTTTTGCAAGATGTGCGGTCTTATTCCACAAAACCGCTTTTACGAACATTCTGACAATGGAAGAAACGGACAAGACCGCACATTCCAGTTGTATTATCAATGATTATCTTTGCTGCCGCTAAGAGAAAACGCTACGAAAAAAACGCTGTCGCCACACCAAGCAACTCCGCTTTGCGCAACCTTTTCCCACGAACAATCAACTAATAAAAACAATTCAAAATGAAAAGAAACTTTTATCTACAGCACCAGCTCATGGCCATGCACGACCCCCGAATGCAAAACCTGTTCGACGAGGAAGGACCCAGAGGAATAGGAACCTACTGGATCATCGTCGAAAAATTATCCATGCTACCCGATACCAGAGCACAACTGAAATATCTGCGCTCTTCCACGAGCAAAAAGTTGTCGATTACCTACATAGAGAAAATCATCCGCAATTTCCAACTTTTCGCACTCGAAGAAGACGGATCCTTCAGTCCCGAAGAACTGAATCCGGCGAAAAAGAAGGAGAAAAAAACGGCAAAAAATGATAGAGCAAATACCGTTGCTGATGCAAAAAACGACGAAAAACAGCCAAAAACAGCAGAGGAAAAAACGGAAAATCCGAACGAAAAACAAGCTAACTCGCTAAAAACCAGCACCGATAAAGAAACAAGCCGTGAAGTATTTAAAGAGAATATAAAAGATATAATAACATCATCAGCAAAAGAAGAAGAAACTGCTGCTAATGATGTCGATATCAATCCTCCTGCAAACTATCGGGACGCTTCCGCCGGAAGTCAGGCTTCACTCACCGTCTGCGATGACTTCGGCCGACCGGAAACACCGCTGCGCCCCATACGTCCCTGGCAGGAAGTAGTGGACGGACTGGCCGTGAGAACACCCTGGCTGGAAGCAGCCTGCATACACAGCGGCTACGGAGAGCTGCTGATGCGACACATCAAGGCGGCCGTGGACTGCTTCAAGAAGCATATCGAAGTCTACGACAAATGGCACAACTTGTTGAGCGAAAGCGATGTACGCCGCTATTTCGTGAATTTCACAAATCCCGGACAGCACACTTCGCAAGCCCTGTACGCAACCCTCCTGGCACTCGACGCCAAGCAACAGTCCGCCGCTCCGCCCGACCCTTACCGCTACGAACAGCGCATCGACGGCCGACGCAGCTACCTGGGTTGTCTCATCCCCGACAATGCCCCACCCCGGCCGGACAACGCCGCTTTCTGGAATGAAACCACGAATTCATGGAGATCGTAAATTCACACCGGGCAAAGCAAATGCCACATCCGGGTAAGGCAAATGCCACATCCGGGTAAGGCAAACGCCACACCTGAGCAAGGCAAATGCCACACCTCACACCCATCCAAGTGTGGCATTCGCCCCCACGAAGTGTGGCATTCGAGACGCTGAAGTGTGGCATTTCCAAACGATTTCGCAGACGACTTCACAAATGAAGTCCGCAAACAATTTTCCAAAAATAAATTCAAACAATTCAACAAAAAATGAGAAATTTCCATCAGCACGGCATCAACACCCATGGCCGCACCAGCGGAAAAGTCAAGACCATCTGCCCCCAGTGCAACGACACCCGCGGACACAAAGGCAACAAATCCCTCTCCATCGACCTGGACAAGGGCGTGTGCTACTGCCACCACTGCGGCTACAAGCTCT